>Ga0307509_10010483_pt1 | contig 11347 bp, 12 predicted proteins | sample 10_EM_MG_FD_202245 | JGI IMG/M metagenome (GOLD analysis project Ga0307509, IMG submission 202245) | Populus trichocarpa ectomycorrhiza microbial communities from riparian zone in the Pacific Northwest, United States - 10_EM | ecosystem: Host-associated > Plants > Roots > Unclassified | place... | reverse complement strand
CGCGCTGGAACGTCGACAGGTTCGGCATCTCGTCGTCGACGAGGAGCACGCGCGGCTGCGCACAGGTCGCACGCTCGATGCCGACGACGGCGGGAGTCATTGGCGCCACACGGTCATGACGGCGTTGAAGCCGGCACACGCCTTGTAGCCGCTCGTCGTGTACGGAATGTCGGACGGGGTGCAGAAGCTATCGCACATCGCGGTCGTGCCTCCCCACGGATCCGTGTACGGCGCAGTCGTGCCCGAGCCGATGCGACCGGGGACGACGCCGGCCTTGTAGTCGCGCCCGTTGCAGTAGTACATCTTTGGCGGGCTCGTGAAGATGTTGCCGAAGAACGAGCCCTCCTGGTGCGGATACGCGGGATCGAGACCCCAGCCGATCTGCGGCTCCCAGAACGGATCGGCGACCAGCCACAGCGGGACGTGTACGCCGGCGGTGTTGATGTGCGCGACCATACACGCCGAGATCCACAGCTGGCAGTCATCGTTGCACGCACCGGTCTCCCACCCGGCGCCGACGCCGAGTGCGCCGGTGAACGAGTAGCTCGTACCGTATTGATCGCGCTTCGTGATCGTCCGACCGGCCGGCAAGGCGCACTTGACGAGATAAGCGAGCGTCGATCGCCCGGCTGCCGTCGACATCAGCGGACTCGCGTCGGTGAGGCCGTTCTGGGTGTTGAGGCCGTTATGGGTGTTGAGGCCGTTATGGGTGTTGAGACCGTTCTGGGTGTTGAGGCCGTTGATCGCCGTCAGCCCGTTCTGCGTCGTGATGTCGTCGGCAACCTCACTTTCTTCCGGAACGTCCATGCAAGCCATGATCACGAGTGATGCGAGTACACACCCAACTGCCTTCATGAGCTCGTGATACGGCCGACCTCGCGTCCGGTGAAGGATGTGGGCGGGTAGCGTTTGGGGTAGCGCTCGGTGACCGAGATCGGGACCAGCCACCCCCATTCGGCCGAGCCGGTCATTGGATGCGTCGTCTGGTTCTATGTGTTCTGCGCCAGCTGCGCAGTGAACGCTCGTTGATAGGCGGGCCGCGCTTCGCCCCGGGCGACATAGGCGGCGAGGTTCGCGAACTCGTCGAGGATGCCCGACGGGCGCGCCCGGAGCAGCACCGACACCATCATGAGGTCGCCGGCGCTGAACTCGCCGTCGAGCCAGTCGGCGTCGCCGAGGCGAGCCGCGAGCTGGGCCAGCCGATCGCGGATGCGCTGGGTGACCAGCGGCAGGCGCTCCTTCGCCCACGGCCGATCGCCCTCGGCGAACTTCACGGTCACGATCTCGAGGATCGGCGGCTCCACGGAGTTGACCGCGGCGAACATCCACGCGATCGCTCGCGCCCGCGCGTTCGGTTCGGCGGGCAACAGGCCGGGATGGCGGTTGGCGAGATGGAGGACGATCGCGCCGCTCTCGAACAGCACGAGGTCGCCTTCCTCGTAGGTCGGAATCTGGCCGAACGGATGGAGGCGGAGATGCGCGGGCTCCTTCATCGCCCGGAACGACACGGGGCGAACCTCGTAGGGCTGGCCGACTTCCTCGAGCGCCCAGCGCACCCGGGTGTCTCGCGCGAGGCCCTTGCCGCCGTCGGGCGACCGTTCGAAGGCGGTAATCGTGATCACGGTGGCTCCTCGGTTTGCTTCCATGTTGGAGCGTCGATCGAGCGAAGTGCGGATCGACATCCCCGGTAAGTTTTTCGGATCCCGTCACTGCTCGGCGCGAACCTCGTGGTCGAACCGGGCGGGCAGCAGGTACAGAAGCGGGGTCACGACATAGACGATCAGGCTCGCGAGCGGCGCGACCAATCCGAGGACCGCACCGCCGCCGTACCCGATCATTCCCATCACGACGCGATTGCGAAGTCCCGTGAGGACCGAGGTCGGCACGTCGTCACCGACCAGGCGTCGCGCGGGACCGGCGGCGTAGCGCCACTGGACGAGCAGGCACGTCATCGCGGCGAACGAAGTCGCACCATAGAGGACACAGGGCACGCGCATCGCGCCGTACGTTCCGACGAACGCCACGGCGAACGGGAGGGACGCGCACACCAGCAGAAACGTGAGGTTGATCCAGAGGAGCGCGCGGCTCGACCGGCGGATGTAGTGAAACTGATAGTGGTGACCGATCCAGAGTGTTCCGAGGATGACGAAGCCACTCGCATAACCGAGCATCTTCGGGACGAGCGCTCCGAGCGCCGACAGGAGGTCAGCCTCGGAAGGATGGGTCCCGAGCTCCGGGACGTGGAGCTCGAGGACGAGGATCGTCATGGCAACGGCAAAGATGCCGTCGGCGAGTCCCGCGATGCGATGCGGCGAGAGGCCAACGCGGACGTCCGGCTTGGGCTGCTCCACGGCGGTGGACGGTACTATACGAACCCGGCATGGCGTTTCGCCGTGATCCGATAGCCGCTGAGACCTGCGCAGGTCTTGTGCATCCCGCCGGCCGCGGCCTATTCTTCGCGAGATGGGCGGGTCGACGCGCAGCTTCGTCGCGGCGAAAGGCTGACAGGTTCGAGGAGTTGAAGAAAGTGAGCAGCCATGTCGGGTGAGCGCGCGCGCGTCTGGGTGATCGGCATCGGCGAGGCGGTTCGCGCTGCGCTCGCCGACCTCGAAGTGACCCTCGTCGAGACGCTCGATCCGCCGCCGGCGGCGATCGTCGTGGCAGCGTCCGCGTACGCCACCGCGCAGGCCGACTGGCGCGCGCGCGGGATCGCCGCACCGGCGCTCGTCGTGGACGATGTGCACGACGACGAACGCATGCGCGCGGCCTTCCGCGCCGGCGCGGCAGACTACGTCGCCATCGATCAGCTCGCGCGGCTGCAGGGAGCGCTCGCGCGCGAGCTGGCCCGGCGACAGGATCCGGCCCGTCCCGCCGCCGGCCCGCTCCACGCCATGAGCCCGCTGTTCGAGGCGATCGTCGACGGCCTGCCGTTCGTGCTGTTCGTCAAGGACGCCGAGGAGCTGCGGCTCCAGCACCTGAACGCGACGGCGAGCAAGGTGATGGGCGTGTCGCTCGAGCAGCTGCACGGCATGACCGATCACCAGTACTTGCCGAAACAGCAGGCCGATCAGTTCGTGATCGACGACCGCGAGGTGCTCGCCACCGGGCAGACCAAGGTGATCGAGGAGCAGGTCCGCGCGCCGCAGACCGGGGTCGACCTGTGGTTCCGCACCCGCAAGCTCGCGATCGCCGACCGCGATGGCCGCCGCTACGTCCTCGGTGTCACCGAGGAGGTCACCGCCCAGCGCACCGCCGAGGAGGCGCTGCGCGTCCACAAGGAGGAGCTCGAGGCGACGAACCGGCGCCTCGAAGAGAACCTCGACGAGCTACGCAAGTCGCGCGCGGTGTCGGCGCAGACGCTCGCGAGCTACCAGCAGCGTGCGCTCCAGATGGAGGTCATCCGGCAGCAGAACGAGGATCTCGATCGCCTCGCGCAAGAGCTCGGCCGCGCGAAGAAGGTCGAGGAGGAGCGGGCGAGAGAGATCGAGGCCTCGGCGCGGCTCAAGAGCGAGTTCCTTGCCAACTTCTCGCACGAGATCCGCACGCCGCTCAACGGCATCCTCGGGTACTGCGAGCTGCTGATCCGCGACGAGGGTCAGCGGCTGACGCCGCACGGCCGCCGCGACCTCAGCGTCATCAAGAACAACGCGAACACCCTGCTCGCGCTGATCAACGACATCCTCGACCTCTCGAAGATCGAGGCCGGCCACGTCGATCTTGTCGTCGAGCCGTTCTCGCTCGCCGCCCTCGTCGACGAGTGCATCGCGACCGTGCGCGAGTACGTCAGAGGCAAGCCGGTCGAGATCCACGCGCAGCTCGCCGACGAGATCGCGGACATCGAGACCGACAAGCTCAAGCTGCGGCAGATCCTGCTCAACCTCCTGTCCAACGCCGCGAAGTTCACCGAGGGCGGCGAGGTGATCGTCGCGGCGCAGCGGGAGGGTGAGACGCTCGTGTTGACCGTCGAAGATACCGGCGTCGGCATCCCCCCCGATCAGCTGCCGCACATCTTCGACAAGTTCCGCCAGGTCGACGGCTCGCCGACGCGCAAGGTCGGCGGTACCGGCCTCGGGCTCGCGATCGTGCGCGAGCTGAGCCGCGTCCTCGGCGGCGATGTGACCGTGACAAGCACGCTCGGCCGCGGCTCGGTGTTCCGCGTCGTCTTGCGCGGTGGACTCTTCCCCGACGGCGCGGTGCGCAAGCCGGCGAGTGCGCCGCGCTCGGACGTCGCGCCCGGCACGCTGGTGCTCGTCGTCGACGACGATCCGATGATCCACCAGCTGCTCGTCACGGAGCTCGAGCGCGAGGGCATCCAGGTCGTGATCGCGGCGGACGGCGTGTCGGCCTTGCGGCTCGCGCGCGAGAAGGCGCCGGCCGCGATCTTGCTCGACATCTACTTGCCCAGGCTCGACGGCTGGACGGTCCTGGCGGAGCTGAAGTCGGATCCGGCGCTCGCGCGCACGCCCGTGATCATCATCTCTGTCGCCGAGGAGCGCGCGCGGGCCTTCGCGCTCGGCGCGGTCGACTACCTGGTCAAGCCGTTCGATCCACAGCGGCTCGCCGACACGGTCGCGCACGCGATCGGCGCCGAGCGCGGCGAGGTCCTCGTCGTCGACGACGACGCGGACACGCGCGAGCTGGTCTCGCGTCAGCTGCGCGCGGTCGGGTTGACGGTCGCGTCGGCGAGCACCGGCGAGGAGGCGCTCCTGCGTCTACGCGTCACGAAACCGGCACTGGTCGTCCTCGATCTGTGCATGCCGGGGATGAGCGGCTTCGAGGTGCTCAACCAGCTCCGCGCCGAACAGCACGACGTCCGCGTGATCGTGCTCACCGGCAAGAGCCTCACGCCCGCCGAGGAGCAGACGCTGCGGCAGGGGATGGCGCGTGTGGTCCACAAGGACGGCACGTCGATCGACAAGATCGTCGTCGAGGCGAAGCGGCTGCTCGTCCGCCAGCGCGACGCGGACGGCCTGCCGCGCGTGCTCTACGTCGAGGACTCGCCGCAGAACCGCGACGTCGTGCGCCGCTATCTGCATGGCGTGTTCGACCTGCTCGAGGCGGAGGACGGCGAACACGGCCTCGATCGCGCACAGCGCGAGTTGCCCGCGTTGATCCTGATGGATCTATCGTTGCCGCGGCTCGACGGCTGGGAAGCGACGCGGCGGCTCAAGTCCGGCCCGCTACGCACGATCCCGGTGGTCGCGCTGACCGCGCACGCGAGCCGCGAGGACGAGGAGCGTGCGCGCGCGGCCGGCTGCGATGGCTTCCTCACGAAGCCCGTCGGTCGCGACGAGCTGATCCAGACGATCCAGCATCATCTGAAACGCTAGATCAAGTCCGGCCGGAGCGCGAACGCGGCCATGCCGACCCACGCGAGGGCGATGTCGCGGTCGCGGCCGGAGTTGGCATCGTGGTCCGCGGGATCGCGCTCGCGCCACTCCCAGTAGGACAGCGCGGTCGCGAACTGGAGGAGTCGCATGCGGGCGGGCGAGATCGCGATCTCGGTGAGCGCGCGGTAGTGCGCGAGCACGTGCGTGGTGATGTTCGGTCCGTAGGACGGCACGTACTTGAAGTCGAGATGGCGCCCGCCGCACGCGGCTCCTTCGAAGTCGAACACGCCGACGACGCGCAGCGTGACCGGATCGAACGCGAGGTTGTGGATGGCGACGTCGTTGTGGACGAGCACGAGATCGTCCGGCGGCAACGCGGCGTATCGATCGAGCGCGGCGTCGGCGAGGGCGCGGAGCTCGTCGGGGAGGCTCGGCACGACGGCGCGGAGCGCTGGCTCGGCGAGCGGATAGGTATCGGCGCGCGGCGGCGAGACGAGGTCGCGCACCTCGGCGAGCGAGAACGCGGCGTGGAGTCCGGCGAGGACGCGCGCGAGATCCACGCCGAACGGCTCGGCACACGCAGGATCCTGGGTGATCCGGCCGAACAGCGGAGCGCCCGATAGACCGGGGACGCGGGTGCGGAGATCGAGCGCGGCGTCGACGGCGCCGATGACTTGCGGAACGGCGAGCTCGATCCGCGGCGCGAGCGCGGCGAGGAGGCGGCGTTCGTTCGCGAGGCGAGATGCGCCGGCGGTGTCCGTGGGGATGAACAGGATGCGATCGCCGGGCAGCTCGACGAGCCAGCGCCAGTCGCGACGCTGCGGCACGAGCTGATCGAGCGCGAGGTGCTCGCCGGTGGTCGCGGTGATCAGGTCGCGGACCTGCGCGGGTGTCACTCGCCAACGCTAGTCGAGATCGCCGCCCGAAGCGACCCATCGACGAGGACGGGCGCGTCGAAGTACGTCACCTCGGCGCCATCGAGCCCGAGCCGGTGAAGACCCGCGGTCGCGGCTTCGGCGTACGCTCGCGTCGCCCACAGCGCGACGAATCCGAGGCGGGCCGCGCCGATCACGATCTCGCCGCGAACCAGCCCGTCGAGATCCTTCACCGCGCCGGCAAGCACGCGTGCTCGCTCGATCGGATCGCCGATCGCCGGCGCGAGGACGAGCGTCTCGGTGCCGGCGTACGACATCGATCGCGTGCCGAGCGGGTCGCCGTCGACCGTGGCTCGCCCCTTGATCACGAACGGCGCGTCGAGCACGAGGAGATCAGGATCGACGCCACGCCGCTCGTGAATGCCGCGGCGCCACGCAGCCGTGTAGAACGCATCGGCCGCGCGGCGCGCGGTCCACAGATAGACGCCCCCGAACTCGCGGTCGTCGGAGATCGTGAAGTGCTTGGTCTCGAGGCCCGCGATCTGCTCGTACTCGGGCACCGCCGCGCGAAACTTGCGCGCGATCATGAACCGCGGCGCGTACCACGGCGCGCGGATACGAACGATCGCGATCGCATGCTCGCCGGGCCCGGCGAGCTCGCTCGGCGCGGCGCGAAGGTGGAAGCGTGGGCCCGCGCAGGCCGCACTCGCGAGTGCTGCGAGCACCGCCAAAGTCTGGATCGTCATGCTGTTTCGAGCCGGCGACCGCGCCGAGTGTGACTCGCGACAATTCCTGTCACAGTAGGCGTGTTCGCCGGCTCTCACTGGATATGCCCGAGCTCCTCGACGACCTGGCCATCCGCGCGATCGGCGGTGAGGCCACTGCGCTACGCGCCTTGTGCGAGCGGATCCAGGGGCCGGTCTACCGGCTCGCGCTGCGCACGCTCGGTGCTCCGGCCGATGCAGAAGACGCGACCCAGGAGATCGTGATCAAAGCGATCACGCACCTCTCGTCGTTCGAAGGGCGCAGCGCGCTGATGACGTGGATCTACACGATAGCCGTGCGCCACCTGTCGCGGCTCAAGGCGCACCCCCGCGAGACCGCGATGACGGCGGACAGCCTCGCGGCCCACCTCGACGAGGGGCTCGCGCGCTCGGCGCATGCGGCGGCGCTCACCGCCCTCGAGGCGCCGCTGCTCGAGCGCGAGCTCCAGCTCGAGTGCACGCACGGCATGTTCCTCGTGTTGTCGCGGCCGGAGCGGATCGCATACATCCTCGCCGACGTGCTCGGTGCGACCGATCGGATCGGCGCCGAGATCTGCGAGATCGAGCCCGCGGCGTTTCGACAACGCCTCGCGCGTGCGCGCGCCCAGATGCGACCGCTGCTCGCGGAGCGATGTGGCCTCGCCGACCCGAACAACCCCTGCAGGTGCGAGCGGCAGGCGCCGGTCGCCCTCGCCGCGAAGCTGATCGATCCTCGCCGGCTGCGCTACGCCGCGCTCGCGAGCGAACGCGACGCCGACCTCGCGCGCGCCGACGACCAACTGGGCGCGTTGCGCCACATGGGCTCGGTGTTCGATCGCGACGCGCCGCTCGCCGCACCGCGCGAGCTCTGGGCGCGGATCGCGCTGGCCTGTCCCGAGCTGCTGCGATGACCGCCGGCGCGTGGGTCGATCGCGCGGAACGGGCGTGGGCGCGTCGCCGCCGCCGGGATGCGGGCGGCCACTACGTCGTCGCCGGAGCTGCCCGGTTGCGGATCCGGATCGCCGGGCACGGCTCGCCGACGATCGTGCTCGCCCCGGATCCGCCGAACGTGATCGAGCATCTCGCACCGCTCGTCGATGCGCTCGCGTCCCGCCATCGCGTGCTGTGCGTCGAGCTGGCCGGCTTCGGGTTCTCCACGGGCGGCGGCGCGTCGATCGCGGGACACGCCGCGGTCATCGGCGCGCTGCTCGGCGAGCTCGAGCTCGCTCCGTACGCGCTCGCGCTGCCGTGCGGTGCGGGCCTGGTCAGCGCGGAGCTCGCGGCCGCGCATCCGGCGTTGGTCTCGCACGTGATCGGCGTGCAATCGGCCGGCTTCACCGGGATGCGGCGGTGGGTGGAGCGCATCGATCGCCGGAACCTCCTGCGCCGCGATGGCATCGGCCAGGCGATCGTGCTCGCGACGCGCCGGCGCACCGCCCGCGGCTGGTACGACCTCGCGGTCGCCGATCCGTCGCGTCGCGCGGCCTTCGTCGCGACCGCTGACCGCGCGTTCGATCGCGGGGCGACGTTCCCGCTCGCGTCCGCGCTCCAAGCCTTCGCGCGTGCGACCGCGCCGCCGCCGATCGCACAGCCGACGCTGCTGGTGTGGGGCGCGCGTGATCCGACCCATCGCAAGACCCCGCGCGACGAGCTCTGCCCGGGGGCGCCGGTGGTCGCGCTCGCGACCGCGGGGCACTTCCCCGAGCTCGAAGACGTTCCCGGGTTCTGCGCCGCGGTCGCGGCGTTCCTTGCCCGCGGCTAGGGCGCGATCGGTTCGACCGCCGCACGCCGGAGGCCGTCCGGGAACCGCTGCAGGTAGGCGCGCGCGGCCGCGCTCGCGGCGTCGCGATCGCCGGCGCGTTGGAGCGCGACCACCAGCAAGTAGGCGGCGTCCTCGGCGCGCGGGTTGTCGGGATAGTTGCGGACGACATCGCGCAGCGTGCGAGCCGCGGCGGCCGGATCGTGCGCGTCGAGCGCCGCGAGCGCCTCGCGCAGGCCGACCTCGAGGCCGGACTCCGCGCGTGGCGTGGCCGGTGCAGGTGGTGCGGGTGCGCGATCGCGCTTGCGAGGTGGCGAGCTTGGAGGCGCGTTCTCGACCGTCGCGACGGGATCGCGGGCGACCCAGCGATCGCCCACGTCGAGGATGATCGGCGCGTCGCGTCCGCGACGAAACGCGACGCGCCCGGCGTCGACGGTGATCTCGACGGTGCGCCCGTCGCGGACGCGCACCGAGATCTTCGAGCTCGCCGTCGGGTACGACGACGACGAGGTGGTGGTGCGGCCTCCGAACCTTCATGCGCGAACAGCAGACGGGCCGGCGCTCGCAGCCTACTGGCGCTTGCCGGTGGGCAACCCACTCGCAGGGTCGCGCGGCGAGACGACGCCGTCGCCACCGGTGACACGAGCGAGCTCGTCGTCGCGGAGCGGGGCGATGCTGGTCGGTTGGAGCTCGGCAGCGCGCTTCTTCGGAGTTTTGATCATGGCCTTCATCGTAACAGGCCGGCTCCGCGCGATCACGAATCGCGAGCTCTCGCGAGCAGGACGGCACGCTCCCGCTCGTTGCGGGTCAGCTCCGCCGCGCGCTCGAATTCCGCGCGCGCCTCGTCGCCGCGTCCGAGCTTCGCGAGGAGGTCGCCGCGCACCGCCGGGAGCAGGTGATACGTGGCGAGCGCGCCGTCGGCGACGAGCGCATCGACGAGCTGGAGGCCGGCGCCGGGGCCGAACGCCATCCCGACCGCAACCGCGAGATTGAGATCGACGATCGGTGATGGCGCGCACCGCGCGAGCAGCGTGTAGAGCGCGGCGATCCGCGGCCACTCCGTCGCCTCGGCGGTCGCGGCGCGCGCGTGATGTGCGGCGATCATGGCTTGCAGCTGATACGGACCGGCGGAACCGCCTCGCGCCGCGACGAGCTCTTCCGCGCGAGCAAGGGCTGCGAGTCCGCGGCGCACCAGCAGGCGATCCCAGCGGGAGCGATCCTGATCGGCGAGCAACACCGGTGTCCCGTCGCGAGCGACGCGAGCGGCGAGGCGCGATGCCGAGAGCTCCAGCAAGGCGACCAGGCCGTGAACCTCGGGCTCGTCGGGGACCAGGCCGGCGAGGACGCGCGCGATGCGCAGCGCGTCGTTGCACAGCTCGGGCCTCATCCAGCTCGCGCCGGTGGTAGCGACGTGACCTTCGTTGAACACGAGGTAGATCACCTCGAGCACGGACGCGAGGCGCTCGGCGCGCTCGCCGGCGCGCGGCACCTCGAAGGGCACATGCGCCTCGGCGAGCGTGCGCTTGGCGCGGAAGATCCGCTGTCCGATCGTCGGCTCGGGCACGACGAACGCGCGCGCGATCTCCGAGGTCGTGAGACCGCCGACGAGCCGCAGCGTGAGCGCGACGCGCGCCTCCGGCGGCAGCACCGGGTGACATGCGGTGAAGACCAGCCGCAGCAGGTCGTCGCCCACATCGTCGTCGAGGGCGTCGGCGAGCGCGCCGGCGACGTCGCGCGAGGTCGCGTCGAGATCGTGTGCGAGCTGCACGTGCTTGGCATCGGCGATGCGTGCGTGGCGCATGCCGTCGAACGCGCGCCGCTTCGCGGTCGTCATCAGCCACGCGCCCGGGTTGTCGGGCACGCCGTCGATCGGCCAGCGCTCGAGCGCGACGACCAGCGCGTCCTGCGCGAGCTCCTCGGCGCGGCCGACATCTCGCGTGAGGCGGGCGAGCCCGGCGACGAGGCGCGGGAACTCGATGCGGAACACGGCGGCGATCGCGGCGTGTGGGTCGGTCACTCGCTGCGACCTTACCGCGCCGCCGCTACGCCTTGCCGGGCTTCTCGGCCTGGCGCTTCGCGCGCTCCTCGGCCTCGCCCGGAACATCGAACTGCGAGGGGTCGAACAGCGGGCGGATCTCGACCGTCGCGTCGCCGCCCATGACCGGCGAGCGCTTGGCCCATTCGATCGCCTCGGCCAGATCCTTGACCTCGAGCAGCGCGTAGCCGCCGACCATCTCCTTGGCTTCCGGAAACGGACCATCGATCACGGTGCGCTTGGTTCCGCTGTAGTGAATCCGCACGCCCTGGCCGGGCGGCGTGAGGCCGCCGAGATCGAGCAGCACCCCGGCTTTCGCCAGCTCCTCGTTGTACTGGTGCATCGCGAGCAGCGCCTCCTCGGTCGGCGGCGCGGTCGGTGCGGCGTGTGGGTTCGCAATCATCAACATCATGACCTTCATCGCGGTTCTCCTTGTGACTCGGTTGGTGTATCCGAGCGACGATCGGCGCGCCGGCGTTTCGACAACGCGACGAAGAATTATTCTGCGCGCGATCTCGCGCGGTTACACTCGTCTACCGAGCGCGGACCTGGATCGCCGGGGAGCGCACCGAGAGATGGCCGGTGTCGTCGAGCCACGCGACGGT
>Ga0307509_10010482_pt1 | contig 11347 bp, 17 predicted proteins | sample 10_EM_MG_FD_202245 | JGI IMG/M metagenome (GOLD analysis project Ga0307509, IMG submission 202245) | Populus trichocarpa ectomycorrhiza microbial communities from riparian zone in the Pacific Northwest, United States - 10_EM | ecosystem: Host-associated > Plants > Roots > Unclassified | place... | reverse complement strand
GTTTGAATCGCAGCCGCTCCCAAACGACCTCTGTGTGTGTTCGTACCGAGGGCTCCAGGTACTTCGGTCTCTAAGGCTCTCGACAGTGGCACGGATCCGAAGTAGACATCACATCTCTGGGTGTGATGCGGGAGAGCAACGATGCGGGAGATGCCGAAGTGATCGGGCTGCAATGCAGGATCCCCCCTGGGCTCAGATATACTTCCTGTCCTTGTTCCTGCGGCCCTTGCGATGGTTGTGAGTGTCTCAAGTGGCCGGAGGTGGGTCCGTTCAACTGGTATCAGTCGAACCTTGGGAATCCGTGACTAGGTTCGTGCCGTTTCGGTCCAGGACTCTCGTATGGTGGCATGGGAGGAAATCATCCCCCTCTATGGGGCGGTTTCCGACCGGGTGGCATTACACCTCGCAGTGAAACAGGCTGTCAAGTCTGGTTCGCGGGGTTTGCGACGGTGCTCGTATTATTACAAGGGGATATCGGGTAAATACTTCCAAGCGCACGTCCTGTGTTGTCCACGTGGATCCAGCCAGGACCACAAGATCAAGGACGGGATACCGCATCCATCTCCAGGTCGTTGGGCTTATTTTGCTTGATATACTTGGTTGGCCACCAGGGAATATAGACGACGATCGCGAAGAGCATAGGCAATACATCCATGGCGTAGAGGAAGACTGTATTTCCTGTAAGTTGTCGTGGTACAAGGAAACAATCCGGGTCCGGGAACTTGCCTTCGTGAGTGAAAAGGTAACCAGTGCGTCCCTGAGAAAATTCTGCGACACGATAGGTAAAACGAGTCTACATGAAGGGTTAATGGTAGCGATCGTGGCCAGAATGGAGGTGGACGCACGAAGATGAAGGCAGAAGAAAAGTACAACACCCGGATAATCACTCTGCAGGACGCGTAGGTCGAAAAGGCATCGCCCGATTTGATGCTGACGTGGGTCTTGACCAAGAGGATGCAGAAGAGACCGTAGGAAATGAATTGGAGACTAAGGCCCGCGAGAGTGACCCTTGCCCCGATATATGCAGCACCAGTCGCCATAAGACCACTTCCGCCGGCCTTTCAAAAGAATATACTTATCCTATATCATTACCGAACTACGTGAACCACGGCGGCGGAGAAACCCCCTTATGGCGCCGGGTAATCTCATTGTGCATGGGCAAAAAACTTCATCGTGTCTCCATTGCCTACCAGTGAATGCGGTCCGACGGCTGTCCTCCGTCGGGAAGTAGTCGCTATCAGGAGAAGGAAAGAAGTTTAGAGCTTTCCGGCCGCTTGCGCCCCCATGTCCCGAAGGAGAACCCGAAAGGCAGGACCCATGTTGGTAGACGTGGAGGACCTGGCTACCAACTAGCTTTGGGATCCCGGGATTGACTAGGAAGGCGCACGAGGTGGACACATAGGACACCATGCTATCTGCCTGCAGCGATAGAGAGCCCCAAACGTGAGTCTTTACTGCGGAAGTATTGTCAGACTATACCATCGTTCACGTGTGGTTCTCGAAGTGGTTCGGGCTGTGACGGCGGTTGGAGCAAATGGGATTTGATGAAATCCTATCGTCGGTATTAGGGGACCCGGGCCCGATCTTTCCGATGAATGCGTGGTTGTGCAGAAGAACCCAGACGCTCCGGCCCCCAAGGTTTTTATCGATAACGCGGATTCGAAGTAAACACCACCTCTCTGGCGCGAAGCGGGATATTGGGGGAGCCTTGAACGAAGCGGCCAATGCCGAGGTGATCGAGTTTTCCCGCTCAACCTGCAACCGTGGCGTAGCCGTACATGCAGGATTCTCCTCCTCCAACCAAACGCATCAAGCTCGAGCCTCCATCTCCGGATTCACCTCATTCGAACCGCGACCTTTCGTTGGAGAAGGAAGGGGAAGAAGATGTGGATGACCAATGCAGCATCTGCCTGCAGCGGCTGTCCGACCGTACGCTGATTCCACGCTGTTCTCATGAGTTCTGTTTCGAGTGTCTGGTTATTTGGACGGGTACGTCCGTCTGGAGTGTTACGTCCCATTATCTTCTGAGAATTGTGGCTTAGATCAGTCCCGTCGGTGTCCGTTATGTTCCCAGGGAATTGGAGAGTACCTAATCCACAACATCCGCTCCAAGTACGATTACACGAAGTACTTCCTACCACCACTTCGGGCCAACTCGCCAACTCTAGCCCCCGCGGGTCCTAGTTCTTCGAACCAAAGACGTCCGACCAGAAGAGAACGGCGGTGGGGCCAGAGAGAGCGTCGGGACCAGGAACTGCAGGATCAGTTGGAGCGGTCTGTCAAGAAGCGAAAGTGGGTGTATCGACATCACCTTTACGCGAAGGCGAGCGTCCCCTGAGACAACCCACCCTGGCACATCCGCTGATTATTGATACTGATGACAGCACGTCGCGTCGAATGTGCACACGCGATACAGACCTTTCCCTACGCCGGCTCAGTTTGCGGCTTCTCCGGACCACATTAGTCGAGCGTCCTCGTTTCTACGGCGCGAGTTGCAAGTGTGGCCTAACCTTGATGTTGAAGTCAGTGCTCCGAACATCTCGTCGTTTCTATTGACGTGCTCCGCTCACTTCTTAGAAAGTTCTTAACGACCTTCACCATCTCAATCATGAAATCCTTGGATATCCGGTCTGAGTCAGCCGTGAAGCTTCTCTCCGAATTTCTGGACATGGACAAGCCCTATCAAGAAGGGAACCCTCACCCCAACGCAGAACATCTCGCCCACGGTATGTTCTCCTTCCTCCTCGACAGTTGTTTACCGTCGTTGATTTTCGTTTGATCCTGCAGAAATGTACTCTTATCTACGGTCCCCCTTTCGAGACCTGTACGTATATGACAAGATGGTTCAGGTGAGGGTTCTTTCAGTTCTCCATTTGTGTGTGTTACACACACCGTTCTTCGGTTTCCATGCTCATCCGACTTTCCTGAATAGTACGATGAACCGGGGGAACCCGCGAGTCATCGCCAGCAACAAAGCAACGGTGTGGGAATAGGGTTGCCATCTCCTTCGAGACGTAATGCCTCACGCCCGGGAAGACCGGATGGGAATCACGGGGATGGTTGGCGACGAAGGGCTCGTGGGGTGTCTCACGAAAGGAGGCGAAAGCGCAGCAGATCTAGGTCTCATGACAAAGAGAGGGACCAGCGGTTGCGACATCCAAGTATTGATGAACGTGTGCCACAGAGAGCTCGGTCAGAGAGTCAGACTCTCACCACCACCTCGGGGTTGTCACCACCGGCGCCACATTCCCAGGTCGTCAAGGGGAAAGGAAAGGGGGTGGACTTGGGGAAAATCGCGAATGACTTCGGTCCTTCTACGAACACAGGCGAGCCTGGGCGGATGTCCATCGATAAGGGTGTCGGAAATGTTCCGACTCGTGAACTCCCCAATGCGGAACACACGGTCATTGACAATTCCAAACCTGGAAACCGAGATCGAACACCTAAGGCGCTCACTCTACGTCAATCCGTTTGGGCCCATCTGTCCCTCGACCGAACCGAACCGACTCAAGTTAGCGGCACCCCCGCCGGAACCGGCCCGGATCTCCGACACGGTCGTCCCTCTTTGCTCGAGCGGATCTCCGGAATGGAAGAAGTCCCCCAAAGTCAACTCGTCTCCGTTTCCACGGCTCATCTTGGTCCCCCCGCCGGCACCGATCCCGCTCGTTCCCCACCATCGCCTGCAGTACAGCCAGGGGAATCCAGGGCAGCTCGCAATGATATCAACCCCACCGAGGAAGGTACCATCGACATTGATGACCACCGTCCTGATCCCATCTCAAATCTCATTCGTCGGGATAATCCAATCGCTCAAGCCGAACGCCACGATCGGGCTCCCCGAGTCAATACCAAGGTCATTTTGGAGTGTACCCGCACTATTCGGTTGGCCGCCGCGGAGAAAGTGATGGTGGCTGGTACCCCCCCAACTGCCGCGCCACCTTCTATGCCACAGGACCCTCCGACGTCGGCAGAGCAAGGAGAAGTTACTCACCCCGCTTCTGTTGTTACAGTCCTGAGGAACAAGTTGTTAGAGAGGCTAGAGAACGAGCGGGAGCGTGCGATTGGCGCCGCGTCTAGGGAAACGGAAGTTGAACCAGTTCTTGGGAACATCAGTGAGGACTCTCTGAGGGCCGAGCTCAGAGCGCGGAACGAGCTGCGCACGCGGTTAGCCGTAGTGAAGGGTGGCCGTCATGTGGGCATTTTAGAACCTTAGATAGATCAACGCCTAGCCCTTACATACTGAACGATCGCGCAAACTGATCATGGATTCAGAACGGCAGGGAGGCTATTTACTATGATACACAGAGGGCCATGAGAAGCCACTATGCTAATGCTACGCGTGTGGAAGACGAGCTCGTAGAAAAACGGTCTCCACAGGGAAATTCAAAATGTAAAGTAGGGTAGGAGGGATAAAAGAACACATGGAGGTCGATGGTAAGGTAGGAGGGAAAGCAAGCGAGGGAGACCGCGGGTATGACCGGGCACTATAGGTGGTTGGACTAGGTAGTGACTAATGGAGAACTATAAAGTATCCGAGAGTACTGGTAGGAGAGAGGAAGTGGGAAAGCAAGCGACGGTTAACGGAACAACGAGCGGAATGGCAAGATGCGGCAAAGCAAGCGAAGCAATAAAGGAGTGTAGGTGTGCTAAAGCGAACAACAAGTGCATTATAAAGCAGAAAGAGTCGAGAGCCGAAGTGACACGCAGAGATCCTGATAGAGGTTGCCCGATTAAGGATCCCAGGGTCCTGGAAAATACCGAATGAGAGCGAGAGGGAGTAGGAGGATTTGTAATGTCGGTGGTATCAGGGACCCCTGTGCGCGAGTTGCGGGTGAGCGTGATTATATGCACAAGCGCACAGGTTCCGACTAGGAGTGGACGGAGGGGGAGAACGACAACGAAGGGGGGGAGAATAGATACACTGGCATGAAAGAGCGTGAATCGAAGAACCACAATAAAAAACTGAGTGGGTAGAAGAATAGTGAACCAAACGCAATTCGCGCTGGATACGGCCCAGTGGTATTGTGGAACATCAAAAGAGTGTTGGAATATGTACTTGTTGGAGGAATAGCAGATGGGTGGGTGGGGGAATTATTCGATAGCGGGCGCGAGGGAGATGAGAGGAGGAGGGGGAGAAATAGAACCGTAGTCCCGAGTACTACGGATTGTTCAGTGAATCTTCCGAATACCTTCGACCTGTACTTGTACGAGGATGTGAGGAACGGGGGAGAGAGGGGAGGGAATTGTTCCGCAACGATCGAATTGGATCGAACCGTGCCGCCGTCGACCGACTTGAAACTCTACCACCTGCATGCGATTCTGGCTGTCTCGGGGTACGCTCAGGTTCGGGACTCCGGGTAAGCTCAAAGTTCGCATGGAAGCTGTCCGTTGATAACCGCCGTGAATTAGGGGAAGTTGTGTAATTCGGTCCGCGCCATGCACTCGTGATGGGTAACACGGTCTCCGGCTCCCACTGCGGTTGAGGCTCCAGTGTGAAGGGTGGGGGTAGTGCCGTAGAGGTGGGTGATGTCGGAGGCAAGCCGGTCAATGATCGACGGAATGATGGGATATCTCGGAGAGATGGCAACCCTGTTGGTGGGTGATCAGATGGGGGGGATGGCAATCCAGACTGGGTCTGGCCTAAGGGGGGCAAGCTCAATGGCCCCTCCTGTAATGGCGGATCGAGATGTGGATAACGAGTTTCGGTCGCCAACGGTAATCGACGTGTGGGACTGACAGACAGACGGGGGAGCGCATCTCCAAGTGACATCGCACGCCTCGGATGAACGTCCGAGAGACCACCAGTTTCAGGAGGAGAGCCTGAGGTGGAGGGGCGCGAATAATTGTCAGGTCGACCGGGGACAATTGGCTGGGAGGGCCAAAGAGGATCGCGCACGCTTCCCGCACTTGAGGGTTGTGGATCCGTTGAATGAGCCTGTAATGGATACGAGGGGAACGGACCAAACTGTGGCGGACGGTCGAGTCTTTGGGGAGTAGCGTTCTGCCCTTGCGGACGTCTGGCCTTCTGACGCTGATTCTATTACGGAAAAAATGTTAGCAAGGCGAGATGATGGAGAGAAAACAAGGCGCGTGCCTGAAACCAGATCTAACCTCGAAATGTGAGTTTGGGGGTGTTTACGGGAGAACAATTAAAAACAGACCTGCACTTTTCGCGCACTTAACCCGATTTGACGCCCCACCTCTTCTCTCATAGCTGTAGTGGGAAAACGCGACTAATGAACGTGTCGATCAGAAAAGGGTCGTTAATTGGAACGAGTGGGGTGACGAAAGGGGACGGACCTGAGCCAAGAGGGCGTGAAGGACGGCAGATTGATGAGGCGTAGTCAAAGTTCTCGTGCGCTTCTTCTTCTGGGGGGGATCCTGCGGCTGGTTCTGGCCGGGAAGTTGACTGGAAGAAGGACCGCTCTCCATCTCGGTGTCGGCAGCGTCACCCTGGGATGAGCTGGACGGACTGTGCATTCTGCGATCTTGACTGGTCTCGGACGGACGACGTTTGTGGGAGGGAGAGGAGGAGGGGGACGGCGGAGCATGCGAGGTGCCCGCTCCGGCCTGTTGTTGGGAGTACTGGAGGATGAATGAGGAGAGCGGGGGTGGGTCGGTGGGTCGGGGAGCGGTGGTGGTGGCGGAAGAAGGATCGACGGAGGGTGTAGCTCGAGAATTAGGAGTACGTTCGGGTCGTGAGGAGTAAGGTATGGGAGAGGAAGTATTAGGCGGGATCGGAAGGGGAGGGGAATGGGAGTCGCGAGCTGGGCTCGTTGGCGACATCAAGCGGTGCGCAGAGCAACGGAGATGGAAAATAACAGACAAGAGCACAACGAGACGCAGGGAGGAAACGCGACGGACGCTCAGACTGAGAACAGAAATCTGAGGTCCACACCGTGGTGGTGGAACGGAAGAGACGGTGCCCCAGGTTACGAACGTCGGGTTCGAAACATATTAGCAGTTTCACAATTTGACCAGAGTCTTATGACAGCAGGCGGTTCTAACGAGCCCGTCCTGCCTTTTCCGATGGACCCATCATCGCCATTGGGTGATGATGCTTAAAGCATCTAAGCCGTAGCATCAAGGCATTTCGAAAAATTGATCTGATATGATACGATGGATATTAGCTCGATTTCTATGCTGCTTCCCACACGGTATACACGACCGGTTTTCATATCACCTCTCCCTTCTTCTCTTGCGTGGTTGTGGCGAGGTGCGTGGTAGGCACACGAGGACGAGGATGACTGAGTTGAGGGGGAGATGAACCTGACAACGGTCGGAAGCACTTTTCATTCTGCAAAGGCGGCGATCATCCTTGTTCCTGTTTGAGGTCGGCCACACGGCCTCTCGTCTCGACTCGCCACGCACATAGAACGCTTCTAGCCCAGCGGTTGGCAGTCGGCTCTCTTCCCCGTACGAATCCAAACGGCTGCCGTCAAGCGTCGGATACCCCGATGGGGATAATTCTGCGTTATGAATATTAATGAATGATGATGAAAGCGCTAGCCTCCTCGTGGTGGCCTGTCGGATATCCCGCCCACGTCCGAACAAGCGTCCACGGCATGCCGCTCGGCCCTATTTTCAATCTGCCCCGCTAAAAACGGGCGGGGGAGAGAACTGGAGAGCGAGGAAACCAACTGAGGTCTCCCACGGACGCGAGCGGCGTCGCCATGCAGATGACACGTCGGCCAACGGACAATAATTCAGACGGAGATGAAAGAGAGCGGTGTTAGTTATGTACGTCCTGAGATACAAGCTCATCATCTGATCGGTCCGGCCGTTCCATTCTTTCCCATTCTCCCATACCGAGAACTTGCCAGCGTCTCGCTCTCCTACTATCCACAATGAAAATGTCCAAGAAACGAAAGTCCGTCGCTTTCGAGGACGGCCAGAACGTGACTCCGAGATCTGTAAAGCTAAAACCCCTCAGAGACGTCCTCTCGAAGCTCGTCGCCCAGATCAAAAAGTGTTCACCCATCGAATTCAACCCTGAAACACGTGGCTGACTTGGCCGGCTCCTTAGAAAGGACGATTACGGATTCTTCCTCCAACCTGTCGATCCGAAACAGGTCCCCGCCTACAGCGATGTGGTCCAGCACCCCATGGACTTTGGTACCATGACCACAAAGGTCGCAAGAGGAAAATACCGCAGTCTCGAAGATTTCGCCGTGAGTGACACGCTTCCACGCCTTTTTGGGTCACGCTCACGTGGCAGCCATCACCAGAATGATTTTCGTCTCGTCATTTCCAATGCCAAGTCGTTTAATCCCCCCGGAAGCATCTACCACACTGAGGCCGAAAGAATAGAGGCCTGGGGCCTAGACCGCATCACAAAGGCCGCCGCCACGGTCATCGAGTACGAAACCGATTGGAATATCGAGATCGATGGTGATGATCGTTTGAACGTCCCCGAAGAGCAGGACACGCCCGAACCGGAAACCACGGACAGCCGGGCGCAGTCCGTTTTGTCGAATACCCACCCCCTGCCTTTGCTCGGTAGGAGGTCAGCTCGCGCAGCAGCCACCGCCATCGCCACTCCCCCTATAACCCCGGCCCTCAAGGCCCCGAAGAGCATCTCGGAAACTCTTCAACCCGATGGAGGCTTACCTGGTTCCAAGGACGGCCTGGGTAAATTCCCTCCGGGTTCGGACCTGGCTCGAGTAATGCTCGCATTAAAATTGAAAGGCTCGTACCCTTTCATTTCCCCCCTTGTCCTTATCCCCCTGACGGACGCTTCCAGGCAAGAAATACAAGACAAAGAAGGAACGTCTCCGGATCGAGAAGAGCGGTCTTCCGCTTTCAGCTGACGGGAGCTTGAATTATTGGGAAGGTGATACTCTTTTGTCTTTGCACTCTGTCTAGGCGAACGCTTTGGGATCGCTTACTCCACATCTTTAGTCGAGGATCCGTTCTCACTATTTTCACCGCTGGTCGACGCTCATCAGCCAAAGTTGGTCCTGAACCCACTTCATTTGGAGCCATTTTCGGAGACCACCGTCACAGTCCCGTCACCGGTCAACATCTCTCTGAAACGCAACCTCCCGCAAGCCGCTCCAGAGCTCACAGCCACACCTACCAAACGGCGCCACTGGTCCATCAATAGGCATTCTGGGCGTGGAAGGGCCAAAGATGGTGATGATGAAGACCCCCCTACTTCGCTTCCACGACGGGAACATGCTACTACCGATTACGGGTCGATGTCTACCCTGATGGCAGACCTCGCTATGCAAGCAACTGCGCAGAGCATCAGCGACCAGCCCAAACTCTTTGACCTCCTTCGAAACTCGGTTGATGGTCGCGATTCATCCTCGGCACCAGCTACGGATACTGCCGAAGCCGCCGCTCTCAACGCCCAAGATTATATTTGGTCCCTTGTCTACGGTGGCGTGGACGGTCTGGCGTACGTCCGCAGTTTGGCCGAGTTCATTGGGAGCCCTTCGCCGCCATCCCCGTCAGGTTCAGAAGACGAAAGCTTTCCGCTTGGAGACTGGGTGGAAGACAACGTCGTGGACTCCATAACAGGCGGTCGCGACAAACTGCTTCAGAAGATCGTACGCCAAGTGGCCACAAAGTCGGATGAACTACTGGACCCATCCGTTTCCGATATCTCCGCGGACATCCGCCGCTCACTTGAGGTGTACCCACAACTGGGCGACCTCATCGCCGCGCTCAGCAGTCAAATCGACATCCAGAATCTGGTGAACCGACCGCTCGAACTGGCTCAGGCAGAGTCGGAATGGAGTGGGGCGGCGTTCAAACGGGCAAGGCGCGAACAGAGAGAAGCGCTGGGAGCGCTGACGGTCGATAACCCCATGTCCGCGCTCTCCGCCCCCTCCTCCCAAGACCCACCAAACGATGCTGACCTGGATGACCGCGAGGTCTTGGACCATACACTCGAGTACAGTCGACAAAGATTACTGCAGCTTATGCAATCTGAGTCGGCCAAGAACGGCCAACCGCCCGGAGTCGAGGATCCGTATACGAGGGACTTGAGGATGAACCTCCTCGCTTTGTCCAAAAGAGTTCCCCTCCAGCTTCTTTCTGTATCCAGTGTAATGTTATGATTCCGTGGTACAAACAAATAAATCGCGATTAGATTAGAGATGATGGGTGTCCTTCTTCGCCTCCCCTTGGTCGGTTCATCGTCGCTTCCTCAGTAGCTTCCGTTGGTAGCCATCCCAGTCGACAGTGTTCGCAGGTCTTTGAGGGACTTGGGATATATCGCAAAGGTGTCGCATGGTTGGGCGTCCATGGGGGCAATTCCAAGGCTGTTCGATAGTACTCATGTGTTGCAGAATCTGTATAACTCTGGTGAGCCAGGGTGGATCCTGGGGTTCATGTAGGCGTGCCCTCACCTTGACCATTTGTTGACGGTTTAACGAGTCCCCGATCATGACACTCTTTCTGCACGCACGAGAAGCAAACATTGTTCGAACTTTTGAGCATCGAACCATCTGACCAGTGGGTCGATCGTGCATGAGGCTCAGGATTTCCTCAAGGTCTGAAAGGCAGGCGGGGAGGAGAAGAAATGTCAAACACCATTCACGACACGCGAAATTAACTTCAGGGCTGACATAAAATTAAATTTCTCACACGCACCTCTCATGTCGAACGTCACACTTTTGCTGACAGGTTGCCCGACTAAACCGAGACGTGGTTTCGAAGGGTCTCGGTCTTCGCTGTCATCGACAGTGATTTCAAACCCATTTCGGTTGAGAACCTCCATGTTGTCAATCGCCATTAATTCGTCCGCCGCACTTAGCCGCAGCGGCTGAGGTCTGTAATGGACCAGGGTGCATCGTCAGTCTCGGATCCAGAAGCTATTTTCAGTCGCGGAGCAAAAAAGCACCCACCTGATCAATCTCTGAGACTCCACTCGGGTCGTCTGCTGTAGCGTTTCGAAGTTGTACTTCTCATCCGACGCGTGTTGGTCCACGATGAATAGGTCATCCATAACGCCGGTTTGACTCGATCCGCCAGAGCTTCTCTGTCGCCGAGCGATGATGAAACCTTTGTTGAACTGCCCAATAGGAACCATGGTCTTGAAATCTTCCTTGTCAATCACCCGTGACAGGGCCGCAGCTACCTCCTCCTCGTTCTTGTTCTCCAGCCCAGCCCGCCTGTCACCTGCAACAAGGTTCTGTAGCACCCCACCGTTCGTGGTCTTGCGTGAGGATTGCGCACTCTCCCATCTACTCCCAATCCGCGCAACGTCGACAGACAAGACGACATCACTCGCGTCCGCAGGTAAAATGTTTGGACCCCGCTGCGACAGATCAGAAGGCGTCCCATCCCCTCCCGTTTCTGGCTCCGAAATGTCGATACCCACGCGGCGGTTGGGGCT
>Ga0307509_10010481_pt1 | contig 11348 bp, 19 predicted proteins | sample 10_EM_MG_FD_202245 | JGI IMG/M metagenome (GOLD analysis project Ga0307509, IMG submission 202245) | Populus trichocarpa ectomycorrhiza microbial communities from riparian zone in the Pacific Northwest, United States - 10_EM | ecosystem: Host-associated > Plants > Roots > Unclassified | place... | reverse complement strand
CTCCCGATGCACACCCTCCCACCGGCGCCAAAGGTAAACCAGCCTGCCTCGATGTAGTTCTTCATACTGCGCTTTTCGCCATCAAGCATCGCGGTTGGGTGGTCTTCCAGCCAGCGCTCTGGCCGGAATTGAGTGACGTCTGGGCCGAAGTAGGCCTCATCGTAGTTGACTTGGTAAGAGGCCATACCGACGTTGTAGCCTGGCGGGATGTGGTATTGGTGCAGCTGGCAACCGGATGGGGGAACTTCGCGGGAAAGGGAGAAGGAGACGGCGGGGTGGAGACGGATAGTTTCGCGCACAGCTGATTCGAAGATTGGGTACTTGTTCTCGCGGCCGTTGTAGCTGAGGAAGTCGTCAAGGCGGAAAGTGTTATCTGTTGTTGCAAGCTCCTCGCGAATTTTTTGCATGGTTTCCGGGTGAAGGGTGAGTTCGTGGATCACTCTAACTTGGGTATGCGGGACTACTCCTAGTGCGCCGGCACTGTGGAGAAGGATTGTTAATCTCCCGAAAAATAGAGTTTTTGGGGTGAGGGGGGGGTGAGTGGAGTACATACATCAAGTTGAAGATTTGAATGGTTGTGCCTTCCGCTTCGTTGCCGTGGGGGTAATGTCCCCTCATCTTACTCTGTGCATTATAAAACTTTGATAGTAAGTGTTTGGGACTCTTCTCTTTGAGCGTTTTAAGATCCGCCTATTCCCTAACTGTCAGCCATCATCCTTGAACCCAAGATTATCAAGAGCACCCACAGTTCCTGTTTCAAATGTAAATGTCGGCAAGAGCAACACATTGCGATAAAGGGTAATCAGGGCGTTAAGAAAAATATTCCCACGGATAGCACGGGAAGTAACTGACAATACCCATGGCAATTGCATAAGAGCACCAATGGTCCTGAAAATAACTCTCGTTCCATAGGCCGTGTTGTCTACATCTTTGCCAGCAAGGCAAAACCCTGCAGACTGGTCTGCCGTAATCTGTGCGACTATGTCCAAAGCGAAGAACTCCGTCCAATCAACCATCTTGCAAGGAGTTCCGGTCTTCACATGGTGTTTGTCAAGACCTTCAATCAATTCCTCCACCGCCTTTCCACTGCAATCAATATAGAAATTCATAACAAATTGGAAGAGCAGAGGGAGGGGGGGGAACCTTATCAAAATTCTCTTCAAGATCAAGCAATCCCTGTTCCGAGTAAAAATGCGACATATGGTACTTTCCCAGTCGAGCATTCCCGGCATCTTGTTCGAAAACAAAGCTAAAATCGTGATTGACAGACCCAATCTCGTACGAGCGCGACTTCTTGAAGAAGGTGAAGTCCTTCTTATGATTTTGAAAGCCATAGATCACATTCCTAAGATTAGGATCCGAGACCGAGACCTCGTTGGGTGCAATCCACACAATATGGCCATACTTCTTGTGCAGGGCCATCAAGTCCCTGTGCCAGGTGTGACGCATAGTATAGTACCAACGATAGGCATTGGTGAACTTGCCTAGGAATGGGCCAGGGATCTTTTGCGCGCGGAAGGGACTTTTCAAGTAGGAGTGCGTCCAGTAAGCAAGTGTGAGGATAATAATGCCAGCGACAAGGTAGAGTTTGTGTTGAAAGAGGCCGTATACAGCCTGGCCGAAGAGATTAAAGAACATTGTGAGTAAGGGGTATGGTGAGGGAAAGGAATTGATCCACGAGTCTCCTGTTTGGAATGGGTGGAAAATCGGGAAACGAGCCTTTCTTTGGGTTGAGAAAACTTGAATTGCAGAAGGGTTTTATATGACGGGGGTCATACTCATGTGGAAAAATTATGGCAGAGGAAGGACCTCGTGGGAGAGGTGGAGGAAGGAAGAAAGGAAGAAGAGGAAGAGCTCTTGCCGGAAGAAATATGTAGAGAGAGAAGGGAGGGGAGAAATGAGGGAAGGGGGGGGGGGAGGGTAGAAAAGTGGGTCGTATGATATGATAGGTACAGCACTGATGATCGAGGAAGGGCGATGAAGTGTCCAAGGCCTCGCAGTACATTGACAGCCCTAAGGTTAGCAGCGGCGGACCCATAAACTGCTCCGTCAATTCTATCTAGTGCCTCGACATAGAAAAATAGGGTGTGATACTATAATAATATAAGTAGACCTTTAGCAGCCAGAATAATGCCCGGTACGCATAGTGATCCAGCACCATACCAGTACCGGTACCGGTACGGCATAGATGCCGGCTTCCCCCCCCCCCAAATTTCAATCATTCACTCCTTCATCCACTCACAAACACACTCACTCACCCACCTGCACATATAATTCTGTCGCCCCAATTATTATACCAGCAAGCCATCATTCCGGCCCATGGTCGGTCAGTTCGGTCGGTGACTCTGCACATTATCGTCCAAGGACATCAATGACAACTGCGCGGTGGAGTAGGTGCGCTATGAGAACAGTTCAGGCAAGAAGGATGTATTGTACCGACACTCTTGTGAATGTGGCTCCAAGCAATGAAACGAACCACATTATACCCCAGTACCCACTCAATCGTTTGTATGTGTAAGGTGCCGCTTTTCCAAAGTATTTCATTTTTTCTTCCCTCCGCCCAAGCCGACAGGCCATTACTTAGGGGAAGGGATGTAAAGATTCTCGAAGCGCATGATGCGATACGAAACGGTTTTTCCAAATTTCCAACTCCCGCAGAGCACAGGTTCCAGGTATGAAAAAGAGGGGTGAGGTGTGGTGCTCGGGTCAGGCCTCAATCCTAGTCCTAGTCCTGTGCAACACCAAAAACAAATATCAACCACTTTTACCCGTCAAAACTGGGATCTCTCTGCAATCGGGCACTTGGCTTTCACAGTCAGAGACGAAACTTCCTGGGAAGGAATTTTTGTTCCCCAGACAAGGTATAGCTTGAAGCGGCTAAGCTTTTTGAATCTTATTAACTGGTATTCGTTATTTGGCTAACCCACTCTTCTAAGCCTGTTCTAGTTTGGTAAAGTGGTGCAAATGAGATCTCCGAGAGTGGATCTAACGGGTTTTTACGGGAGATCCCCACGTTACCCACCAAAAAAGGAATGGAAAGCGAGGGAGGGGAGCAGTGCGACAAGGATAATAAACCCAAACCCAACCAGGGGGGCATCGATAAAAATCCCCAACTTTTTGCTTCCGTTTATATATTAAGAGTCGATTGGAATGCCGATAGAATACAAAAGCGGCCCACAAGGTGGCAGAGAACCCAAAGAAAGAGGTGAGTATGATATCGGCAATGGTGTGATTTATACTCTCCGCGGATACGGCTAAGAGGCATTTCGATCACGGTATTCTACCCGTAGATTGTTTCTTCTACGGAGGTACAGTCGTGTAACAAAAGCTTTGGCACCTTTGTAAATTTATTATTCAACTTGCTTCACCTCAACCACTCCACATGCCCTGTGCCAAGAGCAGAAATGCGATCACGAGAAACAGAACCATGTAATTTCTATTCTTCATCATTAATTGAGGCTGAGGGAGATATACAAAGTGGTAAATTTAGACGCATTCTTGTCCCATCACTCAGTTGGGGGGTGCCAAGACTTTTGTTACACGACTGTACTCTGGGGTAGAGTACTAAGTGAGGCGAATAGGGTACTAAACTGGAATTTAACTTGTCAATGTTCGGTGTGTGTAACCTTGGAAACAGCCAATCTTGGCGCTTTTTTGGAGGAAAAAAGTGAGGCGAACACAAAATGTACCAACAAAAACTTCCTGCTCCCACATTGGTCGAGTGACCCAGGAACTAATGTGAACAGTTTCCCCTCACTTACAAGGATAGGAACCTATTAACCGGAACCGACAGGGATATATTTTAGCGGGTTAACCTCGAATAACCGTTCCGTAACTTCTTTCAGGACCTTGTACCTCTAACCCCTGTTCAGCTCCGAATACCGCAGGAGATCAACAAAACGCGAACCCTTTCGGGTAACAACCAAGTACCCCACGTTGAAACCAGCAATTATTAGAGACTTTGCGGTGGATGTATCCAGCATCCTTGTATGCCAAGAGTAGGGGATGTGCAGCTGGATCCAGGTTTGACTTTGCGGTGGATGTGGTTAAAGAAACCATGATGCCCGGCCATGGAATCAAGTAACTCAAAGTTAGGTTATGAAGTCAACACAGCTCATTCTGTAGCAACCATGGTTTTTGGAATTAATATTTCCTAGTGTTGAGAATAAAAGCTTCTTGGGGTTTCAGGAATCACAGAATTCTTTTAAAATGAAGTATCATAGTATTGGTGGTATTGGGATAGGTCAAAGTTGTTGAGGTCAAATTCGCTGAATTTGCTCCAGTCGCAGAGTCAAATCAAGGTCTGGATGATAGAATGCTTGGCGTATGCATGCCAAGCCGTGCCAAAAGACTCCGGATGTGTCCATCGCAAAGTCTCTAATAATTAGGACAACCACAACATAAGAAACAGAAAAAGTAAATACACTTAAAATCTTGTACAATATCATCCTTCAGCATCAACTTGAATGACTTCCTTCATCCTTGCGGGCATGCTCCTTTCCAGGTTCTCAAAATATTCTGGATTTTGGAGGTACTGGTCTCTGGGCTAATTTCCGTTATTGACATTCCAGCCTCACGGCAGCTAAATAGCCTTGCTCCCAGAGTGAAAGGGTGCTGCGGGGGTGGGGAATTTGCCGTACCATTTTGATTTGGTTGCGATGGTTTGGTTATAGCGAAAGGTTTGGTTGCGACCGAAGGAAACACTTTCACCGATTTTCATCTGGGGTACAAGTACAGTACTCGGTTGATACCCGAAAGGGTTCTCGATTTTTTTGACCCCCCGGCGGCATAAGTTTTGTAGGTTGCACAGGGGGCGACCGCAGCAAACCTCGCTTGTGGAACATACAAAACTTAGGCACTGTACCTCCCATCCACCTTTTTTTGTTCTTTTTTTCCTTCACGGCTCTCTTACTCTTCTTCGTTCGCCCACAAGTAAAATGGGTTTTTTTATTGATGATTCCGTGTCATATAATATCGTTCAAAATGGCAATGAGTATATAACATCGGCCTACAGGGTCGCACCTTGTGCGTGCAGTTACGGTGCTCGTACCAGCGTCGTACCATATCTGAAATCAACACGTATAATGGCCAAAATGCATTGACGAAGGGCCCCCCGCCACAACGATGAAGTCCTTAAAACATTGGCACCTCTCCAATTCTACTCTATGAATTCGGTTCCCCTAAACATAGTGAGTGCCGGATTGGTCGAGAAGTGGTAAAGGGGACGTTACTAAGCCACCGGAGGATGAACATGAGAGTCGCTTTTTCGTGTTCTCACTATCAAATAGAAAACCGCAGGAAAACGGTGCAGGAAGATCTGAACTCCACCCTGGCTAAGATGAACAATATTAGCACAATGGCTTTCTCCTGTCTCCGATATTTTGTACGTTGAGCCCAAATAAATTCGTTCTTGAGGTCTCAGTTCTGTACCACGGATTATCGACAAGAGACCAGTCCCGTAAAAACTCTTGAAATCCGCCATCAGATTATCAGCCAGTACCAGCCGTGTACCCCGGGATGGGTTTACCCGGACAGCTTAACAGAATTGGGGATACCGGTTAGCGGGATCAAAGGCGCCAGGGGCCAGTCGGGGATGGCGGGGGACGGCCGGGGATGTTGAGGGACGGCGGGGGACAGAACTGTGCGGGATGGCAAGAATGATGTCTCATGATGCCATAATGATTCGTTCAGGGGTGTATGATTTTCACTGGGCTAGTGCAGGAGGTCCAAGCGCTAGGACTGTAGTCCCCAACAGCCCGTCCGGTCCTCACCTTCTCTGGCGTCGTCCCTCCTAGCACACCGAAAAAGACCGACTATGAACCATAGTTCACCAACACATCAATCATCCCCTTCTCTCCTGTTTTGCCACCAGAAGCTTTCCTGTTTATTCGTCCCTACCCGAGTACAGAGTGTTGTTTAGATAGCGGAAGTGTGGTGTATGGCGGTGCGAGGATTCTCGCGGCGATTGTGACCAACTATATAAAGACCGGGCTAACAATCGCTGACCTGTTAGCTTAAGTTTTTTGAGTTAATGGATAATACCATACCGTGCTTTGTGGGACCCGCTCACCGCCTGCTACAGCTGAGTCTGTGTCGCAGCACACGGGCTTTTCACGTCATTTTGCGGTGATTTTATACTGTACTAGTATCATAGTATTTAGATAGCAGTGTGTTTGGTTGTGTCGATCATGACCAGAAAGCCGGAGCCCCAGGTAATTAATTTATAGGATCTCCTATAATAGTGGGAGTGAACATGCAGACCTTGGGGCGGGTGAACTAACTTAGAAATTTGCTTCAATGGTTCCGACGAGCGACTTTGTTGGTCCTGTGGGGTTTTATCTACTCGTAAGCGATCATTATGGTACTACTACTCGAGCGACGGTGTGTGTGAAACCCGTTTCTTGCGGTTTGTTCGACTTAGGAGCCATTGGTGAAATATCAGGGTGAGATGCGGGGGTTTGGGTGGAATATTGGTTCGATTGTACTACGCCAAAATTGAAGGTTCACTGGCCACAATACACGCATCATTAGAGGGATTTCGGAGCACAAAGTCAGGGATCGCTATCTCTGTGACAATAGTGTTTACCATGGCAACAAGCGAACTTGAAAACTAGGGATTTCGGAGATTCTGTAAGAGTTAGTTCAATCATATTTCATTATTAACTAATAGGAGCCCTACCGTTAGCTGTGATGTTTGCTTGTTGCAACGTGGGTTGGGGCGCTCTGCCATTGTTTACCTCACCAAACAAATTCGGCATCTCCTAGCTTAACTAACCGAACTTTAAGCGTATGATACTTTTACGGTATATACGTGAACTCTTAAGTGAGACCTGAGCCCTAACCTGTGACTCCTTGCCGTCGCAACAAGCTAGAACTAACCAACTTTCTTGCTCCGGAGTCCCTCTGTTGTCTCGCAGAAGGTCGGTTCCCGATTTTCAACCTCCCGAACACCAGCCCCAATCACCCCAACAACAAACCCCACCATCAGGGCATATATATACCAGCTTTCACCATGACAGACCCAGCCAATTGCCTACCTACTTTTTTAACACATTATACCGTATGTATTCCAATCCTGCATGCGGGCTCCACCTCCGATTGGCCCGCCGATCCCGGTATTAACGGGAGTGCCCGGCTTCAATTTGGCGGCGCGAGTACGGCGCAAATGACTTAACAGCTGAACTAGGATCCAAACGCAATGAGTTTCAACCGCACGGGAATGTTGCGGCTTACTTAGCACTCTGAGAGTCCATCAAATGGAAACCCTTTCCATTGACAATACCCAGCTCTCTGAGAGCCCCTTTGGCAAAAATGAGGACGTTCCGTTGGGTGACAGTTTCTGCTGTGAAAATAGCATTCCCTCCGTTTTGAAACGGAAGGAAGAGGGTTATTTGTAGGGGGAACAGAGTGGAGCCATTGTATCCAAATAATCCTTTACCTAAGGAAGTATGATACGAGCATTTGCTTATTCGAATCTTTGACATTTAGAGTCACTCAACAACTACCTCCTCACGCAAGGCCCCTGGGCCGGACTGGGAGAAGAAGGCGGACTAGGTGAAAGTTTCTAAAATGTAGGCCCTGGACAGGCTTCTCCCTACTACGTTTTTAGCCTTCATCCCCCCCTCATAATACTAGACAAAATGATCCGATGTGTACAAGTTGGGAATCTCTCTGAAATCACCATGTTAGAGAATATGTTAACTTGATTTCTGATAATGCCCTTGTTTGCTGTTGGCATTTCATTCTCTACTACTCCTTATCTATGGGATGGAATTTTAGCTGGATCGAGTGGCTGATCTTTGGGATGGTAGGGACCTTAACACTCTGGTCATGAATTATCTCATTATCGAGGGATATAAATCCGCTGCGGTGAACTTCGCTCAGGAAGGGAATATGTCATATCAGGTTGACCTTGATTTCATCCAAGAACGGGTTGATATTCGCCATGCAATCCATCACGGGGATATCCAGACCGCAATTGAAAGAGTCAATGAGTTGCCTCCCGAAGTCGGTGGAATTTTTCCCTTCAATTTTAAATTTCTCGGTTCTTGCTTTGTATATATATATTGCGATGATTACTTTCAGGATAGCGCACTGCGCCTTTCGGCTAGTGATGAAAATTATAGTCAAAACTTCACTCTTCAACATGAGCATATCTGGTTGAGTCTTCCTTCGGTTCTGCTATTCGCACATTTATGGTTTTCGCGGCTTACTAACATTTCAAATTGACGTAGCTTCTCGAGACGAACCTTCCTCTACATTTTTCACTCTTAAGACTCCAGCTTATCGAATTAATTCGAAACTGCACTCAATCTCCCGATGGTGACATCTCCGAAGCGTTGGCATTTGCTACCACTCATCTAGCGCCTGGTAATTCAAAGTTCTTGCAAGATCTTGAACGCACAATGGCGCTTCTATGTTTCCCAATGGAAAGTCTAGCTCCTCCCCTCGCAGAGCTGATGGACCCGGCATTGCGAAGAGAAGTGGCGGCTAAAGTCAACGAAGCGATTCTCGAAGTACAAGGCGTGCCCAAGGAAGCCAAGATTCGCCGTTTAGTTAGGCTGAGGGCATGGGCCGAGCAAAGAATGAGGAGTGAGCGCAGAGATATGCCTAATATGGACTTGGGGTTAGATGTTGCGTCGCAAACATCGGATGATGCGATGGGGACCTAATCGTCTCAGTTTAATGACTTAATGAAATGGGTACGGAAATACTGGGTGACCGCTGGTGTTTTTTTCCCTTTTTTGTTGTGTTTCATGGAGTTGTGTGTTATCTACCATGGGTTCTTCTCTTTCTCTCAAGTCGGCATTGGGGTTGGATCGGCGTTCTCTACTGGTGCAATTGTAAGCATGTTAGCTTAAACAAATAAAAAAAACAATTGTATGATAACGTTAATAATAATTTTTTTATCACGGTTTTTGTGCTTATAGAATCACGGATTACCCGGTCGCCTGTTGATGTTTGTGTATGATCGCTTTTTTTTGTCACCACCTTGCAACCTATCCCATAACTCTCCATCGCAACTATTCGTTCTACCTTAGCACAAACTTTCCTCCCTTTTCATCAAAGTATGTCTATGACAGATGAAGATAGTCTACCAACCACGCCGCCTACTGATCGCTCAGCGTGGCGTGATACCCACATCTACGCTTCCGATAGTCGTGATACTATGCTCGGAGGCCTCTGGGCCTCTGAAGGTATTACCAACGCCAATCTCTATTCCATGTTGGAGATTATCTGTTTCTTTACCGATACTTTCCATCTATATGATGACCGCAAAGAGTTAGTTAGGAAGGATGGGCAACAGCTTCGGCCAGGCAATTACTTTGTTGTCACTAATGGTAGGTTTCTTCATTGCTTCCATCATTGGCCGCTACTTAGTGCGAATAGGTTCCGTTAGTGTCACTGATGAAGTCCCGCTAATTTGTGCGGTTTCGTTGCCCTCTGGGACTCGTGTTGCATCGTTCCGCGATGCTGTGTTCCAGCGAGATCAGCGATGCGTTATAACAGGCCAGCAGGCGATGTTTGCTCATGTCGGCAGGTGGATGGGGTTCGACGCGACTCATATATTTCCTTTGGCATACGAGAGGCAGTGGAATGATTGTAACCTCAGTCGTTTGATCACCGTTCCCCCCGCCAACGAGTCCCACGGATCCATCAACTCAATCCAGAATGGGATCATGCTCACGTGCGAGATGCACCAGTTCTTTGCATCCTATGATTTGGCAATTAACCCTGATGTATGTAGGGCTAGATATTCAAGGCTTCGTGGCTAATAATTGTATAGGATAACCACAAGATCGTGTGCTTCACATCTGATCTTGCGGACTATCACATCGCCGGTCGTCATCTTGACCAGACGTTCACCGATAACCCACTCCGGCCGCCTGATGACCTCCTACGCTGGCACTTTCGCCAGGCAGTCCTCGTTAATATCAAGGGTGTTGGAGAGCCTACTTTTGAGGATGATTTCCCGCCTGGCTCAGACGTGATGAGCGAGATTATGAGAGGCCCAAAAGCCGGCGAGAGAATGGAGTTTGAGCTATTTAGCCGTTTCAATGCAATGGTCACTCCTGAGCCAGGAGTAGGCGGCCGGGTGATGTGTAACTAGGGAACTGCAATATTTTATAGAGTCACGGGATTTGGCACTGATGTTTGTTCATAAATTCGCAGCAATCGGGCGCACTCTGAGGTTCTATGTTAAGCCACAGTAGCGATTGAAACCGTTTTGATAGATCATGGCTGTTGTCTCGCTTAAACGGGATGGAATATAGAATGGGTGTTATTTAGAGCCTTGAAACGGAATCAGGGACTTGTGGAGAATAAGGATAGCTGCTTGCTTAATAAATGCGGTGCCGAGAAGAAGTTCTTCATCATGGAGCTCTGCGATGACATACTCGTTGATACAGTCGTCCTGGCGAACTTTAAGTTTTTCTCACCCATGTTTCGTAGTTTAAAGATTTTTGACAGAGATCGGTATCCAATCAAACGGAATGGCTGGAAGGATGTTAGTACCTTTGAAGCAAGGAATTCTCGGCCGGCGCAGGCCTTCCTGATAGGGTCCGGAACAATGCAGGTCTTACCAATCCATAGGGTAAATCCCTCCTCCCGAGCTGCACCCTTCAGCCACATTCATCCATGACCCACTATCCCAGCTTAGTACGAACAATAATAATTTGGGCAACCTCAACCACCGAATATAAAAAGACTTATCCATACTCCTAGAGTGAAGGGTGCTGGTGTGGGGTGGTAAATTGGATGTACCATTTGGCTCTGGTGGCTATCGAAGGGAATGCTTTCACCGACTTTCAGCTGTGGTACTTGGTTGGGGGGTACAAGCGTTCGCATTATTTTGACCCCTGCGGTACTCATGTTTCTTAGCCAAGCCTTGCCTTCCCTATTTGTTGTATTAACGTTGCCCCCCGCTGAATAGCCGAACCTCTTCCCCAAACCGCGCTCCCATCTAATAGTACGAGGTCCGGTAAGAAGTTATGGAACAGTTATTCAAGGTTAACCAGCCAAATATACCCCTATCCGTACCGGTTAATAGGCTCCTACCCTTGTACAGGTATTTCTGTTCAGTTGAGAACAGGGTTGCATCGTCACTCCACCATCCCTCCACTGCTCATCTCATGAGAGAGGGCATGTAATAACCGGGTAACCGAGCACAGAGAGTTGGGTGCTTAAATGTGGCTTTTCCCCCCATACCTTCCAAATATCCGAACCACAAACAACCCCACCCCCGCCTTATCACCCTGTCTTCATCACCACTTTTCATCATCCTCTCCTCACGATACACTAGATTCACAATGCTACGCGCGATCTGTTTGTTCCATAAATCCTACTTT
>Ga0307509_10010480_pt1 | contig 11348 bp, 12 predicted proteins | sample 10_EM_MG_FD_202245 | JGI IMG/M metagenome (GOLD analysis project Ga0307509, IMG submission 202245) | Populus trichocarpa ectomycorrhiza microbial communities from riparian zone in the Pacific Northwest, United States - 10_EM | ecosystem: Host-associated > Plants > Roots > Unclassified | place... | reverse complement strand
AATGTCGAAAGACTACCTCATAGTTGCTAGATGGGCAAGTGAACCTATCCTCCTCCAGTAGGTATGCCACCCTTCGTGCACAGCCCGCAGGATCCTCAATGTCAAGCTTATAGAGTTCTGTTATAGGGCACTTCGCAGTATGCAGATACTGAGATCTGCACGAACTGTGCTTTGACTGGATCTAAAACCCAGTGGCCGCCGGCCGCTCTGTTTAGTCTGGGATGACACGCAGGTTATCAATTAAGTGTAACGTACCTGCTCAATAGAGGGTAGGGTAGCATCGCCAAAGTCGGGAAAGCCCAATTCACTCCGGGCATCGCTCCAGCACCTGCGGACTTCTTCCGTCAGGGTAATTGGGTCCGGAAACGGATTCACGAAGATTGTCCAGTCCCACATCAGGTCACGGGCTTTGACCAGGATGCTACGCACTAGCCTTACGGCCACATTCCGCCTACTACTGGTCCACTATCCACTTCCGTTATCAAATTCTCGCATCGTTGGATCCGACTGGGTTTGAGTTAAGACTGCTGTTGCAAGCGGATTGAAGGCTGCGGGCAACCGGGAGAGGAAGGCAGGCGTACGATTTTGGCACACTCGTATTGGGGCAAGTGTTCCCCGTTCCTGGTAACTAGCCCTCCCGCCAGAAGTCTGACTATGCCAGGGCGTGATTGTTATTATCGATGGTTGTGAGCTAAGAAACTCATTCTCGACTGGTCTCTGTGCCCCCCAATCTGCTGACAGATCTTCATCATCCGCTCCCGGCTCTACTACATGCTCATCATTCTCGCCATTCTCATTATCCTCCTTCTCTTCGCTCACCTCGCTCTGACCATCGTTATCCTCATATTCTCCATCATCTGAGTCCATACTATCATCCGCTGGCTGCTCCCCGTCGTCCACCCACTGCTGCCTGTCTTCCGCCAACTGCTGCCCGTCATCCGCAAGAGCAGGTTCTGCTATTTGGGGTTGTGATGGGGTTGGCACCTCCATGGCACCTCTTGTCCTACTTACTGTAGACCCCGCGGTAAGAGACGCCGGATGTGGTGCTGCTATAGTTGACCCCTCTCCGGATCTAGATTTCCATACAGGTCCCCCGCGGACCTCCCTTTGCCCTTGCCTGCCCTGCCTCGACCAATGTGTTCTGTCAGCAATAGCCCGCCGTTGTTGTGACATAGTGTGTAGGTGAATAGTGATAGTTGAGAGCAGTAGTGAATAGTGTCTGGAAATAGATGCTTTTAGGAAAGGTCTATTGGTAGGGAGTTAAGAGAACAACACGGGGTTTGAACATGGCAGAGAGAAATGGTCCGCCCGCCCTCTTTAAGAACTAGGAATGTTCACAGCTTGTCACTCGCTTTGATACTTGATGGCGGTGACACAGACGTTGTGCGGCCGAATTGAAGCTGGACACCTTCTATGGAAATTTGCAGCCGGGGCGGTAGATTCAATTCGGCCGTGTTATTTTCCTGAATCACGCTACGAGCTTTTGGTGTTTAAGGTTCATGAAATAGATGGAAAGGTTGATTAGCATGCGCGGACTAATCTAGTTCGACTAGGTCCGCCAAGTAGACGGCAACAAATGCGGATAAGGCTAGAGCTCGGATCCCAAAACGCTAATCCCAGAAAGTATAAGAAGCTACTGAGGCTCAACAAACGGGTCTCTGAGCGAAAAACAGCAAGAAAAAAACAAAAATAATCTGTGAAACAACAAGCGCCAACACCTAGAGTCTGAAAGTACAAGTAAAACACACGCCAAATGAAAAACAGCTGGAGGAGAACCAGAATAATCCGCAAAACTCTAAGGGTAGACTTGTAAAGCCAGAAAAGACAACACTCCCCGAAAAACAGCCGGAACAAGAATGCCGGGCACCAAGAGCAAGGATCTGAAACAAAAAAGCAAAGAAAAAGCACTAGCGTCGACTCCCGACAATTAATGTCCGTGGCATTGGGTCCGGGTGAACCCAGCCGGAGCCGGAGCCGGCTAATCCAAAACAGACATAGGCTGGAACGAACAGGAACAATCTGCCAAAAAAGCAACAACCAAGAACGGAAAGCACGCAGGAAGACTCCAGGCCTTCTAGTACCTGTAAACCATTGGAAACAGATGCCCGACACCTGGAGAGCTCAACATGATTAGCCACGGCTCGGGCGGACTACCTTTGCTGACATTGGCTAAGCCAGGGCAGAAACAGACAGGAGAGGACACCAAACATCTGTTTCTGCTGCCAACATAGATGAAAAGCTTGGTAGTGGTAACCGCAACTTACTCGCCGTAAAGTATCCACTACTACACTCACTGGCTGGAGAGGCGGGCCCTGATTCTCGTCCGGCGTCCGGTACCATCATATTTGCAACCGGATCTCCAGAGCGCAGATCAGAGGGGGAACGGGTTCTGCCAGGCGTACCAACTTGGGTCACCGACAGTTCGGCGGGCTGCCCAACTCCTGATGCTAGCATTAAAAGATGCTCAGCTGATGCTCTCACCTGCACCTGCTTAACAGCTGTGGGGGCTAGATCATGACTAGGGCTGGAAGCCAACAGAGGAGGGCTGATTGGGGGAATAAGCCGGTTGGTAGGTTGCTGGCTCGAATTAAACTCCCCATGGGATCTTTCCGGTTCTACCTTGACACCAGAGTCAGTTGCCAGCATCAGGCGGGCAACCTTCCTTGGGGGTTCTGCAGGGTCAGCCTGGCTGTTGAGTTCATCGAGCTCTGCCATAGCTGCCAGGTTACGTTTGCTGCTGCTACTAACAGCCGTCAAGCTAGGTAACACCGACACTTTCTTTCGATCAGTCTCTCTTCCTATTCGGCTAGGCTTCAAGGCACGAGTGTCCCAGTCACCAAGATGGGTAAAAGCTTGCTTACTAGGAGGTGGTGAGAAGCCGGCATCGGAAACAGCATCAGAGCCTGATTCCGATTCATGAACATCCGCCGAATGGCTGGGGTGCACCGCTCCAGTCCCCTGGGCCGTGCTCCTGTTTGGAGCTCGCCTTGCGGCTGCAGCGGACGACTCAGGCTGGTTGCCGACTGACATATTGTCGTCGTTGTCTTCGTTGTCGTTGTCGTCACTGACATCGCTATCCTGTGATCCGTCAGGAGAGGGGTCTCAATTATGACGACTAGCAAAATTGAAACCAACCGGAGCAAGAGTCCCATCCTCTCCTTGTGTACGATGGCCACAGAAGAGCATATCCATTGGTTCGCTCTGCGTATTCATTGCCCACCATGTGCGGACGTGAACATCAGTTGAGATTGGGATCATTTCAGCAAGTGGCAGGGGCTGCTCTGGATCCTCATGGAGTAAACCTGTGCCCTGTTTCGTCGCACCAACAAGCGCACGAAATCCGTGTCCACGTTCTAGGACACTGTCAATGCCGTCACACACGTTCTGAAGGGTGGGTTGGGTCATCTCGAACCAGTAAACATGTCCGCCGGCTTGCCACACGATCTTGTCAAGCCCGGCAGGGAGTGGGTAGGCTCGGCGGATCACGGATGACTCATCTATCCAAAGGCGGACGTAGCGCAGACCGGCCAAAGCTGGAGGCGCCATATTAGCATACTCTGTATTCATTCGGTGCAGATATTTTAAGATGACTTACAATCATTTACAGCAGCAACAGGAGCAGCAGGACCGGCAGGACCGGCAACAGGTGCCCTCAATAAGTTCTCCAAATAGTTCTTATGTTTTTTTGCTATTTCCCTTAGCAAATAATCGAAGAACTTGGTAAACCCTTGACCTCACCTCGTGTTAGTCTGCCAGAGTGGCGCCCTATGTGGGACAGGTGGGATGGTAAGAGCATTTGCTTGCATGGCCGCCCATTGGTCGGCCGTACTACCAACAAAGCCCGGGATCCTTTCTTGCTCCATCTTATGCTTCCTAGCCTTCCGGAAGGTATTATTCGATGGGGAACGAGTGCTGAGGTTGGCGAAGCCAATGACGAACTTACACCAGGTAATATCGCCATCGTTCTCATGGCCCGCCGTTCTTGGATAAACCAATCCAGCTTTAGATAGGGCCATTGTGAGTGTTGAAGTGGGAGGGGGTTGATGGATCTGGAGGAGTTTTCCTTTTCTTTATAAGATGGTTGTCCGGCGGGTGAAAAACGTCCGCAGGCAGATGCTCTTCGTTTTGGAGAGGAAGGTACGAAAATGGAAATATAGCCGGCCTGGCGGACGATAAAGGGAGTTGTGCGGAGAAAAATGGGAGTTCTGCGGACAAAAAAGGGTTCTGCGGACAATAAACCGCTGTAAGAAAAGTTATTAGCTATAGAAACGTAGATACTGAATTGAGCTGAGGATATACTAGTGATACTGCGGACGAGTGAGGGGTTGTGCGGGACTTTGTGAGTGCTAATAGGATGGGCGGGTGGATTGATGAAGGATGTGATTGTGGAGAGAGGATGGGGGGAGGGGGAGCTTACATAGTAGTCCGTATATGGACAATTTTAGTGGGGTTCGCAGGATTGTACCCTGTACAAACTTGAATATCGATGATATCTTGAATCTTGAAAGTTCACCTGATCCGCCCTATAAGCTTCAGATAAGCTTTCAAGCCGCAACAGAGCCGCAGAGAAGCCGCAACCCGGGAGCCAAGACCTTTCTAAACATCAACCTACAATGAGCAGCGGCGATCGGGTCAACCTCGAATACTGGCAGCTTGAACGTCCGCACCCTTTTACTGATCCGTCATAAACATCTACCTACGATTAATTTATTAGAGACTATCACGTCAGCCTAGAATACTGGCAGCTTGAACGTCCGCAGCCGTCCACTGATCCGTCATAAACATCTACCCACGATTAGGTTATCAGACGATCGCATCAACCTAGAATACTGGCAGCTTGAACGTCCGCACCCATCCGCTGATCCATCACCATCCTAGCGAACAAACTTGAAGGTGCCTCCTAATTTCAACTCTTGAATATGTGCCACTGATGTTGAAAGAGCAGACCAGCCGCAGCCCATCTCAGCTCATTAGTGCTCCTCCAGACCACTTGAAAGAGACACACCACACACGATGGCCTGACTCTCAACAAAGTGTCCTTATTGCAGGCGATGCTATCAACAGGGGGCTGCATACGAAAAGCACCTTGAAACAATGCATCATGATATTCTTTTATCCCTCCGTGCAATTCTGGACACTACCTTGCCAGGGCGCAGGGCGTTCGCGCCGGATGAAAACAGTGATCAGAGCGACTCGGACTACGAATCCGATCCGATGATGGAGATTGCAGATTGCTACGCAGCAAGTAATGACCCTGGTGATATGCAACACGATTCAGACGAGGAGGACCTTTCCCAGCCGCCAGACAGCCGGCGCCCATCCAGTCAAGAAACTATTCCAGGCGCTGGCAGAGCACTCGGCGATGTTGCTGGCTATACGGAACTTAAGGAGTCCATGAAAGATGACCCATAGAACCCTTTCTCCTCGGAAGCCAACTTTAATTTGGCGAGCTGGTTACTCCGGAGCAAGGTATTCAAGTCCCAAATTGACGAGTACTTTGCAGAAGATTTGGGTGGCATGGATGCCCGGTCATTCCGGTCTGCATATACTTTGCAGCACCACCTCGATGTACTGGACACGTTTGGTGAATATCTGACGTGGACGGAAGCCGTGATTGGCGATGGTCGACATACAACTACTTTTTATTATAGGAACGCCCTCGACTGCGTCCGCTACCTGGTACGCCAGGTCGCATATAGATCAGATATGGTCTGCGCACCTATACGGGAATACGATTCTAGAGGAGAGCGATTATACTCTGAGATGCATACGGCGGACTGGTGGTGGGATACACAGGTATGAAATAGGTTCTGGAAGGCTTTAAGTGGTCCGCGTTTCTAATGCTAATCTCTCAATTTGTTGTATATTGGCAAACTCTTCCACCCGGGTCAACCGTCGTACCCATTATCGGATTGTCAGACCAGACTCAGCATACAAATTTCGCGGGAGATAAGAAAGCCTGGCCAGAATACGTGACGATCGGCAATATCCTTTCGCGGACTAGAAACAGCCCTGCCAAGATGCCCATCATGCTTCTGGAATTGCTGCCTGTGCCTCCAAAGTTAACGGGTGATTCAGGCCGCGCGGACGAAGCCCAGAGGAAGACAAACGCCGAAGCTCTACAGGCTGTCTTCGATCTTGTCCTTGCACCATTACAGGAGCTTATCCAAGAAGGCACGGTGTAACGACCATACAATAGGTAGCTACAATCACTATCACCTTAGCCCAAATGGTATACCAAGAGGTAACAAGAGGTGGTATGATCTCGTATACTTTATACAAATAGCTGGTAAACCTAGGATAAGGCCTAGGGAATAGTTGAGTAGCCTTGAGGTACTCTACTAGGCAGGGAAACCTTTCAGGAGAACATTCGCATAAGGTCAAGAGAATTATGGGAATGTTACACGGACCTCCGAGACGACTTCTGTGATCGCCTGGAGGACTTTGTAACGGGGGCACCCTGTAGAGACGTGAACTCTAAGGTTGCGACCGCACCAAACACTCAAAGTAGAAGATAAAGATGAGGTAAAATAATTCAGAAGAATCAACGGTAAAACTTAATATAGTTAGGCTCGAAACTTCACTCAATTTAGTTCTCTTGAGGAAAAGTTGGTTGTCGAAGTAGAATGACAAATGCTTAAACTTAAGTAGATATCAGATTTAAGCCTTTGACATTCACCACTACTTCCGACCTTGTGCGAGCACCCTGTCCTGCTCAGGGTTTGTCCGAGGTCTACCCGCCATCAGGAATTATCCCGCTGGAAGTGTCGGACCAGCTCAGGTACACTTAACTCCGTCAATAGGATATGAGTTTTTGCAATGCATCTCCAATACAACCGCAGGTGGAAAAACTCTTCCCATCGAAGTCATACCAGTGGCTAGCTATTATGACAACAACCGGAGTCAATACCTAGGTGGTGGACTCACTGGCCCAGTGGCAGTTTCGTCTATACAAGCTATGCAGTCTATCATTTAATCTACGCGACTATTTAATGTGATAAATTGACATGCAAGCTCCCCCGGTGAGATGTAGCCAATCGTTGGCTAAGTGGGCGCTACCCATAGCCAGCCTCTCGGGACATACTCTACCGTGATAAGACTCATACCTCTAGAGTCCAATAACAACCCATATTAATACTACAAATCAAGGGGAGAAGGTCCGGGCTGGTTACTGAGGTATTTGTCTCGAAAGCACCCTGGCCTTCTGAGACTACCTGAGCACCACTAGGAAGACTACCCTACAACCGGGAGGCTAGAATAGACACCTAGATGCCCAAGAGACCATATATGAGCGACCTCCATTTTGGCGGTTACTTATACTCTCTGCTTATATATCCTGCGAACGACATTGAGGGGGACGGACGGCGACGACTTATACGGTGTTACGGCAGCTGCTCCAATGACCTGTTTTAACTAGCAAACGAGCAACTACACAGCCGTCTGCCTATGACGCACCGTCCCAACGCTGGGGCCAGAGGGGGGTGTTAGCAAAACCCGCCTAAGTTCAATAGCATGTTCGGGCCACCCTTACGTAGGCGTGGGGCCTCCCCGCGCAGATGCGTGTGCGCCCAAGAACATCTAAGAGCCCATAGAATGTGAGGCAATCGACCTCTTAGTTTTAGGATGACTTTGCCGGTGAAGGTAGGGTAACTTAGGCTCCTCAGTAGGGTAACTGGGACCCATGGGCATAATGACCAAATTCCCAAGGTAGGGTAACTTTGCCTTCTTATGCCTTTAACCGCTCAGGAAGTCCTCTAGGCGACCACAGAAGTCGTCTCGGAGGGCCGTGTAACATTCCCATAATTCTCTTGACCTTATGCGAATGTCCTCCCGAAAGGTTACCCTGCCTAGTAGAGTACCTCAAGGCTACTCAACTGTTGCCTAGGCCTTATCCTAGGTTTACCAGCTATTTGTATAAAGTATACAAGACCATACCACCACTGGTTACCTCTTGGCATACCATTTGGGCTAAGGTGATAGTGATTGTAGCTACCTATCGTGGGGTCGTTACAGACTTCCTGAGCGGGTAAAGGCATAAGAGGGCAAACTTACCCTACCTTGGGAATTTGGTCATTATGCCCATGGGTCTCAGTTACCCTACTGAGAAGCCCAAGTTACCCTACCTTCACCGGCAAAGTCATCCTAGAACTAAGAGGTCGATTGCCTGACATTCTATAGACTCTTAGATGTTCTTGGGCGCACACGCATCTGCGCGGGGAGGCCCCATGCGTGTGTAAGGGTGGCCCGAACATACTATTGAACTTAGGTGGGTCTAGCTAACACCCCCCTCTTGCCCCAGTGTTGGGACGGTGCGTCATAGGCAGACGGCTGTGTAGTTGCTCATTTACTAATTAAAAGAGGTCATTGGAGCAGCTGCCGTAACACCGTATAAGTCGTCGCCGTCCGTCCGACTGAATGTTGTTCGCAGGATATATAAGGGGAGTATGGGTAACCGCCAAGATGGGGGTTATCCATATATGGTCTCTCGGCATCTAGGAGTCTATTCTAGCCTACGGGTTGTGGGATAGTCTTCCTAGTGGTAGTCAGGAAGTCTCAAAAGGCCAGCCTGCTTTCGAGACAAATACCTCAGTAAGCAGCTCGGACCTTCTCCCCTTAATTTGTAGCATTACTATGGGTTGTTATTGGACTCTAGAGGTATGAGTCCTATCACGGTAGAGTATGTCCTGAGAGGATGGCTATGGGTAGTGCCCACTTAGCCAACCATCGGCTACATCTCACCGGGGGAGCTTGCATGTCAACTTATCACATTGGATAGTCGCGTAGATTCAATAATAGACTGCATAGCTTGTATAGACGAAAGTGCCACTGGGCCAGTGAGTCTACCACCTAGATATTGACTCCCGTTGTTGTCATAACAGCTAGCCACTGGTATGACTTTGATAGGAAGAGTTTTTCCACCTGCGGTTGTATTGGAGATGCATTGCAAAAACTCATATCCTATTGAGGGAGTTAAGTGTACCCGAGTTGGTCCGACACTTCCGGCAGGATAAATCCTAATGGAGGGTAGAGCTCGGAGAGACCCTGAGCAGGACAGGGTGCTCGCACAAGGTCCGAAGTAGTGGTGAATGTTAAAGGCTTAAATCTGATATACTTAAGTTTAAGTGTTGGACATTCTACTTCGACAACCAACTTTTCCTCAAGAGAACTAAATTGAGTGAAGCTTCGAGCTTAACTATATTAAGTTTTACCGTTGATTCTTCTGAATTATTTGACCTCATCTTTATCTTCTACTTTGAGTGTTTGGTGCAGTCGCAACCTTAGAGTTCACCTCTCTCTAGGGGGCCCCCGTTACAGTATATTGTTAAGCGCACTCCCTTAACTCTCTTCTGAGAATTGTTGTTTTTAGCCTACAGTTTGGACAGTGTTTGATTACGAGTCGCTTGTCCTGTACAAGAAGCATCGGGTGGGAAGAACAATGTCTTCAACTATGGCTGTGTCCCGCTTTCATTCTCGTCCTGAGCGCTTGACTGGTATTGAACGAGAAATATCTTGAACCGCTGCAAGAGCAGACCTAAAGAGATTAGGTTGGTGGCCAATCCAGCAGCTCCTGACATATGACATTGAGAATGACCCTAGGTTTGAGGAGGAAATACCTCGTACGGTTAGAGAGATGGAGATTGAAGACCCTTGCGCCTTCCTCCAAAGTTTGACTCATGACCCATCAGTAGGACACAGAATACCCCAGAATAGACAACGGAAGATGACTTTCGCTGATTTCACAAAAGATCTCGTTGAACCATACATTCTTGAGGAAATTACACGGCAGATGCAAGATGCACAAAGCTATCTCCTCAATCTTGCTGAAGAGCATCAGCATGCATTTGAAACCGAGATCGTGGAAAGCGCTAATCGTTGGATGGAATACTAGCGAAAGACCTTCCGCAAGCTAGCTATGTCCGATCAGATGATCCGGAAAAGGGTAGAAGCCTTGGAGCAGGCTGCTGCTCAGGGGTACTCCATTGACGCTGAGAATAATGTGGTTATGCACGCTGCCCCTGCCCTTCCTTTGGCAATAGAACCCCCTCCTCATTACGCTGCTGAAGTCTCAGCCTGCATGATAAATGAGAAATATCAACCTTGGTTGAATGCGGTGGGTAGACAATTCGTCGCACAGCAAGAGCAGCTTGCGCAATTGCAAAAGCAGGTGGCCTATGCACATGAATGTAGAAGCCCTCTCATATTGGCCTTCAGTGAGGTTGTCCGATCACGGGGAATAACTCCTTCGGTCAAAAACCTCCGGCCCTAGTCACGTCCTCTCGGGGTTACCAAATCTAGCTCCATTTCGTGGGGGAGATCATCGAGACAGAACTCACCTCAGCCCCCACCTCCGGAGGCTGTCCCCGCAACACCCTCCCCTTTACCACGATCGTCGACGGTACCTCCCCCTCAGGCAGTGGAACAAAATACGCCGGCGATTCGTATCGAACGAGAACGACCCTTTGCGGTAGCAGGGCAAACCCCTCTACCTACCACTCCACAAGTCCCAGCTGCCTTTGTTTCGGCAATAGCACCACCCGCACCAGCAAAACCTTCAGGTAATGTTGGACCTTCCGGTTTTACCAGAAGGTCAGAAGCGCTAGCGCCTTCCAGGTGTTTGTTCTCCTGACTGTAGGGTTGTGGCCCAAGGAAGCGATATTCGTTATGAGTATAGGTTTCCATGTCTCAAGAGTGACTTTGAGGCAATCAATATTTAGTTGAGACCTAGGAACGACGCTCCTCAGCCAAAGCCAAAACAGAACCGATTTGGGTACTGTGAGAGTGTAAGGCACACTAGGCATAGTGACAGCCCTGATTTTTTAAGAGACTATGAGGTTAACACTCATGCCGCTGGCCAACAACCTCCTCCCCCACCGTCTAACCCATTACCTGAGAGAATGGACGAAGATGTGCCGGGCGAAGATGGTTTTAGTGGGTATGATTCCCCTAGGGGAGGGCCCAGCAGGAACGCTGGTGGCAGTAGAGGAAATCTTCCTCCCCGTGGTGGAAACGGTGGAGGCGGTGCAGATCCAGGTGATTCCGACTTCTCGTCAGATGGCGATTCTGACTCCTCCCTTCCCGATCCGCGGAAATTCCTAGGGAGACGCAAGTCCGACTGGAATGATGCGAGGTAGGAAAAGTATGATAAGCGGTGTCATGAGCTTGCTGAGTATCTTCGGAAACAATGCAAGGGTAAGAAGTCAGCGCTAAGACCGAAGAAACCAGAGAAATTAGGTGTCGATCCGTTCAAAGGTGACTCTACCGATACTCAACGCTTCATACAGGATTGCGAAATCAAACTGGACTACTTTAGGGAATCCCTCCGCAAGGACTGGGATAAAGTCAGTTTG
>Ga0307509_10010479_pt1 | contig 11349 bp, 8 predicted proteins | sample 10_EM_MG_FD_202245 | JGI IMG/M metagenome (GOLD analysis project Ga0307509, IMG submission 202245) | Populus trichocarpa ectomycorrhiza microbial communities from riparian zone in the Pacific Northwest, United States - 10_EM | ecosystem: Host-associated > Plants > Roots > Unclassified | place... | reverse complement strand
GCATTGATGCCACCAGGTCATGCCACCTCACAGCAGGTACAATTGCGTTATTTATCACCTGTGTAATAGGGAAATTAACATCCGGTAATCAGTCTAGCAAGTAGAAAGAGTCGCCGTCACTACGCACATACGTTGATCGCGGACAAAACTCAGCGAACCATCCTCCGACATTGCACGAAGTGGAGACTTGACATCAGGGATGTCACTGGTGCTAACTCCGTTGCATTCTAGGCTGGGGCTGGCAGTTTGAGCATCCTGAACCGAGTAGTTGAGTTGCTAGGGTCTCCCAAAAAAAAGAACCCATCCATCTTCCCAGAGAAAGGCTCAGGATGAGAATATTGGCAATCTGATATTTCTTCTACGGTCGTGAAGTGCCAAGGGGTCTTGTTATCTAGTGACTTCTTCGGGGTTATCCTATCCCTGGAAGTGACATGTAGGAAACAAAGATGTTTCCCGTGTTACAGAGAGGAGGGTGCCAGTGGGGTTCATAACTTGACCACGAATCGGGACGCTGACCATTCATTGTGACGTGGATGGCAGGGGGAAAGATCAAGAGAATCGCGAACTTGGGTACTTGTGTGATTGAAATAAAAGTTGGAGACATGAGAGTGTGCAAGTGAATGTGTCTGTGGGTAGGCGGGCAGGGGAGGGGGATAACCAAGGGGCAGACATATGTACGACACGTTATAAGGCCCTGGAGACAGATGTACACTCAACTCGGTTTGCAACACAAGTCCGCCTTGTTCAAAGTGAACACAGCTGACAAAGCCTCAAGCTGCGGCGCATGAGCGTGGGTCTCAGTCCGAGAGAAAATACTACTATTCGAGGTAACTAACCTGCGGCGCGTGAGCGCAGGTCTGAATACAGGTTAGTATGCTGTATGTAAGAACGTAAAGGTACTTGCCTCAGTCTGAGAGAAAATACTGAGGCTGTAGCTACGAAAAAAGTGTGAAATATAAAGTCCTTTTGTTTATGAATTCCTAATGCCTAAAGCATTGAGGGGACAAAGCGAGTGTATGAAAATGTGGAAAGAGTTGCTACTTTAAGTCGATGGCTTGAATCACAAGCCATCAGGTTGCTGCAGAATCTTGGACGTTCAAGTTAGCACGTGTTAGTCGCCCTACAACGCGCTCGGTCTGTCCTCCAACAGGCCTGTGGTGCAAACTTAACTCGTAAATGACGGGGACGGGTAGACCACCCAGGCCATGGAACTTGAGAAATTCCTTTCATCCGGCATTCGACTCAGAAAGTCCCTTCCACTGGTGGAATCCTGCTGAGTCACACTGGCAAGCTACACACGTCGCCAGGCGGGCTTTAAATTTGAATATGCACCGTCACTGCCGTCACAGGTTCTCCCCGAGAAGGGTTTGGGTCGCGAATATAGGCCATGCTGTTGTAGTTGGTCTCAGTTACAAAAAGGTCCCTGGGCCTCCGCGTGGCAGAAATAATCATCGGTGCTGAAGAGAGGATTGGACTTGAGCGTCCACAATATCTCGCATGACGCCAGGCGGGCTTTGAATATGTAGCCCCCAATGAACGCACTCATACTGGTCATCCGGGCCGGGCCACTTCTTAGCGACCGTGACCGCCTCAGTCAATATTCGATTGAAAAAAAAACGAACAGCCAACTATCCGACGACCTTTAGGCACCATCTTGCTGGGCACCCTGATCCAAAATTACAAGCGATGAGAATATTCACGGCCACTGTTACCGATGCTGACTCTGCCTTGCAAACCTAGTTGGCAGATGGGCATTAATATTTACTTGCCGCCGCTGTGGGGGTAGAGTTGAAATAACCACTGACCACTCCTTGTGCTCCTCTGTGCAGAATCCCCCCAAACTGTCGTATACCGTGCGTGCGGTCATACACCCACAAGCCCTACATGGAAGGTCAGGCTGCCTTGCAAACCTAATTGGCAGATGGGCATTAATATTTGCTTGCCGCCGCTGTGGGGGTAGAGTTAAAATAACCACTGACCAGTCCTTCCTGTGTTTCTCTTTGCAGAATCCCCCCAAACTGTCGTATAGGTTGCGTCTGGTCATACATCCACAATACATGCATGGAAGGTCGGGCGGGGGTCTGACAGCGGGGGGTCTCCCAGCACTGGGTGGGGCTGGTGGTGACTTCTCCAGCATATGGCCACTGCTATTACCCGCGGTTTCTAGGCGTTGTTCAAGGTCCTCGTTATGAGAGTAACTTTGGTCATCTGTTCCATTCACGTCGACAGTCGATCGTCGTATTCTGATAAAAGATGGAGACAATACACGCACGGTGACTCCAGTCCCCAGTGACAGGCCGTGTCCCTCCAGACATCCCTGAGTGAGATGGCTGGGCGATGACTGGCGCCGGTACGTTGTGATAAGGCACCGAATGGGGGTTATGTCCTTGACCTGGTGTAGGCATCGTCGCAACACGCTGCACCATAGGTGGTGGTGGTGGCGCACCAGAGAAGTTCGTAAAAGCGCCGTATCCTCCTGGCACTGAAGGGATAGGGATGGTCTGGGGGGCCCCCGAAACAGGTAAGTGTGCGGGCTGTGATGGTGAGGATGAATAGGAGTATGTGGATGCGGGTGCATGTGTGTTTGCAGAATATGGGTCCCTGGTCTGGTGCGCAAGAGGGGGTTGGTGTGGTTGCGAGGTGGAGTATATCGCTGGCTGCTGGGGAGGATAGCTGCCATGGCTAGACGCTAGAAACCCTTGGGACTCAATATCGCAGATCGCACAGACACCGAGTTGATATAGTGCAGACTCACTTTGCGGAGGATAGACGGACCCTGGTGGGGGGTAGGCAGAGCTGCGAGTCACGTTTGGCGTGGGGAAAGTCGGTGGTGGCCCAGACATCGTGCGGGAACTTCTCTTCTCTCTTTCGCAAAGAGGGGGTTTAAATAGATGATGATGCACCCAAGAAGCACGCTGATGCCGTGAGCAGAGTGCGAACGGAGACAAAAGGTCGATCAACTGGCACCAACTGGCACCATGCAGCGCTCGCACATTCTTATCAGAGCTTCCACACGACAACCAGAAGCAGAATCGTGACCACGGGCGCAAGGTAATGGATCATTCATTGCGGCCACACTATTTCACGATTTTAGCGCTCAATTCCGCATCCACTCCGGAGTCTTTAAGAGGAAAGAACCAATCAATCAATCAACTCAAGAAGAATCAACTCGATCGTTGCGTACCAAACATGAGTTACACGAATTTCAGCGATGGTTGAACAAAGGCTTCGAACAATGTCACGAGGGTCATCGAGGCGATATTTGTTCCTGTGGACGCCTGGAAACAGAACAACAGCGCGGACCATCAGACGTAAAAGTGATGGATCACGCTTCCGCGTGCCTCTGACATTTACGGGGGGCCTCAGTGTGGGCATTGGTGAGCAGCACGTTTGTCCCTCGTGAGCTACTGTATTGATTTCGTAGGGGGATACAGTAACGTAGGTGAGGTAAGTTTATGATCTGATTTGCGAACTCGATGTGTAGGGACTCGGATAGGGACAGACGAAGCAAGAGTGACGGCTCGACGGAAACGTCATGAATCTGGTTCATTTGAACAAGCGAATATCTTCCGCCCCGAGATATGAATTAGTGCCTATTAATCGAGAGATAAGCGGGAGATGAGAAGAAACGGAAACGCTCTTCCTGGGTGGCCAGCTCATTTTCAGAGCTTTCCGCTGCCTGCCAGGAGGGTGTTCTCGCGACCAGTTCACAAGGATTGGGCCATCATCGTCGTGATCATGAAGACGTGGTCGTGAGTCTAATTATTGTTCGCGATCGCGCAAGATAGGTTGCAGCGTCTTATGAAATCGAACGCACACAACTGCAATGCAGTTCAGGGGTGTGCACCCTCGGGCCAGGGATGTACTCGCTAGTCTCCGACAGAGGGTACTCGCGGTCCAATGCGGCACAGTCGAAACTCAGCAAATGTATTCATCCTCCGGCCCAGCGTAGAGTCCGCGGAGTAGGGAATAAACCAAAATAGTCCGATTATGGGAAGCTCAGCGACGACCATGCCCGGGCTCACTGCTGTATGGGCGTGAGACAAGGCCCTATGATAAGTGGCAGATGCTCACCACTGAGACAATTGCCTGACAGCCTCGTACTTCCCCTACTTCATATGTCGATCAATCCTGACCACCTTAGCTAAATTGTGCACAAAATCGTCTCTTGCGTACAATGGCTTGTTCAAAACCCCGATGAAACTGATGGTGTCATACCTGGTGGCATAAGTGGCGAGAGGACTGAATTTAGTGTATTGCAATGGATCGTTGATCGAATCTTCTCACGAGTTTCTGAATGTTGGTCTAGGGTCCAGTGGACACGCATCGCTGCCACCGTCCTGCGACATCGCACGTAGTGGGGACTTGACATTAGGGATGTCACTGACGCCAACTCGGCTGAATTCTAGGCTAGGGCCTGCAGTTTGAGCGTCCTGAGACGAGCGGTTGAGTTACTAGAGTCGCACAAAAAAAAAACACTCACTCGTCTCAGGACGAGAACGTTGGCCCTTTGATACGTGGTCTTGATATCTATTGGCTTCTTCCGGGTTATCCTATCCCTGGAAGTGATATGTAGGAAGCGGGGATGTTTCTGGTGCTATGAAGAGGAGAGGTGCCACTAGGAGTTCATAACTTGACCACGAATCGGGATGGCGGTCACTCGAGTCGTGAATGACGAGGGGATAGATCAAGAGAATCGCAGACTCTGATCTTGTGGGACTGGCACAAAAGGTAGACAGCGAGTGTGCAGGTGAATGGGTCTGTGGGTAGGCGGGTGCATGGGTGTGACGCTTTATGAGGCCCAGAGACAGAGATACCGACCTCCCATCCGGGTCGGCATCTGACTTCTCCGTGTCACAGGTCACAAAGTCGGCCCCAATTTGAATATGCGCCGTCACGCTCCCTGTCACGCTCTCATCTCATGCTTTCGTTCAAGTTGATCGACGTTGATCCTTTGCCAGGTCGTGCCCTCCCCACATCCGTCAGGAAATGGTTTATAAGCTATTCCATGTCATCCTCAGCAATAGGAACCATTACAAAAATTCTGTGATCTTTCGGCTGCGTGGTGCAGAAATGTAACCAAATACCCCATCGATTCACCTCCAGCTTCCAAATCGATATATATGTCATATACACGAGTTTGTAAACTGAGTTTGTAGCAGCACGGATGGGGGGATATAGCTGCGGACGTGGAGAAGACGTTTTGCCCACGTAATTGCGCATCCTGTCACACGACAGTACAGCGACCGCAACACGGCGGTGGTGGTTGCGCTCCCGGTTGGGATTGTGATGATTGCGTACCAACTTCGCGTTGGTTTGGCAGCGTCGCCATTCTGTCTACTCCTGGGTGCGTTGTTTGGATAAGGCCTCCGATATATACGACTCAAGAACTCACGCGTGCTTGAATAAGTGGGGTCGCTTGGGGGTGACTTCATCAGCACACCGTCGCCCATACTTTGCGTGGCTTCTAGCCTTTGTCCGATGTTATCGCCTTTTCCATTCACACCAATAATTGATCGTTGAGCATACCCGAGAGAACGCTGTAGACAATATACGTACGATAACCCCGGCCTCCAGTGTCGGACCGCGGTCCATGCGGCATCCCTGGGTCTGATGGCGGGTACGTGGTGTTTGATCCCGGTTCATGGTAATAAGAGACTGGCTGTGTGTTGTGTGCATGAGCTGGTACAGGCATTGTGATACCACGCTGCATCATGGGTGCAGGCGGCGCGCCCGATGGGTTCATGTGGTGGCCCCCTTGTATCGGAGGGACAGGGAACGGTGGGTTTGGCGAGACGTGCCCTGGTAAAGATAAGTGCGCGGAGAGTTGCGGAGGTGAGGGTACATGAGACGCAGAAGCAGGTGCGTTGAAGTGTGTGTATGTCGGTCTACGCCCGGAAGGAAGGTGTGATTGAGTCGAGGAGTATGATGCTATCTGTCGGGGGTCAGGCACTAGAAACAGGATTCAATTGGGCATGACAACAGACACCGAGGCCGTGTGGTACTGACTCACTCTGCAGGGGATGGTCGGACCGTTGTGGATGACCTATCGAGGGTGGGGCGGAGTTACCCGCCGCATCAGGCCAAGTGTCCGTGGACCCAGGGGTAGCAGAGGTGTGCGAGAAAGAAGGCGGCGAGCTGGACATCGGTAAAAGGGATATCTTCTCCCGATTCCCAAATGCAGAGGGCTTTAAATAGTTAGTTAATGGGCACCCAACTGTAGGCCCATGCCACGAGCGGAGTGCGAGCGGAGACATGAGGACGACCAAGTAGCAACACGAGGCGTTTGTATGTTCTTATCGAGCCCCCCACGACAACAAGAAGCACGTCGTGAGTGCCGGAGTAAGGTCGCCGGTGAAATGTGGTCCGTACCATCACGGCCCCAGCACTTCTACGATTTTGGTTCTTATCCCCGGGTCCTTCTCGGGCAGCATCTTCAAGAAGGATCAATCTATCAACTCAATGAGAGACAAAAACCGGTCGTTGTTCGCAAAAACATGACTTACGTGAATTTCAGAGATGGTTGAAACAACGCTTTGACAATGTCGAGGGGGGGGGGCCTAGAGGCGGCATCAGTTCCTGGAGGAACCCGGTAACAGGAAAGTGGCGCAGAGCCATACAGTGAGGGTGTAAATGTGATGGATCACAACACTCTTGTTTAGCCCAGTAAGGGGAAACTTGGTCGCTGTTGTCATCTTCCGGAATATTGAACACAAGGAGGGTGTATAGGTGAATGCTGGGTATGCGTGCGAGGGGAAGCATGGGTGAAGTGCTCAACAAGGGTCTGGGACAAAGGCACACCTGTAGTAACACGGTTGGTTCATTTCTCAGACCTCCCGCCCATCCGAATCCGTTATGCGCAGCAAAAGCGAGTGGGAAGCGAGAAAGGTGTACGGCATGTAGGGATTGATCGGGAAATATTGGTGAATCGGATGGTCCGGAGACGCGCAGGGCCATACAGTAAGGAACCTTGAAGGGCGATATCAAACCGAAGGGAAAATTCTTGCGCTTGCTAGCGTATTTTGCCAATGCAAGTGACTACCCACTTTCCCGATGCCCAGCGTGGTCTTCAGATCTGTCAGAGGGCTTGAACTGAGCAGGATGGCGAGTAAGAAAGGCCCACGTGGTCCCCGTCAGGGTTAGGGTAACCAAATCGATACAAACAGTCTGGACAGTCCTTTCCGAAGCCAAAATCCTGGGGTTTCTCTAAATGAATGAAAACCGGCACCCTCGATTCCGCAAAAGGATCTGTGAAATGTGGCATCATGGCATCACGATAACCACCAGCAGGATCGTAACTGGGATAATTGGCTCCTGTACATCCAAGTCGTCCTCTCAGTATGATCTCGACCTCCCACTGGCAGTTTTCTGGTTGTCGTTCTGTTAAGGCTTCAAAATCAGCCAGGCCTCCGGTTATTGTAAACGTCGCGGCGTACCTTACAATGCGGGAACGTCTAAGCTCTGTTTAAAATGGGACCGAAGGAAGTAATGGACTTGACGAGATATGAAAAGAGGTAAAGGAGGGGGAAATAGTTGGGTCTGTGGGTCGCAGCTGGGATAGCAATAATAAACCAGAGGAGCCCATTTGCATCATGATCACATTGTGGAGAAAACCAATTCCTTCCTCGGCTTGAATCGTGCAACGGCGGTGGAGTGACTCTGGTTCGAAATTTCAGAGCGCACAGCACGCACAACATGAGCCTGATAACAATCAGGGCGCAACGCCGCAATATGAAGGTACTGACGTATTTCGTAATCCACAAATCAACGATTAATCAACCACCAACCATTCCCCAATCACACGTCCTGCACGTTTATTGCCTCGGACTGATCTTCTTTACAAACACAGAATCAGACACTGTAACAACACCCACACACAACAGCGTTATGCCATGTCAAGAGTACCGTCAATTTCTCCCCCTGCCTCACACTGCTATTTCCATCTCGTCGATACAGGGACAACGTCTGCTGAGCTTGCTATGTGTAGGAGTAGAGCGCGCAGCGGGAATCTGACAAAGAAAGTGACTTTATTCCGGCATCTTTAGTGGGCCACAGTATCCATTATTGCAACGCCCCACGAATTCACGATGAGCACCTACTGAACTTTTCTGCCCTTGCATTCGCCAATAGGCTGGTAAATACAGAAAAGGAAAGTGTCTATGACAAATAAAACAAATAAACAAAACAAACGGGGGATGGCGCACGCCCCAATACATACATAGATCTAATTTGGATTTACAATGTCCATGACAGGGAATTCACCCATCGAACGCCGACACACAAAAGGAGATGTTGGGGGTGTGACAGAACAGTCTTTAATTACTCACACTAGGATTGTAGGTTTTTGTAGGTTTCGATATTGTACAGAGACAGGCTCGCCAGAGGTGCTAGGCTCAACTGCCGTTGTTTGCCCTTCAAAACTGACTGAAGGTAGACTACGTGTTAAATTAACAAGGAGGCTAGAATGGTAGCACAGAACACCCTGGCATGGCATGTTGCGAGTGCCCTTAAGCTCGGTGAAATAAACATGTAAGTCCGGACTCCCTAAAATACAGTCGATTATCTCATTGATTATAATAATAAAAGGGTTGTGTTGGCACATGATATGGATACAGAGTCACCCCAGATATGAGTTCTAATTCTCCGTCGCCAGGCTGCGGGTCTTCGTAAATGATGGAGTTGGTCCAAATCATTTGACAATTCCGATTACTTCAGCAGTTCGGAAACTAAGAGACTTCTGGGTAGTGGAAAATTTCGCAGTTACTCGCGTAATGGCTCGATATCGCCTGTTGTATTTCTTGGCGTAGGCCGGACCTCACGATAAGACCACCACAGCGGTAGCAGAAGTGACTAGATAAATATTCCCCATTAGAGATGACGACCACAGTGGCGAAGGATATAACACCTACGTATTGCAGGCAGGAGTAATGCACTATAGATGAGTCAGCGATAGTGTTGACACTTCTCAATCATGCTAACGTACCGTCACGTGATGACACCCAGATTCTTTCTGGATCGGCGTCTTGCATGCTGCAGAAATATGAGAAAGCGAAGATGGAGATGTGCTAATGCGGACTCACTCGGACAGTACTTCCATCCTTGCTGCTTCATCAGATGGTCTAGTTCCGACGTGCCATCGCACGAGTGCTTCGGCCCGGCAAAGACAATCGACTGCTGACACTGCTTGCACCATGCGTAGTTGCAGTCCGGAAGCGGACAAGCGATGACAGAAGCCACTTCGTAGTCGTCTCTTGCCACGAACATTGACCGCTGGCACCTGTTCCGACGAAAGATTCTGGTTATCAGCACAGGAAGGATGGTGGTGAACACAGAGGACGCACTTTCTACAGTGTAGGAGGACGGAAAATACGACCATTTCCATCTCGGTCCATATACTGAGTTGCTCTTCGGTGAGCCCGAGGTTTTCGACTAGTGACCGTGAAACCTCTGAGGAAAGTCACGTGAGGAGGGTGTCACCCGGACCGAGCGGCACGTACCGCCAGCTTTTCCCTTTCCCTTGCTATTGTTCGCACTACAAGTGGGACAGAGTACAGGAAATCTATGCTCGTCTATGCGTGCGCTGACGTGTCCGCAGAGACATTCGCGGCAGAAAGTATGTCCACAGGAATCAATGCGGGCGATTGAATCCACGGGCTTCTCGTCCATACATATACCGCATTCGAAGAGGCGTTGGGCGGACTTAGCGAGTTGGGTGCGTTGCACCGAGAGAGCGCGATCTTCGTCATCATACTCGCACTGCAGACGCAAAGCAGACATAAGACTATCTTCACGATCAACGGGTGGGGTCGGTGGGTTGCCATGGCGACCGAGTGTGTGATCGTATCCTGAGCCGGCGGAAGAGGATGCGAAAGTAGAAGTGGACGTAGGTGGTGAAGTAGACGCCTTAGAGGAAGATGGATATGAAAAGAGCGTCGATGACGATGAAGAAGAGGATTGTCTTGGTGGCGTGGAAGGACGGTAGTATCTGGAGCCGGATGCAGACGACTCGAGTTGTTGAATGCGACCAAATCCTGAGATGGCAGAAGAGCATGATAAAGTAAAAGTGGACGTAGGGGGTGAAGCAGACGCCTTAGAGGAAGATGGATGATATGAAAAGAGCGTCGATGACGATGAAGAAGAGGATTGTCTTGGTAGCGTGGAAGGACGGTAGTATCTGGAGCTGGATGCAGACGATTCGAGTTGTTGAATGCGCCTCTGTTGCTGTCGACTCTGCACTTGCGCCTCGCTCGGTGGTCCCCTCTCCCGCAAATAATCGCCACTCATATGGCTATAATCGCCACTTGTATGGCTATAATCGCCACTCGTATGGCTATAATCGCCACTCATATGGCTATAATCACCACTTGTATGGCTATAATCGCCACTATAATCACCACTCATATGGCTATAATCGCCACTTGTATGGCCATAATCGCCACTCATATGGCTATAATCACCACTTGTATGGCTATAATCGCCACTCATATGGCAATAATCACCACTCATATGGCTATAATCGCCACTCATATGGCTAATAGCTTCTGGCCTTTGTCCGAGGTCCTCGTTTTGAGAGTAACTTTGGTCATCTGTTCCATTCACGTCAACAGTCGATCATTACGCGTCGTATAATAAAAGTTGTAGACAATCCACGCACGGTGACTCTGCCTTGCAAACCTAATTGGCAGATGGGCATTAATATTTATTTACTTGCCGCCGCAGTGGGGGTAGAGTTAAAATAACCACTGACCACTCCTTCTTCTGCTTCTCTTTGCAGAATCCCCCCAAACTGTCGTATACCGTGCGTGAGGTCATACGTCGACAACTTGAAAGCCTGCATGGAAGATCGGGTCTCCCAGCGGTGGGCCCGTTTGGTGGCCCCCTCTCCCGTCCATAGTCACTGCTATTGCCCGCGGCTTCTGGGCGTTGTTCGATGTCCTGGTTATGAGAGTAACTTTGGCCACCTGTTCCATCCACGTCGACAGTCGATTATTAAGCGTCGATATTCTGATAAACGTTGTAGACAATACACGCACGGTGACTCCAGTCCCCAGTGACGGACCGTGTTCCTCCAGACATCCCCGAGTGTGATGGCTGGTGGGTGATGACCGGCGCCGGTACGTTGTAATAAGGCACCGAATGAGGATTATGTGCTTGACCTGGTGTAGGCATCGCCGCAACACGCTGCATCATAGGTGGTGGTGGCGCGCCAGAGAAGTTCGTGGAAGCGCCGTATCCTGGTACTGAAGGGATAGGCATGGACGGGGGTGCTTGGGGGAGCCCTGAGGAAGGTAAGTGTGCGGAGGGATGCGGGGTTGAGGACGAATAGGAGTTGGATGAGGGTGCATGTGA
>Ga0307509_10010478_pt1 | contig 11349 bp, 10 predicted proteins | sample 10_EM_MG_FD_202245 | JGI IMG/M metagenome (GOLD analysis project Ga0307509, IMG submission 202245) | Populus trichocarpa ectomycorrhiza microbial communities from riparian zone in the Pacific Northwest, United States - 10_EM | ecosystem: Host-associated > Plants > Roots > Unclassified | place... | reverse complement strand
TAACGATTGTATCCCTGTCCGCCGGCCTAATGTTGGTTGTTTCTCGGATGATTCGATTGAGTGCTCTGAGGACAACGGCGTGTGGAGTCGAACGGACACAGTGGGCGACATGCCTCTTTATAAGAACCTTGTCAGCCTTCAGGCTGGCGAATCCAAATCTTAAAATCGTTTCCGCGTGTTGCGCGAGCTCAACGGCGTTGCATGGGACAGCCAAAAGATCGGAGTTTAGCAAATCGTGAGCGCTGATGCAGCGAGCAACAAACTCTTTGTTGAGACCTGGGAGCAAGTCGGCGACCGTGTTGTGTTTGCAATGGGCGTCGCTGCAATATGATAGTAAATCAAATATAATACAAGCTAAGCGAGCGTCTGACCTGCTCGATTCACGCTGGGATTGACCTGCCACCGAACCTTCATCCAGCAGGTTGGAGTCTCGGGGATTTTGCAGTGAGGCCGAACTTTGGACCACCCAGAACTAGAGTTTTGCGCTGCCAGTTTGGATCCATGATCTGACAACCGATGTCAGGCTGACTTCCTCTGCTTGGCCGCCGGCTTCTTCGCGGTTGCCTTGGTCGGCTTTTTGCCGGCGATCGGCATCAGCATCTCCTTCTGGCCGGCTGACGCCTTGCGCGGCTGCTTTGTCGGTTTCGTCGTCGCCTTGGTCTCTGCGGCAGTGCCTCCGATGCTCTTGCGCAGAGCGTCCATCAGAGCAACCACGTTCTCGCCGCGCGGCCGCTCCTTGGGGGTGATCGGCTTGCCGGCGCGCGCTTCCGGTTGATGAGATCGACGAGAGCGGTCTCGTACTGGTCCTCGAACTTGTCGGGCTCGAACCGGCCCTCCTTCTGCTTCACGATGTGCCTGGCCAGATCGAGCATGTCCTTGGTGACTTTCACGTCCTGGATCTCATCGAAATACTCGTCCTCGGCGCGGACTTCGTAGGGATAGCGCAACAGCATCCCCATCAAGCCCTTGTCCAGCGGTTCGAGCGCGATGATGTGCTCGCGGTTGGTCAGCACCACGCGTCCGATCGCGACCTTGTTCATCTCGCGGATGGCTTCGCGGATGACGGCAAACGCGTCGTGCCCGACCTTGCTCCTCCTTCGTCACCTCGATGAAGGTCTCGGTGTGTCGACCTTGTAACCCTTCACGATGTCCTCGTTTGGTACCTCTTCGCCGGTATCAAGCCGCGCTCGCGACGCTCGGGGTTACGAATACAACCTATCGTCGAATAGTGAACTACCTCACAATTGTTCGCGATCCTCCAGTGCATACTCGCGCGTCGAATTGGCCTCGGCCAAATGTAGTATCGCGTGTCGATTGCAGGGAGGGCATCATGATTCGTTACGCTTCGGTCCTGACGATCCCGCTATTCGCCGTCGCCATGAATTTCACCCAACCTCGAACGGCGCTCGCTTGGGGCGATGAGGGGCACAAGGTGGTCGCCCTCGTGGCACAGTCGTTCCTCGATGCCGATGTACGCAAACGGGTCGCGGCCCTGCTTGCCACCGATACGTCGAATCTGACTACGCATGACATTGCTTCGGAAGCGACCTGGGCGGACAAATTCCGGGACGCCAACATTGACGGCTCCCGGAACAAGACCAAGCAGTGGCATTTCGTTGATATCGAGATCACTGCCCCTAACTTTGACCAGGCGTGCTTCAACCACCCTACGATACCAGAAGGTACAACGGCCGCTGACGGCCCCGCCGACGATTGCGTGGTCGACAAGATTCAGGAGTTCATTGCGGAACTCGCAAATCCCGCGACTGACCTCGAAGAGCAGGTTACCGCACTAAAATTCCTGCTGCACTTTGTCGGCGACGTTCATCAACCGCTGCACAGTTCGGACGACCATGATCGAGGCGGCAACGACAAGAGGGTTACCGCCGCAGGACTCGCGGCCGGAAATCTTCATCATTTCTGGGACACAACATTTGTCGAACAGCTTGGTCCGGATGAGAAATCGATCGCTTCCGATTTGATCGGACACATCACCAAGGAGCAACAAGCTCAGTGGCAGGCTGGCGGCCCCGCCGATTGGGCGCAGGAATCGTTCAAGATCGCCAAAGACGACGTGTTCGGTCAGCTTCCCGAACCGAACTCCCACGGCAGCTTCAGGCTTTCAGACGAATACGTGACGATGGCAGTCAGCGACGTCGAGGCGCAGCTGAGCAAGGCGGGTGTTCGACTCGCGCAGATCCTGAACCAGGCCCTCCGGAAGCAAGAAGTGAGCAACCGCTAACGTCGGTCTCCGTCACGAGACATCTGGTGACGTGACCACGAAACACTCGCGCAGATTGCAAATCTAATTTACTTCGCTATTCTAGAGACATTGAGTTGGCGCCACCTGATACGACACAAGCTGGAAGCGGGAGCAGTATTTTCAAGCAGCGTATTTTTCCTCGGGAGAGGACCAAAATGATTATCCGCTCCGTGGCATTTCCTGCGCTGCTTGCCCTGTTGGTGCTGACGCGGTCCGTGATCGCTCAACCGGTAGCCATCTCCTGGCCTGACGCGGTCGGCCAGATTGCGGGCGAACGGGCCAAGGCGGAGACCTGCGTCGCGCTCATGAAAAAGTATGGCGACGACGCGCAGAAGGCTCGGGGGCAGATCACCTACACGACCGCGAAGGCCGATTTTGACGCGGTTATCGCGGGGCTGATCGTGGCCCTCTCCGCCGGACAGGCGCCGGCAGGCCTGCCGAGCCTGCAGGAGAAGCTGAGCAGCGGGGCGTCTGGTCTCTCCCAATTCTGCAGAACGGTGATCGATTTGCTTCCCAAGAAAGGGGGACAAACCGAAAAGGGCGTTGGGGTCGACATCTTGAAGGCAATCCCGCTGGAGCAGCTGTTGAAGGCGCTATCGGACGGGGTGGCTGCGCTCTACACCAACCATCGGAGCGACGACGCCTTGACGCGTCGAACCATTCAGACACAGCTGGAGTCCGCAAGATGGCCGGCATTTTCCGAGGTCAAGGCAGATCAATAGCGCGCGCACTGTTGCCTGCGCTCCTTCTCGTTGTTCTCGCATGCCCAGCTGCGCGGGCGCAGCTTTACGAGCAGCCGGTGCTTGTCGTTGATCCCGGCATGCACACCGCACCGATCAGAGACGTGGGCGTGGACGCGGCAGGCCGGATCGCCGTCACCGGTGCTGACGACAAGACGTTGCGGGTGTGGTCACTACCCGACGGGGCATTGCTGCGGACGATCCGCATGCCGGCCGGGCCGGGAAACATAGGAAAGATCTTCGCGGTCGCGGTGTCTCCCGACGGCGCTCTCGTCGCTGCCGGCGGGTGGACGCAGTGGTCGACCTCCGCACCTGGATACGCAATCGATGTGTTCGAAACGCAGACCGGCAAAATGGCTGCGCGGATTGCGGGACCTCCCACGTCAATTATGAGCCTCGCCCTCTCGCCGGACGGCCGTTACCTGGCAGTGGGGCATGCCGGTACGGCCGGTCTGCGCGTCTATGACCGGCAGCAGCAATGGAGCGAGGCGTTCCGCGACACCGACTATGGCGCCGAGATCTACGGTGTCACATTTTCCGCCGATGGTCGACTCGCCACCACAAGCTATGACGGCAAGGTGCGGCTGTACGACCGCGCCTTCAGACTGGTTGTCCCGCCGCAGAACGTGACGGGTGGACGGTGGCCCTTCCGTATCGCCTTCAGCCCTGACGGCGTCTCGCTCGCCGTCGGTTATGCAGATGCACCGACGGTGGACCTTCTCGATGGGCATTCGCTGGCGCCGCTGCCGCGGCCGAACCTCGACGGCCTGGGCAAAGGCTCTCTGCGAGTGGTCACCTGGTCAAGTGACGGCAGGACCCTCTACGCGGGCGGGGCCTACAATGATGGAACCATCTGCGAGGTTCTAGCCTGGGAGGATGCAGGCCGCGGCGCGCGCCTCGCCCTGCCGGCCACAAACAATTCGGTCATGGCCCTGGCGGCACTGCCGGATGATCGGCTCTTGGTGGCGACTGCAGATCCGTTTCTGGAGTTGCTGGAGCCCGACGGCAGACATCGCTGGGCGCACTCTTCGCCGAATGCAGACTTTAGATATCAACGAGACCGACTGGCGGTGTCGGCAGACGGCGCCATCGTCGATTTTGGCTTCGAGGTTAGAGGCAAGTCGCCGCTTCGCTTTGATCTGCGCGCGCGCGCAAGCTGAGTGGCGATCCTCCGGCCGATCGGCAGACAGTCCCGGCGAAGCAGGCCGGACTTGCCGTCGAAAGATGGCGTGATGACTTCTTCCCGACAGTTGACGGGATGCCAATCCAGCTAACACAGAATGAGAGGTCACGAAGCCTGGCCATTGCCCCGGACGGCAGTCGATTCGTGCTTGGATCGGAGTGGTATCTCCGAGCCTTCGACGTCAAGGACCATAGCGAGTTGCGGCACGGCTGGCTGGGCGTACACCTTCAGCCAGTGACCGATGAGATTGCTGACAGCCTTAACGTTCATCCTGCGAGCGGCGCGTTGATCGTGCGCGTCGACGACAAGGGTCCGGCAAAGCCCGCAGGCATCGAGCCTCGCGACGTCATTGTCAAGTTAGACGGCAAGGACATCAAGGACCCGAAGGACCTCTCGCGCATAGTGGCCGATACCACCGCTGGCAAGGAGGTCGAGGTCGTCGTCATTCGCAATGGCCACGAAGAGGTGCGGAAGGTCACCCTAGGTAGGCTGGAAAACGTGAAGCCGATCTGGCAGCGTGCCGCGCCATCCGTTGCTTGGGCGGTGAACATCAGCGGTGACGGCCGTCTGGCGATTGCGGCCTACGGTGACGGCACCATTCGTTGGCACCGCTTAGACGACGGTCGCGAACTCCTGGCTCTGTATGTGCTCGCGGACAAGCAGAACTGGGTCGCTTGGACACCCGAGGGCTTTTACGACGCCACCTCAGGCGCCTTCGGTGTGCTGCAATGGCAGGTGAACAGAGGTTTCGACGCTGCAGCCGAGACCCTGCCGGTCAATGCGATCCCGAACTTGCGGCGGCCCGACGCACTACCGTTCGTACTTCAGGAACTGGAAACCGCTCGCGCCCTGGGCATTGCCGACGTGAAGGCTGCCCGCCGCGACGTGCAGATCGTCACCAGATCGACGAAGGCCCCCGGCGCGCGGCTGCATGTGCTGACCATCGGCATCAGCGAGTATGGCGACAAGGCACGGAACCTCAAATTGAGCTTCGCCGCACGCGACGCGCAGGATGTCGCGAGCGCGCTTGTCAACACGCAAGGGGGCGGCCTCTATGCAGACGTCAAGCCGATGTTTCTGCATGATGGTGAGGCGGACAGGGGTGGAATCTTCGAAGCGCTCGCCGCGATGGCTCGCAACATGACCAGCAGTGCAGGCCAGGACCTGGCGGTGGTGATGTTCTCCGGTCACGGCACTATGATCGACGGCCAGTTCTATCTCGTGCCCTATGGCGCCGACAGCAGCACAATGGCGCGTCTCAAGGGCGGTGGAATCCCGGCTACGGAATTCAAGAGCGAGATCGAAAAGCTCGCCCAGCATGGGCGGGTGCTGGTTCTGCTCGATGCCTGCCGCTCGGCGGGACTGATGGGCGGCCCCTCGAACGCGCTGCCGGCCGCCGAGGTGCTGAAGGCCGTCATGAACACTAGCAATGTGACGGTGCTGACATCATCCGCGGCAGACAAGGTCTCGCGCGAGGACGAGAAATGGGGGCATGGTGCGTTCACCAAGGCCTTGCTCGATGCACTGTCCGACTCCGGCGACGTCGATACCAACCATGACGGCGTGATCTCGATGAGCGAACTCACCGCCTATGTCGGGAAACACCTGACGCAGCTCACCGACGGTAATCAGCAGCTTGGGCTCGATCAGCGTTTCCAGGGTGATATCTTCGTTGCCGGGATGTAACAACGGAGCGGGGTGGACCTGCGTTGAGCGCGAACCGGCGCCTCGGCGATATTCCCCGTGCTGCAAGTGGCCCGACTTGTATCTCATGTTCTCAAACGCTGAGGTCATGACGGCTTTTGGCACTTCGCGAAATTTTGCTGTAACGCAATACTTGATCGCTATCGGGGCATGGCGGACATCGAGCAAGCCGCACGCCATTCGATTTGGCTGAAGCTACCGGCTAGATCGACAGCAGATCGCGAGCCGCCGCGAGCGGCTCCTTCGCCGGTCCCGTCGCCACGATCTCCGCGACATCGGACCATTTCCCGCCGGCAACTGGGTAACCAGGTCGCGCTCGCGCTGAAACAGCACGATCGCATTAAATGGCACCTTGGCTTTAATCACTTGCACCTGCGGCAGCGACTGCAGGAACTTGATCTGCGCCGGATAGCAGGCGTGCGAGATCGGGTCGCGGAAGCTGGCCGGGTCGCTCGGGTTGGTCAGCGCGGCCCGCGTCCTCGACGCCAGATGCAGCCGAAAGCCGCGCACCTCCTCCGATTTTGCCGTGTCGGGAGAGTGGCCCAGGAACGCCGCGAAGTCCTTGACCCTTTGCACGTAGTCATGTTGGGTCTTCGGCGCTAACTTGCGGATCGCCATGTCTTCAATCATGCGCCGACGCAACCGGCCGATGGCCTGATCGATCATTGGAGTGAGGGTTGCAACTCCTCATCTTCAGACAGGACGCGCCGCTGAACTCTCCCCACCCCACGCAATCGGCGGCGGAGCCCTACCGCGCGAGCGGTATAGTCTAGTGGCTGTTATCGGACGTCCAGTCCGCGGGCATGAACCGCTTTCGGCGATCCGTTTGCGAGCAATCTCGAAATTGGCCTCACTGCGACGCAAAGCAAGATGACAGGCGGAGGATTGCACCAAATTTTGGGTAAACCACCGCGACCACAGAAAATCCATTGGAAACAATAAGCCGAAGGCAGAGTCAAGGAAGGCAAGGTGGCAACGTGACCTAACGCCGCTAACTAACGCATGATCGCATCATTGACCGCGTCGTCCCTCTCTTTGTCGTCTTTCTTCATGATCGCGTCCTTGACCGGATCGGCGGGCGGGTCGAGCATTTGCACAACCGTCGCCGCCTCATTACCAAAAAACGTCTTCGCCTTGCGCGCCAGGGCCGCCCGATTGGCCGGGTTGTGCTCTTTCAGGAGCTGCGCGGCGAGATCCGGCTCAAGCAGCGCCTTGTCTAACAGCTTCTCCATTGCCTCGCCCTGCGCGCCACGGACGAGCCTACGGGCCGCCACGGAGCCCAACGCGGTCAACATGAAGCCAAGCGACGTCTGCCCGCGCTTGTAGGCGTAGAAACGGCTCTGCAGCGTTTCCGGCGTCAACACGTTGCTCACACCCTGCGCCGTGCCGGACGTCGCCGGCGCCTTGCTACGCGACCGCAAATCGACGCCTTGGAGCTCGTCGGATATCTTCCGGATATTGGCGAGCTGCTCCGGGTCGTCCCGATACAGACGCTCGGCGACGGCCGCATGCGCGGGGTCGTCGAGAAAATTCTTCAGGCGATTCGGCATCCACGGTTGCGCGCCGCCCATCGTCTTTGTCGTCTCACCGTTCGATCGCGCCTTGCTCTGCATCAAGTCCCAAAACGACTTTCGCGCGCCCGCGACCGCCGCGGGATCGTTGTTCACGAAGCCGAGAAGTTCGTCGGCCGCCTGGCCGGGGTTCTTGGACGCGATGACGCCTTTCAGAGCGTCCTGCGCTCGCTCGTCGCCATACTGCAGGTACTTGCCAACGGTGCTCGTGCCCGGCCGGTCGGCCGTGCCGAGCGAACGGGTTAGATCGGTCTCCGCTCCGGTGGCGGTGTCCAGCGAACGGCGAAGCCCAGCAGCGTTGTCGAGACCGGCGCGAACGTTCGCGAATCGCGGATCGGAGAGGACCGTGTTGTATCGGCCGAGATATTCGGCGAGCTGGTCCGGGCGCTCAAGTAGGCCACGGTCGCGGACATCTGCAAGAATCTGGTCGCGAACAGCGGAGACGGTCCTTTCGTCATGGCCGGTTTCCCTCATGAGCGCCTGAAAATCGTTGATCCGGCCTTCGTCCGACTGCACGAACTTTTGCGCGACCGCGCTGTCAGGCTGGCGGTAAACGCCTTCGGTGCGGTCGAGCGTCTGTGCGATGGCGGTCGGCGGGCGCGTGAAGCGGTCGTGATAATCGACCGTCGCGGCCCGCGCCTGGTCGTACTGCTCGCGCAGCTGCGGCGGCACGGCCTCGTCAAGGTAGTGGTCTAGCGCGTCAACGTGCTGATTGATGATTCGTGCCTCGTTGGTGCGCCCCGCCGTCATGGCTTCGCGGCTGGCATCGGTTAGCGCGCTGCGCAGCCCCGTCACTTCGTTGATGGGCTGCAAAATTGGCTCGGTGACCGCGGGCGTGATGACTTCGCCGTCCGGCGCCGTGACCGCCGGCGCGATCTCGCGCTCGCCCGATAGGCGGGCCGGGATCGTTGCCTCGTTCGGCCTGAAGCGCTCGCGTTCGGCCGTCGACATGCCGCGGTTGACGTCCCGAAAGCCTTCCGCCAACGGCGCCATGTCGACCGGCAAGCGGCTGCGGTTGATCGGCCCCCAGGCCTGCGACAAAATGTCGCGCGCCGCGCCGCTCGCGGCTTCGAGCGCGCTGCGGATGTTGGCGCCGCGACCTTCGCCGGTCATGGCCGGCTGCAGCGCCTGCGTTGCGCGCTCGAAAGCGTCGTTCGCGTTCGCCGTCTGAACGCCGGCGTCAGTCAGCTGGCGCCCGCGCTCAAGATCCAGCTCGGCGCGCAGATCCGCCGGATTGCCGTTCGGCTTGTTCGCGTTCATGGCCTCGTCGACCGCCGCGGTGTTCTCGGCGCGGCGCGCGGTGAACTGTCCGGCGCCCTGGCCCGACTGACGGCCGTATTCGAGCGCGGCAAGCCCCGGGTCGCCGGTGCGATCGGCGAGGCTATCCTTGAAACCGGGAATCGTCGCGTCGACACGGTGGCCGCCGTTGATGGCGTCGACGAGCGCTTGCGTATCGACCGGCTGGCCTTCCGTCTTCGGCAGCGTGTCGGCGTTGTTGATGAGGCGATCGGTGACGTTATTCTTCACCGTGTCGTTGCTGAACTTGTCGCGCGAGAAGATTGCTTGACGGACATCGTTCAGTGGCTTGCCGATGATTCGGCCCGCTCCAAGCATGCCGGCGCCAGCGAGCGCGCCGAGAATGTCGATCGTGTTGTAAACCCCGCCATGCTCTTTCGCCCCGGCTGCGTGCGCGGCTTCGTCAGCAACGGCAGCACCACTGCCGGCGGCTGCAGCGGTCGACATTTCTTTCGCGGCGAATCGCCCCGGGTTGATAGCGGCGGGCTCAACGAACATGCGCGCCAGTGTCGGCAACTCGCGCGCGGCCTGCACGCCCATCTTGCCCGCATTGACCGCAGCGCCCACGGGCACAGCCGCTGCGCCAATTTCCTCGCCAACCCGAGTTAGCCCGCGCTCCAGCGGCGTTGCCGGCGGACGCACGTCCGGAATGAGACCGCCGGCGCGGAGCAGCATGTCAAGCGATTCGCTCGGTAGGCTGGTCGGCCGCGGAGCGCCGGCCATCGTCAACCCATGGCTGATAAGATCGGGCACGAAGCCGACAATCTTCGCGGCGCCGCGTCGAATGCCAGCAGGCAAATAGGCCGCCTGATCCATGACACCGCGATCCGGCGTCGCCGGCGGTTGCTGCCCGGTGACGAGACTGCTCAGCCCGCCGGGGGCGACCTTGTCACCGAACACCGCGCTTTTCAGGCGATCAACGAACGACGGCTCGGCGGGCGGCGTCAGCGACGCCACATCGGCGGGCGCACGGCTCTCGACAACGCCGGGATTTTGCAACAGCTCTTTGTTCGCCTGATCGGCGAGCGCAGCCAGTGGGTGCGGCGCTGGATAGTGGCGGCTCATCGCATCAACGATGACTGCGTCTGTAGTGCCGCTCGGAAATCGGACAATAGAACCGTCCGGAGCATTTATGTCGATAAATAGGCCCGGCGTTGCCGGCGTGGATTGCGCGGCTGTCGGCTGCGCGAGCGCACTGCCAATTTCGGCGTCGGTCGCATCGGCAGGGAATTCAAGGCGCCGACCTTCAAATTCAATCGTGCGTTTCGCTGCTGGTTGGGCCACCTATCTAACTCCCGCTTCGCCGAACAGTTCGCGCTGTTGGGGTGAACAATCCGCACCGCCGTCACTTTTTAAAGCTTGGCGATCGAACGTTTCATCAAAGTGCGGCTGCCCGAGTGCCGCGCTTAACGGGTGCCGCACAATGTACCTCAGAATCTGATTAAGCGCTAGCGCGCTTCACGCCGGCCCTCGCTGCATGATACGTTACGCCTTAACGAAAAATTTATAGCGCGCGGGCGGGGCTGTTCGAGATCATGACCGATCCCAGTCTATCGGCCGTAGGTCAGGAAGGGAGTAGCATTCGCGCCGAACCGCGCGGGAACGCCGACCAACGGCGCCCCGTTGACAGAAGTCGGCCCCACTGCGCCAATGATCGCGCCGGTTGAGTCGACGCCAGGAGCCGGATCATACCGACCCGCCAATGCTGCGGTCAGCGCTACCTTGCCGAGCCCGCCCGTGAGGTCGGCCCACGTCTTGTAGGCGTCGCTGGCGCGGTTTGCGTTGTCGAGCTCCAGCTGCTTGACACCTGAAGAGCCCTTCTTGAAGTTGCCAAGCTGGCCGACTTCCCCCGTGTCTTGCGCAACGCCGCGCTTGATCCCGCCGAACAGATCGCCGAACGATCTCAAATTGCCGAGCGCGTCGGCCTGGTGGTTCATATAGGCGTCTGCGAAGTTGTTCTTAGTGTTGACTTCGCGCGCCACCAGGTCGGACGACACGGGCGGCAACGGCGCGGCCGCGTACTGCGTGTTTGGCGTGTCAACAGGGGTCCGGAAAAAATATGCGAGTTCCTCTCGTGCCGCCGCATCTGGTGGTCACGCATCCCTACGCACTACGGCGATTTATACCGACGTCACGGGACCCGAGGAGCGAGCCTTCGCGGCAAAGATGTGGGGTAAGGTGGCCAAATAGCCGGAGCGTGGTTTCGCAGAAAGGTCCGCAATACCTGACTTGGAGGTCTGAGCTGCTGCCGGTTTGACGGACACTAGGGTAAGCTAATCCCACCTTGCGTTCAAACTCAACAGGGCTGAGGTATCCGATGGCCGAGTGACGATTGACGGCGTTATAGAACCGCTCGATACGTTCGGCCTTTAGCGACGAGAAGAAGCTCTCCATCGCTGCACGTACTCCGCACATCAGCGGCAGGATTCTTCGCCATCCATTGTCAACCTGAAATAGTATGATATAAATTGGTCAGCTGTATGGTGTGAGGGGGAGCCTAGTCATGTGGCGCCGCATAGTTGCGTTGGTTGCCGCCGCCGTTCTCATGGGGCGAACTGACGCCGCCGAACCGGTCACAATTCGTTTCGCCGC
>Ga0307509_10010477_pt1 | contig 11349 bp, 10 predicted proteins | sample 10_EM_MG_FD_202245 | JGI IMG/M metagenome (GOLD analysis project Ga0307509, IMG submission 202245) | Populus trichocarpa ectomycorrhiza microbial communities from riparian zone in the Pacific Northwest, United States - 10_EM | ecosystem: Host-associated > Plants > Roots > Unclassified | place... | reverse complement strand
TATCACTCTGAGAGAGCTCTTGTATTTAAACTCATCTCCTGGCTAGCAGGAGAACGGCAGACTTCAGCAGACTCATGTTTTATGAATATACTTGGTTGAACGGCGATCTCAGAGTTCCACTTGCCCTTTAACTATTATCCGTCATTACCTTCGAGTTCTCTGAGGCCTCCCTTAGATCTAGCGCTTGCCGGTCAACCGCTAGCCCTCTATTGTACCTTTTCGTTAGACAGGAGTAAACCTGTTACAAATTCTAGATAGGGAATATACTAAGAAGTTCTCTGCTCCTGGTTGGTATTTGTAACGACCCTACGATAGGTAGCTACAATGACTATCACCTTAGCCCAAATGGTATACCAAGTGGTAACCAGAGGTAGTATGGTCTAGTATACTTAGTATACAAATAGCTGGTTAACCTAGAGCAAGGCCTAGGAAATAGTAGAGTAACCTTGGGTACCCTACGTGGCAGGGTAACCTTTCAGGAGTAAGTTCGCATAAAGTCAAGGAATTTATAGGAACATTACACAGACCTCCAAGACAACATTTGGTGTTGACGGGAGGACTGCCGGAGCGGTAAATGGCATAAGAGGGCAAAGTTACCCTACCTTGAGAATTTGACCTTTATGCCAATGGACCCCAGTTACCCTACTGTGGAGTCCAAGTTACCCTACCTTCACCGGCAAAGTCATCATAGAACTTCGAGGTCGATTCCCTCACATTCTATAGGCTCTTGGATGTTCATGGGCGCATCCGCATCTGCGCGGGAGGCCTCACGCTTGAGTAATGATGGCCCGAACATGCTATTGAACATGGGTCAGTTGAGCTAACACCCCCCTCTGGGCCCAGCGTTGGGACGGCGCGTCATAGGAAGACGGCTGGATAGTTGCTCGTTTGCGAGTAAAAAGAGGTCACTGGAGCGGCTACCCTAATACTGTATACATTGTCGCCGTCCATCCGACTGAATATTATTCGCAGGATATATGAGGGGAGTATGGGTAACTGCCAAAATGGAGGTCACCCATATATTGTCTCTCGGGCACCTACGAGTCTATTGTAACCTACCGGTAGTAGGCTAGTCTTCCTAGTGGTACTCAGGTAGTCTAAGAAGACCACGGTGTTTTCGAAACAAATACCTCAGTGACCAGCCCGGACCTTCTCCCCTGGATTTGTAGCATTCCTATGGGTTGTTATTGGACTCTAGAGGTATAAGTCTTATCGCGGTAGACTGTGTCCCGTGAGGCTGGCTATCCGCCCCCACCTAGCCAATGATTGGCTACATCTCACCCGGGGAGATTGCATGTCAATTTATCACACTCGATACTTGAGTAGATTAAATGATGGACTGCATAGCTTGTATAGACGAAACTGCCACTGGGCCAGTAAGTCCCTCACTAAGATATTGACGCCGGTTGTTGTCATAACAGTTAGCCACTGGCGTGCCTTCGATAGGAAGAGGTTTTCCACATGCGGTTGTATTGGAGATACATAGCAGAAACTCACATCCTATTGACGGAGTTAAGTGTACCCAAGTTGGTCCGACACTTCTGGCAGGATAATTCCTGATGGAGGGTAGACCTTGGACGACCCCTGAGCAGGACAGGGTGCTCGTACAAGGTCGGAGTACTGGTGAATGTCAAAGGCTTAAATGATATCTATTTAAGTTTAAGCGTTTGGCATTCTACTTCGATAACCAACCTTTCCTCAAGATAACTAATGCAGTAAAGCTTCGAGCTTAACCATATTAAGTTTAACTGTTTGATTCTTCTCAATTATTTTACCTCATCTTTATCTTCTACTTTGAGTGTTTGGTGCGGTTGCAACCTTAGAGTTCACCTCTCTATAGGGTGCCCCCATTACAGTATTCTATTCTGAAATTGAATGGGCTAAGGAATGTTAGCCATCTCTGCTGTCTTCCTGAGAGACCTTTCTGGGTCTTGATTTTTGTAAGGCTCTCGTGGTCTGTTACCCCGGTAAAGCGTCTGCTCCTCAACAGGTATTCAAATAATGCTATAGCCTCAACAAGCGCGAGGGCTTTCTGATGGTGTGTGTGATAACCGTTTTGTGAAGGTGTGAGCTTTCTGCTGTAGAACACTGGAGGTCTGGCTACATCTCTGATTGGTCCTTGGCCAACCCATGCACCGGTTCCAGTAGGCGATGCATCAGTGAACAACCATACCATATCTGGAATTCTATAGTCGATCAGTCTTAAAACCTGGTGCTTCTCTGCTGCTCGCTTTAGAGCCTCAAAGGCTGCATCATGAAGGTCCGACCATAGCCATTCAGTGTTTGCAGTCAGTTCAGTGAGGGGGCCTGTGATAGTTGCAGCATGGGAAAGAAATTGCAATATATTGTTAACTATTCCATTGAAGTGCTCTAGTACTTTCTGGTTCTTAGGTCTTGTCCAGTCCATTATTGAACGAACCTTTTTGAGGTGCTGGATGTAGGCCATCTTGATCTATCATATGACCTAGGATCTCGAGTTTTTCTGCAAAGAACATGCTCGTCTTTAGATTCGCTTAGAATCCTGCTTTTCTTAGTTTGTAGCACACAGCTGTGACATACTGTATGTGATCTTTAAAGGCATTGCTGAAGATAAAAATATCATCAATGTAGACCCAGACATATTCTCCAAGTTTTTTGTGGAGGAGATCTTCCATGACTCTGAAAAAGGTAGCTGGCGCATTCATGTCTCCTTGCATTATGACTTCGCTAGTAAATGAGTCAAATAGGGTCTTTATAGTGTTATATTAGACATCGTTAGGGTGTACTCTGATCTGACAATAGGGATCACTTAGATCTATCTTGCTTCTGAATATTCCTCTTGCTACTACACTGAGGATAGTCAACTGATTGGGGATTTGCGAGTAGTCTGCTTTTGTATTCTGGTTTTTGGATCAAAGATCTACCACTGCTTTTATCTTTCCATTGGGCTTTGCTTGAACAAACATGCAAGCACCACCTGGTACTCTTTCTCTATTTAGAATGTGTGCGGCCATCTGCTTGTCGATCCAGTCCATGAATCCACATATTAGGGTGTCAGGACATTTGAACACAGGTGTCGTCATAAGTTTGGTTGGGTCCATAAGGAAAACTTTGTGTAGTATGGGGCGTAGTGGCGGTAGTTCTTCAAGTATTGCCTGAATGAAAATATTCTGGAGAAGGGAAGGGAAGTCGAGTTTTTCTTGGTGTTTCGTCATGGCTGATCTAGGCTGTGTCAATTTCCCATCACAGTATATCCTGACTTTGTAGTCAGGGAAGTAGATCGTCCATTTTCAGCAGTTTATCTCTGCTCCAAACCTCATGAGATTGTCCATGCTGATTAGCACATTATAGTCTAAAACTGGAGAAACAATCATGTCCAGGTTAGGGATCCACATTCTTTCTATCTGAATTTCGACATTACAGCCATGGTTGCAAGTGGATTGTGATCCTTTGACTCCCATTTTGAGTACGACAGGTTTTTTATTAGCTATGTAGGGTATGTTGCTTGGAGAAACAAATTTGTTGCTTATTAGAGTTCCGCCGATAATTCCTGTGTCTGCTAGGGCTCTAGAAAACTTCCCATTGATGAGGATACTAAATTCGAGAGCTTTAAATGGTTGGGTCTTAAGTGGTGTGCCCATAGTGGTCTTGAATCACAGGACTGAGCTATCTTCATTTAGTTCTTCTTTACTGACAGATTCTGCTTCGGATTCTTCATCCTCTGTATCATCAAAGGCGCGAACATGGTTGGTTTTGACTTCTTTCTTTGGGCATTGATTTGCCTTGTGTCCGCTTTCCCCACCGTAGAAACAGGCTCCTTCAGCCTTCCAGCAGTCCATCTTAGCATTGCTGGGCTTTTTATTCTTGGTATAGCTCTTCTTCTTTGCTGGGGTTTTTCCTTTGTATTCAGATTTGATAGCGGCGGGTTTTCAATAGGTAGAGGTATTCTTTGGTTTGTGTAGTTTGCTGCTGGAACTTGAACTTTCTCCAGTGCTTTTCTACGCTCCGGTTCTGTCCATGGTAGCGTCAAATCATTCTGCTAGTGCTATGATATCGTTCATTGAATCTGTGGGTCTGATCTGTGGTTCAACATTCCAGCAAAGCTTTGTATCTATAGCATCGAGAAATTCTTGTTGGTAGTCATATTCTGTGATTGCTCTATCTGGTAGGGCTGCCTTGATGTCTTCTAGATCGCCAAGAACCTTTGCAATGCATCCTGGCTTTCCTCTGGAGTTCTGATGTACTTTCTGCCATTTCCGATACAGGTCATCGCCCTCACCACGGAACTTAGCTGGTGCAGGTATCTTAGATGGCTGTATTCTGGCTGGAGGAGTAGGGTCTACCTTAGTGGCTGTTTCGGGTTCTGGAGGAGATGGAGGCAGTGGTGCTGGTCTTTCAGGTGGTTGCCTGCCTCGTGGTCTTTCTTGTCCTTCTAGTGTCTCTGGGAATGCTCCAGGTATTGTCTGGTCTCTAGAGGCTTCAAATGTGGAAGCCAGCGATCGAAATACTGTTCCTAGTTACCTCTGTCTTCTTGATATCCCAGGGCAAGGTGGGAATTGAGGAATAGGTAGTATAGCTGCTCTGCTTGTAACTGTTTCGGCTCAGTTTTCTCCTGCGGGTTCCTGGTACTGGGCAGCTCTTGGAAGAAGTTGTTATGTGGGTCTTTGGTCTTCTGAGTCTGTATTGAGATCTCCTGGAGGGAGGCCACTCTCTGATTGTGGGCTTTTGGTTTGTGATTGTTCTGGTGGTGGTTCTGATGGACCTGGCGTACGCTATTGAGTCTGTGGTGTCTGTGTAGAGTGTCCAGAGCTCCTGCCGGACCTTGTGTTACTTCTGGTCCTTTTTGAAATTGTGAATGTAGTACCTGAGCCGGGAACTCTGTCCCTGCCACTCCTGCTTCTTGCTAGTTATCAAGATACAGGAAGGGTAATCAATCCATCCTGGCGTTCCTCTATCCTGAAGACATTTGAATTGACCTGGTGAGGTGAAAAAAAAAAGTGTAACAGGTTTACTCCTGTTTAATGAAAAGGTACAATAGAGGGCTAGCGGTTGACAGGCAGGGACTAGGTCCAAGAGAGGCTTCAGCGAACTTGAGGGTAAAGAGAGATAATATTTAAAGGGAAGGTGGAACTCTGAGATCCCCTTTCAACCAAGTATCTTCTTAAAACATGAGTCTGCTGAAGTCTGACATTCTCCTGTTAGACAGGAGATGAGTTTAAATACAAGAATTCCCCCAGGGCGATAGTAATCAGATATCCTGCAACCAGGATCATTATCACGAAGTGCACCTTGCAATGCATGTTCTCTGATTCCACATGAAACCTACGAGTCATAACACTGCCTCAATGCTATCTGAAGCTTCCATGACTGTTCCTTTACTTATGATCCAAAATAAATCAATAAACATTCAAAACTAAACTTAACATAAGCTACCGGGCCTTAATATAGCTCTGGGGCTGTAAAAACATCAAACTAATCAAAGTAAGGAAAGTAATCAAACTAAACATAGGAAATCCTGTACTCCACTGCTGTTGTAACGACCCTACGATAGGTAGCTACAATCACTATCACCTTAGCCCAAATGGTATACCAAGAGGTAACCAGAGGTGGTATGGTCCCGTATACATTATACAAATAGCTGGTAAACCTAGGATAAGGCCTAGGCAGCTGTTGAGTAGCCTTGAGGTACTCTACTAGGCAGGGTAACCTTTCGGGAGAACATTTGCATAAGGTCAAGAGAATTATGGGAATGTTACACGGACCTCCAAGACGACTTCTGTGGTCGCCTGGTGGACTTCCTGAGCAGTTATAGGCATAAGAAGGCAAAGTTACCCTATCTTGGGAATTTGGTCATTATGTCCATGGACCCCAGTTACCCTACTGAGGTGTCCAAGTTACCCTACCTTCACCGGCAAGGTCATCAGAGAACTTGGAGGTCGATTGCCTCACATTCTATGGGCTCTTAGATGTTCTTGGGCACACACGCATCTGCGCGGGGAGGCCCCACGCCTATGTAAGGGTGGCCCGAACATGCTATTGAACTTGTGCGGGTTTTGCTAACACCCCCCTCTGGCCCCAGCGTTGGAACGGCGCGTCATAGGCAGACGGCTGTGTAGTTGCTCGTCTGCTAATTAAAAGAGGTCATTGGAGCAGCTGCTGTAACACCGTATAAGTCGTCGCCATCCGTCCGACTGAATGTCGTTCACAGGACATATAAGTGGAGTATGGGTAACCACCAAAATGGAGGTCGCTCATCTATCGTCTCTCGGGCATCTAGGAGTCTATTCTAGCCTACGGGTTGCAGGGTAGTCTTCCTAGTGGTACTCAGGTAGTCTCAGAAGGCCAGGGAGCTTTCGAGACAAATACCTCAGTAACCAGCACGGACCTTCTCCCCTTGATTTGTAGCATTTCTATGGCTTGTTATTGAACTCTAGAGGTATGAGTCTTATCATGGTAGAGTATGTCCCGAGAGGCTGGCTATGGGTAGCGCCCACTGAGCCAACCATCGGCTACATCTCACCGGGGGAGCTTGCATGTCAATTTATCATATTGGATAGTCGCGTAGATTAAATGATGGACTGCATAGCTTGTATAGACGAAACTGCCACTGGGCCAGTGAGTCCACCACATAGGTATTGACTCCGGTTGTTGTCATAACAGCTAGACACTGGTATGACTTCGATAGGAAGAGTTTTTCCACCTGTGGTTGTATTGGAGATGCATTCAGAAACTCATATCCTGTTGACGGAGTTAAGTGTACCCGAGTTGGTCCGACACTTCCGGTAGGATAAATCCTGATGGAGGGTAGACCTCGGACCCACCCTGAGTAGGACAGGGTGCTCGCACAAAGGTCGGAAGTAGTGGTGAATGTCAAAGGCTTAAATCTGATATCTACTTAAGTTTAAGCGTTTGGCATTCTACTTGGACAACCAACTTTTACTCGAGAGAACTAAATTGAGTGAAGCTTCGAGCTTAACTATATTAAGTTTTACCGTTGATTCTTTTAAATTATTTTACCTCATCTTTATCTTCTACTTTGAGTGTTTGGTGCGGTCGCAACCTTAGAGTTCACATCTGTATAGGGTGCCCCCGTTACAGTATATAGTTAAGCGCACTCGCTTAACTCTCTTCTGAGAATTGTTGTTTTTAGCCTACAGTTTGGACATTGTTTGATTACGAGTCGCTTGTCTGGTACAAGAAGCATCGGGTGGAAAGAACAATGTCTTCAACTATGGCTGTGTCGCGCTCTCATTCTTGTCCGGAGCGTATGACTGGTATTGAGTGAGATATATCTCGAGCCACTGCAAGAGCAGTCCTGAAGAGATTAGGTTGGCGGCCAATCCAGCAGCTCCTGACATATGACATAGAGAATGACCCCACCTTTGAGGAGGAAATACCTTGTACCGTCAGAGAGATGGAGATTGAAGACCCTTGTGCCTTCCTCCAAAGTTTCACTCATGACCCATCAGTAGGACTGAGAATACCCCAGAATATACAACGGAAGATGACTTTCGCTGATTTCACAAAAGATCTCGTTGAACCATACATACTTGAGTAAATCACACGGCAGATGCAAGATGCACAAAGCCATCTCCTCAATCTTGCTGAAGAGCACCAGCATGCATTTGAAACACAGATCGTGGAAAACGCTAATCGTTGGATGGAATACCAGCGAAGGAACTTCCGCAAGCTAGCTATGTCCGATCAGATGATCCGGAAAAGGGTAGAAGCCGTGGAGCAGGCTGCTGCCCAGGGGTACTCCATTGGCGCTGAAAATGACGTGGTTATGAACGCTGCCCCTGCCCTTCCTTTGGCAATAGAACCCCCTCCTCATTACGCTGCTGAAGTCGCCGCCTGCATGATAAATCAGAAATATCAACCTTGGTTGAACGAGGTGGGTAGACAATTCGTTCCACAGCAAGAGCAGCTTGCGCAATTGCAAAAGCAGGTGGCCGAAGCAGATGAACGTCGAAGCCCTCTCGAAGTGGCCTTCAGTGAGGTTGTCCGATCACGGGGAACAACCCCTTCAGTCAAAAACCTCCGGCCCTCGTCACCTCCTCACGGGGTTACCAAATCTAGCTCCATTTCGTCGGGGAGATCATCGAGACAGAACTCTCCTCAGCCGCCACCTCCGGAGGCTCTCCCCGCAACACCCTCCCCTTTACCACAATCGTCTACAGTACCTGCCCCTCAGGCATTGGAACAAAATACGCCGGCGATTCGTATCGAACGAGAACGACCCTTTACGGTAGCAGGGCAAACCCCTCTACCCACCACTCCACAGATCCCAGGTGCCTTTGTTTCGGCAATAGCACCACCCGCACCAGCAAAACCTTCGGGTAATGTTGGACCTTCCGGTTTTACCCGAAGGTCAGAAGCGCTAGCGCCTACGGGTGTTTGTTCTCCTGACTGTAGGGTTGTGGCCGAAGGAAGGGATATTCGTTATGAGCATAGGTTTCCATGTCTCAAGAGTGACTTTGAGGCGATCAATATCTTGTCGAGACCTAGGAACGACGCTCCTCAGCCCAAGTCAAAACAGAACCGATGTGGGTACTGTGAGAGTGTAAGGCACACTAGGCATAGTGATTGTCCTGATTTTTTAAGAGACTATGCGGTTAACACTTGTGCCGCTAGCCAACAACCTCCTCCCCCACCGTCTAACCCATTACCTGAGAGAATGGTCGACGACGCGCCGGGCGAAGATGGTTTTAGTGGATATGATTCCCCTAGGGAAGGCCCCAGCGGCAACGCTGGTAGCAGTGGAGGAAATCCTTCTCCCGTGGTGGAAACGCTGGAGGCGGTAGAGATCCGGGTGATTCCGACTCCTCGTCAGATGGCGATTCTGACTCCTCCCTTCCCGAAACGCGGAAATTCCTAGGGAGACGCAAGTCCCACTGGAATGATACGAGGAAGGAAAAGGATGATAGGCGGTGTCATAAGCTTGCTGAGTATCTTCGGAAACAACGCAAGGGTAAGAAGTCAGCGCATCGACCGAAGAAACCTGGGAAATTAGGTGTCGATCCGTTCAAAGCTGACTCTACCGATACTCAACGCTTCATAGAGGATTGCGAAATCAAACTTGACTACTTTAGAGAATCCCTCCGTAAGGACTGGGATAAAGTCAGTTTGGTAATCCCCCTTCTCCAAGGTCCTGCCAAGAAATGGTACCAGAGTATACACCCTTACGTTAGTGAAGAGGGTGCTCGTCGAGAAGGTATTCCCTTCGATCAGAAAAATGTCCTTCGCACTTGGGAAGGTTTTCGGCAACGGCTGGTGTCAAGTTTTGATGGACACTCCGATCGGGATCACGCTCTTAGGGAGTGGAATGATTTGACTATGAAGTCCGGTAAGGTCGATCACTTTTGTGACGAGCTGATGAGACTGGCTTTAGAGTTGGGATATAGCGGCAATTTTGTCAAGGACAAAGCCCGCGTAGGTATAACTACAGACCTTCGCAATGCATGGGCTTTAAAAACTCCGCTTCCCAACGAATATGTCGAATACATCAATCTCCTCCGTCAAACCGGACATCAGTTGGAAGACGTTGCTTCCTTTAACCCTACGGTTACAAAGGAAAAACATCATTCCAGACCGGAAAAGAGCGATGCTAGGCAATCGTCCGCTACGAGACAGCGAAAGGATAGGAAAAGCTCGGGGCCATGTCAACAGAAACCCCGCAACCATGCATCTGGGTCTTCAAGACCTCAAGAAACAGAGCACACGAAAATGTATCATGATATTCCTCAGACTCTGATTGACAAACGCAAACGGTTGAATCAATGCTCTGGATGTGGACAAGCCGGTCACTACTGGGCAAAGTGTCCGTCGACTACTCCAGTTGTTGCGTCCTCTCGAATTAATCGAAAAAGAGGCGCCGGTGAAGCTGGATACGAAGCCACCCAAGTCCCGAAATCGCGCCACATTGAAGCTGCTCCGAAACGTGCTGTTAAGCAAGTTGTCGCCGAGGTCCGCGGATCACCACCTCCGGATTTGGATATCTTGGAGATTGATACCGATATGGACTGCTAGGTAAGAAGTATCCCAAGAGGTGATAGGAATGCAAAAGCTAACTCTACTCTAGAAGTCTAGAAAGGCGGATGAGATAGATGATGGAAACGAAGCAGTAATGTTCCCCACCAGAGGTACAGCATATTGAAACTAATATCTGGCTATAGGGATAGCGAGATTGGTTGGGTTTCTTTTGTTATATTGGGAATGGTTGCGGTACTTTGTTTTACGCTTTTGATTTATTTCTTATGTGATTTTGTGAAAGTGTTATTTGCTTATCTCATATTGTTTGGAATTCTGGATTGAATTTGGTTGGGTTTTGTGTTGATTTCGTCAGGCTGGACTTGACTTAGCAATTGAAGTTATTTGGCAAGTTTACCTGAGGAGGGTTAAATAGGTGAAATCATGCTGGCGTGATAGTAAACAGCCAAGCTATTGAAACCCCGTAAAATTTATCAAGTGATAAAGGTTATTCACAACCCGTTGTGGCCGCTCTTGTGTCGAAAGGCAAGAGATATTGATTAGCTATTGTAAATCCATACTAAATTCTTCTGGAAAATTACTAACGGCAATGTTTAGGGACAAGAGACCGGATACGCTGTTGAGGCTTGCAGGCCAACCGCCACATACAAGATCCATTCACGTAAGAGTGAGATTTGAATGGAGCCACAATCAAGAGAGGCTAAGTGGTGAAGCCCTCTTATTGTTAGATAGTGGCGCTACTGGGGCTGTATTAAGCAGCGATTGGGTTAAGAATGCCCAGGTAGCTTGTGTACGTCGGAAGGAACCGACACCAATTTTAGATGCCAGTGGGAACAACATCCCAGGCTCAGGTCTACACTATACCACTACGGTGGATATGTACATAGGAGACCATATGAATAAGATGCGATTTGAAGTGGCAGATATGCCGGCAGGCAAAGTGAATGGTTACCTGCCAATATCGTGGCTAAAGGACCACAACCCACATATTAACTGGGAGAAGGGCAGTCTTAAGTGGCGATCAGAATATTGTAATGCCCACTGCCTGAGGAAAGAAAGGGGCTTAGAGTTCATTACCGAAGAAGAACTCTTAGCCGAGGACCCAGACAATAGCTTTGTCATGGGCATTGCCCTTTACACTGATGAAGACGGCGAGGACATCAAGATTAAGATTCTCCCTGAATATAGACTATGCAGATCTATTCAGTCAAGAGAAAATCAATGGTTTACCTGAGCATAGTAAATACGATCACCGTATCGACTTGATTCCAGAGGCCAAACTACCAGATGGGCCTATCTATCCCTTGTCTAAGAAGGAATTAGACGCACTTTGGGATTATATTAGGGAAATGGAAGACCATGGAAAGATTAGAAGATCTT
>Ga0307509_10010476_pt1 | contig 11349 bp, 11 predicted proteins | sample 10_EM_MG_FD_202245 | JGI IMG/M metagenome (GOLD analysis project Ga0307509, IMG submission 202245) | Populus trichocarpa ectomycorrhiza microbial communities from riparian zone in the Pacific Northwest, United States - 10_EM | ecosystem: Host-associated > Plants > Roots > Unclassified | place... | reverse complement strand
GGCGGTCGGCCGTCGCGGCATCCGGCGTGATGGCGGTCGTCGAGCGCAGGGTGCCGTGCTGCACGGTCACCTGCGGGCCGGTCGCCCCCAGCTGGGCCACCACAAAGGTCGCTCCGGGCGCCTCGAGCACCGTGTCCGGAGGCTTGTAGTCGGTAGGAACCTGTTTCTGTGACGGCACGATGACCCACGCCAGAACGCCGGCCATGATGACGCAGAGAACGCCCACAACAACGAGAACCGCACCAGCAACTCGCCGCATCGCGCACCTCCTGTGAGGTAGAACACGTTACAGTTCATTGAGCCCGAACGTCTAGTCACGTGCGCCGGCAGTTCATCGAGAGCCGTTCGCGCCCGGCCGGGTCGGCCACCGCTGCCGGAACGGTCATCGCCCGCTGGCGTCGCGTACCGCTCCGCGGGTAGGCTCACCCCACCAAGCACTTGCTTGGCTGACCACCCCTTCCGGCCCGGTCAGGAGGCTCGGTGACCTCTCCTCTCCCGGCCGCCAGGACGGCCCCGGCCCCGACGATCCCGGCGGCCGTGGTGAGCGCGGCTCGCGCCTTCGGCCCGGCCCCCGCCCTGGTGGAGCCGGGCGTCGCCGAGTGGAGCTATCGGCAGCTGCACGACGAGGTGCGGCGGGCCGCGCGGGCGCTGATCGGGGGCGGCCTGCGCCCGGGCGACCGGCTCGCGGTCTGGGCGCCCAACACAGCACAGTGGATGCTGACCGCGCTGGGCGCGAGCTACGCGGGCCTCACCCTCGTCCCGGTCAACACGCGGTACACCGGCGTGGAGGCGCTCGACATCGTGCACCGCAGCGGCGCCCGGGGGCTGGTGGTGACCGGTCCGTTCCTCGGCGCCGACCGGCTGGCCGCGCTGCGTGCCGCGGCCGATGACGAGGGCGTCCCGCTCCCCCCGCTGATCGTCACCCTTCCCGATGGCTGGGCGGACTTCGTCGCGTACGGGAAAGTGGTCTCCGATGCCGAGGCCGATGCCCGCGCCGCGGCGGCCTCGCCCGATGACGTCGCGGACATTCTCTTCACCTCGGGCACCACCGGGCGCAGCAAGGGCGTGATGAGCGCGCACCGGCAGTCGCTCGCGGTCGCAGCGGCGTGGGCCGGGATTGCCGGGCTGAGCACGGACGACCGGTACCTCGTGATCAACCCGTTCTTCCACAGCTTCGGGCTCAAGGCGGGCATCCTCGCCTGCCTGGTCAGCGGCGCGGCCGTGGTGCCGCAGGCGGTCTTCGACGTGCCCCGGACGGCGGCCCTGGTCACCGATGAGCGGATCACCGTGCTGCCCGGGCCGCCGACGCTCTACACCAGCCTGATGGACCATCCGGACGCCGGGCGGCACGACCTGTCCAGCCTGCGCCTCGCGGTGACCGGGGCGGCCACCGTGCCGCCGGCGCTGGTCGAGCGGATGCGCAAGGAACTCGGCGTGGACGTGCTGACCGCGTACGGGCTGACCGAGGCGGTGGTGGCCACCATGTGCCGGCCGGGCGACGACGCACGGACGGTCGCGGAGACCAGCGGGCGGGCCGCGGCCGGCTTCGAGGTGCGGATCGGCGAGCCCGGCGGCGAGGTGCTGCTGCGCGGGCCGAACACGATGCTCGGCTACCTGGACGACCCGGCCGCCACGGCCCAGGCGATCGATGCCGATGGCTGGCTGCACACCGGCGACATCGGGCGGCTCGACGAGAACGGCTACCTGACCATCACCGACCGGCTCAAGGACATGTACATCTGCGGCGGCTTCAACGTGTACCCGGCCGAGGTGGAGCGCGCCCTGGCCCGGTTGCCCGGGGTGGCCGAGTCGGCCGTGATCGGGCTGCCCGACCCCCGGCTGGGCGAGGTGGGCCGGGCGTACGTCGTGTGCCGTCCCGGCCGCCAGCTCACCGAGCCGGAAGTGATCGAGTTCTGCCGAGGGCGGCTGGCCGGCTACAAGGTGCCCCGCTCGGTCGTGGTGCGCGCCGAGCTGCCGCACAACGCCTCCGGCAAGGTCCTTAAATACCTGCTGCGGGCGGAGGCCGCCGATGCCTGACGAGGTCCTTTACGAGCGGCGTGGGGCGCTCGCGGTGGTGACGATGAACCGGCCGCGCTACCGAAACGCACAAAATTCCGCGATGACGTACGCGTTGGACACGGCGTTCACCCGAGCCGTGGACGACGGCGACGTCAAGGCGATCGTGCTGGCCGGCGCCGGCGACCACTTCTCGGCCGGGCACGACATCGGCACCCCGGAACGCGACGCGGACACCACGTTCCCCCGCCGGGCTGGTATCTGGTGGGACCACACCGACAAGGACGGCGCCGATCGCCGGTACGCCCGGGAGATCGAGGTCTACCTCGGCATGTGCCGCCGGTGGCGGGAAATCCCGAAGCCGACGATCGCGATGGTGCAGGGCGCGTGCATCGCCGGCGGGCTGATGCTGGCCTGGGTGTGCGACCTGATCGTCGCGTCCGAGGACGCGTTCTTCGCCGATCCGGTGCTGCGGATGGGCATCCCCGGGGTTGAGTACTTCGCCCACCCCTGGATGCTCGGGCCACGGTTCGCCCGGGAGGTGCTGTTCACCGGCGACCGCTTCGACGCGCGCCGGGCGTACGAGATCGGCATGGTCAATCGCGTCGTGCCGCGGGCCGAGCTGGAATCCGCCGTGAGCGCTCTCGGTGAGCGGATCGCCGCGATGCCGGCGTTCGGCCTCGCCCTGGCCAAGCGGGCGGTCAACCAGTGCGAGGACCAGATGGGCATGCGCGCCGGGATGGATTCCGTGTTCGGGCTGCACCACGTCGCGCACGCGCACAACGCCGAGGTCACCGGCAACCCGCTGGCCGGCCTCGACCCGGCCGCGATGAAGAAGGCCGCCGCGACGAAGGAGGCCGCCGCGACGAAGAACGCCGCCGCGACGAAGAAGACGGCCTCGTGAACCTCGACCTGGACCCGGACGCGCTGGCGTTCCGCGACGAGGTCCGGGGATGGTTGGCGGCCAACGTTCCCGCCGAGCGTCTGCCCAGTGTGGACACTCCCGAGGGAGACGCCGCGCACCGCGCCTGGGAGCGCTCGCTGGCCGAGGCCCGGCTCGCGGTCGTGTCCTGGCCGGAGCGATACGGGGGCCGGGCCGTCCCGCCGCTGCACGCGCTGCTCTTCGAGGAGGAGTACCACGCCGCCGGCGGGCCGGCCCGGATCGGCCAGAACGGCCTGTTCCTGCTCGCCCCGACGCTGTTCGGGCACGGGACGCCCGAACAATGCGATCGGATCCTGCCGCCGATGGCCCGGGCCGAGCAGGTGTGGGCACAGGCCTGGTCCGAGCCGGAGGCGGGCAGCGACCTGGCCGCGATCCGGTCCCGGGCCCGGCGCACCGACGGCGGCTGGCTGCTCTCCGGGCAGAAGACGTGGAGCTCCCGCGCGGTCGTCGCCGATCGAGCGTTCGGGTTGTTCCGCAGCGATCCCGACGCCGAGCGGCACCGCGGCCTCACCTACCTGATGTTCGACCTGCGCGCGCCCGGCGTGACCGTGCGGCCGATCCGCCAGCTGGACGGCGACCCGGGCTTCGCCGAGATCTTCCTGGATGATGTGTACGTTCCGGACGGCGACGTGATCGGCGCGCCCGGCGACGGCTGGCGGGTGGCGATGAGCACGGCGGGCCACGAGCGTGGGCTCACCTTGCGCAGCCCCGGCCGGTTCCTGGCGGCGGCCCGGCGGCTGGTCGGCCTGTGGCGCGAGCACGGCGACCCGGCCGACACCGGGCTCCGCGATCGCGTGGTGGACGCGTGGCTCGGCGCCCAGGCGTACCGGATGCATGCCTTTGCCGGTCTTGATCTTCCGGCCCGCGACGCGAGCCTCACCAAGCTGTTCTGGTCCGAATTGGACGTGGCGCTGCACGAGACCGCGCTGGACGTGCTCGGCCCGCGCGCGGAGATCGACGCGGCCTGGACGGACGGGTATCTGTTCGCGCTGGCCGGTCCGATCTACGCGGGCACCAACGAGATTCAGCGCGGCATCGTCGCCACCCGGGTGCTGGGACTCCCCCGATGAGGCTCGTGCCGTCGCCGGAGCAGACCGCGTTCGCGGCCGCCCTGCACGACCTGCTCGCGTCGGCGGACGTGCCGGCGGCGGCCGCGTGCTGGGCGGACGGCGACCACGGGCCCGGCCGGCGCGTCTGGTCGCTGCTGGCCGAGGTGGGCGTGACCGGGCTCGCCGTGCCGGTCCGGTTCGGAGGGCTGGGCGCCGAGCCCGCCGACCTCGTCGTCGCGGCCGAGGAGTTGGGCCATCACGCGCTGCCCGGACCGGTCGCCGAGTCGCTCGCCGCCGTACCCACGCTGCTGACTTTTCATGGCGAGGCGGAGAAATGGCTGCCCGAGCTGGCCGCCGGGCGGGTCCTGGCCACGCTCGCCGCGCCGCCCTGGCTGCCGTATGCGGTCGACGCCGACGCCGCCGATCTGGTGCTGCTGGCCGAGGGCGACACGGCCGGTCCGGGCCGTGCTGGCGTACGGGTCTATCCGTCGTTCGACCGGACGCGGCGACTGTTCGAGGTGTCCGCCGTGTGCGCGCTCACGGCCTGCCCGTCGACCGGCCGCGCGTTGGACCTGGGCGCGCTCATCGCCGCCGCACAACTGCTCGGCGCCGGGCGGGCGTTGCTCGAGGCGGCGGTGACGCACGCGCGCACCCGGCACCAGTTCGGCGGTCCGATCGGCCGGTTCCAGGCCGTGCAGCAACGGCTCGCCGACGTGGCCGTCGGGCTCGAATTCGCCCGGCCGCTGCTGCACGCGGCCGCGGTCACGCTCACGGCCCGGGACGTCTCGGCCGCCAAGGTGACCTGTGCGGAGGCCGCTCAGCGGGCCGCACGCGCGGCGCTGCAGGTGCACGGGGCGATCGGTTACGCCGAGGAGCAGGGCCTGGCGCGATATCTGACCAAGGTCCGGGCGCTGGTCCTGTCCTGGGGCACCCAGGCCCAGCACCGAGCACGGGTCATGGCCGAACTGACCAGGGAGTGTGCGCATGGAACTGAGTGAGGAACACCGGGCGTTGCGGGATGCCGTACGCGGGCTGCTCGCCGGCTACCCGGCGCGGGCGGCGATCGAGCAGCCGGCCGGCTACGACGCCGGCCTCTGGCAGCGGCTGTGCAAAGAGATCGGCGTCGCGGGGCTGGCGATCCCCGAGGCATACGGCGGAGCCGGGGCCACCCTGCTCGAGTCGCACATCGCCCTCGCCGAGTGGGGCCGGCAGCTCACCCCCGGCCCGATGCTCGGCAGCGTGCTCGCCACCCAGGCGCTGCTGCGCGCCGGCGACCAGGAACTGCTGCCGGCCATCTGCGCCGGCGACCGGATCGCCGCGCTGGCCTGGCAGGGCGAATTGTCCGCCGACCACGCGGGCCGGCTCGGCGGCGTCGCCGATCAGGTCATGGACGCCGAGGCCGCGGACACCCTGCTGGTGGCGACCGGCGACGCCCTCTACGAGGTCGCCTCGAACGCTCCCGGCGTCACCGTCGAACCGGCCGACGTCCTCGACACGACCCGCCGGCTGGCCACCATCCGGCTCGACGGCGCGGCCGGCCGGCGGGTCGGCGGCGGCCGGCTCCTGACCTGGCTGCGTGACCTCGCCTGCGTCGCCCTCAGCGCCGAGCAGATCGGCGCCGCCGCCCGGGCGTTCGAGCTCACCCACGAATACGTCCAGCAGCGAGTCCAGTTCGGCCGCCCGATCGGCTCCTTCCAGGTCCTCCAGCACCGCCTGGCCGAGGCCTACCTGCGCCTCGAGGCCACCACCACCGCCTCCTGGACCGCCGCCGAGGCCCTCGTGGCCGCCGACCCCGAGGCCACCACCCTGGCCGCCATGGCCAAGGTGCACTGCTCCGAGTCGCTCCAGGCGATCGCCGCCGAGATGGTGCAGATGCACGGCGGCCTCGCGATCACCTGGGAGCACGACGCCCACCTCTACCTGCGCCGCGCCTACGCCGACGCGCAACTGTTCGGCGCCCCGGGCCGGCACCTCGACCGCCTCGCCGCGACGTTACTGACCTGAACTGGTTCACAGGCCGTAGACGGACAACTTGGCGCCGTCCGTCAGCGCGATTCGTCCACGCGTCGACGCCGCGCCGCTTCGTCACCATAGGGGCCGCGAAGGGCGTCAGATCCAATCGGTGTGGCGGGGCCAGGCCAGCAGAGTGTCGACCACCTCGGGTTCGGTGGAAGCCGGGACGGGCGACGCGGAATGGTAGCGGCCCTTGAAGAACAGCAGCGGACCGTCGCCACGGCACTCGCCGAGAGACAGCACCCGGCCCACCACGATCGCGTGGTCGCCGCCCGGATAGACCGATTCCAACCGGCACTCCGCCCAGGTCAGCGCCCCGGTCAGGATCGGCACGCCGATCGGCGACGGAGTCCAGTCGACGCCGGCGAACTTGTCCGGTCCGCGGGCACCGAACGCGCGCGACAGCTCGTCGTGGCCTTCGGCCAGCACATTCACCCCGAACATTTGCGTACGCCGGATCCGCCGCCACGTCTGCGACCCCGCCTGCGGGCAGAACAGCACCAGCGGCGGGTCCAGCGACAGCGGCGCGAAGGCCTGACACGCGAACCCGGCCGGCCCTTCCTCATCGACCGTCGTGACGATCGTGACGCCGGTGGCGAAGTGGCCGAAGACCCGGCGGAACTCCCGCGAGTCGAGACCGGCCGCGATGACGCTCACCCCGGCCTCAGTGCCCGGCGCCGGCCGCGAACCGGTGACCCCAGACGCTGTGCGCGGTGGTCTGCCGGGCGACCCAGGTGGCGTCGTCGACGGTCAGCCCGCCGGTGCCGTACTCGATGTCGAAGCCGCTCGGCGTACGCACGTAGAAGGAAATCATCTGGTCGTTGGCGTGCCGGCCGAGCGTGGAAATCATCGGCGCCCTGTTCTTGGCGCAGCGGTCCATGGCCAGGCCCACGTCGTCGATCGTCTCGGTCTCGGTCATCAGGTGGATCAGGCCGCTGGGCGCGGGGATCGGCGCCAGCGCGACGCTGTGGTGCCGCGGGCCGCAGCCGAGGAAGCGCATCCACAGTGGCCGGTCGCTGGGCGGCAGGCCGATCGTCTCCGGGATCAGCCGCATCGAGTCGCGCAGCCGGAAGCCGAGCACGTCGGTCCAGAACCGCAGCGACGCGGCGTCGTCGAAGGCCGGCAGCACCACGTGCCCCATCCCCTGATCGCCGGTGACAAACCTGGTCCCGTACGCGCTGAGCGCCGGCCGCTTGTCCAGCGCGGCCCCGCAGAAGAACTCCAGCCGGTTCCCGGACGGGTCGTCCACGCTGATCATCTGGGCCACGCGCCGATCGGCGAGCTCGTCGCCCCCGGCGGTTTTGACCGCGACTCCGGCCTCCTCCAGGGAAGAAAGAAGCCGGCCGAGCGCCGCCGGGTCGGCCAGCTCCCAGCCGCTGGCGGCCAGCCGGCCGCGCTCGCCCGGCACCACGACGATGCGCGCCGGCAGGTCGTCCATGCGCAGGTAGGCGGCCGACGGGTCGGGACCGCGGCCCTCGACCATGCCGAGCACCTTGACCCCGAACTCCCGCCAGGCGGCGACGTCGGTGGCCTCGACCCGCAGGTAGCCGAGGGATCGGATGAGACTCACGACCTGTCCCCTTCCAGGAAGTCGAACGCCAGGCGGTTGAACTCGTCGAACTTCTCCAGGTGCGCCCAGTGGCCGCAGCCGCCGAAGACGTGCAGCCGGCAGCGGCGGATCACCTTCAGCGCGACCAGCGCGCCGTCGAGCGGATTCACCCGGTCCTCGCGGCCCCAGACCAGCAGGACCTCGTTGCGCAGCCGGTGCGCCTCCCGCCAGAGCAGCCCGTCCTCGTACCGCGCGGGGTCGGTGAACGAGGCGCCCATCTCGCGCAGGGCGTGCAGCGCGGCCGGGGTGGAGGCGGCGGCGAGGCGCTCGTCGATCAGCTCGTCGGTGATCAGGGAAGGATCGAAGACGAGGGTACGCAGGAACGCGGCCAGCCTTTCCCGGCTCGGGGCGGCGCCGAACGCGCCCAGCCGCTTCACCCCCTCGGTGGGGTCCGCGGCGAACACGTTGAGGCTGAGCCCGCCCGGGCCCATCAGCAGCAGCTTCCCGGCCCGGGCCGGGTACCGCAGCGCGAACCGGACCGCGGCGCCGCCGCCGAGCGAGTTGCCGATCAGGTCGACCCGGTCGAGGCCGAGCTCGTCGAGCAGCCCGGCCAGGGCGTCGGCCGAGTGGGTGAAGTACTGCTCCTTGATGTCCCCGAGGTCGGAGCGGCCGTAGCCGGGCTGGTCGACGGCGACGGTGTCGAAGCGTTTGGCGAAGACCGGGATCGTCCGCCCGAAGTTGCTCCACGCGGACGCGCCCGGCCCGCCGCCGTGCAGCAGCACGACCGGTGCGGCGCCGGCCGGTCCGGCTCGGTGGAAATGCAGAGTCATCGGCTTGCCTCACACCATCGCGTCGGCGACGGACAGGCCGAACTCGCCCCGCCCGTACATGGAAAGGGCTCGTTCGGGGTCGTTGATCGCGTGCACCCGGCCGGCGTGCGCGTCCCGCCAGTACCGCTGGATCGGGTGGGTGGTGTAGATCGACCGGCCGCCGGAGTTCTCGAAGAGCCGGTCGACCGCCTGGATCGCCAGTTCGGTGCCGCGCACCTGATCGCGCCGCACCCGCAGGCGCAGCCGCATCGGCAGCTTCTCCCCCGCCCGGGCCAGCGTCATCTCCTCGGTCAGGTTCGCGGTCAGCGCGTTCCAGGCGGCGTCGATGTCGGCCGCCGCGCGGGCCACGCGGACCTGCGAATACGGGTCCTCGGCCGCGCGCACGCCGGCGTACGCGGCCCGCACCCGCTCGCGCATGTAGGAGACGTGCGCGTCGTACGCCCCGGTGGCCATGCCGATGATCGGGGTGGTGATCGAGTACGGGAAGATCGAGCCGTACGGGATCCGGTACAGCGGTGCCGTGTTCCGCTCCTGGCCGGGGCCGTAGCAGCGCGCCGTGTCGCCGAAGCTGAGCGACCGGTAGGCCGGGACGAACGCGCCCGGGACCACGACGTCGTTGCTGCCGGTGCCGCGCAGCCCGATGGTCTGCCAGACGTCCTCGATCGTGTAGTCCTCGGCCGGGATCAGGAACGTGCGGAAGTCGGCCGGCGCGCCGTCCTCGGCGGGCGGGACGATGCCGCCGAGCAGCACCCAGGAGGCGTGCTCGCTGCCGGACGAGAAGCTCCACCGGCCGCTGACCTGGTAACCGCCCTCGACCTGTTTGATCTTGCCGGTGGGCGCGTACGACGAGGACATCAGCGTGCCCGGGTCCTCGCCCCAGACGTCCTGCTGAGCCTGGTCGGGGAAGAGCGCGAGCTGCCAGTTGTGCACGCCGACGATCGAGGAGACCCAGCCGGTCGACCCGCACGCGCTCGCGATGTCGCGCACGCAGCCGAGGAAGGTCACCGGGTCGGCCTCGAACCCGCCGAACCGGGCCGGCTGCAGCAGCCGGAAGAACCCGGTCGCCGCGAGGGACTTCACCGTCTCGGCGGAGAGCTGCCGGCGGTCCTCCGTCTCCTGCGCCCTGTCCCGGAGAACAGGTAACAGTTCCTGCACTCCCGGCGCTACCGCTGCGACCTCCATGAGATCCCCTCCGGCTCGGAACACGATTGCTGGCTTGGCTGGCGAATGGAACGGTCCCTATACTAGAACACGTTCTACCTGACGGGCTACCGCCGAACCTGGGGGCGACACATGAGCGACGGCGCGGAGGCACGCACGATCGACACCGGAGCTCTGCCGACGAGGTTCGCCCGGGGCTGGCATTGCCTGGGACTGGCCGACTCGTTCCGGGACGGCAAGCCGCACGCGATCGAGGCGTTCGGCACCAAGCTCGTGGTCTTCGCCGATTCGGCCGGCGCGCTGCACGTGCTCGACGGCTACTGCCGGCACATGGGCGGCGACCTGACGATGGGCACCATCAAGGGCGACGAGGTGGCCTGCCCGTTCCACGACTGGCGCTGGCGCGGCGACGGGCGGTGCGCCACGGTGCCGTACGCGCATCGCGTCCCGCCCCGCGCCCGTACCCGGTCCTGGCACGTTCTGGAGGAAAACAGGCAGCTCTTCGTCTGGCATGATCCCCAGGGCTCGGCGCCGCCGCCGGAGCTCGCGATCCCGCGGATCGAGGCCGCCTTCTCCGACGAGTGGAGCGCCTGGACCTGGGATTCGATCCGGATCGACGGCGCCAACTGCCGGGAGGTCATCGACAACGTCGTCGACATGGCGCATTTCTTCTACATCCACTTCGCCTTCCCGACGTTCTTCAAGAACGTGCTGGAGGGCCACGTGGCGGCGCAGTTCCTGCAGACCCGGCCGCGGCCGGACGTGCCGATCACGGCGAAGCAGTCCGGGGACGCGACATTACGCTCGGAGGCCGCGTACCACGGCCCGTCGTACATGATCGATTATCTCTACAACAACTACCGGGGCCTCGAGGTCGAGTCGGTGCTGATCAACTGCCACTACCCGGTCACGGCGAACTCGTTCGTGCTGCAGTGGGGCGTGATCGTCAAGCGGCTGCCCGGCCTCACCACCGAGCAGGCGGAGCGGGCGGCGGTGAAGTTCGCGAAGGGCATCGGGGTCGGCTTCGAGCAGGACGTGGAGATCTGGAAGCACAAGAGCCGGATCGACAACCCGCTGCTGTGCGCCGAGGACGGCCCGGTCTACCAGCTGCGCCGCTGGTACGAGCAGTTCTACGTGGACGTCGAGGACATCTCCGAGGACATGGTGGCCCGGTACGAGTTCGAGGTCGACACCACCCGCGCGGTCGAGACGTGGACGGCCGAGGTGGAAGAGAACATGGCCCGCCAGGCCGACTCGGCGGCATGATGCTGACCGAGCGGCAGGAATATCTCGAGGGCGGGTACGCGGAACTTGCCTGCGCCCGCTGCGACGCCCTGGTCCGGGTCCGCAAATCGAGCCCGCAGCAGACCAGCGTGCAGTGGACGGCCAAGGCGACCGGCTCGTGCGCCGCCCGGCTGAGCGCGCTGGTGCCGACCTGCCTCGACCTGCGCGCCAGCATCGACGACGCGGTCCGTGCGGGCAAGCTGGAGGTGACCTGATGGCCCACCGGCTGCGCGTCGCCGAGGTGATCGCCGAGACGCCGGACGCGCATTCGCTGGTCCTGTCGGTGCCGCCGGCGCTGGCCGCGGCGTTCGCCTACCGGCCCGGGCAGTACCTGACCGTGCTGGTGCCGCGGAACGGCGCCAACCTGGCCCGCTGCTACTCGCTCTCCAGTTCTCCGCACACCGACGCCGACCTGAAGATCACGGTGAAGAGGGTGCGGGACGGGCAGGCCTCCAACTGGATCTGCGACCACATCCGGGCCGGCGGGACGCTGGATCTGCTGCC
>Ga0307509_10010475_pt1 | contig 11351 bp, 7 predicted proteins | sample 10_EM_MG_FD_202245 | JGI IMG/M metagenome (GOLD analysis project Ga0307509, IMG submission 202245) | Populus trichocarpa ectomycorrhiza microbial communities from riparian zone in the Pacific Northwest, United States - 10_EM | ecosystem: Host-associated > Plants > Roots > Unclassified | place... | reverse complement strand
GCAGAAAAGTATGATTTTTTAACTTGCACGGAAACTAGAGATTACAATGTGTTTTTGTCATTGTATCCTTATCATCAAGATAATGATATATATCCACTTTCAAATTTGATTCTTAATCAATTTTAAATTTCAAAGAATAAAATAAATTTATTTGAAATTTTATTTTTCACACGCGATGAGACTTTTATACTATAGATATACATCTCAGCACATTCACACAGGAAGCACCAAATTCATGTATGAGTAATGTGGCGGCTAGCTGCCATGGATTTTAGGCATTGGAGATTTGAAACGAATGTTTGTTGGGCAGGAACATGGCCATTAGCGTGAGGGTTTAGGATTCAAGGATAACTAGAAGCAGTAATTTTTAGAGTTGAAGAAATCCTTGACTGCGTCTCTATCCTATAGGCTACAGCAGGAGCATGTCCATGTGGTGGTCCGTGTGAGTTGTGGGTCTTTGTGCAGTGAGGAACACGATAAAATTCGAAGTCAGGTTGGGTATGAGAGAACACCGGGGCTACTTGTTAGCCTCAAAGTACGGGTCAAACAAGAATGGATGGTGCCATTTTCTTACAATCTAAGCAAATCTATCATATCATATATATATATCTTATGAATTTCTGCTTTAATCCCCTCCAAAACTATATACCTTTCTCTCCTTTTCATCACCCACTTTGATATAACCTTCCTCAAAATCTCATCCTTCTTCATGTTGAATCAAAACATTTCATTATTTAAGGATTTGAACAGTTTTTGTATTTGGTACAGCAGTAGTTTCTCAATCTAATGTCAAAACTATTAAGAAATATCAATTACTTGCCAGCATCAGAGAGATGTACTAATTTATGAACCCCCATAACTTGATTGATTCCATAGATTCTTAAGAAAAATTAAGAGAGATATGAATATTTCTCAATAGTTCTACATACACACATGTACTCGGATTTGGTGTATATATAGATCCTGTCCTTCAAATCTAACGAAAACCATCTTTGAAATTCCTTCCATCGAACTAAACACCCCTTTGAACACTTTTTTATTTGCCTTTATTTATTTATTTTCGCCAATAAAAAATGGTGATCATGATCCAGCAGTTTGAAGAAGTAGCATGTGCTTATTTAATTTAATTTTTTTAATGTATTAAACAGACAAAGAAATTCAATTGAGCTGTAATTTGCAGCAATTAATTAGATATCAGTCATTATGTACATGTTTGGAAGAGGATTCAGGATGTTGAAATAAAACATGTTTTGCAAAAATTCTCTGGGATTTCAAATGGTAATGCTTTATATTTATGATAATGTTGGTGAGATGTAGTCAATACTAGCACCTGCATGATCGATTAATCCTTGACAAAACCAAATTTACTATTCACAAACTTGTATCTTGAAGGTGTTCAATCTTTTTCTATGATTGTAAATGACACTGCCGTAATTAAATCCCAGAAATCTATTGCAACTCAAGTGTTAAAAAGTTGGTTAGAACAAAACACTCATGTCTGTGCTCGCACGTTACCTTATTTATTTTATTCTAGCTATATGACTCGTGTGTTATAGCAATTACTAAAAGAGAAACTAGAAAAAAATGACAAATGAATATAGTCAAGATATTTAATCTTATAAAATAAAACATGCACTTGTTTATGTCAAATGAATTTTTTTATTACAATCAATAAAAAATAATAATAAAAAGAAACGCATATGAAACTGAGTGAATAACATAAAAAGAAAATAAATATTATGCAAGGCCAAACATAGTAGAAATATTATTTCAAAAGAACTACTATTTCATAAAATAAAACTTATCTATTAAAAATAAAATAAAAATTCTTCAAAAATTAAATACAAAAAAAATTATATATTTTTTTAAAAGCTTCTATCCAAAAAAGAACTACAAAACTCGTGGTCTAAGTCATGAGACTAAACCGATAGAAAAAAAATTTGAAGATAACCCAAAAAAAGTTTCTTTTTTAAAAATAATATAGAATGATGAAATCATAAAAGAAAATGAGGAAAAAAAAGATCATTAACCGTAATAACTCTTAAAACTCGTGATCCATGTCATTAGATCGAAAGCATGACAAATAAAAAAATTGCAAAGCTCAATACTGAACAAATCAAACATTAAATGATGAAATGAGCAAAATATTAATCACATAATTATAATAAATGAATGAGGGTGAAAATTTAAACAAAAAAAAAATTAGAGAGCATAACAAAAATTTAGATTGGATGGTTAAATTGAAAAGAAAAAAACTTTAACAAAAGGAAAAGAAAATAAAAAAAAATGAGGGCTAAATTGAAAAAATAAGCAACATAAACTTTGATTGAATGATGAAATTAAAAATCAATAAAAACTTAACAAAAGTGCCAAGAACAAATCAGAAATCAAAAGAATAAAGAGCGAATTGAAAAAAATAATATATGATAAATCATTATTTAAGGACTAAATAGAAAACATAAAATTTTTTCTAAAAAGACCAAGGATGAAAATAAGCAATAAAAAAACATAAGGATTGAATTGAAAAATAAAAAGACAAGAGGACAAACATACACTTTGTTTGGAAGAGACAAAAAAGAAGAAAGGGAAAAAAACAACCACTGACGACAAACCGCTCATCATCCACTATCACGCGACACACCAAGAGGTAGAGGACACGGTGATGCTTCTAAGGACACGATTAAAGGTCAAGTTTGACCATCAGATGGTGTCGCACGTGCTGTCCAAAAACCATGGACACCACTCATGCACTAGCGCATATTGAGCACGTACCAACAACTTTTGAAATAAAACATAAAAATATTAAAAAGCCTCTCATAACCCTAGAATTACATATAAACCCGTGTGAAAGGACAAAAACACCCCTAAATGCATACTTTTTTTTTTTTTACTTTTTCAAGGTAAAGACGTATTTTTATTATAGCCTAAGAAGAGAGAGAGAGAGAGAGAGAGAGAGAGAGAGAACCTTGATCAATAGCTCTGTTTTTATTTTCCCTTGGAAGGAAGCAAATAAGTAGTTTTACTATTTTAAATTTTGTGAAAAGATGGGAAAAAAAAATTAGTCAACGGTTCTACATTTTGTTTACTTTAAAGGTAAAAACGCAATTTTATGATGCAAAAAAATTCAAAAATAACTTAAATATCCTTGAACAATCTTTTATTGATCAATGAGCCATTGGAAATGATCAAATTGCCCCCACAACCAAGGCCACTATTTTTTTTACTCAAGAACAAAATAGTAATTTCATTGTAGTAATTCATAGTAAACTTTGTCGATTACTACGATGAAAAGCCCAAACCTTTTATTTTTTAAAATTTTTCTACATATTACTTTATGGATCATACAAAATTTAACAAAAATAATTTTCTACTCAAGCAATAATTGGAGTGTATTTTATATAACAAAAATTAATAAGAAAATTATTCATACAAAATAATCCAAATAAATAGATCAAGTACACGTACGGCAGCAAAACCTTATATAGATGGTGTTCAATAATATTATTTGAGAATCTAATGTTTTTAAGGTATTTTCGAGTCAGAAATGGTTGAGAAAAGAGGGTATTTTTATTTTAAAAATATTAGTGTAAACGGCACATCATCTAGTTGTTGACAATGCCGACTTAACAAAAAATATATATAAATGAGCCAAACACATTGATCCGCCCCTATTTTTTTGGGTCACAAGCAGGTCTATCAGGCTTATACTCAATCTTGTAGTAGTATATTGAATTTTTTTAATATTTATTAATGCATATAATTCTTAATTTATTTAATAAGATACAAAAATTAGATGTTTTTTTAAGAGACAAATATATTTTTTTCAACTTTTAACATATATCTTAAATAACAATTTCACTCAATGACATTTTTTATACATTTAATTTTTTTTTTCTAAGAAAAGGATAACAATTTCATTAACGATGTGAATCAAAGGAATAAATCACTATCTCAATGGTATATAGTGATAACAAATACTAAGATAGGAATCACAACTTGTTACATAGAAAAAAATGACAAAACCCTTTAAATAATAATGGTGAATAACAATCTTTCTGGTATCAAATAGTTTTTTCATGAACTAGGTCAAAAGCTCACTGAAATTTCTTGATGAGAGAGCGTTTAGAAACGCGGGCCAACTCGTGTTTTTTAAAAAATAAAATATTTTTTTTGCTAAAAATTGATATTTTTTTATATATTTTGGATCGTTTTGATGCGCTGATCTAAAAAATAATTTTTAAAAAATAAAAAAATATATCATTTTAATAAATTTCAGCATAAAAAGCAACCGCAACCACACTCCCAAACATGAGGATTAACTGAAAGGATAATCTTCTGATTCTATTTTACTTTATTTGTATCTTTTTTGTCCAATTTATAATACAATATTTTTATCTCTTTTAATGGCATCTGATTGTTAAGACTCACTACATAAATTATTCAATATCTTTTAATCAAATTTAATTCATAGATATTTGGACTTGCGACTCATTACGAAAAATAATTTTAATACCTCTATGAAACATGTTCAATACTCATTCCGTTATTCGCTCATAAATTGCTTGCAAATTAAGTCACCTCTTTCTCTAAAATAGAGTATAAAGAAACCTTTAAGGACATTATATCACTAATTTCTCTAAAATAGAGTATAAAGAAACAAGAATGCACACCCATGAGAGCTTATACAGCATAGGCCATCACTTGACAAATTAAACCCTGGCAGGTCTTACAAATAAAGAAAGTAAGAGTTCAAAGCAGGATCTAATATCATGTTCCAATGTTGAAGCCTATATAATCTCACAATTTACGTTATTTCATGAGGGAGCATTTTAAAACAAAAATAATATGCTGAACGATATGCTTTAAAGTATATTTCTTGATAGTTAAACTAGAGAATCATACAAATAAAGGAAATTAATTAAGCAGCATTATAATACAATAAAAAGGTAGAATATATATATATATATATATTCTCATAATGGGACTAGCAAACTCAAATGGTTTGCACGACCAGAAAATTATCAAATATAATTGAAAATACTGATAGAAAAATTATCATCGATAAATTACGATAATACTTATCGATAGAAAATAATGTCATTATTTTCATAGGTATTCACCGACTGAAATGCTTCCATCGGTGAATACCAAAAGAATTATAAGTATAAGTTAACGAATAAAAAAAAAATAGGCATTACTTCGTTATTTTTATTGCAAAATATGACATGTCAATATTATAGACGAAATTACTAATGAAAACTAATCATTGCTAATATCAGTCAGGAAAACAAACGGTAATATTTAAGTTATAAAATCTTAGAAGACTCCCCCTCTCCCCCTCCCTCACTTCTTCTTCTTCTTCTTCTTCTTCTTGCAGAAAACAACACTCTTTCCCTTTTATTTTGTCACAAATCAAGCTTTCATCGTCACAAGTCCAGTCACCCTAATATTTAGTTTGTCAATATCCCTGTTCTGGCTCAATTTGAATTAAGATTTGTCACATCAAATAAGCAAACCTATCTATTTTTTGTTGTAACCTTTTTTCTGTTAATATTTTGATATTTTTATATAGCATATGTAGTTTGTTTATGTGTTTACTTGTTTTATAGCATTTTCTTATAGAAATTTCTTGTATGAATGTATGATTTGTACATGTTAAGGTTTGTTTGGAATTTTAAAAAATTATATTTGTTTGTTATTTGATGGTATTGTGTTTGATTTTATAACTTAGGTGTTTTATAATAAAATAAATAATGAGTTATTTAATGGGTATGTTTTCCATTTTGTCAATTTTATTGTTAAGTTGAATATTTATGTAAATTTGGAGGAATTTGATTTTTGTTTTGGAAAAATTGATAATCATTAAAGGGTACTATTAAAATAGATTGAATAATTTTAAATTCAACCAATGATAGCTAATTAACTCGGTACCGATAATTTGTTTAGTTTACATTATTAATTAATACATGTTGTCATAAATATTTTATATATGTTTCATACAAGTAATGGATGATCATTTTTTGGATATATTGAGTTTCACTTGAAGGGTTACGTAACATGGATTATTGTAATGGGGTTGAGGGTTTTATTAACTACGTGCTATCTATCCAAAAAATATTAGTGAAGGCGGTATTAGATGTTCATGTAAGAGTTGTAAAAATAAAAAGTTTTTCGATCCAAATGTTGTTACAATGCATCATCTTCTACAAAAAAGGTTTGCGGAAAAATATTTATGTTGGTTTGCACATGGAAAACCGTATATTCCTTCAAAATCATGGTAGAAAGAATGATTTGGTCAACTTCTAGTTCTAACAACATGTATAAAGTTGTATATGATAATAGTAATTATTTTAAGAGTATAGTTATAGATGTAATAAGAATGAATCAAAGTGATGTAGGTGAATGTTCAATTGTAGATGAAGAACCAAATGTAAACGTAATTAGTTTTTTTATCTTTTAAAAAATTCTAACGAACCATTATGGGATGGATGTATAAATTACAGTAAATTATCGGTTGTTGCACAGGTGTTCACCATCAAATCAGATCATGAGCTGAGTGAGGTCGGTTATAAAAAATTATCAAATGGGCGGGAAGTATTTTACTTGAAGGGAGTAGACTAAAAGAAAACTTCTATGCTACTAATTCCAACCCTTTAGCCTAAGATACAAGAAAATTGACATGTATCCAAACTTCTGAATGTTGCACTATCTAGAAAATATAGATTTGACAGAGTGAAGAACCTATTGGCATGTTTAGTATAAACTCAAAGCTGGTAGGGGAATGACTTTTTTGCACATTGAAAACTGGGATACTTCCCAGTCTTTCCTAGACTATAAAGGTTATTCATATCTCCAAAGATAGATAAACATATGACATGACATCATTCACATGATGCGTTAAATGGAGTCACGGTATACCCTTATAATGGTAAAGGCTGCAAGAAGTTTAATTGGGTGCATCCTTAGTTTTCAATAGAACCATAGTACATACATCTTGGTTTATGTACAAATGTATTCAATTCATTTGGGTCATTTATTGCACCCTATTCTTGTCGGTCAGTGATACTCACGGCTTATAACTTACCATTAAGGATGTGTATGAGGTTGGAGTTCATGTTTTTATCTATAGTCATACCCAATCCTAATACTTCGGGTAGGAATATAAATGTTTATCCTCGACCACTAATTAATAAGTTGAATCAGTTGTGGTTTTTTAGGACTTTGACATATGATGTCTCAAGAAAACTAAATTTTCAATTGAAAACAATTTTGATATGAACTATCATTGATTTTCCTGCATATAGGATGATTTTTTGTTAGAGCACGCATGAGAAATTAACATGTTCATACTATATGGAAAATAATAAAGCCTTCATATTAACAAATTGTGGTAAAACAACTTCTTTTTTTTTGCCACTGTAGGTTCTTGCCAACCGATCATAAGTACAAAAAGAACAAAAATGACTTCTTTGTAGGTAGAGTTGAAAGGGATGTTGGACCTCTAGTACCATCAGGCAAAGAATTGTATGATGTGATCTCGCAATACAGGGGAATTGTGTTTACTTTTCAATTCGGTAAGCAAAAGTTTTCTAACTTTGGTGTGACCTATAATTAGGTAAAGTAAAGTATTTTTTAGAAACTTCCTTATTGAAAGACTAATCCTCTCCTCCATAATCTAGATGTCATGTATATTGAAAAGAACATGTTTGAAAATACTTTTAACACGATGATGAATGTAAAAGGAAACACAAAGGACAACATAAAAGCTAGAATGAATATACCTTTGTTATGCCACCATAAGAATATGGATTTGGTTTATAATGGGTCACGAGTTGCAAAATCTAAAGCTAGTTTTTCCTTAGACAAGAATGCACAGTTATTAGTCTATCAATGGCTTAAAAGTCTATGTTTTCCTAATGGATATGCTTCAAACATATCTAGATTTATGAATTTAAAGGATAACAGATTGTATGGAATGAAGAGTTATAATTGTCACGTGTTTATGCAAACACTCATTCCATTTGCTTATCAGTATTTATTGCCAAAAAAGATGTAGGATGCACTCACGGAGATCAATCATTTTTTTAGAGATATATGCTCTAACAAGTTACACCCCAACACATGGAAAAGTGTGAGATGAATATCGTCTAGACAATCTACAAAACCTGAGATGATATTTCCTTTATCCTTCTTCAACTCAATAAAGCATCTACCTATATATTTACTATTTAAGGCGAAGGTTATGTTCGATATAGATGGATGTATCCATTCGGGAGGTCACATATGCATCCTAATTAAATTTTTATTATCTTTTTTTCTTAATTTCAAATATTCATTTAATTCCATGTAGATATTTGTTCAACTTTTTTAAAAAAAAAGTTAAAAACAAGGTGAATATTGAGGCTTCGATATACGGGGTTTATATTGTTGAAGATATCTCAATATTTATCTCGTAATATTTTGAGCCTCGCTTGAGAAAAGTAATCAACTGTGTTTTAAGACATGATGATGGTGAGAAAGTGTTTTCAAGTGTGAATTTATCAATATTTTCCCATCCCAGATGACCTTTATCAAAAAACACAATAATGGGAAGATACTTGATAGAAATCAAATTTAGACATGCACATAATTACATGTTATTTAACCGCGATAAATTGAGATATTTTATTTAATAAGTACAATAATAACATGTTATTTTTAAACTGGTAAATTGAAGAATTTCTCGTAGGCAACATCTCATTTTTTATTATCTTAAAATTCACATATGACTAAATCTTAAATTCTCCATTTACAAGATGAACAATTTGTCATGTGGTTCAAAACACATATTAGCAGGTCTTAATAATTCTTAACTCTTTCAATACTTAGTTTTATTATACTTTTCTCTTTAATTGCTAATGGTTGTAATCATGTTCCAAGTTTATCAAATGAGAGGGAATGCTAGTGGTAGTTTGAATTTAATATGTTTGGGTCCTGAAAGAAAGGTCAAGTGCTATAATGAGTATTTCATCAATGGACATGTCTTTCATACTAAAGAGTATAGTTAGGGTAGAAAAACCTATAATAATAGAGTTTGTGTTAAGTGATCAACTTCTAATGAGTTTGAAGTCAATTATTATAGGAAGTTAGAAAAGGTGATTGAATTGCAATATTATATGAGAGTAATTGATTTGTTTTATTCAAATATTATTGGTATGATACCACTAATAGAGAAATTAGTGTAGATTCTCACCATGGTTTGGTTAAAATTAATATAATAACTACACTTCATAATGTTAACGATGCCTTTTTTTCGCCAAAAAATACCAACAAGTTTACTACATATACACTTTTTTTTTAGAAAATATCATTTTAGGATTGATTAGTTATCCATTGTGAAAACCAAATTTAGGGGTCGTGTCCAGGTTGTTCAGGATGGTAATGATAAAGTAACGACAAGAGACGATATATTTCAACTTGATGAGTTAGTTGATCCATATTGAGTTGCTCCGTCTACCAACTTAGAAGAAAATTTAATTTTTTGTGTAACTGAGAATATTTTTGTTATTGTTAACATTAGGGACTTAAATGATATATTGAGAACTAATAGACATACATAAATTGATGGATATGATGATGATGAAATTGAAGAAGAAGGAGGAGGAGGAGACAATTATGATTAAAAAGATTTTGAACTGATTTTATATGTAAAACATTAGTGTGTAATGAAATTGATTTTATTGTAATTTTTACATATATTGTTGTTTTACAATGAACTATTAACATAATTGGAATGTTTATTGTTGTGGTTTTATTACTATATTATTAAACATAATTTGTGGTACTATGTTATGATTTTATACAGGTTGTATAGATATGAAATACAAAAACAATGGGGGAAATTATTGTTTTATAATGATGGAAATATCGATGGACTAAGTCTCTTAGAAAGTTCTGAAGAGTTGAAAATTACAAAACTTTCCACTGAAAATTACAGATGAAATTACAGACAGACTAAGTCACTCGAAAAGTTCTACAGAGTTTGAAAACAATTACAGATAACAATTCATTTTTTCAATCAAAACTTTGAATATCTTTCTTTTAATACATTTTATTTATTAAAAATAGGGTTATTTCAAGACAAAATGATAGCTAAAGAAAAGTTTCAATTTTTTACTGCCGAGTTATGATTCCTAAAATTAAAAACCCTAAGAAATTCAATTTAGTTTTTCAATCTCTGTAATTGAGGGTTTATAAAATGTTTTTATCATTATATAACTAAATTAGGCATGTTTAAGTGGAAATTGATCAAAACCTAAGAAAAGAGTAAAGGGTGTGGAGATGTGAGGTTTTTGCATTGTTTTTCTTATAATGTTATTGTTGTAAGATGGTAATACTTATTAAAAAGGATTTGTATATAATTCTATATATAATCTTGTATGTTGGTTAGATGTACTAATATCTCTTTCCTTCTTTAACTTCTTGTATATAATTCTATTTTTTCATGTACGTGATGTAGTTATGAATTGAGTCTCTCCAATAATAGCCTCGAGGATCTTATATGAGATAACAATACCTCTTTAGAGTTGTATATATTTTGTGTCCTGCTGTGTAATCTAACTGCCATTTGTTCATAATTGGACTACCAAGAACTTTAATTATTTGTTAATGTTATCGTGGCATGTGTTAGTTTAATGTTTATTGGATTCTGATTATCATTCTTTTTTCATTTGATGGGTTGTTTAGAAATTTGCATGTACCGAATACAGAGTTTTCCTGTTCTTTTATCTATTTCCTCTAGTTTTAGAAAACCTAAAATTTATTATGGTCTTAATGATGTGCCATTTGAAGGGATGTGCCTGCATATGCCAGAAAACATATATCAACAAGTATATAAAAATATGTGTTTTGAACTTAGGATGGATTTTCTTATGGTGAAGAAGAATGTCTTCTTATGTTTTATGCAATTGAATGACTCGATATACCTTAATAGTTATTAAACAATAATTGACCTTTAAAACCAAAAAAAATATTGAACTAGTGTCTAAGAGATGTTTATTTTTCTAGTTTCATGCATTTTTTGTTATTTAAGGTTCATATTCCTCAATAGTTAGTTTTATTTTTAAATTAATTTTAGCAATTTGAGAGGAGGGTTTGATGTATTAGTTATAAAATTAGTGATGTTATTGTTGTTAATAGGACGATGTGAAAATGATTCGTGGGAATTTATAGGTTTAGGTTAAATGAGAGTAATTTTGAGGTTCTTCTTGTTTTGATGGTTTAATTGTAAAATATATTAGGATGTTAATAAGCTAATTAAATTTCATAGGTTGTTGTTTAATTTTAGTTATTTGATTATTTAGGTTACATGG
>Ga0307509_10010474_pt1 | contig 11351 bp, 8 predicted proteins | sample 10_EM_MG_FD_202245 | JGI IMG/M metagenome (GOLD analysis project Ga0307509, IMG submission 202245) | Populus trichocarpa ectomycorrhiza microbial communities from riparian zone in the Pacific Northwest, United States - 10_EM | ecosystem: Host-associated > Plants > Roots > Unclassified | place... | reverse complement strand
TTTCCATTTCCATTAGTGAAAATAGATGATAAAAATATTGAAATAAAATATTTTTAATCCATGGGATAAGGTATCTTCATTTAAAATGGATATGGTGGTTGGTAGGATCTCCTTGCCTTCGTTTTTGAGTGGTCTAGAGTTGAACATGATTTTCTGTAATTTTAGATATGCAAATTTGATTTTGGGTCAAGTGTGTGATGATAGTATTTTTTTTTTAGATAATAATATAAATTATATATTAAGAACTTACCTAACAACTTAAGCTATTAGGTTGAGATGATTCTTTAATACGGTATCAGAGTCTTGATAATCAAGCGGTCACGAGTTCGAATCTCATCATCCTCATTTATTTAATAAAAATTAAGCACAATGTAATGTGTATCTGTGCAAGTTTCAAGTCCAAAGGACTTTCACTTGAGGGGGTGTGTTAGAAAATAATATAAATCATGTCTTGGGAGATGATTCTTTAACAATGTTATAATCTTATTACGCATTCAACTCTTGAGTTCTGTGTTTTTTCATCAAGTTTTAAAAGTGAGAAAATTTTGTTTTATCTTTCTCTCTCCCTTTTTTATTTGTTTTTTATTTTTTCTATCTTTAGATTGAAAACAATGATTTGGTCCATCTCTCATTGTTGTGTTTGATAAAGATTGTTTTGCTAAATTGGTATGTGTATTAGATTAGTGACTAATGATGTTAAGTTCATCATAGTAAGAGCATTCAAAACATAAAAAACAAAAAAAAATATTCAAGGAAAACTCAGAGTGCATACAATTTTAAATTTATAAATATTCAAAAATAAAACTCATAATAGCATGTATATTAAGCATCTATTCGAACTTGCAATTGATACAAAATCAAAGTTATAGCATGCATACTAATAATAGAAATAATTACGCTTAAATCAAAAGAAAGAATAATACTTGTTCAAATACTTTAAAGTAATGAAAGTTTTGTTGCTTTCAAGGATGAGTCATTTGTCCTTAAATTTTTATTGTTCTTCACTTATGCAACTAGGATGTTTACAATATTTCTCATAAAATTCCAACAACACCATCTTGGTTTAGATACACTTCTAAACAAGGTTTTTTAACCAAATATTATGTAACTCAAATATCTCTTAGTAAGATGAACTTAAGCTCTATATTTGGGAGGAAAATCAAAGTATAAAAGAGAAAAAAAACACTAAAATATGAGGCGTGAAAGAGTGTATAAAAATATGAAAAAATATTGTTAGACACTCTTTCTTCACTTCACTATTTTTATAGTAGATTTTGAAAGCTAAAAAGTTGAATAATTAATTCTAATAATACTTATAATTAATTCTTACATTATCAACATTTGATTAGTCACCATAAATAAAAAAATTAAATCTAAACATAGTGGCCATGAATGTGTATTTTGCTTTAGCTGAGAAAATAGTTCAAAATTACAACAGAAGCTTTTAGAAGAGTCTTTTAACATTCATGAGCTAAACTAGACAAACAATGGGTTGAAAAAAATAGTTCTTCATGGACCAGGCCCAAATTCAAATTTCAGTTGAAAAAAAAATAATCTTTTATGGCCTAAAATATCATTTTACAATAAACCCAAATTCGGCCTGAAGCCTAAGCACAAACGGGGCCGATGCACGTGCGTGTGTGAGTTTAAGCCAAAAACTTAATTTTTCTAGGACCTCCCCCATATAAAAGCTTTGTTGCCCTTTGGGTCTATTTTTAACTTTTCAACCACTCACTATATAAACACCAAGAAAGTTTTGTTTCTTTCTTACGTGGGATAAAGTTTTTTAAAGAGTTTTGAATTTTATCAAAACATGTCAAATAAAAGTTATTTGAGATCAATATCTCATTCACCTATAATTCATTTAAAATATGTTAATGTTCCATATTAAAGAGCGTATGTTGTAGATTAAATTATAATAAAGTTTTAACCTAAAAAATAAGTGGCTACTTTTAATTTGGCCTTAAATGTGTTCATTAACCATATTTTAATAAATTCCACAACAATTCCTCATATGAATGAAGATTATCTATCCAGTTTGAAAATGACTTGAGAATTTATTGAGAGATGCTGATTTGGTGGATCACTATATCGGGATATGTAGCTTTTGACTTTAAATCTTTTTTAATGAAATACTATCAGATTTAGGCACCATTTAGGAGTGCAGTTGAACCACACTTTTTCAAATTTCCAAATTTTGTTTCTTTTGAAAAAGCTTTAAGTTAATATATTTTTTTTTATTGTTTTGATGTGTTAATGTCAACAATAGAAAAACAATTATAAAAATTTATTATTTTAATGCATTTTCAAGCAAAAATCACTTTGAAAAACAACATCTATCACACTTCCAAACAAGCTCTTAGTTGCTAAATAATAAACGCAATGTCTTCAACTATTTAATTTTTATGAAAACCAAGATAAAAGTACTCATATAGTTCTCTATGTAGAGATTTGTTTAAGTTCTCGTTGTTGTATTCATTTTAGCTCTAAACAACTCTTGGAGTCATGAGTGCTTTAGAGAATTGCTAAGAATTTGTTCTTCTTTTTCTTTTTTATTCTTCCTGTCATGTTTCTAATTCTAGCGTCAGTGAACAATTCTTACGAATATTTCCAACTCTAGCGTTGGTAAATATTGCACAAGCCCAAAAAATATGATATTTCTGACTTTGGCGTTAGTGAATAATTTCACAAAAAATTGAACTTGAAGAAAATTTTTCTATGTTATTTTCTTTTTTGTTACCCTTTATTATTATTTACCCGTTTTAGATGGAAATAAAAGAAACGTTGCACAACAACTTTTGCATTTAACAATAATGACATATTGAGCACATAGTAGAAAAAATACAAAACACGAAGAAAAAAATAAAACAAAGTATAAGGGGGCCACAAATAAATCCACAATGGTCGCCAAATATTTCAAGAATTTTTTTATATCGAAAAGGGCTTATTTAACTAAATATCAAAATAGAAGGGGAATAAAGTATATGGAAAAGGTATAATGGTATGTTTTGTCAAATATACCCTTAGCAAACAACAATTTGAGCTGGTTGGGCCTAAGGTCCAAACCCAACCCATTCTTTTTTTTACTGGGGTTGATCTATCCCAGCCATCTAGATCCAGCCAGCCTGACTCGGTTATTTGTTCAGACCAGTAACCGGCATAAACAGCAAGCACGCGTGAACTAGTTCACGGGTGCACTGCATAGTGCGATGGTAATTATAATTACCTTTACACTGTTTTTGCCAACTTAGAAATGCAATAACAGGGCAGGAGGAAGAAGACTTACCTGGGCGAAGACAAAAACGAAGACGATGGAGGACTGGTCAGCAAGCCTCTTCATGTTTTTCTCTTCTTCTGGTCTTCTGTTCTCCTGATGGGTTCTGTCTCTCTGTTTGCTATGATGTTTCTTTTTATTTATTCGTCCCTCTCATGTTCTCTTTTGGTCTTTCTGTTTTTTTTCTCTTTTTTTTGGTCTTTGCTCCTTCTTTTTTGGGTCATCTCTCCCCTTTGATCGTTGATTTCCTTGGTATTTATAGGGATCTTCCTTCTCTGCCTCAACCTACATCTCTCCTCTTTATAAGCATGGCTTGGGGAGTCGGTTTCATGCTAGGACTCGGATGCTGCCAGCAGTCCTGCTGCGCCTGGACTGTTGGTGGTAGACTTTGGCCTGGATTCCAGTAGCGTGTTCGGGAGGAAGTCTGCTTGGATTGGGGACCTCGGTAGGCTAAATATGGCTTCTGTTAGGCTGCCCATCTGGGCAGCATTTTGATTTTTTCTTTACCGGTGGCTTCCTCTGTCTCCAGAGGAAGAAGACGATGGATATGCGTGAAATGACGCCGTTTCAGGGCTAGGGCAGTTGTTTTTTAATTTGGTCCTTGATGTTTTGATATTTTTCAATCGGACCCCTAGGCCAAATTGTAATTAAACCCCTGCATTGCGACGCCTTTTACACAACGGTCCTTGGATTTTAATTTCTTGTTATTTGGACCTAAACAAACCTTGAATTTTTAATATTTTTTTAATTAAGCCCCTGATTTCATTAATTAAACTAATTCTAAATTCAATTAAGTCCCCAAACTTATCAATTCTTCCTTTTTCTACCACAATTGGCTCCCAAATTTATAATCCATTCTGATTAAATTCTCAAGACTTTCAATATGTGTTGTCTTGGCCCAAAACATAATTTTTTTTTAATTCATTTCATTTTTGTGAATTTATGCTGTCAAAAATTGGGTTATGACAAAGAGTATTATGCTATACTCCATTTAGTGTACCAATATATGAAAATCATTATGAGTTTAGCTTACCTTTTATCATGCTATAACTAGAACTTATTTAATAAGAGAAATAAGCATGAAATAATAGTTTTCTAATGCTACCGAGAATATTATGACTTATTTTTCTATTTAAACCTAAATCTTAGAATCTTCAATCAACTAGGTATAATTACTATCATTACACTTTTTTTTTATTTTTAAATGCTTAAAGTATATTCCCATCGATGAATTATACACAAACTCTCTCGACAAACCTTTGGTTAGTGGATCCGTAATATTTTTCTTTGAATTTACATAGTCAATGAAAATACTTCCATTTGAGAAAAAGTGTTTAACAATATTATGTATACAATGTATATGTCTGGACTTATCATTATACATGCTATTTTGTGCCATTTGAATTACTGATTAGCTTATCACAATAGAAACAAATAACTGACAATAATTTTGGCTAACATGAAATATCCTCTAAGAGATTTCAATTCATTTGGTTTCCTCTCTAGCTTTATCAAGAGCAATAAACTCTTATTTCATCGTGGATCTTGTGATACACATTTGTTTAGAGAATTTTCACGACACGACTAGTTCACCTAGTGTGAAGATATATTCACTAGTGAATTTTGAATTCTTAGTGTCGGATATCCAATTATCACTATACACTTTAAATATTATCGGGTAACCAATATAGTATAACCTATAGTTTAAAGTGTACCTCAGAATTTATGTATCCTTTAAAGGTGTTTGGGTCTGCTGCTGCGGCTGCGGTTGGCATCAAAAGTTATTTTAAAGTGTTTGGTTACTACTAACCATACTTTTTTTTCACGTGGGCCCCCCTTCAAAACTGAGGTTAGACCTCAGTTTTTGAAAAGCAGAAAACAATTGCTTTTTGTTGCCGTGTTCTCCTCTCTCTCACCGACACTGTATAATTTTAATTAACATTGCAAAACTTTCCCGTTGGAGAGCCCATCTTCCCCTCTATTCCTAATTTGTTTTGATTTCTTTGGCCTCGACGACGATTATGTTGAGCACCTTATCCTCATCTAAGATCCTTTCCAAACAATTCAAGTGGTCTGAGTTCACCATGTGCAATGGGTCCTTTGATTCCATTGGATCCTTTCCAAAAGTTTCCCCCAGTTTTTCTTTTAGCCCGTCGATGTTGAGGAGGCAAACATCTTCTTTTGCCCATTATCTAGTAGCCATCTTTTAATCAACAGCAGTTGTGCTCTCTCCTCCAAGTTCTAGGACAACTGTTGTGAGATGCTTCGTTGCACTGGTAATTACATCCTAATCTTGTGTTGTTTTTAGGCCGAGGGAGAAAGAAAACGAAGAAGAAGCAAATGGGGAACTAAAGGGAAGAGAGGATTTGGTGCTCTACGTGGTGGCGGTTGATTTTGGAAATTTACAGATTTTTATCCGTGATTGAAAACGATGCCCTTTAAAAACAAGTATAAATACAAATTAAACATGCTTGGTTTTCATTGCTTGGTGAAAATTCAGACAAGTTTTTATGTAATAATGGCAACAAAACATATATTGCTTATGCTATTATAATTTATTTGTATAAAGCTTTTTTATTGAGTGGTTATATTTAGAGGTAATTTTTGTTTAGTGTGTGTGTATATATATATATATATATATATATATATGTTTATTTAAAAAAAATTAAATAGGTGGATGTTTAGTTGTATCAACAGCACTATATAACTATATTAGAAAGAAATCGTAAGATGATGAGGTTTTTTCCGAGTATGATCGCAATTCCAATTTCATTCCAAATGATTTTTTACCTGATATTGTACCTCGCTCAGCTATTCAAAAATCGCAGAGGCCTTCATGTATGGGATTTTTACGCGATAGAATTGCAAATAGTTTGTTTTATATGTGTGTTTGTGTGTGTTCTTTTAGATAATTTTACAATTAAACCTCATACAAAAAGCATATTAACCAAACATAAAAAATTATTTTTTTTCAACCACAATTTCAACCACAGTTTTAACCAAACACATCAAAATTTAAAACGAACCTCACAAAAAGCACTTTTTATTAAACTGCTTTTTTAAAACCACAACCACAATACCAAACAGACTCTTTATATTGCTTTTCAATTATCAATATTTGAATTACTTATAAATCTACTTAGTTTGCTAACTTGGTAAGCAATACTAGGCTTTGTGCAGTTCTTAATCTACATTAGGCTTATAATTATTTGAGAATATTCCAATTAGTTTATTCTTCTATCTCTATTGTTGGACAAATGTACACTATCAGATGTCCTAAACTTTTGTATTCTTAGTATGACTTAATCATGTGATCATAGCTACTCAAAATTAACATATCGTTCACATATAGATGTACAATGACATAACCTTTATATGTATTTTTCTCATAAACACATTTATCAATTTCGTTGATTTTGAACTCATTTGACAATATAACCTTGTTAAAATTTCCATACTATTGTTTAGATGCTTGTTTCAGACTATATAATGATTTGACAAATTTACAAACTTTTTTTTCTAATTCATTGACAACAACCCCCCCCCTTTACTTCTTTTAAGCTTAACTTTATCATCTTCTAATTGATGGTGATCAGCTGTGCTAGCCTCCATCGTTCTTTTATATGAATGACTTTCTTGTGTTTCAATCCATGGAAACACATCTTTCAAGAATATAGCATTTCTTGATACCATAATAGTATTATGATGAATATATTCAACATTTAACTTGTGTAAACAGAATTGATATACACTACTGTTATATTCATATCTAATATTTGCACAATCTACAATTTTAAGTCCAATCTTAAACTTTTTAGGATAAGGTATTGCTACATTTGTAAGACACTCTCATATTTTGAGCTATTTGTAGGAAGATCTTTTACATTGCTAAAATTCATATGAAGTCTTTTTTAATTTTTTACTGGATACTTTGTTAAGTGTGTAATTGAAAGTTATAATTACCTCCCCCATAAGTTCTAAGGTGTTTCTGAACTTATCAACATGACACTCATCATTTTTTTTTAATATTTAGTTCTTACATTTCACAATGTCATTTTATTATGGTGAATAAAAAACATTGGTTTAGTGAATAATACCATTTTAGAAACAGAATTCACCAAATAATACTTTATATTCTCTACCTTTATCATTTTATATTACTTTTTATCTTCCTTTTAAGTTTTTTTTTGTTTTATTCATGTATTGTTTAAACATTCCAAAAGCTTTATTTATGCCCTTAAGCAATGGTCATTAATGTCAGACTCATCATTTCCTTTTTTTTTAGTTTTATTATTATTTTTATCATTGGTTAAAATGGTCATTACATTCACTTTAAATAGATCATCATAAAAATACATTTTTCACTCTAAAAAACCATCTTAAAATCATTTTTGCACAATAATGAGTTAGACATTAAGTTCTTTCTAATGTCAATAACATGTAGTATATTGTTGAGGGTGAGAAGTTTTCAAGATGTCATCTTTAGTATGATCTTTCCAACACTTAATATATTGAAGGTTAATAAGTTCTCATTTAATATCAAATGTGCCTATTAATTATTTTTTAACAAATTTTCCAACGAAAATAGCACCATGCATGCAGGTTTCAGAAGCATTAACTAGCACATACTACAAGAACATTGTCATTCCTTACAGAAAGAACAAGAACAATGGTTTACAATTGTTTATGAGGACACTATAAGAGATTGATACAACTGCAAGAGTTCTTTTCCCTCCATATCAGGTTCTGGCATTTAATTTTTCAAGTTTCATATTTGTGTTCAAAGTTGGTTTCTTTTGAGGCTAATAAGCAAGGGCTTTTTCTATTTTGTAGCAGCAACAAATTTATATTCTGTCAGAACAGTCTGTAGAGATTGCAGATGCCAAACCTGAATTTATAATGAGCCACAATGCTCAGAACTCTTCAACATCACAATCAAATAAGGTGTCTGCTCGTTATGAAAGTAGTAGCTGTTGTGATTCAAAAATAATAAGAAGAGGCCAGAAGCAATTTTGCTTTGATCTTGGAAATAATGAAAAGGGTCATTTCTTGAAGATATCTGAGGTTCATTACTTAAGACTGTTTATAATCTTTAATTTTCCATATTTTTATAAAAGAGATGCGTTTATAGCATTTTAAGGTTTAATATTGCAGGGGAGAGGTACATGTCGATCTTCTATAATAATCCCCTTGTCTCAGCTGAAGCAGTTCAATGAAATGACGGGTCATTTCCTTGATATAACCAATGATTCGTATTCAAGAGAAGGTCATTTGATTGACAGAAATTTCAAGAAGTATAATCCTCTCCAAGTAAGCAAAAACCAAGTGTTGAATGCTGAGGATGAATCTTGTACGATTGTACCTCATGAGAGTTCGTCTGATGACTCTACTTTGTTTAAGCAAGTGATGTAATACACATGTAGGTTTGAATTAAACATAATGTTTTACATTAAAAAAAATCACATTATTGTTATTGTTATTATTATAATTATAATAAACCACAACTTATGATGTATTAAATCGAATTAACCCTCTAGTTTACAAAATGTATGTGAAAAAGCTAGAAAAAGTTAAAGAAAGAGAGAGAAAAAAGTTGAAGAAGAGAAAAAAAGGAGATGGGGAAGTTTGCTACTCTATAACTTTTAATAATTCATCACCAAAATTAACTACAATGTTAAAAAAAAATATGTGTATGAATAGCAAAATCCTAAAAAAAATTAACTATTTGGCCAAAAACCCATTAAAACTAAACTAAAGCCTAAAATAAAATAATATCAAATCTAATAACAAAACCCAACTAAAAGTTCAAATAACCTAAACCTAAAACATAAGCTAAAGTCTAATTTCTCAACCAATAAATAACGATTAGGCTAACCTTCATCATCAAAGATCACATGCATGTGTGAATTATGTTTCGAGTATGGTGTCCCCATTAACTCTTTCGGGATTGAAAAAACTCAACTCCATAAAGTATAGCACCAGGAAACTCTTATAAGACTCCTAAAGATTAAAATCAAGTTGTTGTAATGTCTCTCTGGTAATCCAAGTACAATATGAATATGATCATCTAGCTCATAAACTGAGATTTACTGAATTTTATAATCTCTTTTAAAAATAACTTATGCATTCAAAGTAGCATTAATATGTTCTTTTTATGTTAATAATAAGGATAATGGAACGTCAGTTTTAAAAGGATAATCAAGGATATATTCTTGTCTTTTATACATAACGAGGTCCTTTTATGTTAAAAGTAGAGCTAACATCAAAGTTTGGTAGCAGTTTAATGATACAAATACTTGATTTAATCATTAGCAACATTTTAAATGATCTAACACTACTTACTTGCAATTTATGATTGATTGGTTTTCAAAGAACAGTGTTCATGTCTAAACTATATCATGAAATAATCTCTAATATTAAATGCATCATGATACTTGTGTAAATCAAATTAAAATTTGTATGTTCATTACTTGCTTGAATTGTTTTTTTTTTACAATTTTAACATTAAAATTATAAACTCTACATTTAAAAAACTCAACTAACCTAGACATTCTAGCATGAAGAGGCATGAAAAGAAAATCTACAAGCTTTCTAGATTCGTAACTATGAATATTATATGAATGAGTGTGTGGAATGGGACAAATTCTATTTAAAACCTCAATAGAAATGGTTTTGGAACAACTTAGAACATTGAAATTATCTTCATCTTCCTCGTCACATGTAAGTGGTAATGGATGAGGGAGTTCAATATGATGCACAAAATTTATCAAGTTTTAGGTTTCAAGCTTATGAAATAAAGAATTGGAGAGCTTGTAAGGACAGATATCTAGAACTTCTTCTAGAAACTTCTTTAACACCATATTTAGTTTCCTGAAACTTTTTGTACAACTTAGTATGGTTAATGAAAAATAATTAAAATAATAATAAGAAAACAGTACTTAATGGGCTCTAAATTATTCATGATTCTAAACCATAGTCAATAAATAATGAGTCTTAAATTCAAAAACAAAAGGACGAACTCCACAAATAAACTAGCGACAAAAGGGTTAATGTATTTTTTGGTTGTTAACGTTAAAAATATCATTTTTATCACAAAAACAAACAAAATAATTTAAAACAAGAATTAGTCAGCATTTGATGGGCAAATCACAATTTTCATTACCAGTGTGAAATTGGTTTAATCTATCTTCTTGTCAGACATCAACCATTGCAAAATTGGTTTAACAATGCAAAGTGTGCAATATCAACGATCAAATTATTTATTCCTGTAAGACAAGATTATTGATTATATTTTTCAACTTTGAAAGCTATTAAAACTCCATTGGCAATCCAATCAGGAGCTTCGTGATGCTCATCACCTAAATTTGTGCAAATCATTCGAAGACAAGCCTTCCACAAAAGCATTGTTCAATGCTCACTCATGTGTTGGGAATCAGCACACATGGTAAGAAATATAGAGGTGCCCCTCCAAGCATTTTGTGCTCAGTAAGTTAGGGCACGTTGGGAGAGAAGAAGAGGGGAGTTTCCTCTTTTCAAGTGTTTGTTGTGACTTTTGTGTATGGATTTTACTATATTACTAGTTAAATGCCCCGCACGATGCCGCATGTCAATTATTTTTTGCATTTCAAAAAAAGTCAAGATCTAAAAGTGTTAGGTTTTTTTGCAAAGTTATACCCAAGAGTCTTAAGTTTGGTTGAAACGCTTGACCCAAAAGTAATATTTATAATATTAATAATAACATTAAACTTGGGTTAACCCTTAGCATAAAAGTGGCTGGACTGCAATACCAGACGCAATAGCATTGGACGTGGGTTTGGCTGCAAGGTCGTGTCATAAAAGTGTGACAATTAAATAGATTAGTTAAAAAGAAAAAAACAAAGAAAAAAAACCAACAGGAAGAAAAAAACTAATGAAGAAAAAGAAAAAAAATATGAATTAACTGGGTTAACCTTTCAAATCAGGTTAACCCGTCATACCTTGAATTCGCATCGTGAAAGTTTGATAATTAAAAAGAAAAAAACAAATTAATGGGTTAACCCAGAATTAACTGGGCTAACTTGTCAAACCAGGTTAGCCT
>Ga0307509_10010473_pt1 | contig 11351 bp, 12 predicted proteins | sample 10_EM_MG_FD_202245 | JGI IMG/M metagenome (GOLD analysis project Ga0307509, IMG submission 202245) | Populus trichocarpa ectomycorrhiza microbial communities from riparian zone in the Pacific Northwest, United States - 10_EM | ecosystem: Host-associated > Plants > Roots > Unclassified | place... | reverse complement strand
GTTGGATGGCTGTATTTTTACCTTATTCAAATGAAAATTATTTAAAAAAAAAAAAAAAAAAAAAAAAAAAACATACCCGGATTCACTGTGAGTGTCTCTGGTCTGACCTTTCCCCCGCATAGTCTGTCCCAGCAGCCCTGAAATAATGAACTTTGGTCTCATATCCATCCCTTCCAAGCCCTAAAAACAGATGGACTCCAAAGTTTGGATCACCTAATGCAGATGTACTTTGTGATGGAGTGGAAGGATGAGAAAACAAGAAGGAAAAGAAGGAAGCGGAGATTGGTGCAACAACAGGAGCATTGGGAAGGATCATGAGAAATATGATCGGCAAGAAGTAGATCAAGATAGAGATAACATCGGAAAGGCTAAGAAATGGAAGGCTGCTGGAGGTGCTGTCTATAGCAAGGGAAACAATATTGGGCGAAGCAATGATGGGATGATACCACCTCTCCACCAGGGAAGAAAAGAGCTCACTTATTTCAGGTCACTTCCTTTTAACCTTGTTACTTGAAAATGAGTTTCACCACAGACAGATTATGTTGTAAGCTTATCTGTCACTAGAGCTATACTACAACCTTCAGCAGTATGACCAGGAGCGATTGTAGCTGAGGCAATTCCGCTCACTACAACAAAAAATTAGCAATAGTTCCTTGGAAACACAATACATGCAAGGGTTTAGATATTTTGAATTGAATAATTTCTGGTTGGATGAGCGCTGTGGATTTGATTCTTAGTTACTGAACTACACAACACCTTTATTTGTAAAGACAAAAGATAGAAGATATCGGAAGACAAGAAGAATAATGAAATCGTATATGATAACGAATCACTTTTGACAAACAACTGATGACTGAGAGAAGAGAGAATAAATTCGATGATAGACAGATAACGAACAAAGGGAAGAACAGTCTGCCTTATATCCTTCTGAACATAGAACCTTCTTCCCCGGCATACTTCCAGCATATACCGAATTTCTCTCCTGCCTTCTATCACGAAGGCGTCCTTCCACCTACTTCTTCACGAACCTTCCGAGGTAAGAACATCATCGCCGAGGGTAGATTGTGCTGCTGTCCTCGGGTAGGGTGAATCACCAATGGTAGGGTTAATGTGAGGCTTTGAACGCGATGTGTGTTTCATTGTAGGTGCATCGGTGTTTGATAGTGTCGCATTGAGCTGTCAGATGTTAAGAAGCTAACAGTGGTGGCACTCTCTTGGAGCAACTGTACGTTTCAGGTTGGTGTAGTTGCGTTTCTCGTCCTGCGGGAATGGGAAAATATGTATGTGGTGGGCAGCAAATTTCCAACATTTTGATGATCATAAAACTCTTCTACAGACTTCACCTTCCTCTCCAGCAAGATCTCAGCCTTACGATCTAATCCTCCTTAGAATTGCTGCAGTGCGTCTCGCTCATCGCATAAAACCATTGGCCAACGTATATCTTACTCTCGCAAAAAGTAAATCCCCAGCGTCCTTGATGCTTGCCGGTAGCCCGCCGCCACCTTTTGCGCGGGAAATTGTGTCATCCTACTTTCACCTATACTTTCATGTAAGCTTCTTACCTATATCAAAATATGAGGAAGGGGGATAATGAGTAAATTATGGTCTGATTGCTACTTTTGTTTCTTCTCTTCTTTCCCTCCAACACCTCGGGGAGACAGTGGAGACTACTGGGTAGGAGCTGCAATGTAAACCTCCCTATTCAAGATAAACCCTAAATTCTCACTGGCACCAGCACCCTTTTCTCTCAATAGTATATGTTTTTTTCGCCTTTGAGGCAAGTCCAGATGTAATACAGAATTGGTAGGTTCAAGCAGTGATCCCAAGCGGCCAGTCCGTCCGGCTTTGTACAAGGCCGGACTAACCCAGGCTTTTTGAGGGCGGCCGGGCCGGACTGCGGGCAAACGGCTTCCCAAAACCAAAGCCGGGCCCCGCCTGGGACACCCCAGGCTTTTGGAATTTCAACCCTGACCCTAATACCCAAAAAATACGGTAACTTTCCTAGTATTAGTGTCAGGGCTAAAACATGCTATTGCTCATGCCCTTTGTTGACTTTGCTAGGACAAGTACAGTACTGGAAGCTCTTATGTCGGAGGAGGATATCTTTATCATAATTCCCCCGCCTTACTCTCTAAATCCAGCATAATATCAATAATATCGTTGTTGGAGGAGAGATGAAATTATGGTGAAGATGAGATGGTATCTCGGTTGAGATTAATATACTGCTGTAGAAGTAGGAATCATAAATTCAATATTGATATTCTGAGTAATTACCCGTGAAAAGCCTGCAGGCCGTTCACAGATATTTCTAGGCTTTACCTGGGCATCTGTGGACTTTGGCCTGGGTTGCCAACCGCTCGACATGGTGGTTGCCTGGGTCCCTTCAGGCTTTAGCGGGTGTTAATAATTTAAGCTGAACTGACCCAGGCTTTTCAAAACCATGGCCGGACGGCCGCTTGGGAACACTGGGCTCAAGTTTGCTGGCCTACGCGTAGGTGGTATGGTCGTCGGTAGCCATTTGGCTGGATTGGCAGTGTCACCAGTTGGTTTAGGGGTTCAATTACTAACCTAACAAAAGCAACATGAAGGGTTTCTGCATAGACCCGAAAAAGGTACCCCAGACCAGGTGCTGATCTTAGCTACGGAGCTACACTTACACAATCAACGCTGATTACTCAGTTATAGCTCCCAATCAGTCTTATATAAAAACAAAGTAGCCTTTGTTGAGCATTACTTTGGATAACTAAATTCTTTGAGCCATCCCTGGGCTCCAATCACAATCCGAGGCGACATCCTACGGCTAAAGTAAAGTTGAAAGCATACAAGTGGGATCTTGATTCCGCCCCTTAACTACCACTGCCATCTGTCGCAACCTTGAAAACACACTAGCCGTGGTCTCTGATCCCGAGACCACCTAGTTGATATTTCTTTCATCCTATCGATCACCCACTTCTGGAAAGAATACAAGATTGAATGGCAAAAAATTGGGATCTTGATTCCATCCCTTAATCACCATGCCCCATTATCGCAACCTTAAAAGCACACTCTCCCCAGCCTTTGATCCGGACACCACTCCAGCAATACCATCTTCATCCATATCTATCATCTACCACAGGTAAAAATGGAAGCGATGGCCTCTCAGCAATTCATAACCTCTTCGATTTCCACTTCCCAGCCAACTTCCTGCAATGGTGTACTACACGACATGCACTATTATCTCACGGTTGGGCTAGAAGGGGTAAAACGCCAGAAATATCGGAGGCCCGGCTCGTTCTCTAAAGCGATTGACTCACTTCACGACGAATTCGATTCAGGTAACTGGAGTGCAGGACAGTACTTGGTGTTTGTCTCTGTAACAGAAAAACACCTTGAGAGTATCAATCGTCTTCGTCACAGGCATCATAAGTGGCTCGGCTGGATGTACCTCAAGAGCGAAGAGGTATTGGTTGTCAAAATCATCCCGGGCGCTATTCAAGAAACTACCCACTTTGCATTTGGATCAATGATGCTTCATGAAAAGGCCACCCAGATGGGGTTGCGGCTTGGTCTTTCCGGTATAGGCCGTACAACATATGAAGGTATTATAGGCGAAAAGGGGGCAGATTCAGGATTCGAACCCTACCCCAGAACAATCGATTGGCCGACTGTTGTCTTCGAGTGTGGCCTTTCGCAATCACTCGAACGCTTGAGGGTGGATTCTTGTTGGTGGCTGGAAAACTCTACGGAAGTAAACATCGTTCTTCTCTTCTCGATTTCCAAAGCCGATAAGAGACTACATCTTGAGCAATGGGAAATGGTCACCACACCGAATCAACATGTTACTCGCGCCCATCCCGATCCTCTTATAACAACATTGACAAAAGTCAATGAGATTGATATTGTGGATGGTGTTGCTTTGGGGGCTCCCTTGACCTTTAACTTCCAGAAAGTCTTCCGTCGCCCACCAGTCCAGGGTGAAGGAGATATTGTCTTCAGTGCACAGGATCTGGAAAGGTGGGCTGCACATATTTGGTATTGCGCACAATAAGGTAAGCTTGGAACTCTTATACCTGGTGATCCGGGTCTCACTGTTTCTTGAAATTGAATTTGAGGCTGATAGTGTTACCCAGTTGAGTGGAGATATAAGAATAGCAGCCACTTGCCAAAAGGCCCGCTAGGGGATATGGGCATGGAAGGTAGATCGTTCGGCTCTTAGAGCAAGGGTTCCCCAAGGGGTTTTTAGAAAGTGGATATAATATTGCGTTGCTTGATTGTGTATGAGAGTCTCAGTCTTCTCAGTCTTTTAAATTTCCTTGGATAACTTAAATGCTCAGTATTCCCTAATGATATGTGTTCTTTTCTCGCTACTGAGATTGAAACTAGATTACACCAACGTGAGATAGCCGCAGCAAGTATCCAATGGCCTTGTAGAATATTCTCGCTTACGGAATCGCAGGCAGTGTTCGCAAGCGGCCAGTCCGGCCAGGCTTTGGGTCGGCCTGGACCGGCCTGGGCTTTGGTAGGAGCCGGCCCAGCCGGACTGTGGGCCGCAGTCCGGCTTCTGAGGATCATCTGACCGGGCCTGGCTGGACTGCAGATATCTGCAGGCTTTCGAGTGATAAGATGTGATTATGATAAGATCGGAATAAGATAAGATCAAGGGATTTGGGTTTGAGTAACATTGGAGGGGGTTGAACGGAAATGGGAGCTCAGCAGATGGACCAGACAAGATCGCGGCTGGAAACAACGCTTACTGTTGGAGGTCTTTGATGCTGCTCGGCATGCGCAGCCTATGGACAGCCTATCTCTGATCGTTGAGAGAAACCCTTTGGATATGGGCTTGGGATCGATGGATCGATCCAGATCCATGAGGAATAAGGAGGCTATGAAAAGTGGAAGGTGTTTGTAATGTTTGTCGTTCTTTTGTTGGCATGGGAGTCTGCGGAAGAGAAAAAGGGGATGTTGGTGAAAGAGAACGGATATGTGTCTCGATCTCTGGAAGTATAACTTGTGGTGTATCTTTACTCCTGTCTCTACCGTTAGCTAGTTTAGTAGGTTAGTTGGGTATTATGAGTCGTGAGCGTGAGAACAATTATTGGAATGAGAAGTTCCACTTTCTAGATTGTGCAATGGCGACCAAACTCATGAGTACTGCTTTACTCTTCGAATTTCATTTCGTTTCGCTTCGCACGAGTTGTTTCGTTGTTCTGTAGCCTTTGTTGGCTAATATCTAGGTTACTTTTAGTAGTTATGAATCGAGTGATAAGGGAAATAGGAAAATACCCGATCACGTCAACTATCTTCGAGTATCTTCAGATATCTTCGAGTATCTTGAGATATCTTTAGGCATCTGCTGGTATCTGCAGGTATCTTCAAATATCTGTAGGATCTTCAGATATCTGTAGGCATCTTCAGATATCTGCAGGCATCTTCCGATATCTGCCGGTATCTTCAGATATCTGCCGGTATCTTCAGATATCTGCCGGTATCTTCAGATATCTGCCGGTATCTTCAGATGTGAGCCACACATTAATAAAATATTGACTAGTCATATGGAATTTACCGAAAGCCTGCCGGCACCGCCAGGCACCCACGAAGCCTGGCCTACAAACCCCAGGTCTGTCTCACCCTGGCCTGGCCTGGCCGGACTGAAAGCCTGCCGACTATCTGTCGGCCGACCTGGCCGCTTGCGAACACTGATCGCAGGCATCATGTCCGGAGGAGCGCAGTGGTTAATACGACCCTCTCTCTGACATAACCTTTATGGTGGGTGCACTCAGTCTTCCCAACCATCCGAGGACCCTGCGGAACCCCGCAAGTAGACCGCCAACCTCCCTAGATGGGACTCAGTGGCGTCCAGGGTTGTGAAAGTGCAAGGCAACCCTCCTTAAATCAGCAGGCGAACCCCTTATGGTGCAATGCTGGCCTCTAGATTGATTTTGAGAAGATTCCGCGACGACGAGGGACTCTAGGATGCGGTGAGGAGCTGTGGTCGAGAACACGAGACAACCCGAGCTATGTCCGATGTCGTAGTATTCACTTGGTTTTTGAGGGCGTAAGATTGGAACTAGTTGGGGTACAGTAATGAAATATAGCATTCAGAAAGGGTCTATGGGAAAGAGGAGAAACCGGCTATCGTTGAAAATTCATGAAAGTTCCCTATCTCGGACATCGTTGAAACACAGATGGCGGGTGGCTGAGAAGGAGGACTTCGTTTGATGATAGTTGCACGATAGAGAGGTCTGGTAACAGAAGGGCGATGGTACAGTTGGCTCAGGGGTCAAACGAAGCAGGAATGTTTAGGATGTTTTAGGAATCGACACTAGTGACAGCCGGAGGTTAGGGATAAATGTTTACTAGGAGTTGGAACAGATCAGTGTCGCACTATGATGGTTGGGAAATAGAAGGCGCCTGGACTGTAACAGATTACGAAAGATGAGGCAAACTATATAAGAGGTGGCAAAAAAGATGAACGGAAACGTTCACTATTTGAATACAAAACGTATGGGGAGATGAAATGAGTATATCAAAGACAGACTTATAATCTGGTGACCTACTGTACTGTTCCTACAATTCTGGCAGCAGGTCCATCTTTAAATACATAAGTCAACGACAACTCTTCCGGGAGTCTCTTGAACATAATCACGCTATGTTACTTCTTTCTCACGCCATTTTACTTACCCCTCATGCCCCTCTTTTCTTCTCTGTGTTGGCGTACCTTTGACCGCTCATTTCGCATGCTCCACCGAGCTCCTGACTCCAGTGAATCCTCCGACATTCTTCTCGCATGTTCTAAGCACCTAGGGTTATGGGCATTGTGTCCAGGCGAGCACCGGTGACTAACAGGGCGGAACCGAACGAAGGAGGTCGGGTAATGGGAGCTTCGACAAAGTTCACAAGACTGGAGAGAAGGGTGAAGAAGATGTGTAGATGGAGCGGTTGTGTGAAAAAAGTGAAGACTACGGGTGGCCGTGATAAAAGGGTTTTTCTGTAATGTCAACATTGTGTATATATTATACACCTCCAAAGACCTAGAAATAATGAAGACCCAAGTAACTCTCCAGCATCATGGCCTATTTTCTTTTAGAGTTATGACGGTAATAGGTTTAGGAAAGTTCGGACTATCAAAACATCTCCTTCTTTACACTGTAACTTATATATCGTCGTTTCCCTCCTCTTCCCACTTGTTCTCCGAGCTCCTAATTAATCTAATGATAACAGTGGAAGGACTGTTAGTCAAATCTGGCAGCACAGTTTTTTCTTTCTTTTTTCCTTTCTATTTATTTATTTATTTTTCTTTCTTTTCCTCCTTCAACTCCGCTGGGATAAAGCATCAGATTGAGATCGGAATATCCAACACCCCAGATCAACCACATGTCAGTTAGGCTGCAATACACTATACCCAGATCCGCTTATCTCTTTTTTCAATAGTTCTAATAAACAAGTTGGCTTTTTTTTTTTTTCTTTTCAAAAATAGAATTAAAAAATGATAGTCGGATAATGGCGCGTTATGCAATCCAGACAACTTTCACAGCAGTGGCTACAACACAACTTCTGACAATGTCTTTTTTAGTTTATATAACCTCAGGCAGTAGGACCGTTGTCACTGTAAGTCTCTCCGGTTCTATCTTTCCCCCGCAGAGTCCGTTCAATCACCCCGGAAATGAGGTGCTTTAGGCTATGGTCTATGCTTTCCTATCCCAAAGACAGATTAACTTGACGGTTGGTAACCCCTGTTACGGATACACTTTGTGGTGGAGTGGGATATGGAAGTGAAAACATTTCTACAAATTGATCATTGCCCATCGATTTGGATGTTTAACGGTCGGGAAACAAATGCTCTTTCATGGATATGAACCCTATGATAACTAGCAAGAAACCAAATCTCCTGAATAGTAAATGAGAAAGGAGTAATTGATAGTCTTCGTACAGAAGATAGAGTGAAGTGATAGCTAACGGCTGCCAGATGATAAAACAATGAACAATGGGAAAACAGGAATCCTTTTATCCTTCCCAACTCATGAGCTCCCTTTCCAGGATCCCACCAAACATGCCGAATCTTTCGTGTTGTTTCCTCCTCTCTGCACCTTTGCCTGATTTCCTCCAACTTAAAACGGAAGTGAAAACCCCATTAGGTTAGGCGCTTTGCCATGGATAGGATGTTGGGCCTAGGAGAAGGCTGTTCGTTCAGTAAGGTGAGGAGTGCAGTACAGATGATGTACTAAAGATATTATTAGTAAAATGTGAATCCAAGGTAGGTTTCTTTTCTCACCTCAATTGATGTCTTGATGCTTTGTAACTTCACTGCTTCAGGCTCCAGACCTCATATTTCTTCAAGTCAACAATCTTACCGGTGTAACCATCAATACCCCAGGTATGCACCTTCGCGACATGCTTCGCACGTAACCGGGACAGTGGTCTGATTGGGCTGGCACCAGAGTTTGTGACCAGTGTCCTAGCGATGACCTCCAGAACTTTTGCAACTCCCCTGTATGGTCACTGCAGCACACCTTCGATAGGCTTTGAGATCACCGCAAGGCGTACAGAGATAGCCATCTCGGCTGCGCCACCTCTAGGAGCTGACCCGAGGTAGCAAAAAATATTGTGTGCTACCGTACTGCCATTGGGTCTTGCTGATTGCGTTCTATTTCGTAAAGGATATCCATATAATGGCCACGGAGGAGAATAACGCAAGCTTTATGATCTTCACACTTTGTCATAAACTAAAAGTATATAAGAGGGTCAGCTATGTTACTTCCACGGGGCTCTCGAATTTCGCAGGATAGGATAACCTACTCATCACCAATCTCCTCAATCTCAAAGAGGCCACATTTTTCTTGAGGAGGTAATGCTGAGCAAGATCTTAAGATATGGTTTCGGACACTTGAGACCTCCAATCTAGGCAACGACAAAAGCGAAGAGAAAGACCTGAATAGCAACAATGTCAGAAGCATGTAATGAAAAAAATAAGAGCATAGAAATAATGAAGAAGAGCTCACGAGAAGAAACACGGACTCACTTCGCCGATTAAGTGGGAGAAGAGGGTGCGTGGTAGCTCCAAAGTAGTAAAGACCTTTGATACACAACCTGAGTGATATTTCATGTCTGCAATGCCGAGGAAGGCCAAGGAATACACTTTATTGCTTAAAAAATAAGTCCATTCAAATTCACCAAATTGTGAACAGAAGGGTCGGTTTTGCATGTCCAGAACCATATACTGTTTCGCTATTAGAACAGGAGTGCAGGGGCGAATGGAGATATGTGAAAGAAACCGCGATGGCACTTGGATCCATGGGACCAGGGCGCTTCGATTACATAAGACCAATGCAGAATAATACAACTGGTGGGGTCCGTGGTGTAGTTGATAAGAACCCCACCAATTTTTTCTAAAGATCTCCCAGACGTCCCACTCGCTATACCGGGAGATTGGGTGCATAAAATTGACCCCGGATGGTAGTGGTGTAACATTGTGTTGTCAGTTGTAGGTATGGTGGTGTCTAAACACATAAGAAAAAGCCTTTTATAGGATACAACTATCCTTGCCAAGCCCACTCTAACTGAGCGGCCAAAATACTCGAGTAGGCTCTCCACCATGCTCAACTAATTAATACCCTATCGCCTGCCCTAGGCTATACCGATACAAGTACCGCGAAATCTCGTGAAATCCACTATCATATCTCCATCAGGCTCTAATCTCCGGATTATAAGTCAAAAGTTCCTAAGAACAACTAGTGATTTCCTGACACGGTATCCCCGGAGTCATTTGGCTCCATCCATACAATCATGAGACCCGATTCCCGCCCCCGGTACGGTAAAAACACCCTGTTGGATCTCGCTAACTTGACAAGCTAAACCTAGCTTTGGCTAATGTCGTGATTGACAGGGATATAGATTTCACGAGATTTTATAGCAAAGTTAACTTAGGGCTGCCGAGGGCACCCATGATAAGGTATAGGTATCGCCGGAACGCTAGATGAGATGCACCATATGGGCTATTCCTAACCCCCCTTCGTACCACGATAACTATGATACCGAAAAGAAAAAAGAAACACCAATAAAATCGCACGATGAGCTCTTCCAGCCAGCAATAAAAACCAGCACCGCCATACCTATTGTGTGACTCCCGCAACCCCCCCACGGCCTGCATCTCGGAAAGCCAGTTATCCCTCGTACCTCTCCTGAGTGGTCAAACCCCACCAAGGCCGCCCGCCGCCTATGCCTCCTCGCCCTACTATCAAGGGGGAAATAAAAAAATAAAAAAAAATAAAAATAAAAAAACATCTCCTGCTCCGCCAGTGGCGCTATCTAGATTTTTTCCACCAGACCCCGACGCCCCTTGAAATACTACGCACGCTCTCCGTAACAAATGTGTTGGCTTAACGGGGCTCTCATCTTGTGAAGTGATAGGGCAAATAGATAAGATAGAATAGGGAAAGGTACTCCTGACCATGAAAGTCGTTTACTCAGTTATAAATTAGTTCCCAATTGGTCTCATGCGAAGATGTAGTATCCTTTGTTAGGCGTTAGGGTGCTATCACAATTCAAGCTAACGTCATACCACTAAAAATGAGAGGTTAAAAAGGCAACAAGTGGCGTCTTGATTCCACTCCTTAACCACCGCTTCGCCTTATCACAACCTTGAAAACACACATCCTCCACCATTCATCCCGAGACCACCTAAGAGATATTACTTTAATCCATATCTATCATACACTGCAGGGAAAAATCGCAGCCATGACCTCTCAGCAAGTCACTAACGTTTCGATTTCCTCCACCTTGCCGACCCCCGGGAATAGTGCACCACTTGACATGCAGTATTATCTTACCGCTGGGCTAGAAGGGGTTGAACGCCAGCAATATCGCAGTATTCGCTCGTTCTCGAAAGCGATCGACTCACTCCACGACAAATTCGATTCAGGTGACTGGAGTGGAGGACAGTACCTGGTGTTTGTCGCTGTAACGCAAGCACACCTTGCAGACATCGAGCGTCTTCGCGAAAGGCGTCATAAAGGGCTCTGCATAATGTACCTCAAGAGCGAAGAGGTGTTGGTTGTCAAAATCATCCCAAGTGCTGTTCAAGAAATGGTCCACCGGGAGTTTGGATCAATGCTTCGCGATAAGACCCACCAGATGGGGCTGCGGCATGGTCTTTGCGATATAGGCCGTACAACATTTGAAGGTATTATAGGCCAAAAGGATTCAGATTCAACATTTAAACCTTCCGTCCGCCGCATGCGAGCCAATTTGTAACGGAATCTGCCTATTGTTCTCGCTACTGTACCTACCTGATGTTGGATGTTTCCTATTTAGGTTCTACAATAGTAGCGCTGTTCTTTTTACCTTGTACTTTCCTTATTTGTTATAGTTTCCTA
>Ga0307509_10010472_pt1 | contig 11352 bp, 8 predicted proteins | sample 10_EM_MG_FD_202245 | JGI IMG/M metagenome (GOLD analysis project Ga0307509, IMG submission 202245) | Populus trichocarpa ectomycorrhiza microbial communities from riparian zone in the Pacific Northwest, United States - 10_EM | ecosystem: Host-associated > Plants > Roots > Unclassified | place... | reverse complement strand
TACTTTGACTTTGCGGCTCAACAAGAGCAGTCATCAACGAGTATTCTGGGCGCCCTGCTCAAGCAACTTGTGGTCGGGCTAGGAGAGGTGCCGGGGGAAATAACTCGAGCCTATGAGGAGCAGAAAAATTTCCTTGGTGGGCGGAGACCACGACATACCGATATTGTGAAGATGCTACCGACTGCCTCTTCCGGAAAGCGCACGTTCATATGCGTCGACGCTCTGGACGAATGTGTGCCAGAACTTCGAGTCAAGCTTCTTGGTTCGCTAAGCCAAATTCTCCAAAAGACTCCAGCCACTAAAGTATTCGTGACTAGAAGACCGCACATTCGACCCGAGATCGGAAGGCGTTTTTCAGGGAGAGTGACGAATCTATCCGTAAGCACCAAGACAGATGATATTATTAGATATATTCGCTCCGGGTTAGAGGAGGCCACAACCCCAAATGCAATGAGACGTTTTCGAAATGTATGTAGAAATAACGGTACTAGGGAAGCTACCTCAAGAATGCGCTGGCCGGTGCATATCCAGATTCTTGCTAGTCTCGCTGAATGTCGATGCCGTCCCGCAAGAAACTACGATCCATCGCAGGCGACAAAGCTCAGCGCAATGGCCAATGGCTTAGGGTTGGGGGATGCATATGACGCAACGCTGGGTAGGATAAGGGAAAAAGGGGGGAGAAAGCGAGGCCCGACATGACCTCTTTGATGTGGATATCTCACTCGGAGCGGCCCTTGAAGACGGATGAACTGCACCACGCCCTAGCAGTCGATGTGGGGTCACCGAATCTTAATACCGACAATGTTCCTTCAATAGGTACATTGCTAACCTGGTGTCAAGGACTTGTTGTGGTGGGAAAGGAGGCTTCCACGGTCCGGTTGATCCACTTTACGCTTCAAGAATACCTCCAGGCCCATCCCGACCTTTTCGGTGCAGCTCACTCGGCAATGGCAGAAACTTGCTTAACATATCTGAATTCTCACCAGGTCAAGGCCTTTTCGACCGGTGCCCCCCCGGCCTCCAAGACACATCATTCCTCGAATATTCTTCTCTATATTGGGGAGTTCACGAAAGGAGGGGCTTTTCAGATTGTGCAAAACAGCTTGCGCAAAAGCTATTTGATGACTACAACAGTCACACATCCGCCAAAATCCTTTTGAAAGCACAGAAGATGTGAGGTGTTGATGTGGATAGGGTTTCCGTGTTCAGTGGTTTTCATTGCGCATCCTTCCTCAGGATTATCGGGATTTGAGCTGGTTTGGCAGAGATGGAAGGTTATTATATGAATGCATTCTCTCTAGGACCTGCACATGGGCACCCAGCGCCTAGCAATTTTTTTTTTGCTTAGAAAGCCTTTGCACCATAATAATATAGAGTATATATCCATAAGCTCAAATCTTTTTTATGAGCCTTACATACTGTTGATTCTAAATACCAAAATGTGAAAAATGGAAAAAGATTTTTTGGAATTAAGAATACTCCCTGCTTCTGAAGTATCTGTGGCGAATCCTACCTCAATTGAGTAACTACTTATTGTTGTGTTTGTGGTTGAAGTCACTTAGGTTTTTTTCAGATGAGATTTGTTGCAGAGCTAACACCATCAAACAGTATTAAGAAGTGAAAACAATGGATTATTATAGACATAACAATACTTTATTAAGGTAGGATAATCCTATTGGTCAGAGTCTTCAGTCACTTGTCTCTGAAATTTAAGAAATAAAATAGACAGAGTAATTATATAGGTTTATGGTAAGTAGGGGCTTAAATGATATATTAAATGATTTTCTAGATAATTCTCTATTTTTATATGTGTATGAAAGAATTTTAAACATTTTTTTTTCAATTGCCAATTAAGTTGAGGGGGAACTAAAGCCTCATTAATTTTACGGGGAATGGTTTTTAACGCATTTTTCTTGTCTTGGCGGGGGGAGCCCAAGCGTAGATTCTTAAAAAAACGTGTTCGTATCAACCAAATGGACTTTACAGGTAGGACACCGCTCAATTGGGCTGCTCGGAATGGGCACGAAGGAGTGGTGGAAGTACTACTCGGACGACACGACGTCAACCCCGACAAGCCAGATAACGATGGCCGGACACCGCTCTGGTGGGCTGCCTGCTGTGGGCACGAGGGAGTGGTGAAAATACTGCTTGGACGAGGCGACGTCAACCCCGACAAACCAGATAACGATGGCCGAACACCACTCTGGTGGGCTGCTTCCAGTGGGCACGAGGGAGTGGTGAAAATGCTACTCGGACGAGGCGACGTCAACCCCAGTCTAGATATCGACGGCCAAACACTGCTCTTGTGGGCTGCATGCAATGGGCACCAGGAAGTGATGGGGATGCTGCTCGGACGACACGACATCAACCCCGACAATACAGATGTCGGTGGCCGAACGCTGCTCTTGTGGGCTGCTAGGAATGGGCACGAGGAAGTGGTGTGGATGCTGCTAGGGCGACACGACGTCAACTCCGACAAGCCAGATAACGATGGCCGGACACCGCTCTGGTGGGCTGCTAGGAACGGACACGAGGGAGTGGTGGGAATGCTGCTCGGGCGAGACGGCGTCAATCCCAACAAGCCAGATAACGAAGGTCAGACACCACTCTGGCGGGCTGCCTACGGCGGGCACGAGGGAGTGGTGAAAATGCTACTCGGGCGAGACGACCTCAACCCCAACAATCCAGATATCGATGACCGGACACCACTCTTGTGTGCTGCCTACTGTGGGCACGAGGAAGTGGTGAAAATGCTACTCGGGCGAGACGGCGTCAACCCCGACAATCCAGATAGCTACGGCCAAACACCACTCTGGTGGGCTGCTAGGAATGGGCACGAGGGGGTGGTGGGGATGCTGCTCGAACGACACGACATCAACCCCGAAGATACAGATGACAATGGCCAAACGCCACTCTGGTGGGCTGCTAGGAATGGGCACGAGGGAGTGGTGGGGATGCTGCTCGGACGACACGACGTCAACCCCGACAATCCAGATAACCAAGGTCAGACACCACTCTGGGGGGCTGCCTACGGTGAGCACGGGGGAGTGGTGAAAATGCTACTCGGACGAGACGACGCCAACCCCAACAAATCACACTAGATGAGAATGGCAAAACACCGTTCGATGGAGCTGCTGAGGGAGGGCGCCACGATGGAGGTGGTACGACCGGGTGCTCGTATATTAACGGGAGGAGATGTTCGTATGTGTTGGATTTTTGACTGCTCATCACATGCATATATTCCCATGCAGGCAGGATCCGAAACGCAACTACTATTATCCGTTACGTACCATTACTCTAACATTGTTCCACCACTGTTAGCTCATACAACCTCCGACTACCATTCCGCATAGTTAATGCAACAACATCAAACACCAATCATTCGGCACTGAAACAGGAACACTCACGATACCCGAACCTTATCCTCGGCTTCACACCCAACCTGCGGCTGGCCGCCATACCCTTACCTCGGGAATTCTGATGGAACCTCGGACCGAATTCACGAAGGTGCATGTCGAAACTACTAAGTGGGAGAAAATGAGAAGCAGGATTGTGCATGCGCAGGAAGCATCCACAGAGGATGGCTAGGATATAAGGAAGCCTGTTTTTCCCATTATTTGTTCACTATCAGTTTACCGCGCTCCGTTCCTGTCTATCTTTGCTTTATCTTATTCTTCACTTCTGTTCGATTGCATTCCGATTGTTCTTTCTTTTGATAAGTTCTTCGTCACACTCTTTTATATCTGCTATATACAATCAACTTGCGTCAAATCCGTATCTGAACTCGGAATCCGCTGTGCCAGAACTTTGTTGCTAAAAGTATGATCTATGGAGGTTGCTAGCTACGGTTCACCTTAAGTAGTGAAAACTCTGCTCGTACATGTGGTAGCCCTATGTCCGCATATGCTCTATATATCCGTTCATGCCCTAGAACGTTCGCTTGTCCACACTTTGGTGTTCCTCCATACATTTGTGCGCTTCCCCTTTGCCTGCGCTATCTCTGCTCCTAATGCAGTGCTCTACAACTGGGATTATTATACATCGCGCCAGAGAGCGATAGCGCTACTCATACCTCGAGGATCTGCTACCCCCAGCCTGTCATAAGGGCGAGGAGCCATCGCCCCCTCATCGGCTTCCAGTGCCGATGGCGGTTGGCCTGTGTGACATCCCTGCATAAACCGCAACAGCTCCACAACACCCCCATCGCCGCCATTGCCTCCTCGCTCTCACCCCCGCCTAATTTCCCCTTGTTGTTCAAGTCTCCACCTTGTCCTAATACCCGCCTTTCCCTTCTATCATACATACCTGGAATATGCCTACTATAGAACCCCAGTTTAAATATTCCTTTTCGGTCACGGGTCAGGATTTATCGGCTTCTGTTGACAGTCTAGAGTTTGGCGTTGGTAGGAGATATTTCTCTTATAATATTACTATTGAGATAAGTTCCTATGACTCGAAATTTCCATCATATTTACCCCCTCCCTTTTTTTCTAGTTGTATAATATTCTCTTTGCATATCGATTATTTCTTTAATTTTTTGTCTTGGAAGGGAGAAGAGGTTGTGTTTTTGCTGTGTTTGTCGCTCCGTTCCGGGGAAGGGAATTTGGGACTAAGTAACACACCGTCCAATTATTCAAGTTTTTGCGGTATCGTGCATAGGGAAAGAGAAATCATCTGAGACTAGCACAGTAACCTACAAGGTACAGCTAAAGCTTAGATGGACCTTATTTCTCGCTATGTTATCTTCACCCCCTCGCCCTGCGGCCAGAAAGGTGACGACAAAAAAGGAGAAGCGAATCTCAATGGTAAATCAAAAATTGAGCAGCCCAGGTGCCCGAAGACAGCTGGCGTAGCGCCCATCTCCGAAGTGCAATGAAGATGGGACACTGCGAGGGTCCACACTTGATGAGCGGAGGACTCTGCCACCAGGTAAGTATGAGGAGAGAAGAGGGAGTGGGGGGAGAGAGGTACTTATAGTAAAGAGGCCTGGTGCCAAGACTTTGTGAATTTTTGCCGACAAGAAATGATAGGGTCGAGGGTTTCGCATCAGGGAGGATTGCAGCGCCGGCGCGGCAAGTTTAGCCATGCTACGAATGATATGGTTCCGCCGTTCCGGCCGCTTATACACGATTGATGCAACAGGGGACGCCTTGGCGTAAAATCGACTATAAAAAAAACTTATAGATGTTCAAACCACTACAGGAGAAGTGTTTTTTTTTGTTTTTTTTATAATTTTGTTAGGGCTAAGGCTTAATTGCTTCTGTTTTTGAGCTAACCTTATGCCAAGGCGTCCCCCGTTGCCTCAATCGAGGTGTTGTGTATAAGCGGCCGGAACCATATATCCCTCTTTCGATTTAGAATAGGAGGGCATTACCAGCTATTAAGCCGACCTATCCTACCCCACTACCCTCCAGCATAGCAGCCTGCGAGGGGATGGAAAAGAAGCGGGGAGGATAGGAGGGAATAATGGCATTATCCGATAAATCTTAAATTACGTGCTCGTCCCAGGCAAGAAATATCCTGAAATACGAGTGATGAGTTCGTGGTATGATACCCACGGATTTCTGCCACATGTCTGGCGAATCCCTGTTTCCGGATACATCTCGCCTGGGACAAGTAGCCTGCACTCCTGGGAAACTACGTAATCGAGGAAAAACACTAGGAGAACAAGTTCCTCCTAAGAGCTAGCCTCACTACCTCATGTAGTCCTTGCAATTCTCAAAGTGAAAATGGGAAAAGGCCCAGTGCGGAGACGAAGGAAGGAAGAGGACTTGGGTAAGAAACCAGTCTCTCCATAGATAAAATGGAGGTGGGAGGGAAGCTATCCGGAGGTTCCTACAATACATTTATGCATGCGCATGGCAAGGAATTGCATATCGGGGGAGATGGCATATTTTTAGGTTACTCATTGAGGTCTATAATGGGAGGGTGTCATATAAGAACCCCCGAATACATCAGTTGATGATGTGGCCTCCGTCCTCTCCAGGCATTGCATCTAATGCCAATCCCCTGCTTCTACTATGAAGAGGGCTTGCCTGATGCCGGTACTAGTATGGTAGGTTAGAATTCCACAAGCACGATTACAGCGAAAGTGGTGCGATTCAAGGAGTATAGCAATACCATAGTGGGAGAAGGCAATGGATGAGTTGATTCAGCCTAGGGGGAGGGCCCCAGTCCCCATGATCTCGGAGATGCCTTGAAGGGAGGGGAGAAATCTTGACTATTAACATGGCAGAATTGTGGAGCGGAGCTCTCCCCCTAAGGAGGCAAGGGCGGTAGACATTTTATTACACCAAAAAGCTCATAAGACTCAGGTCCGCAAAAGCACACCATGTGTATCGACTTCTCCTGCAGATCTGTGGTGACTCGGAGCCGATCCAACTTGAAACAACAAAGTAGATCCCTGGCTTCCATCACATCCCCAGCATGTTGCCTTAACATCCTGGATCTAAGATCAGGAAGATGACCCCCAACAAAAGGAGAAACAAGTCTCAGGTACAAACCAAAAATCAAGCTACCCAGCTGCCCGCGAATTGCAATGGCGGTAGGAAGTCTCGAGAGCCAACCATTTATTAGCGGTGGACTCACCCACTAGGTAAGAATCACGAGAGAAGAGGGAGTCGGGAGAGCGAGGCATTTATATTAGAGGGTCAGAGGTGCCAGGACTATATCTGACCGACGAGACGCGTCAGGGTTGGGGGCCAGAGATGTTGGAGCGTCCTTCCATATCTGGTATGGTTGACTGCGGGGGTTATATAAGCCGGGGATATGGCGGCGGTGATGCGGCGGCGAGTGAGGCTCTGTGAACTGGGGAAATCGTGACTGCGTCTTTTTCTTGTTACATAGCCGGGGTCACCTCCCACCTTTCTCTCTCACTTAATCAATACAACAACGGTCGTTTCAACAAGAGATAGCGGGTATGGGAGACAGTGAGAGTATGGTGAGTTGGGTAGGTTTTGGTGCTCCCTTAAAACTGGCCCACCAGAGGGGTGGGATTACAACCCAGAAACTGTCCAACACCGCCCAGGCCCCAGTTATTCCTTCATATATGATACCTCTAATAATTTTCAGTCTCACAAACTTATTTCGATCAGCAGAAAGAATAGCTGAAAGACAGTGCTCTAGTCATACGAATTACCACAAACGGGACAACGTGGAGGATTCTAAAAGCTCACGGATGGACACCTCCACCCGCTCAATCTCCTTTACAATAATCTAAACTATACAAAGCCTAAAACGGTCGCAAGAGAATACCAACTATACAGACAAAAATCACCATGATGCATCTAGTTCTTCCTCGTCCCCTAACGTATTATTGTTGCCAGGGAGGCTGGAGGGGTGGGGGGGGAAACAAAAAAGGAAATCAACCAGCTTCAGAGTCGATCAAAAATTAGGCAGCCCGGGTAACTGGGGTACCACCCTCCTCTTAGTGCAGTGGATGCCGGGAACTCTAAGAATCTTCCATTGGTGAGCAGAAGATTCTACAACGAGGTAATTATAACATGAGAGAGGAAAATGTAGTAAGGTATCTGTGGGGAATGATGGGGTGCCAAGACATAGCAACATTGGCCTGAATGAAATGATAGGGTTTGGTGTCTTGCGGGACACCCTTGGCAGATGTAAGTCATACTGTAGCCGCTAGTAAGGGATATATCGCTGGAGGTTATGATAATATTATAATAGCATATAGTCCCTAGGCGATAGTGTTTGTGAAAATGCGAGATCTGACTAAGCATATTCAAGAACACTTTTGCCTAGGGACTGTGCTAGCATATCTAAGGCCATGCGTACAGTTGGCTCTATTAGGATTTATTTTTTCGAGGTTATGATGTGGTAGTGGCGGAATGGGGTTTGGTTTGGTGGTTAAGGGGCTTCTTATTGCGTAAGTTTTTCCTAGAGAGGTATGATATGATAAGAGTAGCAAGTGTGGGCGGCGTACTAGATTCGGGTGGAGCTCGGGGGGGTAGTGGTATCATATCTAAACATAGTCTTCATCAAACTACCATATGCCCTCCGTGGAAACAAATCACTATACCTTAGCTAACATCTTACTTTTCGTCACTTCTCACGAGTCGTTAGGAATACTTGAACTTCATATGCTTTTCTACATCTATATCTAACCAACCCTCATGTCTATACATCAGATGGGGGGAAAGGGAAAATTAAAGAAACAATCGATATGCAAAGAGAATATACAACCAGAAAACAAGGGAGGGGGTAATTATGATGGAAATTTCTCGAGTCATACGGGCTTAAAAGAGAAATATCTCCTACCAACGCCAAACTCTAGACTGTAAACAGAAATCGATAGATGCAGGCCCGCGACCGAAAAGAAATATTTAAGCTGAGGTTCTGTCGTAGGAATAATCCAGGGAGAAGGAAAAGGCGGGTATTAGGACAAGGTGGAGACTTGAACCGCAAGGGGAGGTTAGGCGGGGGTGAGAGGGAGGAGGTAATGGCGGCGATGGGCGTGTTGTGGAGCTGTTGCGGTCCATGCGGGAATGGCGCACAAGCCATCCGCATTGGAAGGTAGTGAGGGGGCAATGGCTCCTAACCCTTATGATAGGCTGGAGGTGGCAGATCCTGGAGGTAGGAGTAGTGCTATCACCCTCCGGTGCCCTTTCTCAGTAGCCCGATCGAGCGGTGTTTTGCCGTCCTTATCTAATTTTTTGGGGCTGACGCCGTCCTGCCCAAGTATTTTCACCACTCCCTCGTGCCCATTCCCAGCAGCCGATCAGAGTGGTGCTCGACCGCAGTTATCTGGTTTGTCGGGGTTGACGTCGTCTCGTCCGAGTAGTATTTTCACCACTCCCTCGTGCCCACGGCAGGCAGCCCGCCAGAGTGGTGTCTGGCCGTCCTTATCTGGATTGTTGGGGTTGACGTCGTCTCGTCCGAGTAGCATTTTCACCACTCCCTCGTACCCAAAGTAGGCAGCCCGCCAGAGTGGCGTCTGGCCGTCGTTATCTGGTTTGTCGGGGTTGACGTCGTCTCGTCCGAGTAGTATTTTCACCACTCCCTCGTTCCCAAGGTAGGCAGCCTGCCAGAGTGGTGTCCGGCCGCCCTTATCTGGATTGTCGGGGTTGACGTCGTCTCGTCCGAGTAGCATTTTCACCACTCCCTCGTGCCGATTGTAGGCAGCCCACCAGAATGGTGTCTGGCCGTCCTTATCTGGTTTGTCAGGGTTGACGTCGCCTCGCCCGAGTAGTATTTTCACCACTCCCTCGTGCCCATTGCATGCAGCCTGCCAGAGTGGTGTCTGGCCGTCCTTATCTGGATTGTCGGGGTTGACGTCGCCTCGTCCGAGTAGTATTTTCACCACTCCCTCGTGCCCATTGCATGCAGCCTGCCAGAGTGGTGTCTGGCCGTCCTTATCTGGTCTGTCGGGGTTGACGTCGTCTCGTCCGAGTAGCATTTTCGCCACTCCTTCGTGCCTATTGCATGCAGCCTGCCAGAGTGGTGTCCGGCTGCCCTTACGTGGTTTGTCGGGGTTGACGTCGTCTCGTCCGAGTAGTATTTTCACCACTCCCTCGTGCCCACGGCAGGCAGCCCACCAGAGTGGTGTCCGGCTGCCCTTACGTGGTTTGTCGGGGTTGACGTCGTCTCGTCCGAGTAGCATTTTCACCACTCCTTCGTGCCCACGGCAGGCAGCCCACCAGAGTGGTGTCTGGCCGTCCTTATCTGGTCTGTCGGGGTTGACGTCGTTTCGTCCGAGCAGCATTTTCACCACTCCCTCGTGCCCATTGCATGCAGCCTGCCAGAGTGGTGTTCGGCCGCCCTTATCCGGTTTGTCGGGGTTGACGTCACCTCGTCCGAGTAGTATTTTCACCACTCCCTCGTGCCCACAGTAGGCAGCCCACCAGAGTGGTGTTCGGCCGCCCTTATCTGGATTGTCGGGGTTGACGTCGTCTCGTCCGAGTAGTATTTTCACCACTCCCTCGTGCCCACCGCAGGCAGCCCGCCAGAGTGGCGTCTGGCCGTAGTTATCTGGTTTGTCGGGGCTGACGTCGTCTCGTCCGAGTAGCATTTTCACCACCCCTCCTTGCCCATTCCAGGAGGCCCAGTAGAGTGGCGCCCTACCTGTAAAGTCCATTTGGTTGATATCACAACCTTCCATCTCTACCAAACTAGCTACGATCCCAATAATCCCAAAGAATGATGCGCAATGTAGACCACTGAATCCGGAAAATTTATCCACATCAACACCCCACATCTTCTGTGCTTTCAAGAGGATTTTAGCGGAGGTGTGGCTGTTGTAGTCGTCAAATAGCTTTAGCGCAAGCTGTTTCGCACAATTTGAAAGGTCCCTTCTTGCGTGAACTCCCCAATATAGGGATGAATACTCGAGTAATGGGGTTTCTTGGAGGTTGGGGGTGGGACTTGTCGAAAAGGCGTTGACCTGGTGAGAATTCAGATAACTTAGGCAGGTTTCAGCCATTGCCGAGTGAGCTGCGCCGAAAAGGTCGGGATGAGCCCGGAGGTATTCTTGAAGCGTAAAGTGGATCAACCGGACCGTGGAAGCCTCCTTTTCCACCACAACAAGTCCTTGACAACAGGTTAGCAATGTACCTATCGAAGGAACATTGTCGGTATTGAGATTCGGTGACCCTATTTCGACTGCTAGGGCGTGGCACAGTTCATCGGCCTTCAAGGGCCGCTCCGCGTGAGATATCCACATCAAAGTGGCCATGCCAAGCCTCGCTTTCTCCCGCCCTTGCCCTCTTATCCTACCCAGCGTTGCGTCATATGCACCCCCCAACCCTAAGCCATCGGCCATTGTGCTGAGCTTTTGTCGCCTGCGATGGATCGTAGTTTCTTGCAGGACGGCATCGATATTCAGCGAGACTAGCAAGAATCTAGATATGTATCTATCAGCACATGCTTGCGGTAGCTTCCATAGTGTCGTTGTTTCTACATACGTTCCAGAAACGTCTTCGGGAATTTTCCTCAGGATATCCGCCTCCAGGCTACTATCCATTGCATCCGGGGTTGTGTCCTCCTCCAACCTTGAGTGAAGATATCTAATAATATCATCTGTCTTGGTGCTTATGGGTAGACTCGTCACTCTCCTAGCAAGACGCCTTCCGATCTCGGGTCGGATATGCGGTCTTCCAGTCACGAATATCCTAGTAGTTGGAGACTTTTGGAGAATTTGGCTTAGCGAACCAAGAAGCTTGACTCGACGTTCTGGCACACATTCGTCTATCGCATCGATGCACACGAACGTGCGCTTTTTAGAAGAGGCGGTCTGCAGCATCTTCACAATATCGGTATGTCGTGGTCTCCGCCCACCAAGGAAATTTTTCTGCTCCTCATAGGCTCGAGTTATTTCCCCCGGCACCTCTCCTAGCCCGA
>Ga0307509_10010471_pt1 | contig 11356 bp, 12 predicted proteins | sample 10_EM_MG_FD_202245 | JGI IMG/M metagenome (GOLD analysis project Ga0307509, IMG submission 202245) | Populus trichocarpa ectomycorrhiza microbial communities from riparian zone in the Pacific Northwest, United States - 10_EM | ecosystem: Host-associated > Plants > Roots > Unclassified | place... | reverse complement strand
TCCCACCCTCTCCAACATATCGAACGTCTTTGACAACTTCTGCAACCTCTCCCTGACATATCGAAACAACAAGTTTATCACGATGCTGGCGCCACTGCGAGACCACCTTTACCCCGAGAACCCCGAGTCGTCTCTATTCCTTTGCACGACCAAGGATTGCTACTCCAGCCGGTTGTCAGTCGGTACCTATCCTGGCGAGCCTAACTTCGAAGAGACACGATGGATCGTGTCAGAGGATACAAACATCGAACACCTACTTGATGTTTTCGCATCCGCTGATACAATTTCAGATGATATCTGGGACATGTGTGCTAATTTCACGCGCTACCTCTGTTGGCACAGACCACGGCTAGTTGTGCTTGGGCCGAGGATCGAAGGTCTTCCAGACGATCATCCCTCCAAGCCACGATGCCTGTTCGAGCTCTCGGTGTTGCTTGTATCGGTCGGAAATTGTGCGGAGAGTAAACGGCTCCTTCATCACACCCTGAAGCTCTGGAGAGAGCGGGGGGACAACTCTGAGGTTGCCGAAAACTTGCGCTCCTATCTGATGTGAACAATCAACTAGGCCTCTACGAGGAAGGGATCCCACAGACGAGGGAAGCGTTTGACATTTTTGAACAGCTCTGTGACATACCGGGACAAGTGTAAACTTTACGATTGCTTGCTCGGTTGTTATTTGAGAGCAATCAGCTCGACGCTGCAGAAGAAGCCATATCCCGGGCACTCGATCTCTCCTCTGGCAAAGGCAATCAATTTCAGGTTTCCGAATGTCACCATCTCCTCGGTCTGATATATCAATCCAAGGGCGAGTCAGAAGCAGCCATCAACCGGCTCGAGACGGCCCTTGGGATTGCATCCAATAGCAACTCGCGCAATCTACAATTTTGGAGCCACTACTCCCTTGCACGGTTGTTTTCCAATCAAGGCAGGTTCGATGACGCATACACCCACATCGAACATTCCAAGTCATACGCGGTCAATGATACCCATAAACTGGGCCTTGCGATGGAGCTGCACGCTGAGATTTTGTATTGGCACGATCGATTCGGAGAGGCGAGGTCCGAGGTTTTGTGCGCTGCTGAAACCTTCGAGAAGCTCGGGTCTGCGCGGGAACTGAAGTGGTGCAGAGACCTCCTCCGGCTCATCGAAGAGGAAATGAACGACCCGGTTGCCAATCGAGAATCGGATAGTGACGGTGAGTCGCTCGGAAAGGCGCTTTTCCTACACCTGTTCACTCTCCATTCTTAGGACGGGACCTCGAGTGATGGGATCGACGTTCACCTTTACGCGTCCATCACCCCCTTGCTTTCTCTCCCATTGTGTTACTTTTAATAAACACCCCTCCGTTCATGTACACCAACCCATATTTGTTATCCCACTGCTGGTCATTGATCTGCATCTTGATTCGGTTCCACTAGTGGCGGCGGTAATATCAGTGCCACCCCCGCGCGTTCGTCCGGAGGTGTCTGAGAAACAGTGGCGTCGTCGGCCGCAAGCCGGTTTGGCCGACCGCAATGACCTGTTCTGACGCCCATACCCTTAATGTACGTAGGGTGGGGATCGAGGAGGTGTACGGGGGGGGCGTGTTGGTTGATGGTAGTCGGGAGAGCTCGAGACCGAAATCGTTGAGTCATCACGGTGGGCGCAAGACCAGAGGTATCGCCTTCCCGGATACTCTGTGGCCCAGCGCGTACGACTTCCGAACCCCGCGCAACCCAAGGCAAGTTCGAAACGGACACGAGCACTTCAGGATGGGTAGAAGGCGGCGTGTAGCCGCCAACACTAAGGGACGGGGGGCGAGCGACGGAAGGAAGACTGGTACCAGCATTGCTGAAAGGATAAATCGTCCTGATCGACAGAATACAGGGTTTAAATAGTAAATCGTAATAATCATGGGGTGCAAGTCACAGCGTTGCACCAGCAACCCATAAAAAACATCTTGGGACGTTAACTTCGATCGAGAGGTGAGGGAAGCAAAGAGGTTCTGGACAGTCGGCCAGTCGATCCTTACCACAGTGCATCGGTCACAATTATCTTCAGATGGCTGTGCCTGCACGAGGCGCGTGGCAGTGGTGAGACTGCCGCCCATCCTCATTGCGTTCGCATCCTTGTTCACAGTCTCTACCTCGCCTCGTATCCCCGCGACCGCCTCTACTTTTGGTAATGGATACCGAGTCTCAACGACCGAAGGAGCGGGGCGGAGTTCTCTCCTCGCTGAACGTGGCCATCGACGCCACGAATCTCGCGAAGGAGATCTCAAGCATCACCCCAGCCAAGGCGGTTTTCGGCACCGTCAGCGTCCTGCTCACGATGATCAGAGTGTGTCCCCTCCCTGTGATCAGATGTTCCAAATTCACACGTAGTCAGGATTCGATGGCCAACGAACTGGATTATGTCGAGCTCGGGTTATCCTGTGCCAAGATCTGTGGAGCCCTTGATAGGGGATTAGAGGGGAGGCGGATGGAAGAGCTCAGTCAATCCGTGTGCGATGCGATAAATCAATTGACGACGTGAGTTAAACCACCAATAGGCGTTTCGAGACCTCCCACTAACCATTCTCTTGGTCGCAGAACCGTTGCAGAGATACAAAGAAAGGTCATCAAACGCAGTGGGCGGAATCCAGTCTCTCGACTCTTCCATGCGAAGGATGATGCGCGGGGGATCACCGGCTGGAAGTCGAACCTCCAAGAGATCCTTCATATCTTCAATGTGTGTTCACCGTGTTCCTTCCCAGCCGCCGCTAACTGCCCCCTCCTCAGACTGAGCTGGCTGTGAACACCCACAAAATGGTCGCCGACATCCATCAGAATATGTCGAAAACTCGTGAGGACGCTGGGAATCAAAATCGGGCTGTGAGTAGCAATCGTATTCTATACGTTACCGAATGAACACTCACCATCACCCAGATCCAACACGGGTCAGTTGTCTCGACTATCGGGGGATCCGGCATCTTACAATCGCATCTAGCGCACCTGGAGAATCCCCACCTCCAGCACCGAGAGCCTACTTTGGACGCAGCGAGCTGACCGAGAAGATCGTCGACCTGGCAGAAAGCCTCACCCCGATCGCTCTCATCGGTGTTGGCGGGATTGGCAAGACGAGCACCGCTCTGACCGTCCTCCACGACGATCGCATCAAGCAACGTTTCGGTGAAAACCGTCGGTTCATCCGCTGCGACCAATTCTCCGCCTCGCTCCCCCATTTCCTCCACCGCCTCTCCATAGCCCTCGGTGCAGGTGTAGAGAACCCTGAGGATTTGACCCCTCTACGACCATTCCTATCCTCAAGGAAAATTCTCCTCGTCCTTGATAACGCCGAATCCATTCTCGACCCGCGAGGAACGAGCGCCAAGGAGATCTATGCCGTGGTGGAGGAGCTCGCGCAGTTCAGCAACGTCTGCCTCTGTATCACATCCCGTATCTCCATCGTTCCTCCCGCCTGCGAGAGTCTGGACATCCCAACCTTATCGATAGGGGCCGCGCAGGACACATTCTACGGCATCTACAAGCGCGGAGAGCGGTCCGATCCGGTCAACAGCATACTGGAACAATTGGACTTTCATCCGCTGTCAATCACCTTGCTCGCCACGGTTGCGCACCACAATAAGTGGGACGCCGACCGGCTGACCAAGGAATGGGGGAAACAACGAACCGCTGTGCTTCACACACAACACGACAAGAGCCTGGCGGCCACCATCGAACTTTCACTCGCCTCACCGATGTTCCAAGAACTCGGCCCCGATGCCCGAGATCTTCTTGAAGTCATCGCATTCTTCCCTCAAGGTGTCAACGAGAACCACGTCGATTGGCTGTTTCCCACCCTCTCCAACATAACAAATATCTTTGACAACTTCTGCAGTCTCTCTGTGACATATCGAAGCGATGGATTTGTCACGATGCTGGCGCCACTACGGGACCACCTTTACCCCACAAACCCAAGGTCATCTCAACTTCTCTGTACAATGAAGGATTGTTATTCCAGGCAATTGTCGGTTCATATCATTGCTGGCAAGCCCGGCTTCGAAGAGGCGCGATGGATAACGTCAGAAGACGCGAACGTTGAACATCTACTTGACGTTTTCACATCCGGTAACACGATTTCGCCCGGTGTCTGGGACACGTGTGGTCATTTCATGGAACACCTCTATTGGCACAAATCACGGCCAGTTCTGCTTGGGCCGAGGATTGAAGAACTTCCGGACGACCATCCTTCCAAGCCACAATGCCTGTTGGAGCTCTCACGGTTACTTGGGACACTTGGAAATGACGCGGAGAGAAAACGGCTCCTCTGTCACACCTTGAAGCTCTGGAGAGGGCGGGGGGAGGTTATTCATGTCGCCCGGACGTCGATGCACCTATCTGATGTGAACGGGCGGCTAGGCCTCCACGAGGAAGGGGTACCGCAGGCGAGGGAAGCGTTTGGAATTTATGAGCGGCTCTGTCACATACCGGGGCAAATGCAATCTTTACGATCTCTGGCTTGTTCATTGTATGGGGTCAACCAACTTGACTCCGCAGAAGAAGCCGCATCCCGGGCGCTCGATCTCTCCTCAAATGAAGACAGTCAATTCGAGGTTTCCCATTGCCACTATCTCCTTGGTATGATATGTCGATCAAAGGGCGGGACAGAGGCGGCCATCAACCACCTTGAGGTAGCCATTGGGATTGCGTCCCGTTTCAACTTCCACGATCGACAATTTTGGTGTCATTACAGCCTGGCGCAATTGTTTTCGGAAGAAGGCAGGTTCGGTGACGCGTACACTCACATCGAACATTCCAAGTCACACGCGGTCAATGATGCGTACAACCTGGGTAATGCAACGCATCTGCACGCTGACATTTTGCGTGCGCAAGGTAGATTTGAAGAGGCGAAGTCCGAAGTTTCATGCGCCGCCGAAACGTTTGAGAGGCTCGGAGCTGCGCAGGATCTGGAGGAGTGCAGAGAGCTCCTCCGGTGTATCCAAGAGGAAATGAACGACCCGGCTGTCAGCCACGAACTAGACAGTGATGGCGAGTCGCTCACAACAGTTCTGTTTCCTACACCTATTAACTCTCCATTCTCAGGTCAGAACCCCGAATGATGGGACAGACGTTTGCCTCCGCATGTCCATCATCCCGTTTCCCCGACTCCCGTTGCGTTATTCGATACGCTCTCCTCTTTTCCTTTCTCTTCGAGAACGCACCCCCGCTCATGTACATTAATCCATGTTTGTTGTCCCACCGCTCGTCTACATCTTGTCTGAGGTCCAACGGTGGTACCGATAGCCTGAGCAGTGTAGCTGGCGGTCGGAGGACTTCGGGGCCGGAACCATTGTGTTACAGTGAACCCACGTTCAGAGGTGCTATCCTCCCACTCAGACCGCCTGTGGGTATTCGTGTAGGGTAAAACAAACCCCGGGTCCCGTACAACGCACAACGGAAGAGGCGGCTTGGCAGGGGGTAGAAGCGTTTTAAACCAGCCAGTAGTACCAGCGACATGGCGAGCCACCCTGCAGATTCAAGAGACGATTACTCTATGACAGATGAATGTGAGAACAGACAATACGATATTGAAACGAATCCGGTCCCCCCTTCCCCATCCTTGCCGTTGGTCGTACTTCCCCAGTTCAATACCTACCGCCCCATATTCCAGGTCCAGTCGTCCTACTTTTCCTCCAACGTTTGTATGGGCCACCCCTAACCTATCCACTCGGTGGACAGTATCCGGCACCTATATGCGATTGTGTCTGAACTGCACCATCCAGGGTTCAAGTGTAAGGGTTGAGGGTAGGAGGGGGGTAGGGTCTCGCAAGAACGGGGGACGTTACTAAAGTACGGCCCACCAGTTGGGGCACCCTCCGTCGATTGAAAGTTTCTCCACATTCCCTCCCTGTCTATGTTGGCCATTTGAAACGCATCGCATTCGCGTATAAATCTGTCCTTTGTGTGCATCCCGGTCCGGATACCGACCACAGAAAGGGGTCTCCCTTCCAATGTGTTGAGCGCAGTCTCGTGGATAGAATTGACCCTGTGGCGTCCGAAATGCAGCGCAACCCCGCCATGCGGGTCACGGTCGCAGTTGGGGACTTCAGGACAGGCTGGTGTGTTTCCGGTACGTGAGCGTTGCCCAGGGTCGCGCCGGGAAGGATTGGTAGGCTCATTGATCAAGGGTACAATCGGGAGAGATCCGAGCAGCGCACGAGGATGGATTTCTCACAGCCGAGGCCATCCTTGCGAGGTTTGTGGGTTCTGGCCGTCTGTAGTGGTTGGAAAGGAGGTTTGTGGGATGAAAACTCGTGTTGTTGTAAGTAATTAGTTGGCAAGGGGGGTTGATGACATAATGGATAGGTTCGAGGCTGTATCCCGACCTTTGTGCCTCCCGTCGGGTTGACACAGGCGCTCTCGACACTGCGACCACTCTTGCCCGACACCAACGTGGACGCCAGGTGTTCTGGTCTGCTTCGGCCCCCCCGTCGTCGCCCAGCCGGTCAGACTCCAGAAAAATGTCCCACACCAGGTCCTCGCCACGATCAACCCAGCCAGACCCAGCAAGCCCCGTCCCCGGCGTCTCTCTCTCGTCAGACCACATCGCAGAGGCACAGCGAAAGTCCGCCGACAATGGTGCAACCTTGAACCTTTCCTATACGAACATAAGGCAAATCGACGAGGAGGTCGCGCAGGAACTCGTCGCGCTCGGGTGGTCCGACCCAAAGGAGGACGTTTCTAACCCATTGGCCAGGTGCGTTCTGTCCAACCCAACTTATCTGTTCCTAGTTTGAACGTTTTCGTAGGTTGGCACTGGGGTTTAACCGCTTGTCTGCTCTGCCTACAGCCTTCTCTCTCCTGACACATGTTCGGTACCTCAACCTCAAAGGCAATGCATTCAATTCTATCCCAGACCCTGTACGCCTCGTGTTTGCCCTACCACCCCGAGTTTTGTAGCCTTATTGTCCCAACAGGTAATGGAGATGCCAGCGCTCGAAGTCCTCGATCTGAGTCGCAACAGGATCAGGTCCTTTCCAGAACAACCCGGTTCTCTTTCAAACTTGAGGGTTGGTTGGTCCCAAGGAGCACCGTTTCGCTTTCTAATCGACCCTCCTAGGTCTTTTCCTTATCTAGGAACAAGATTGCGGCTCTCCCACCCTATATCGCTCAGTTTCAGAATTTGCGGATCTTCAAAGTGGATCAGAACCCGTTTGAGTACCCTCCGATGTCAGTGATGGACCCAAAGGGTGACCTGAGGGACCAGAAACTCATGGAGTCGTGGATCGAATCCGTGAGGCAGTGGCTCAAGGCGTACTCGAGGCACGCGCGCCGATCAAGTGTGGATTCCACGGCGAGTGAACAGAAGTTGGCGTCCAGGTAACGTTATTTTTCTCCCCACTCATCCCAAAAACTGATGGGCATCCCCTGGGTTTAGCTCTCCCATCATGCAATCATCGGTCTCCTTCCTAACCGCGGACGACAGACTTCTTTCATTTGACTCGACCACCCATTCAAGAACAACTTCCGTAGATTCCGACACCTCGACGTATAGTGTCATCGAGGCGTCGCTGCGGATGTCCTTCGTCCCACCCACCGGTCTTGGAATGAAGAGTCCCAAGGCGGAACGACCACCCAGGCTGAATCTCAGTCCTGTCCCCTCCTTCATCCCCACCGTCACGCACACTGATTCCCCTACATCTCCTGATCAGTATTTACCGACTCCCGACAACTCCGTATCCTCTGAGGAAGACACGGCAAAGGTTTTCGGCACTAACCAGTCACAACACATCCGCAACGCTTCGTACGCGGGGGGCACCAAACCTTCTCGACCATCGTTGACTGCCAAGAAGAGTTTACCTGATATGCGACAGGCTATGCCACGATCGACCGCGATCACCCCGGCATTACCTCGCCCCACCGAGGTCCCTCCACGGATGAAGAAGACGGCATCACCCCATGATATTCCCTCGCGCTCTCCCTCCCGTCAAGACTCTGGATTCTCTGAAGGCCGTTCCGAGTCGGTGAGGACCTCGACCGACACAGTTGTTTTGTCATCAGCAATCTCCGACCGGCTGCCATCTGTTACACCGATTGACGTAGAACGGAACTCGTACTTCCGGCGGTTGTCCACCTTGCCGTCGTCGACGATTTGCAAGTCGGTACCACGGTCATTGCTTATCCTCGTCGATGCCGCCCGCGGAATATTGTTCGCTGTATCTCAAGTCTACCAAACCCTACAACATTACACGATCTACGCGATCGACGAACGCCTCTCTGCGGTTCTTCTGAAAGTATTGGATCCTGCAAGCAACTACATGCTATCGCTCATCAACGCTCTCGACCGTTTTGATGTCACAAGCAGGCGATCTGTCCCTTCCCCTACTGTGTGCCGAGCGGTCGTGGAGAGTTGTAGGGACACGGTATCCGTTTTTGGCAAGGCCATGGGAGTGTTAACACTTCAACTCAAGGTCCTCGCTACGAGGGATGACATCCGGTACACTCGGCAGCTGTTACTAGAGCTCTACGGTGCCACGGCAGAAATCTCAAACTCGTGGCAAAGCATCTTACCGCACATGGAGGAGATCGAACCCTTGCTGAAGGAACGCCCACCACCCTCTTCCTCCAAGCTGCCGCAACATCAGCCGACGTCCACATCCAGACTTCAACTCAACACTCCGTTAACCCCCTCTTCTCACCCTCAATCCTCATTCGTTCCTCCCCCGCGACCGATGTTGCGCTCCTATTCCGCCCAATCCCCAGGGGCTGAAAGCGAAAGGTCGAGAATGCGAAGGCACGCTGGTTCGTTCAGCTCCAAGGATGTGGAAATTGGAAAGATGTTACCGTCGTACGTGGATCCTTTACCCGTAACCCCGCGCCTACCATCTCGGAACCGAAACATCCCGAACCTATCCATAAGCTCCGGCATATCGGGGTATAGAAGATCGTGGGGTGACCACTCGCGGCAGAACTCTCAGTCTTCCTTGGCGGCGTCGCCATCATCATCTACGGCCTCTTCTCCTTCCATTCCATCAAGAAACCCAGCGCACGATCCCCCTTCGAACTCTAGTACCCTTTTGGATAACGACGCAATCGATGCAATGAAAGTAGCGGTGGATATTGCGCCCTCCATCTGGGAATCCATGGAGGGGCTCGTTGGTGATGTCGCCTCTGCCAAGTTCAACATACCCGAGGCACTGGCCAGTGCAAAAGTGCTAACTAAGAGATTGGGTGACAACATCAAGGCGGTCCGGGAATCGGGTCCGACTGCAGACAGGAGGGCGCTCCGCGATGATGCCACGGCGTTCGCTAAGGTATCTCCGTGTTTCAATGGTTATCCAAGACTTTTGCTAATTTCACTTGGGTGCCTCTTTCATGTATCAGACCGTGATTTCGTTGTGCAACGTGTTTAAGATTCATGGTGCCGACAGACCGCTGCCTGCGGACCTACGAGCAAACATGATCCTTCTCATGAACGCGACAGAGGAGAGCGTCATGTTACTCCATGTTTCGTCCTTCTCACCGCAAATCGGTAGATCGTATTCACCGCTCGTCAGCACGGGTGGCGGTTTTGGACTTCCGACTCCAGGCCTTGGTCCGTCTCCCTCACTATCTCTGACCACAGGAGGGTCTGGGGAAGACCTGAGGGATTTTAGGATTGGCTCGGGGATTACGACTACCAGGAACGCCTTACAATCGAACAACGCGCGGCCGGGACTGTATAATCCGAGCGCGGCTGTGCCGCGAACACAGGTACCGTACCAGGGGTTCAAGGTTCCGCCATTCACGAGACTTGAGGGCAAGGTTCGGTATGGGGGACTCACGAGTGGCGACGAATCATGACAGATTGGATATGGTCACGAGTGAGCTGGTACGGTTTTTGGCTTTGGGTGGGTGATATGCAGGATTGTACAGCTTTCACTTTTCCCCCGCTTTGTTCTCATTGGCATATTTCTTACACATACTGACGCATCAGACGAGCATATAGTTTTGAATCGGTTCCCCTCATGATACGCATAACCTAGTCTTCTCCCACAATCTCAATCAGATCTGCAGGCACATCGCGTTATGCTGTGGCCGTGTTGACGCCCATATTGTTTGAGTCCATCTCGGGGATGCCCGAAAGAGAATATTCCCCTCGATACCTTTCCCGTGCAGGCTGAGCCATGGTGCATGGCGTAAGCCGACGACGTCGTTGGGGGTGGGTTGGTAGCCGGTCAAATTTTCTATGTTCAAGTCCCGTATGTTTGGCCTAGCGCTCCTGTACCCGCGATATTCAGAATCTGCCAGGACCTTCGACAGCGAGCTAAATTAGCCACCGCTCTTCCACAGAACCAGCCCAAGTCTGCCCTCTGTGCCTTTCGGCATACTGAATTTTAACTCCCAGGCATCATACGCACAACCCATGTGGCCGACGTCGACAACTGAGTTGTTGAAGGGCTGTCGATTGCCGCGAAGGTTCACTGAACCTCCGGGCCTGATGGAGGGAACGGCCGCGGTCACCCTGGGCGAAATCGCCTGAGGAAATATCGGCCGGCGAAACATTTCCTACGGTACTTCACCCCCTCACGCCATCACAGATGGGTGACTCGCGGGAATGAGCCCTGAGTGGACTACACGGGGAAATTTCTGGAGTTCGCGTTGACGCTCGGTTCCTCATGACTTCAAGGGCAGCGACGGCTTCCATGACGCCGTTGACCGTTGGCGTCATTTCTGTCCTTGGTGGAGATGAGGAGCACGACCATTCCCGATCCCGCCGTTCGATTCCACAGATATTATTGAGATATGAACCGAGGCGGGTCCCAGTAAGATCCACGTCCTTGGTCGTCGGTTTCCAACCCAAGGCGTTTGAATTACCGAACTTGCCGTCAATCCCTAACTCTGGTGGTATGTAGGAGCCTGGGATTCCGATATCAGACTGCTCGGGCTGGAAAAACTTCCCACGGATACCCAAAGTTACCTGTCACCGCCAGACTCTCCACTGATACGTTCAGCGGTTGTATTCGCCGGGAGGAATGAGACAACGTCTGCGGAGGGAGTATAGCGTATACTTTCATGTAAGGAGGGTTAGAGTGGCCTACAGTCTCTGATTTTACAAGCGACATCTTTCCGCGCGTGGTGTCACCCCCCAAGCCTTGGTTTCAACCCGCCGAGCACTCACCAGGTGAGATGATAACCCCGGGTGAGTTTGTCTTGTCTTAGTCAGGTCGAGATTGGTTCTGTAATCAAGGTGGGACGACCGGGTGAAAGGATAAACGGATAGTAGATGATGATAAGTAGTATGAAAGTACGAGCCTGTTCGAAGAGGAGCCAGTCCTGGAACTCGAAAGCCTGAACCGAGGAATTGAGGGGACCGCGGCATTGTGATTTACGTGGGCGGCGCTGACTCATGGCCA
>Ga0307509_10010470_pt1 | contig 11356 bp, 14 predicted proteins | sample 10_EM_MG_FD_202245 | JGI IMG/M metagenome (GOLD analysis project Ga0307509, IMG submission 202245) | Populus trichocarpa ectomycorrhiza microbial communities from riparian zone in the Pacific Northwest, United States - 10_EM | ecosystem: Host-associated > Plants > Roots > Unclassified | place... | reverse complement strand
ATATCCTGCGAACGACATTCAGTCGGACGGACGGCGACGACGTATACGGTGTTACGGCAGCTGCTCCAATGACCTCTTTTAACTAGCAAACGAGCAACTACACAGCCGTCTGCCTATGACGCGCCGTTCCAACGCTGGGGCCAGAGGGGGGTGTTAGCTAAACCCGCCCAAGTTCAATAGTATGTTCGGGCCACCCTTATACAGGCGTGGGGCCTCCCTGCGCTGATGCCTGTGTGCCCATGAACATCTAAGAGCCCATAGAATGTGAGGCAATCGACCTCTAAGTTCTAGGATGACTTTGCCGGTGAAGCTAGGGTAACTTGGGTTCCTCAGTAGGGTAACTGAGACCCATGGGCATAATGACCAAATTCCCAAGGTAGGGTAACTCTGCCCTCTTATGCCTTTAACCCCTCAGGAAGTCCTCCAGTCGACCACAGAAGTTGTCTCGGAGGTCCGTGTAACATTCCCATAAATCGCGTGACTTTATACGAATGTTTTCCCGAAAGGTTACCCTGCCTAGTGGAGTACCTCAAGGCTACTCAACTATTCCCTAGGCCTTATCCTAGGATTACCAGCCATGTATATAATATATACCAGACCATACCACCTCTGGATACCACTTGGTATACCATTTGGGCTAAGGTGATAGTGATTGTAGCTACCTATCGTAGGGTCGTTACAGCGGCATATAAATATCGAGGTCCCTTCCGAGCTATTTGAACATTATTAAGCAATGGAGAAGAGATCTTATCAATATAAGTTTTTACACTAGAAAAATCTTTATCACTTTACCTACCTCTATTTTTAAGCCATTGAGCCTTCCTAGACAATCTCCGTCTACGATTAAGATTATCGGCCTGAGTTATCTCGCAAGACTTTGAGATAGACTCCCGCCTATCAGTAGCGCTGTCCCAACGCTGGTGCGGGAGGGGGGTGTTGGCTTGTCCCTTTGAACTCAGAATCCTACGGTAGGGTAACTATAGGTCTTTATTCACTAATGGAAGGTTGAGCCTTCCGGTATGCCTAACACATAAATCAACCTACTTCTTAACTATCTCTGTACTCTATAAACTTTACCAGCTACTAAATATTATCTCCTATATTATTTCAACCATTACAACATTACCTCCATCCACTTTCTATATTGTCTCACATGCTCTTATACCTTGGTTTCTCCTTTTTTCTTTCCTGCATTTTTCAGTATACCCCCTCTCTTTTTCTGGTATTATTCTATGGGGGATTTTACTTTTTTTTCTTTTTATGCTTTAACTAGCTCTCCTATCCTTTCTCAATTGATATCTTCTTGTTCGGTCTAATTTGGTTAAGAATTGGTTGAGTTGTTGCCATTTTTGACACTCTTGCATTGTTTGTCACTTCCCGGTCCTGTGTCACATCCCCATCTTTGACGTTAGTACCAGAGTCAAATTAGTATAATATTAAAACTAGAATAATATTTTAAAGAGAAATAATGAAGATCAAGCACAGCGCATAATCCCCTCAGTCTTACTTTGGCCATTCTCTCAACTATGCATCTCCCATCTTGGATCTTATTAGCCTTGCAGAACGATATAATGGCTAATCTACACCAATGCAGTGTGTGCGTTCTGTTGCCGAGTCACGGCCTTTTTAGGCGTTCCTAGCACTATATTTTGCCTTTTACTATTACGAATCTAGGACCCAGAATCCCGTGGAGAAGCACGAGCACCGGCAGCCGGCACAACACCAAACAGAGGAAAGGATGGTCTAAGGCGTCCTTCACCCACCCACGAGCACGGGTAAGCCGATGGATCATACTTGTCTGGTTCCCAGGCAGTTTTAATAATGCCGCGGGAGTGATATGACAAGCGAGACCAAGTGTCCTCCTCAATCTTTCCCTATTTCGAGCGTTAGGCCAGTTAAAGATTTTAGGATAATGAGGTAAGGCTGGTTGTCAGTGTTGTGGCTTGTCCCGCTTCTATTCGGAAGTTGGTGTGACTAGTAACGGCGTTTAACCCTGGAATATTCCGGCATATTTGGGAAGCTTCCAGAGCCAGAACTCTGACGTAAAGCGATGCCATTGGCCGGGGCTAACCTTCTACCGGTATTTGTGGGGGTGGGAGCGCTCTTCGGGGAGAGTTATGCACAGAATAGGTTGGAGGCGGCAATCACGGTCACGGTAACGCTCCTCTCGAGCCTGCTGGCTCTCTTCAACCAAAATCTCTCAAACTCCCCGCCTTCCTACTGGTAGACTATCTCTTTCACATCCTTTCCTTGACTTATACACACACACACACACACACACAAAGCCAGTACGATACTGCATAGGATACACTCATCACGCATCTGCCCTTGAGCCCTTGAACCACACCGCCCTACTGTCGCCGCCTACCCTATTCCCGACTGGCCCAGTATCCGCCGTCCAACTGCACAACTCAGCACCAGCCATCTTTCCCTGCGCTTACCTTCACCCTCCCATTGTTTCTCACCCTCTCTCCACTCCAACAGGAGACTCTCGTCAGTTACCACGCAACCACTCACCCTACCACATCTTCAGCCACAAGCTCTTTCTCGCCCCCCCACTCAGCACCAACCTTCAAGTTTGCCCACTCCTCCTCCCCCAAAAAACCTTTCACCACTCCCACTTTCTACTCACCTCCCCCCCAATCCCAACCCTAACCTATCACCTTGCCCTAAGGTCATATCTCACATACCGGCATCAGGCTTCCGTCAACGACTGGGCTGCACACGATTTCCGCTCCACCAGTAGGCGTGGTTCTTGACATCATCTTTTCGGTCCCTGTTCCACGTTAACCCTCAAGTGAATTTTCATTACTTATAACCTTGCGCATAAACTCCTCTTCCTCCTTCTCCTCCTCTTCCTTCCCTTCTTCCCTCTCTTCTACCTCTCCTATATACTCTCACTCTCGCCATTCGTCTAAACAACCCTGCAAACAAACTCGAACACTTGCCAGAATTTAAACTTCACCGCATACACCCATCATGGTTAAAGAAACGAAGCTTTATGATACTCTTGGTATCAAACCTAACGCCACACCCGAAGAAATCAAAAAGGCTTACCGGTAAGTTCGCTCTCCTATATTCAATTAATATCTCGGCCTCCTGCCGTGGTTTTCATACCTGAACTGGAGCTAATCTGGCTTTGAAGGAAAGGCGCATTGCAGTACCACCCGGACAAGAACAAAGATAGCAAGGTTGCTGCGGAAAAATTCAAAGGTAAAGTTGGATACTTAATGTTTGCTTCGCAAACATTTCACTGCACGGTTCCTAAATAGCTAACCCTACAGTACAGAGGTCTCTCAGGCCTATGAAGTTCTTTCGGATCCGGAGAAACGCAAGATATATGATCAATTTGGCTTAGAGTATCTGTTGCGGGGGGGTCCTTCGTCGCCACCCCCACAGTCACAATCACATCCCTCATTCGCAAGATCCGAAACATTCCCCGGAGGAAACTTCCCAGGAATGGGCGGAATGGGCGGAATGGGTGGTTTGGGTGGTATGGGTGGAATGGGCGGAGGTGGTGGGCGCACATACTCCTATGGAACAAACAACTTTCACCAGTACCAGTTCGGTAATCCCGAAAGCATCTTCGAGAAGTTTGCTCGGATGGAGGGCTTTGATTTTGACATTCTTGGAGGTCTCGGATCTGGCAGTCCCCTCGGAGATGGCCGACCCAATAGTTTCCCCGGAACCAGGTTTGGTGGGGGCCCGCGGGAACCTAACGGAAGGAGTAAGACTCCTGAATCAACTGTATCTGAGAGGCGTGTAGGCCTTACTCTTGAAGAGTATGTTAATCTTTTTTATTCCTTTAGCGGTTTGTCGTTTTGCTATGTTTGCTAATACGGCGTTCGTACAGGCTTTTCCACGGCACAGAAAAGAAATTCCGTGTAAAGAGGAAGACCTTTGATAAGGATGGCAAGATCTCCCGGGAAGACAAAGAACTGAAGATCCCGGTTAAACCGGGCATGAAAGCTGGCTCAAAGTTCAAGTTTAAGGGTGTTGGCGATGAGATTGATGGAAGCAAACAGGATCTGCATTTCATTATCGAAGAGGTTTGTCAATCACTCAACGCCTCGCAATAATAATAATACTGCTCTCTCTAACGCCACCTTTCCTAGAAAGCACACGAGTCTTTTACTCGAGATGGCGATGATCTCATCACGACACTTTCTATTCCTTTGAAAGATGCTCTATTAGGATGGTCTCGACAAATCAAAACAATCGATGGGAGGCAGCTGAAGGTTTCACATGCTGGTCCAACTTCACCAACATGGCAGGAGAGCTTCCCTGGCCAGGGTATGGTGCTTTCAAAGTCACCGAGCGAACGTGGCAATTTGATTGTCAAGGTCAACGTGAGTAAAATATGCAAAAAACTACTCCCATGATTAAAACTTGGACTAACTCCTATTTGCAGATTGTCTTCCCTTCATCCTTAACACCTGAGCAAAAAAATCAACTCAAGGTTGCTTTGCCTTAGGACCCACAAGTTGTATTATCTCCTAAGAGCTCTGCTCTTTATGTTTAGTAGTCTTCTATTATTCTTGTTCAGTTCTTGTGATTTTTTCTTCCATTTTTCTCCCATTTTTCTTCCACTTTTTCCTTTTCTTTTTTCCTGGGTCTGACGGCTGGGCGCATGAGAGGGCTTTCATAACAAATGTCGAATTTATGGATGATTTACGACACCGCATGATGTTGATCTTCGTTTTCACATTAAAAACAAAAAATTGGGCTTGATAGCCAGCTTATTAGAACCTAGTCTCTTGTATAATTGTATAAAGTATTCCGTTGGCTAAGGTTCCTTCACATGCTTTTTCTCCCACTTCAATAAAGCTTATTGACTTTCGTACATTTATAACCTGTCGTGCAAACTGTTGTATTCCCTATAGGGCATGCGGTTATACGGTTGTGCGGTGTTGTTATTTGCACCCAATCCCTATGTCATTCAGCATCAGGAACCAGAAGTGGGTGTTGGTTACCGTTCTTTAAAGTTACTACTGCACCAGGGTCAAGTAAAATTTTGGTCTGCCACTGTTCGACTTGAGCAGGGAACCTCATTACCCGGCTGAAGGAGATAACGTCATAGCACCCTGCCCACTTTTATTCGGACTTTGACAACTCAGACTAAAGTTTGACCCTCCTTTTTCTCTCACAAGCTGAATCAAAACAACTGCTTACCACATCTTTCTGAATAAATTCAACAATGGAGACCCCAGTGAAACAACCTATCTTAGATACACCCCAGGAGAGTCCAGCACGAGAACCCGACTCCCAAACAGTTGAGCAATGTATCACCTATCTCAGTTGCAAAGACGACACTAGCCGATTTGTTGGTCTAGCAATGCTATCCTCATTCTTAACTCATATCCAAGATGTCAATGTCCTCGTCCGGTGCTGGGAGTCTCTGAATCCCCGGTTCCTAGACCGGCTATTAAAGTCTGGTAAGTGCCACTCCCGGCTGTGCTGGGCTCTGAGAGGTGTTAACAAGCGGGGGCTAAGGTGGGACGGTATGAAACAGGCAGAGCTACCCAGAAATCTCCGGAGGAAGCAAGAGATATGGTCGAGCTAGCGGTTCACGTCCTACACGCCTTTTCTACACTCCTGCCCAACCCCGCGGAAGAGATATCGTTGGTTGGGAGAGCGCCTTTGCTAGTTGAGGTACTGCCCGAATGGTAGGTTCCCACGAAGTGGTGAGGATAATTGTAGGCGATGTGATGTGAGGTTATTTAGGGTGGTGGTGGCTAAGTATAGTGGTGGCAATGATAGTTCGATAATTACCCGAGCGACAATATTGCAGACTTTACTGGTGTTCTCTACGGGGAGGAAAGGCTCGGAAATTATTATTAGGATAGAGGATTTATCACCGTTGATAAAGTGTTCAGCCGACCACGAGACAGCAATGCAAATCCTACAGTATGCGTTTGTTAACTCGCTCTCTGATCCTCTGGCTCTTAAGGGCCGACTGAAGACATTTCTCCCATCAATATGTGAAGATATGTTGGCAATGGATAAAGCTTCCCGGTTAAGAATCCTTTCATTTTTAAGTGACTTACTGGCCAGATTTCCATCTGAGGTGAGACGCGCATACTCGAGTACATGTGATCTACACGCTCTAACCACTATATTCTAGCTTCTCCCATCAGACACCAATTGGGTAAAATCCGCATATACAACCATCAGGGCCGTGATAACTTCCGGCCACAATTCGCACGAGCGATCACACTGCACTAAAATAGCCGCTAGCCTCCTTCACAAATACCCACCATCCCTTCTCTTCGAGTCAAAGGCAATAGGCAAAGCGCCGGTCAGTGAGGGAAAGCCGTTTGTATACTTTTTTATGCAGCTAGTTCTCATTGATCTTCGCGCTACGTTTCCAGCGCTGCTTGAACAGCTCGCCTCTCCTTGCTATGGGGCTACTGCTCACCGATTGGCTTCTGATTTTGATGTGCTGGCGGCGTTCTTGGGGTATTTGCTAATGGTCGAGGATTTCGATGATATACCCATCACGCCAGATTTACTGTTGAAGCTGAAAGCGGATATCGGGGAGACTTTCGGGCTTGCTCTGGAGTTCTTGCGGGATCGTTGGGATGCTGGGTATGCTGGCGCAGCTGGCTTCGAACCTGGCTTCGAGAAAGACGTTCCATTGGGTCTAACCTGGGAAACGAAGCTCGAAGGGGGAATTGCGCGCGACCCATTGGTGATTGCCGCCATCAGGGCGCTATCCCTCTGGCTGAAAGAAGATGAAAGCCTAAGAAAAGAGGCCGGAGGCCTAACAGACCTCTTCTTAGGCTTGTGGAAAAGGGGGGAAGAAGACGGTGTGGACTACAGATTCTGGATCCTATCCAGCCTCGAAGGGACGGTGGAAGAGGACAACGGCCGCGAGCAGTTTCTGCAGTATCAAGGCATTGACCTAATCTGGGCTGACCTGAAGACAATATGCGTAAATAGAAACGCTGGGGAAGAGGACCTCCGGATAGCATTCGACGAAACGAGGGTCCTAACCCAGGTAGTAATGTTAGAAGAAAAGGCCAATGAGGTATGGGTTAAAGAAGTCCTTGCGGCAGTCGATATCAGAGGAAACTCGGGCGTCCGCCTGGAACTTGACGCTGCAATGGCCCGCCTGGCTAGTGCGTGTTTGGTCAAGACGCATAAGGCAGCGAGAAAACGATTGAAGGATGATGTGCAGAAGGTCAAAGAAGTTTGCGGGAGGCTGTTCGCCATCGCGAGTGAGAAGATAGAAGATGGTGGGGGGATTGCAGAGCTGGTGGGGGAGGCGGTGGAGGAACTGGATGGGATGTAATCTACAGTACTGTAGTCCTTAACGGGATGTTGAGCCTTTCTCTGATTCATCAAGACTACCGTGGAGCACTCGAGTCCGACACTCGGGTAATGGGTGGTGCGATATACGCGCCGAACACAGGTTGTACATTCTTGCGCCTGGCCGTGGGGTGGTAGCTTCTGTTGAGTTGTAGAACGGTTGATACGGTACGACCTTAAGTTAATACCTTCTGAACAAAATACGAACTCAATACTCGTACGAAGAGTACTGTACATTCAAGCCACACTTAAGTGAGGAGAAGTGTCTGTAAAGTCGAACTGGGGTTCGACCTTCACCTAGGCAGTGACACAAGCTCCTCAGCAGTACTCGAGTAGAGGAAAGCAGATTGGTAGGTATGCTTATCCTTAATTCACTTAAAGCGAGGGGGGTGAGACCCATTAGAGGGCTTCAGCCGTCCCGTCTTCTCAGCATCCTATGCTAAACTTCAGAGCCAGTTCCCAAGAAAATGTAGACTCGATCGTGTGGATTTAGCCAACCTGTGCTTAGCCAAGTCTCCTAGTTATGCAACCGTGCCAAGGGATGAGGATTTTGCTGTAGTGGGCCCCTTGGTACGTACCCGTGCCAGCTTGTATGGGCTCTTTGCTTATACGGTATGACAGGTGTGCTAGTGGGGTTACGATAGTGGAATGGCAGTTGCATCTAGCAATATCACGATTAGGACCCGACAGGATGAGGTGTTTTTTTATTTTATTTTATTCCCCCTTACTTTGTTTTGTTTTTTATATCATAGTAAATTTGATCAAGGAATAAAACTTGCATGAAACATTCGCTACGGCATAAAGTATCAAATAAACTCAAACACCCCTACGTTGTATGTAAATAATGTATCATACCCCAATTAAACTAAACTCTGCAAGTATAATTCCGGTCACCTCAGTAACAGAGCCAAAAAATAAATAAAAAAATAAATATAACCTACAGTTAAAATCTCGTACAATACTTTCATTTCTTCCCTCGCAGCAGACATCATAGAACATCACTCGATCAATAATCTCGAAGTTGGCCAAGACCAGCAAGAACTAACGACCACCGACCGGGAAACTACTGTACTCGCTCGCCCTTGTCAAGAATATAATGCCTCGACCAGTAAAAATATTTTGCCCAAGTCCTCACCAAATATCCGGCCCATGGAGGCCTTCTTCTTCTTGGCAAAGACGGGTGAGTAGATAATAATAATATGTGATAACAATATTATAAACAGAAGCAAAAAACATGGCCCGAGAAAAAAAGTAAATCCTAACCCCCCCCCCCCACCTACCTATCAGCACTATGATACCTTAACAAACAAGGATTATTATTATTTTTCCTCTCCTCTACAATACTGTACCTCCCCGAGCGGTCCAAGAGCCTATTCAACGTGAACGTTTAATAATAATAAACCGCTTTAAAACCCAGCTTCAACTTGTCCTGCTGCCCCTCCGCCATAAATTAGTTGAATGTACAAGTATTATAGAAATACCTGACTCGGTTCACTTGGCGTGAGGCTGGCGCATGAATGCCTATCTCACATGTGAAGAGGGGAGTTGTAAGAGCATGTTTCTCAGCTGTATCATACATAGGAAAACATGGTGGAGCTGGGGTGGGTACGCCTGAACAGCCAATGATCCCCACGAATATGCAAGGAGCTATAATATTAACATCCCCTATAACGAACGTGCTGCCTCAGAGTGTCTTGGAGAGAGAGAGAGAGAGAGAGAGACAGTTGCATTGCAGGATTGCTTTTCATGCGGATCTTTCCGTGCGTGTCAATCATTGACCTTTCCTGCTGGGGGGCCCCCACCCGCTGACTGATCACTTCTTCTTTTTCTGCTCTTGGAATTAGAATTTGCCGGGTATACTGTACTCATACTAGCAAGTTTTCTTGTATCCCCTCTGCTTCTTGTCTTCCCATCCATCTTTGTAGTTGGGCTTCATATAACGCAACCCCTTGAGTAGTGTGCTCTTGATTGATGGATGGCCTTTCCATTTGGTAGACTCTTATGCATAGTGATGAATTTCCCTAGCCTCCCGTATATGGCTAATCTCATCTGAGGATTCTGGTAGATTTACCAGTGCACATATGTTTTCTTTTCCCTCCTCCTCCCCTCTCACATTTCCTCTCGCTCGCTACATACTAATTCCACCATAAGGAATAAACTTCCTCCAATTTTACCGGTAGCCAGGTTGTCATTTCCATCCTGCGTGCTCTTGAATTTCGCGTAGGTAGGTAGGTAGGTGGGTAGGTGGGTAGGTAGGTAGGTAGAAGAGTTATTTCATTATTTCATTTCAAGAAATGTGATCTTTTTTTTCTTTTCCCTTGAGGATTCCGCGATTTTGAAGGAAAGCTGCTATACGAACTATACACGCTTCCTCTCCCAGACACATATCTCTCCTTGAGATCTGTCAGAGAGAGACCTCAGTGCTCGTCTTCTTTCCCCTCCCTTCCCTCTCCCATACCATTTACCTCGACCAACCCCTTCACCCCCTAATCTAAATCTTTATAGCTCGCTTGCCACCCGGAATATGCCTCTATACGCGACCAGGACTCCACGCGAGTGAACTCGTATACAGCACTAACATCAATATTCCTCAGAACCACTAATAAAAAACCATTCTCGTTGGCCCCCTTCCATATCCCTCATAACCTCTTGATACTTGCCCCACCTATATCCGAAAAAAGAAAAGAAAAAAAAGGAAAAAGAGAAGAAAAAAACAGGGGTTGAGGATTCGCACGGGCGTCCAGATACGCAACCGATCTCTTTTTTGCAATATAAAGCATTTTTGCAAGTTCCCCACTTTCGGATACTTTCCCATCCGGGGAACCAATATCATAGATATCATAATATTATCATACTTTTGTAAGGGGTGGTGGTGGTGGTGGAAGGCTTTTTCGCTCTACTGTACCCCCTCCCAAATTGTGATATTTTACTTACAGTATTTAGACCACCTGAGGGGTTTGTTATATACGGTACTGTACTGCACCTGTACGAGTACATCCCTTAGCCCTATAGACACGGTGGAGTTCAGTAAGGTTTTTCAATTTCAATAGTAATATTATGATATATCCTATAGTCTACCCACTCCTTACTTGGTCAGCATAGGCTAGCGTATATACTGCCACGGAATTTTCCCACTCTGCCCTTGTCCCCGTGACGCGAACATAGTTTTGCACGGTGGCTTGAGCAGCTACGAGCACTATACTCTACCGTAGTTCCAACCCGCGCTTCCTCCGTCCGACCTGCGCAAAGGGGTTTTTTTCCAACTATGATAGTCTAACCTATGAACGCCTCTCTGTACTCGAGTACACTATTGACAACCCCACCACAGCCTTCCAGCGCGTAATAGTCTACTAGTATCATACAAGCAAGTTACCCGGGGGGGGGGGTGGATCCGTACGAGAGCAAGGATTTAGACCGACCGCACCTGTGGCGAGATTGGCACCCTCAGCGAGATAGGTTCGCAACCACCAATCAGCATGTCACGACGGGCTTGGCATGGGCTTAATAAGGCAAATCTCGTTGTAGGTGCTGTCGGTCTACCTTTTTTTTTTTTGTTAAATCCTTGGTATGATTTTAGGTACACTTCCGTTCGCAAAGTCTTCGCGGAAGGACAAGTACCGTAAAATCTCGTGAAATCCACTATCTCCGAGCTGTGACGAATATCCCTGTAAATCGCGACATCAGCCAAAGATAGGCTTAGCTCGTCAGGCGAGCGAGATCCAACGGAGCCAAATGACTCAGGCTATACCGTGTCAGGAAAGCACTAGTTCTTCTTAGGAACTTTTGACTTAGAATCTGGAGATTAGGGGCTTACGGAGATAGTGGATTTCACGAGATTTTACGGTACTGTGGCAAAGTCTTGGTGGCAACGAAAGTACCAGAACAACCTTTTCAGTTCAAATTATACACAAATTCTTGTACCAGTACCGTAAAAACTCTTGCGATTCGCTATCTCCGGTAGCTCCGTTAGCTCGCTAATCTCTGGATTCAGAGACAAAAGCCCTTAAGAAGGATTAGTGCTTTCCTGACATAGTATAGCCTGAGT
>Ga0307509_10010469_pt1 | contig 11357 bp, 12 predicted proteins | sample 10_EM_MG_FD_202245 | JGI IMG/M metagenome (GOLD analysis project Ga0307509, IMG submission 202245) | Populus trichocarpa ectomycorrhiza microbial communities from riparian zone in the Pacific Northwest, United States - 10_EM | ecosystem: Host-associated > Plants > Roots > Unclassified | place... | reverse complement strand
CCAATGGACGACCTATACGAGTTTTTGTCATCTCCCCTGTTATCCCCGATTATCCACAGGCCAAGTTTCCAGGCAGGTTTCTCGGTAGTAATTTCAAGTTTTCAACCAGGCACTGACCACTCGACCCCAGGGGTTGTTGTCTTTAGGTGCGTTCGAGGGTCAATCAATCCAAGATCATCCATCTTAAAGCTGTCCGAATTGCAGCGAAATTTACCAAGTGACAGGTCCGGTTGAGCGATTTGCTGGTCAGATCGCAAGTCAGGGGTATGTGGTTGGTGAGCGCCACTGCGACTTCTCAGACCAACTACAAGTTCTAATCAAGAAAAAAAGCGTGCCCATCTGTGTACCATGAGTTTGAAGGCCCCGACCCAATTCCATACGATGTGGAAGGTATGGTTCATTCCTTGACTGGCGAAGGTCTTCCTCTTGATTCGGGGATTGTAGGTACGGATCGAGGCAACAATTACAAGGTCAGGGCAAGAAGAAATTCAATTACAAGTGTTATTGGTTTATTGCCTTCCAGATCGAGAAGAAAGTAGAAGCTTATGACGAGGTAGATCCACTCTTTCCTGACTCTGGCTCCAAAACGAGACCAAATTTCTTATTGCAGGATGCCACCCTCGCTCTCGACCTTCTCGTTTCATTGAAAAACTGCAACGGTAGATTGGCAGGTATAGTTCACCCGTATTTTCCTGCTCGCTCCCAAGTAATATTTCATCGTTAAGCAACCGGGATGTGTCTCGGAGGTCACTTGGTGCGCCACACTCTTCCTGTTCACATTCGGTTCGGAAATTAACCGTTGCACAACACTATCTATTACCCAGGCATTCCGGGTAAGATTGCTGTCATATAAGATACCTTTTTTAATTCAAGACACAAGGCCGCATTTGACCCTCGTGTGTTGTCGTCCGTCTGTTTCTTCGCAACCGACATTCACAGCGCGTCCTTGGGCAAGGGTAAAAACGACGACACCCTTGTCAAGGTTCGCAATGGAGATTTGACTGGAAAGGGAGAAGTCGTCGTACGTATATATACTAAAGGCAAGGAATGTAGGACTGATCCATGATTGTTTCTCCCAAGATGATCTTCGGGAAGCAGGTATACAACACGGCTCTTTTTGCTACGAATTTATGCCTCACCTTAAGTTTCGACAGGACACCCATGTCCCTCGAGCGGGAAGAGACCTCATCCGCCAGACTCTTGAGGACGCAAACGTCCCCGTCTCGGTACGCACCCCATTACCTGCTACTAGAAACCACTCCAACTAAATAATTTTCCAATTAGTTTTTGGAGGTGCAGGCCCAACACGCTTTCATTCGCGACGAGCATTCAAAAGGTAGATGGGATGCTGCACTGACGAGGTCTCTATTAACTTTTATGATGGAAGTGTTGGAGAGAACCATCGGAAGAGATCTTGGACAGAAGGTAGCGTTAAACGAGGAACCTAAACACGTTTGCTAGATCTGTATAACTTTACTACTTCCTGTCAATGGAAAAGAATTGTATGCGTTCTTGTTTTTTGAGTGCGCCGTCATTCTGCACAAGATGCCAACTGACAAAAGCTTGCTTTTCACAGGAAGGTCAGGGGCATGTGGCGAAAATTGGACGCCAGGCTTCGTTACGGTGAATACAAATAGTGAGTGAGAGCAAAAAAAACGTTGCGGATTGAGAACCTGGGACGGGCGAAGCAAAAGAGAAAACAGACGAGATGAAAAAGATACAAATGATTCTACATCTAGTTTACTTCTTCTTAGCAGCCTTCTCAGCGGACTTCGTTACTGGAGAGAGCATTGATATTTAGCAAAAAAAGAACAGATCCCTGAGGAGTTTAACTCACCCTTGCCACCAGTCTTGTCGGTCTTCTCAACAGACTTGATGATACCGACGGCAACAGTCTGTCTCATGTCACGGACAGCGAAACGACCGAGAGGAGGGTACTCATTGTATGACTCGACACACTGTAGAACAAAGAGTTTAGGAGCTATAAATTTTAAAAAGAACCCTCGAGCTTACCATGGGCTTACTGGGGATGAGCTTGACGATGGCGGCATCACCGGACTTGACGAATTTGGGGGCAGCTTCAATGGATTTACCTGTTCGGCGATCGATCTTCTCAATGAGCTCGGCGAACTTGCAGGCGATGTGGGCAGTGTGGCAATCGAGGACAGGAGCGTAACCAGCACCAATTTGACCGGGGTGGTTGAGGACGATGACCTGAGCGTTGAAAGAAGCGGCCTCCTTGGCGGGATCGTTCTTGGAGTCAGAGGCGACATTTCCACGACGAATATCCTTGACAGACACGTTCCTATTTGCAATAAGAAAAGGATCAAACGTTAAATTAAAGCGATTGCTTACTTGACGTTGAAGCCGACGTTGTCTCCGGGGTTGCCCTGCTCAAGTTGTTCGTGATGCATTTCGACGGACTTGACTTCAGTGGTGACGTTTGAGGGCGCGAAGGTGACAACCATGCCGGCCTTGATGATACCAGTCTCAACACGACCAACAGGCACAGTTCCGATACCACCGATCTTGTAGACATCCTGGAGGGGAAGGCGAAGGGGCTTGTCGGAGGGGCGGACGGGAGGTTCGATGGCATCGATGGCATCGAGGAGGGTCTTGCCCTTGACGACACCAGCCTTGGTCTCCTTAGTCCAACCCTTGTACCAGGGCATGCTAAATCAGGAGATGAATATCGATTTCGGCTAGATAAAATTGCGAATTGGCTTACTTGGCGGACTCCTCCAACATGTTGTCACCGTGCCATCCGGAGATGGGGACGAAGGCAACAGCCTTAGGGTTGTAACCGACCTTCTTGATGAAAGTGGAAGTCTCCTTGACGATTTCGTTGAAGCGGTCCTCGCTCCACTACAGAAATATTCAGAAACAAGTTGGGCCGATCGATTTTTTATTTATTTTTTACCTTGGTGGTATCCATCTTGTTGACAGCGACGATGAGCTGACGGACACCGAGAGTGAAGGCCAGGAGAGCGTGCTCGCGAGTCTGACCGTCCTTGGAGATACCGGCCTCGAATTCACCAGTTCCACCAGCAATGATAAGAATGGCGCAATCAGCCTGAGAAGTACCAGTGATCATGTTCTTGATGAAATCACGATGTCCTGGGGCATCAATGACCTAAAAAGTTTAATCAGCCGAGTCGGTGATGAGAAAAGATTGGATCCATACAGTGACCATGAATTTGGGGGTCTCGAACTTCCAGAGAGCGATATCGATGGTGATACCACGCTCACGCTCGGCCTTTAGCTTGTCGAGTACCCAGGCTGAAGGGGGTTTTTTTTTTTTTTTTAAGCGAAGGAAATTTTTTTGAGAAAAAAAAATGCGTACCATATTTGAAGGAACCCTTTCCAAGCTCGGCAGCTTCCTTCTCGAACTTCTCGATGGTACGCTTATCGATACCACCGCACTTGTAAATCAAGTGACCAGTCGTGGTGGACTTGCCGGAATCGACGTGACCGATGACTAGATGGGGAGGTCAGGGCTGAGGTGACAGTGATCGATAAGATAACAAGGTACTCACCAACGACGTTAACGTGAGTTTTTTCCTTTCCCATTTTGAAAGATTTCTGTAGATGGAACGGATGTTAGATCGCACACGATGAGAGTGCATCGGGAGGAAAAGAGATTGATCCATCGCTATGCAGACGAGGCGAAAGCCCGCGGGAAACATGGGGGAAAAGAGGAAGAAAATACGCACTTTGAGGGTAGTTGTGAGGGAGGAAGATGGTGGTTGGGGATAAAAGAGAGAGAATGCAGATGTTTGTGCTAGTTATACTGCTCTCAGACCAAATTTTTTTTATCGATACAGATCAGATCATCGATGACTCGGCCCCACCGGCGCATCAGTCATGTGACTCCGGGATACTATCTAATCTAATCTACCATCCGCCCTCTCCAATTAAGAACCGACTCTGCATAATCCGCTCAAAGGTCGGTCGTGCATCAACTTCTACCTGAAGACATGCCCGCACCAGCACCGCCGCGTCTCCCAGAGCACCCCCTCCATCCGGCTCTTCCCCCTCTTTCTCCTTTCCTTCCGCACATCGTTCGTCGAGCGAGATCGACGCATTCGCAAATGGCGACTCCAAACCCTCCTGCGCCTCGGCTGCTGCCATGAACGGACATTCCCCAACCAGGAGCACATATGCTACAACCCCAAACGCCCACACGTCTTGTTCCTTGCCGTAATATCGTTCGCCGCGCAGGATCTCCGGTCCAGCGTAATCAAGCCTACAACTTGTTAAGTTAGCATTCGCCCAACAATAGAAATGCCTCACGTTCCACTAAACGTATCCCAACCCCCTTTCTTCACCAAACCAGAGCTCCCGAAATCTATCAATATACATTTGCCGTTGGAGCCTAAAACTACATTTTCGTCTTTGATGTCTCGGTGTACTGCCAAATACATGAGCACGAGTGGCCAGAAGAGATTTGTGCTCTCTCACCAATTCCATGCGAGTGGAGGAAGGATATAGCATCTGCGATCTGGCCCAGGTACGTCCTGATCATCGCAGGCGGAAGTCCTTGGGGATATGATTCGACCAAGTCGAACAGGTCAGATGGAGGTGGGGGTTCATTTGGTAAGTGTTCTGGCGTCGTTGACGGCAGAATCAGATAGTAGTAATGGTTATCTTCGAAAAATTCAAGCAGTGGACAGATGTTCGGATGCCCCTTGACCACTTGTCCCTCTTTCCATTCATTTCCGGTTGGTTTCGCCTCATCATTTGGTCCATTGAACGGACGCGATGGATCCCATGGTCGTCGTGCTGGAAGTACGTATGTAGTATTCGAGATGGCAGACATCACATATATTTCGATTGGGATTGTACCGTGCTTGGGATGCTTTTTCCAGCAATCCGCCAGGATGCGAGACTTGATAACCTGTTTGATAACCAACGGGGGCTATGCAAGTCATTGTTGTAAAATATGTCCGATAGTAGGTCAGATACAGGTATACTCACTCCCAGTGAACCATCAGCCAGAAATTCCCGAGCCCGTTTGACGAGTCCATATGCCCCGCGCCCAATTTCCCTTTCAATTAAATATTCTGAGATGTTCCGGCCTCCCAGGAAGTGCTGGGTCTCTGAAGGGGAAGGCGGCCGCGTGCTGGTAATACTCAGAATGCTGCCAGAGCTTGGGGTTCGTCGCAAATTTTCTGTGAGCATTGGAATGGGTGAAGGTGGATCGATGGGGGCGATAGATACACGGCCGGCAATAAGTGAGACTCTTTGTTGCGATGATCTTCTCCTTGGCCGCGGCGACGAGGGTGAGCGAGCCACAGGTTGAATGGATGGGGTAATTGGTCGACATATCGCCTGAGGGAGTATTTGCGGCGACGTTGAAGTCATGAGGATTGGTTTTGTTTTGAGGACAGGAGACCTGTCAAGATATATGTGATTGTGTATTCTCCCAAGTGCTGGAGACCTCTCCACTTCCGTCTGTCTGAGGTCTGCTGGTTCTGTATTTGGCTGTGTCGGCGTCTCTTGCACTGTGGGTAGGTCAACCTGTGCCGCCCAATCAAAACCTCGGCCGATGGAGGTAACGCCCCAGCTGCCTACGCTCGCCGTTCGGTATATTGGAGCATGTGGTGGGGCGATCCAGTCGTCGTCATCAAAGGTAATTCCGATAGGCGAGGCTGATAGCATATATTGCTTGCAAAGGACGGTCTTTAGTGTACTCACTGTCGTCCACAAGTGAGTTGTAAAGGCTCCACAAGAGTTGTAAGGACCAACTTTTAAGACCCCGTGGTAAAAGGTCCAGACATACTGAAATTTAATGATGGGTGCCAGGGGGGCTTGATTACGTGAGCACTTCTCGTCCAAGCCTGGTCACCGTCAACGCCGTCTCCCTCAAGCCCAACAACTTGTGAGTATCTCATCCCCTGCCTCTCATTTTCTTTCCAAGTCGACGAACGAATGCTACTGCGAGTTATCCATGTGCAACAGATCCATTGGACTCCTTTGGAGGCTGGATGGTGGTCTGCCATACCGGATAACGTTTTGGCTTGACCCCGTGCAAATTTTCTGACTCTCTTCCCTCCAGTCGCTAATGGCCATCAAGATCGTTAAAAAGCGCACCAACAAATTCAAGTCCGTCCACGTTCACCGATGCTTTCCTCCCGTTCTGACAATCTATTAGGCGCCATCAGTCGGACCGCTACCATGGTGTGAAGGAGTCGTGGAGAAAGCCCAAGGGTATCGACAACAGAGTCAGGCGTCGCTTTAAGGGACAAACTGCAATGCCCAAGGTGCGTTCGTTCATCTCTTCTCGCCTTGTTGTAATATTTACCTCTTGCTAGATCGGATACGGCAGCAACAAAAAGGTTAGCATCACTTCAAAACCCATTTGATGACAATCCCCAATATTTCACTCTCCAGACACGCCATCTCCTACCTAACGGTCTCAAGAAATTCCTTGTCAACAATGTCCGGGAAGTCGACCTTCTCTTGATGCATAACAAAACCTTTACCGCCGAGATTGCCCACAACGTTAGCAGCCGAAACCGCACCACCATCATCGAACGGTACGTAACATGGCATTGATTTGGTCGCACCTTTCCTTATTTTTTGATAAATGTAGGGCAAAGGTTCTGGGTGTCAAGATCACCAACGCCGAGGCTCGTCTGCGGTCGGAAGAGTAGAGTGTCTTCGGTTATTACATTCCAGCATTTTCTCATATGTAATATCACGTATGTTGTCTATGCACACGCGCCATGCCATCCGTGACTCTGAGTCCATGTCGGGATTTTGACTTGGCCTCTCAATCAATCTAAGATTAGATTTTAATCAATATCATAGCTCCTCGTCCACATCCCACTTACACCTCTACTGATTTCAAGAATGCAAGTGGCTCGCTGTTCACGTATCATATAATTGCCTGATCCCTTTCTAGGGGTACACGGTCTGCTTCCCATGCGGGATCCTGGTATACTGCAGAGGGTAAGGATGACTCATCCCTTGAATCTCGACTGATATTTTCCAAAGAGAAGGTTCTCAATCGTGAACTGAACAAATGGCTCGAGGAAGTTGGGAAGACCATAGAACCGTATCCGATTAAAGGAGGCAAAGCCATCATCGCGCCGTCAGTAATGATGCTCACTTTCATTCACCCCAACTGAGATTAGGCTGGCGATAGTCATGCAGGATACTCGTACTCAGGTGCGGCAGCTGCATGGGCTTACAAGAGCATCGATACCTCATCTATGTTCGTCTTTGGGGTCCTTCTGAAGGCATCGGAAGCTTATGGATTGTCCGCAGAAAGCGCGTTTTTATCTTGGGACCTTCACATCACATCTATCTGGAAGGCTGTGCGTTATCCAAATGCAAGGAATACGAGACGCCGATCGGCAACTTGCTCCTAGACTTAAATAGTAAGTTTTTCAACACTGGGGTATCGCTCTAAAGATTTACTATCCTTGCCAGCGATCAAGGAACTCCAGGCAACAGGGAAATTTGAGTACTTGAACCTACAAGCCGATGAAGATGAACACAGCATAGAGATGCATCTTCCGTATGTCAGGAAGGTGTTTGAAGGGTAATCGTTCTTGATTTCCATTAATCTGAGGCATTGAGTTCACCTTTTTTCAGGAAGGACATTAACATTATCCCCATCGTTGTGGGTGCGCTTTCCAAGGAAGTCGAAGCGCAATTCGGGGCGATCTTAGCGCCTTACCTTGCAAGCGACGATACATTCTTCGTCATTTCAAGCGACTTTTGTCATTGGTTTGTCGTCCACTGTTCGTTTCTCCGTTTCCATTTGACCATAGTTGTCCAGGGGAACGAGATTTTCGTATACCTTTTATTATCCTGAAGCTGCGCCAAGCGAGGCCGCAGGGATACGTCTCTCAAGAAGCAATGGACCATCTTCAGATTACCCCATCTATGAATCCATTACCCGACTAGACCATGAGGCCATGGACGTCCTCACATTGCCGCCCTCCACCGCCATGGATGCGCACTCTGAATTCGCGAAATACCTTTCACGAACAAAGAACACAATCTGTGGACGGCACCCCATTGGTGTGATTTTTGGTGCACTCTCGGCTCTGGAGAAGGACAAGGGTATTAAACCGGAGCTCAAGTGGGTGAGATACGAGCAAAGTAGCCATTGTCATTCCATACGGGACTCGAGCGTCAGCTATGCTAGCGCTTATATTAGATTCTAAGGTCCACGTTCTGCACTATATCAGGGGAGGGTAGCATCTAGAAATTCATCTGTAGGATCTATACACCATATCTTCAGAGATGGCTAAGCTGAACTTGAAGGCCGAGAGGCGCGTCCTCTTCATGCTGTGATCCAGGCACTCCTGGATCTTCGACAACCTACCAGCAAATCATCAACATTCGTGAAACGCCCAAAAAAAAAAAAGCCTTGCCCTTCCTTTCTCCACTTCAATGTCTTCGAAACCCCATTCTCTCGACGATCCACCCTTCAAATGATCCCCACTAACCAACATAAGAGGCTTCCAGACCCCAATCACTTCCTTTAGGCGATCCTTCTCGAGATCCTGCCTTTTCTCAAGCTCGGTGAGCGAACAACACCCCACTTTCATAAGCATCTCCCTGTCCCCCGTCAAGTTCCTCACCAGCGCAATCGTCGTGGCCGCATGGCTCACTATGAGCAGCCTGCGCGTGCGTTCAGCGGGTAGTCGCTGTGAGAGGGCCGGCCCAAAGGCGTGCATGAAGGCGTCGATGCGTGAGTGAAGCTCGGCTACGGTCTCGCCCTTTCGGGAAGGGTAGAAGAGGGTTTCCCAGCTTGGATCAACTTGGGAGCAGAATGCCTGGAGGGTGGGGGTGGGGCCTGGGCGGGGGTGGAGTCCTGTCCCCGGGGTGACGGGGGAGTACCATTCGGCGATACCTGTGATGGGTGGGGGGTGGGGTTAGTTTGAGATAAGAAGAATGAATGCATACCGTGCTCGACGTAGATGGGTAGTCCGAGCGCCTTTGCTAGCGGTTGAGAAGTTTGCAGACAACGATCTGGGGAAATCGGGGATCAATTGATAGAATTTGAATCATCACAATGTAACTTACAGTAAGGTGAGGAGAAAATAGCAGTCGGACGCTCGTCTTCAGGGAAAGATAAAAAGTACTGGCAGAGTTCCTCTGCTTGGGTCTATGATATTTATTTCAATTTTGGAGAATTAGGATGGCAGAACTGGTACCTCTCCATATGCCGCCAACGGTGGGTCTCTAGGCAAACCGGTCGGACTTGTCCTGGGAGGAAGTGAGAATCAATTGGAGAGTTGGTATGATGTTGCCTACCACCCTGAACTGACCCAATTGAGTCTGAAGCCTAAGGAGATCACGATTGTGAACGGAGTGAACTTGACAGATATGCATCCTATTTACCGTGCCGGGCAATGTAGATTTTTTCAATCATACTGATAACGGGCGCAAGAGTCAAAAAGGTTCATTTACACATGGGGAAGGCGTTGATTTCATCTCGGAATCCGAAAGGTTTTATTCAGATCTTTGCAAGTTTCATTCATGGCCGTGACGAGATCGATATCAATGGAACAAACAGGAGTGAAATATACAGTGAGAAAAAAAAAAAGGAAGCAAGAATTATATGCAGAGAGCGAATACTGGTGATTGTTAGACCCACAGGAAGAGAGAGAGATGTACAGGAAATGTTGGAATATTCTCTCATAAACAGACCCGCGTAAAAGGATTCTTTTTTCTTTTGAGGGACGATCTCACGAACGAACCCAGCGTGTTGGCCACTAAGACAAGGTGGGAAAGTCGGTCTGGTCGTCGACGTTGACGAGGGGGGCGCTGGAGCCATTCTGGCGTCCGCCACGGGGACCACCACGGGAACGAGTGCTGCGACCCCTGTCTCCACGGTGCTCACCACCACGATCGCCACGGCCACGGCCACGACCACCACGGTCTGGACGGTCGAAGCGAGCCTCGATTTCGAGGTAGACTTTGTCTTCCTTCTTGGCGCGAGCCTTGGGGGCAGACTTGCTCTGTAAAGGGGGGGTTGAGGAAGAATGATATGGGTGAAAGGAGGAGAGAGAGAGATACCTTGCCAACAAAGTAGGCACCCTCTTCTTCGTTCTTGGCAAGGGGGACGGCATCTTTCCAGATGTTATCGTCTGCTCCCTCATTGGCCTTGCGGGTGTTTTCGAGCTTGGGAATGAGGCTGTCCTTTTCCTTTTGCTGAGCAAGATATTGGTCGAGGGTGAGGGTATTGTCGTCCTCTTCTGGCTCGCGTTCTCTGCGAGGGCGGCCTTCGGGCTTGACAGCATCGGCATCAGGGGCAGGAGGGGCGGCATCAGCAGGGATGGCCCAAGCATCGGCGGAGGATGCAGTTGCACCTCCCCAGTCAGCAGCAGCGGCACCAGGATCGGCGCCCCATTCGTTGGTGGACTCTACAGCAGCATCTACCGTTGCGGCAGTCTCGTTTTGGAGTTCAGTGTTGCCGTCTGCGCCGCCCCAGGATTGTTGGATCTTCTTGTCAGAGTCGCTAGAAATAGGATTAGAGGAGAGAAGGAAAGACGGGGGAGAAAAACGGACGTCAGACCGGTCTGGGAGTGCCTGTCGAAAGGACGACCTCTGCGGGTAGAATCACCACGACCACCACGACCTCTGCCACGACGTTCACCACGAGCATCACTGGCTAATGGAAAGAATAAGTTGATGTGGGTGAAAAAAAAAAAGAGAAGACAAGAACCTGGCTTGTTGGCGTCTGACTCTGTGACGAGTGCAGCGTCCTTTGACTGGGGTTTGCCACCACGAGCGTAGTATTTACCACCACGGGAAGCTGGACCACCCCTGGATCTTTGGGCACCAGTGCCGCGGGTAGGAGGAGCCGGAGTGGGTTCTGGCTCTTGCTTTGCTACGGGGGCAGACGCGGGGGCCTCGTCATCTACAAGGCGATGAGTGAAGAATTGAGAAGATGGGGAAGGGCATTACCGTCGAGAAGGGCGAAGGGGTTTTTTGTGGCCACCGACATTGTTAATCGGGGCCCTTTGACTTGTCAGTAGGGGTGGACTGTTGCGGGCGATGGGCGGAGGGCGTTCCACATTCCCTTTCCTTTTTTTTTTTTTTTTTTTCGCACCAAGCCCCCGGAACGGGGTGTCACGGGGCGTGATGGAACTGTACAGTTGCAAAAAAAGTATATAACCGGGGCATTCTTTGATTCGTTTGGCAACGCAAAAAAAAGCACAGGTGAGGATGAATAATTTTTAAATTTTTTTATTCAAGGCTAAGTGTAGTTGCAGCCCCATAAAAGCATCTCTCCGATGACCTGCCCGCCCTCGGGATGGCGTGGGTCGAGGACCGGGAGACCGTCCAGGTGGGCTGGAGAAGGAAATGGGACAGGACTTGGGTGCGGAGTG
>Ga0307509_10010468_pt1 | contig 11358 bp, 9 predicted proteins | sample 10_EM_MG_FD_202245 | JGI IMG/M metagenome (GOLD analysis project Ga0307509, IMG submission 202245) | Populus trichocarpa ectomycorrhiza microbial communities from riparian zone in the Pacific Northwest, United States - 10_EM | ecosystem: Host-associated > Plants > Roots > Unclassified | place... | reverse complement strand
ATTGATAAATATCCAATATGAATGGAAATGTTCTCTGCAGTAAAACCATTCTTTTGATTTAGAGGTCAGCCATTTTGTGAAGGAAATTGGTTACAAGCTTCTCTTGAGGATCATATGAGCATATTAGAAGCATAAAGTTCCTAGACGTTGGTTCTTATCGACTAGAATCGACTTCTGACATAAAGCAGTTGAAGATCATTTGAGATTAAAGATACTGTTAGTAGCACAGCATTGGCAGGTCTGAAGTTTCTGGAAAAAAACATATGCACTTTTGATGGGATGAAATTCTTGTGTGTAGCTGGATCATTGTGCTCCTAGATAATATAATGCTCGGTTCACTAGACAAAACTATTGTCTGGCGGTAGGCACCTGGTTGTTGTGTAATTATGTTGGATGATGCTTGAAGCAAGATATGGAGTTTCCTTGAGGTCAAACAAAAACAATTAGGACAAAAAAACGGACAGTTCAAGATAGTCGTCTTCAACATTGTATATCCAGGAAAGGGAGCATAGAAGCGATGTGTTTAATGCAGAAAGCACTTTGGCCGGCTGCTTCTGGATTTGTGTTTGAGGTCGAGGGATTGTTTGATTTGTACTTAGTAGTTCAATATTTTTCTGGAAAAAAAAAGTAGCCGTTGGTTTCAATGTCCTTTTTTCAATTGTTTTTATTTCCCTTCACAAAGTTACCAAGTTTATTCTATTCTCTAATCTTATTCCGAATGGAATCCATTTCGTAGCCGGCTATCAAATTATATTCTAATTGCATTAAAAACTCCATCTGTTCTACTGATTTTCTTAATTCTGCATCAGATTCTTCTACATCTTCTGGTTGATGTTCACGTATCATATTGTAATCAGAGCCCAACCAATAGTGGCATTAAAATAATTCGTACATATTTCTATAGGAATGGAAATGGAATGATAGAAAGCAATATTTTAACTCAAGGACACAAATAGCATGTACTGCCATTCGTCTACCTCCGGCACCGTTGACTACAATGTTAAGTTTTGTTTAATAATGCAACAACCATGAAAAGTGGGGATTTATGAATTTTTTAGTAGGTGATGATAAGATGAACATAGACATGTGAACGTTTGTACCGCTAATTTAATATCTCAGATTCGAAGGAAAGTTTACAAGATTTGGCTCGCAGATCTAGAGGCAGTGCAGAGTGATATTAAATTAACTAGCATATCATTTCTGATAAAGAGGCTAGCTTAAATTTGCAGTAACCATGTGTTTTTCTTGGTATTTTCACCTAGTGTTGATCGATTTTGGAAATTTCGAAGGTGTGCATAAAGAAGTTGGCATTTGTTATGTTCAGATGAGAGAGTTCTGAAGTATGTGTGAGTTTCACCCAGTCAAAGGCTGGCATGCTTCAAGAAAGTACAAATTATAGCATTGTTATTATCTTTCTCAGAAAAGATTAGTGATGGTGAAAGGTCATTGAGAAAATGAAGAATCTCAATAAACAAAGAAAGGAATTATTTTAAAAGGTTGACATTTCCAATATGATGTGGGCTGTTTTTGGCACCCACTGTTTTATGTCGAGTTCTATCCAAGGTAGATGAAGACAAACTACACTCACTCAGCTATTAAAATCATCAGGGTTCGTCTTGAAAATTCTGGTTATGGTGAAATGATAGAGCAAGTTACAATTTCTTATCGTTGAAGGTTTTTTTTTTCTTTGTTTTTCTATATCATACTGAATTAACAGAAATTTGTGTGGTGAGAAAGATGCACGGGTCATCTAGGAGAACAAAGGGGAAGGTAAGATGGAGCAAACTGTATTCATTTTCGTGCTTTCGACCACACACATCCGATCCTGATTCTGCTCAGGAGCTCATCGGTCAGCCAGGATTTTCTCGGGTGGTTTTCTGCAATGAACCTCAAGTGCACAAGAGAAAACCTTACAAGTACACGAACAACTCGGTATCCACAAAAAAGTACACTGCTGTCACTTTTCTACCCAAAGCACTTTTCGAGCAGTTCCGCAGAGTTGCCAATTTGTATTTTCTTTTGACAGCAGCGTTGTCCATCACTTCTTTGGCTCCTGTTAAACCTGTAAGTTTGATTGCTCCGTTGGTATTTGTGGTGGGGATCAGCATGCTCAAAGAGGCTGTTGAGGATTGGTATCGGTTTTTGCAGGTAACTTCTTGCAAAACATAGCATGAATTCTGATTTTTCTCCTTGTATCATTTGAAAACTTATATCACCAATTAATTATTAATTATTCACTTTATTTTCCATCATCTTTACATTTCAGAATTTGATTATATTTTTACTTTAAAGTGAAATTTAGATGGATTTTCTTGCTATGGTTATGTTACCATTAATTCTGTGCAGGACTTGAATGTGAACACTCGAACAGTAAAGGCTCATGCAGGAAATGGCTTATTTGTGGATAAATTATGGAGAGAGATTTCTGTAGGAGATGTTGTTAAGGTTAACAAGGATGAATACTTTTCGAGCGATCTTCTCTTGCTATCGTCCAGCTATGAAGATGGTGTTTGTTATGTGGAGACTATGAACCTTGATGGAGAAACGAATCTAAAAATCAAGAGATGTTTAGAGGTCACACTTGATTTGAATGAGGATGCAAAATTCAGTGAATTCAAAGCCACCACCCGTTGCGAGGATCCCAATCCAAGCCTTTACACCTTTGTGGGGAATTTAGAGTTTGAGAATAAAATATACCCCTTGAGCCCTTCTCAAATACTTTTAAGAGATTCAAAGCTTCGAAACACTGATTATGTTTATGGAGCTGTGATCTTTAGCGGGCATGATACGAAAGTAGTAAGGAATTCCACCATGTCACCATCTAAACGAAGCAGGCTTGAGAAAAAGATGGATAAAGTCATCTACCTTCTTTTCTCTATGCTTCTTCTGATCTCACTAGTGACTTCCATCGGGTCTGCTGTGGTCATAAAATCTGATATGAGTCAATGGTGGTATCTTAGTTTGGAAGATTCTGATCCACTCTTCGATCCATCAAATCCTTTAAAATCAGGTTTTCTTCAGTTCATAAGGGCTCTAATATTGTATGGTTACTTGATTCCCATTTCTCTGTATGTCTCCATTGAAATTGTCAAGGTTCTACAAGCTAAGTTCATTAACAAGGATAAAAAAATGTATGATGAAGCAACCTGTAAGTCTGTCCAGGCTCGAACTTCAAATTTGAATGAAGAACTTGGTCAAGTAGAAATCATTCTGTCAGATAAAACAGGAACTTTGACTTGTAATCAGATGGAGTTTAGGAAATGCTCGATTGCTGGAATTTCGTATGGGGGTAACATAAATGAAGTTGATATTGCTGCTTCAAAGCGAATGAATACTGACATTGAGGCATATCGATCTAGTATCGACCAATCTGATACAACAAGTCAGAGCCTTGAAATGTCTGAGTTTTCCGTGGCTGATATTATCACTCAAGAGGCTATTCTTAGGGGTCAAGAAAATGCAGATAATTTGAATGCTAGAAACTCAAGACTCTCTGATGTGAGGAAAGAATCAGTTATCAGGGTCATCAAGGGTTTCAACTTCAGGGATGACAGGTTAATGAACAACCAGTGGATTTACAGGTCTGACTTGTTTGATATGACAATGTTCTTCAGAGTCATGGCTCTATGTCACACAGGTATACCCGTTGAAGATGGCCAAACTGACAAGCTTAAATATGAAGCAGAGTCCCCAGAAGAAGTTGCTTTTTTGATTGCTTCACAAGAATTTGGATTCCAATTTTTCCAGCGGACACAATCCCTAATGACCCTCAAAGAGCTTGATCCTTCCTCCGGGAAGCAGGTGAAGAGGTATGCCCACCCCCAAACACCCCCCCTATGTCAAAAAGCGTTAAGCTAATGTCATGGTTTATGTTCAGGGAGTACAAGCTGTTGAATTTGTTGGAGTTCAGTAGTTTTCGTAAAAGAATGTCTGTAATAGTAAGAGATGAAGATGGTAAAATCTATCTTCTCTGCAAAGGGGCAGATAGGTAAGTCGCCCACTCACTCATTCCATTATTTGAATCCAGTTCTGTACAACAGCGAATGAATTCCACTTAAGTCATTCTGTTCTCATTTTTCAACATTTTTTTTCCAGCATCATCTTCGATAGGCTTGCAGATAATGGTGGGGCATACCAAGAAGCAACAACCTCACACCTTTCAAATTATGCAGAAGATGGATTTCGGACTCTAGCATTTGCTTACCGAGTACTTGAGCTGGCTGAGTACGAACAGTGGAACTCAATATTTATGCAGGCAAAGACTACAGTAGGTCCTGAAAGAGAAGAATTACTGGAGCATGCAACTGAAATGATAGAAAAAGAACTAATTTTATTAGGAGTTGCTGCTGTTGAAGACAAGTTACAGAAAGGGGTTAGCCTTTTCTCTTTCTGAGCGAGTACATGCATGCTTGGGATTGAAAGTAGAGAGTCTGTTTTATGGAACTGATGCATCTTTCTTGACTTATGCATCAGGTTGTAGAATGCATAGATAAACTTGCTCAAGCAGGGATGAAAATATGGCTGCTCACTGGTGACAAGAAGGAAACTGCTATAAACATCGGGTAAGGTTTGTGATTTGTGAACTTTTCTTGAAAGATACAAGCCCAATAGGAAAACAAAAGAAATGTGGACTGCCTTACTAATGCGCTCTTTTTTCTTCCTGTTTTCTCTTCTGTTCTGCAGATTTTCTTGCAGCTTGCTTCGGCAGGACATGAAACAGTTCCATGTATGTTTGAGCAAAGAAACCGAGTCTAAAAACCAACTGAAGGTGACAATTTCAAAGAGTGATGTCATTAGTGCACCATCTGAAAACTAATAAGTTAGTGGAAAAGATAACAGAATGGTTACGCAAACCCCAAATACACTTAATGATGGATTGTTGTTTCCTTACTGTGAATTTGATTGGTAATTACAGATTTTCTTAGCTAGTAATAGATTGCATTTTCCTATTTTTTCAGGCTATGAAAGAGGAGATTTTGCACCAGATTGAAAGTTCATACCAAGTGATGTGCCAAGATAGCAATAAATATTCACCCTTTGCTTTGGTACTGGATGGAAGAGCTCTTGAAATTGCTTTGAAATCTGATGTGAGGGACCAGTTCTTACAGTTAGCTGTTAATTGTGCTTCTGTTATATGCTGCCGAGTATCTCCAAAACAGAAGGCTTTGGTAGGTTTTGCATCTATTGAATACACTGATCACTGATGTATGTAGAATTGACACAATTTGGATGCACTACAAACAAGATTTGACTCAAGTCCACTTTGTTTCTAGTTTTTTTTTCTTTTTACTGAACAAGTTCTATTAATTTTTCCTCCAACTGGTTCGAATAAGAAATCCTTATGATTTCTTAAACATCTTTCGATGAGCTTCAATGACTAGCATTTTCGAAATATTAGTTGCTCACAGACATTGGCATATCCAGATTACTCGATTGGTGAAGGAGTACACTGGTAAGACAACCTTGGCAATTGGGGATGGGGCAAATGATGTTGGCATGATTCAAGAAGCTGATATTGGAGTTGGAATCAGTGGAATGGAAGGGATGCAAGTAAGCCTCGCAATTCATTGCAGGAAAACCTTTCTGGCATCCTCTTTTGTCATTTTAAGCCGAATATTAAGTTTCATATCTCCGTTATTGCTTGCAGGCAGTCATGGCTAGTGACTTCTCATTGCCTCAGTTCCGATTTCTGGAGAGATTACTCATAGTCCATGGGCATTGGTGTTACAAGAGAATCTCTAAGATGGTGAGTTTCCATTTCTACCATATGTTAATTTACTATCTACATGTTAAGGCTGCATCTCTTCCTTTGGACTCAAATTTCCATCCTCCTGCTATAGGTTCTATACTTTGTATACAAGAACATTGCTTTCGGCCTCACTCTATTCTACTACGAAATATTCACAAATTTCTCTGGGGATTCCTTATATGATGATTGGTATATGGTAATGTTCAATGTCCTTTTGACGTCATTGCCAGTTATATCACTTGGAGTCTTTGAGCAGGACGTTTCGTCAGATGTATGCCTCCAGGTAATGCTCAAGCAAGAGAACCTACATTTCCCTATAAACAAGAGAGAAGGAAGACTTCTAATGCATTTACATTTTCTGTCAAATGAAACAGTTTCCATCCCTTTACAGACAAGGGCAGAGGAACATAATTTTTTCTTGGAGCCGTATTGTTGGTTGGATACTGAATGGCACAGTTGCTGCCTCAGTCGTATTCCTTGCAAACATATACATATTCTCTCCTGCTGCATTCAGACAAGAAGGAAATGTAGCAGACATCACACATTTTGGTGCCATTATGTACACATGTATAATATGGACTGTCAACTGCCAAATTGCTCTCATCATCACTCACTTCACTTGGATCCAACATCTTTTCATCTGGGGCAGCATCCTGTTATGGTACATTTTCGCAGTCGCCTACGGTGCACTCCCTCCTGACTACTCTCAACGAGGATTCAACATCATCACAGAATCGATCGGATCAACACCTAAGTACTGGATTGCTACATTTCTTGTTATAGTTGTTGCATTGCTTCCATACTTCACACACATTGCCTTTCAAAGACTGCTCTATCCGATGGACGATCACATAATCCAAGAAATGAAACACTGCAAGAAAGATGTTACAGAAAATCAGATGTGGCTGAGAGAACAACGAAACTCGCAGAGGAGCACTCAGGTTGGATTTTCAGCAAGAGTCGATGCAAGAATTCGGTCATTCAAAGAAGGGTTGAGCCTAAAGAGGATATCAATCTATAAGTCTGTGACAAACACTCCTTTTTATAAATCATGGACAAGCAGTCCAATATTTTCTTAAGTTGGCTGAAGAATGTATTCTTTTTGTTCCTTTTTAAAAAAAAATTATAATTCATTCATAGATTTACCTTGTAAGCTAGGTTCACACCTCTCGATACCTCAATGACAAATTTACGTTAGTATATCCGTTTATTCTAAATGCTTGAATTGGGCGAACTATGCATATGGTCCTCTAAGTCTCAGATTTTGATCACATTGACCATTGTACCACAATTTTGGGTATTGCCAACCCTCATTAATTCCAATTTGTGATCACACATGGTCCTCATGTGCAATCATCCTAACTAGATTGCTGCCGTATACAAAACTTTTAATAATATAACTAGCAAGTTGCTTACGTGTTATAGCGGAAAACCATAGTTTTAAAATTTAGTCTGACTCGGCGGGTCGACTCGAAACTCAATTGATTTGAAGTTGGAACCGGATCAGGTTTGTAAAAAAATAAGGGTAGTTAAAAACTTGACTTGCCTGAAGGGTTGACCCGGTCGACCCGGCAAGACCCAGTAAAAAATTCGCTTGCAATCCGTTGACTATTTTTTTATTTTTTACCAAAACAACATCGTTTAGATTTGTAAAAAAAATTGAGGTTGACCCGGGCCTTGGGCCGGGTTTAAAAGCACTACGAAAAACATTTCAATAGTGATTTAAATTTCATGTTTATTTTTGTATTTTAAAATTATTTTTGAAAAAAAAATTAAAAAAAATATTTTTTTCTTTGTTTCAAATTAATTTTTTTTTTAGTATTTTTAGATCATTTTAATATGTTGATGTCAAAAATAATTTTTTTTTAAATAAAAAAATATATTATTTTAATGTATTTTCAAGTAAAAAACACTTTAAAAAGCAATCGTTATCACACTTTCTAACACTCCCTAAATCTAGCCAAGCTTTACATGTTAATATTGTAATCGTTTATCTAGTGAGAGTTGATTTAGTATTACCCAGCCAACCCGGCAGGTGCAATCAGGACTCGATCAACGAAAGCTTAGTTTGATTTTTTTTAAAATTTAAAAACAACATTAATTTAATGTTTTTTATAAAATAAAATATATATTAAAACAATGATATTCTAAATTGAAAAAAAAACTAAATAAAAAGAAGAAAAAGATTGAGTTGTTGGAGGGTGAAATAAAAAAATTATTTAATTAAAAAAGAGATACAAAAAAAGTTAACTCAATCAACCCGGGTCAATCTATCAAACCTGTGATCCGGGTCATGAGATTTGGATAATACCTAGAAAGCAAATAAAAAAATTTATGAAGTTTAATTCTCAATCAATCCCATATTAAATGATGAAATCAAAGAAAAAAAATCAAATAGAAAAGGTGATAAGAAAAAAAAAACCTTATTCAACCTGGATTAACTTGTTAAACTCATGATCTGAGTTATGAGATAGTGATAAATTTATAAAAAACAAATAGAAAAAAATTATGAATTTCTACTTCCAACAAATCTAATGTTGAAGATTGAAATCGTGAGAAAAAAAAACTAAATTCGTAAAATTAATATATAACTCAATAGAAAAAAAAATTGAAATAAAATTATGAAATATAATTTTCAAAATAGTGAAGTATTAAATTGAAAAAAAAACTAATAAAAAAAAGATCGAGTTATTGAATAATAAAATTATATATATATATATTATTTTAATAAATAATGTTATGTAAAAGTGATACAATGATTGAGCAAGTATTTGTTAAATATAATTATTGAAGATCCTCCGACAAAAGAGGAACACGTGGAAGTCAAATGAAAAAGAAAAAGAAAAGAATCCAAAGCAAGGATGCATTTCTTATAGCATAATTTGCAAGTAATTAAGATGTTGAAAAGAGACCAAAGACTTGTTTTGGAATTGAGCACTCATAGTTTCTTTAGCCTTAAAATTTTATCTCCTTTTTCTTTCTAATTTAAGATTTGAGTTTAACACCTTTGTCTTTGAGGTGTTAGGGGGAAAAAAAAAAAAAAACCTTTTTCACCCTGTAAGAAAAGATAAAGCAATAATGTAAAACCTCAATATAGTCCCTAAGCTATATATATCGGTTCTCGATTGAGTCCTAAAGAAAAAGATTTTATCAATTGAATCCCTAATGTCTTAGACACTTAGGTAAAAAAAACAAAAACAAAAGAAAAAACAAATTCTAATTTAACGGACTGCAAGTCTGTAACTGTATAGCCGCCACAACCCAAACGTCGCCGTTTCCTGTCATCTCAGCTTGCTTATTAGGTTTTTCTCGCAACCTCAAAACACAACCGCCACCGCCATCTCCTGCACCTGAGGCAGCAGACGGAGCTAAAGATTCACAAGCCCTCTCTCACATGGATAACAGACAAGACATTTTGGGGAACAACAGTCCCGAAGTCATACGCTGGCTCTGTAACCTATCAGAATCTGAGCTTGTAAGTTAAACATGAGTTTTGTCTTTTATTTCCTTCTTCTTCTTCTTCTTATGATTCTTGATGAACTAAATAGTTTATTTTTTTAATTTGTGTTTGAAGGATATGCTAATTAGGTTAAAATCACTAATTCTCCATCGCGCCAAAGTACTCGGTCATGATGAACTCGCCAAGAATTTCGATTTGCCCACGCTTCGAGCCATCGGTATCTTTTCTGCTCTCTCTCTCTCTCTCTCTCCCCCCTCTTTAATTGTCATTTAATTCTTAACGATTGTAAATAGATATGGAGTTAGAGTGAACTGTTGAAACTTTTAATTCGGAGCCTGTTCCTCGTCATATATATATATATATATGCCTGTTGTGATTGTTGCATTTCAATCGTGTGTGTACTACATGCATTGCTCGTAGTTCTTTCGTATGAGGTTGTCCTTTTTTCTCTCTCCTTATTGAAATTGGATTGATTTGGTCTCCAGGATTCTTCATATTAGGGTTTGTACTCCTTTTGACTTGTTCTTAATGGTGAATGACATTGGAACTGTAGTAAAGTGTTGTAAGATTAATTTGGTAGCCACATTGTTATCTTATGCGGAATTTGCTTTTGCAGTGATATACCAAACCCAAATATGATCTCTACTGCATGCTTTAAATCGTGGACTTGTAGTTGAGAATCCACTGAGTCTTCTAGCCCTTTAAGGATCATAGAGTGCTTGTCTCTGTAAGCTTGTGACTGCAAACATGATGTCCAGATTCCAATAAAAATTTGATCTCTCTGCTTTATTTTAGGTGTTTGATATGATTAAGAATGAAGGGTAATTGAGCATGATAAAAATTGGTCATTTTGTGGAGCAGTGGTAAATTTTTCAGGCTGCTAAGCAAATGCATGGTTCAAATCCTGAAACATTGTGACACGCTCTTGATCATTTGTTTGAATCCTTCTTTGGAAGCTCCAACAATAAAAGATGCCCTTACATGCAGAATATTATAACAGGATGTCTGCATCCTTTCACTGGTTGAATGTAGCTTCCTTCCTTGTAGAATTGAATTAATTCTGTGAAGTTCTCAACTCTTATAGTGGCTAAGAAAGTCTTGTATTTTCTCTGAGCTATATGCAGCGCTCCTTTTGATGGAATATCTGAAAGGAAAGTTTAAACATTCATCACAAGTTCAAGGCTTGACTAAGCTTGTTGTATTCCCTGAGTGTTGCAATCTATTAGAAGGTAATCCTGGGGAAGATTCCAGCATGGAAGAGCTGAAGGCTTGTATTGGTATTGATGAAAGAAAGAGACCAACCGAAAGGTATGAAGAATCTCAGAGTGCAGTTGTTAATGAATTTCTGTTAAGTTATGATATATATTTTTTATGGGTGTTTGGACCTTACTGATAATTCTAGAATCATTGTTAATTAATTCATTTCCCTACCTTCATTGGCAAGCTAGTGATGCATAAAGAAAACAACTTATGATTTTGTGCGAGATATTATCGTTCTAGATGTAGTATCCGATATTTGTTGAAGTATTGATGTCCTTTCTGTCTTTCTTTGTGCCTTTTTCCCTGCCACAGCAAGAACTTGCATCCAAAATTACATCTAATGACTGATCAGGATCTGGTTCAATTTGGTACTCTGCTCATAAGCTTAGAGACAATGCTTGAGGAGTTATGTACTCACTGAGAGCTATTCTCGTTTTTTATTTCTGCTTGGTGAACTGATATTGGTTCCAGCAGATTTGAAGTTAAAATTAGAAGTGAAGTTTGCATTTCTTTGGCAAACTATGGATTTTTTGCAGCCCTGTTATCGCTTCCTTTACAACCAAATTCTACATCCTTGAAAATTATCCAACCACGACCATACAAGCTATTTAGCAATTGTCACTTAATGTTTCTAGATTGCAAAATCCATCCTGGGCAAGGAATTAGTTTCCTGCCTCTTGAATATGTGAAAAGGCTTTTCTGGATACCAGTTTGTATAATTGGTGAACTGATTGCTTGCTGGTTCCTTGCTGTAATTTGTTACTATTAACTCAATGGCAGGAATAATGCTCTACTGTCTGCTCGTCATTTCTGATACATCTATTAATCTCTCTGTTAATCCATTTGTTTGTAGACCAGGTGAAGAGGCAACCAAACAGAAGAAACAGAG
>Ga0307509_10010467_pt1 | contig 11359 bp, 8 predicted proteins | sample 10_EM_MG_FD_202245 | JGI IMG/M metagenome (GOLD analysis project Ga0307509, IMG submission 202245) | Populus trichocarpa ectomycorrhiza microbial communities from riparian zone in the Pacific Northwest, United States - 10_EM | ecosystem: Host-associated > Plants > Roots > Unclassified | place... | reverse complement strand
GGCGAACGCGGCGAGCACCCGGCGGTCGGCGGCCGGCAGTACGCGCCCCGACAGGGCCAGGGACATGTGGTCGCCGACCGGTACGTCGACGTCCGCGTGTTCGGGGTTCTGGCAGGGGCGCGGGCCGACACTGCCCGCGCAGGTCCAGGGATCCAGCTCGCCGGCCCGCTCCAGCAGGGCCACCGACTCCATGCCGAAGGTCTCCCGCACCCGCTCCAGGAGCGCCTCCAGGCTGGTCTCGCCGCGCAGTACGTTGCCCGCGAGGTAGGACAGGATCTCGGACTCGGCGCGCAGCCGGGCCGCCTGGTCGGTGCGTCTGGCGGCGAGGTCCACCACCGACGCCACCGACACGGCCACGGCCACGAAGATCGCGATGGCGACGATGTTCTTGGGGTCGGCGATGGTGAACGTGTGGACAGGTGGAGTGAAGTACCAGTTCAGCAGCAGCGATCCGACCACCGCCGACGCCAGCGCGGGGAGGAGTCCGCCGAGCAGGGCCGCCGCGACGGTCAGGGTCAGGAACAGGAGCATGTCGTTGGCGAGGCCGACATTGGGTGTGGCGCTGGTCAGCAGAAGGGTGAGCAGGGCGGGGCCGAGCACGCCCACGAGCCAGCCCCAGACAATCCGGGCCCGGCCGAGCCGCGCCCCCCGGTTGACGGGCAGTCCGCGTCCCTTGCCCGCCTCGTCGTGCGTGATGAGGTGGACGTCGAGATCGGGCCCCGACTCGCGGGCCACCGTGGCGCCGACGCCGGGACCGAACACGTACTGCCAACTCCTGCGCCGGGAGACACCCATCACGATCTGGGTGGCGTTCACCCCTCGGGAGAAGTCCAGCAGCGCGGCCGAGACGTCGTCGCCGACGACCTGGTGGAACGTGCCGCCCAGATCCTCCACCAGCGTTCGCTGGACGGCCAGTTCCTTGGGCGAGGCTGAGGTCAGGCCGTCACTGCGGGAGATGTAGACCGCCAACACCTCGCCGCCGGCGCCCTTTTCGGCAAGACGCGCGGCCCGGCGGATCAGTGTCCGGCCCTCCGGTCCGCCGGTCAGGCCCACCACGATCCGCTCCCGCGAGCCCCAGATCGTCGACACCTGGTGCTCACTGCGGTACTCGGTCAGATAGGCGTCGACCCGGTCGGCCACCCAGAGCAGCGCCAACTCCCTTAGGGCGGTGAGGTTTCCAGGCCGGAAATAGTTGGACAGAGCCGCGTCGACCTTGTCGGGCTTGTAGATGTTGCCGTGCGCCATGCGGCGGCGCAGCGCCTGCGGCGACATGTCGACCAACTCGATCTGATCGGCCCTGCGTACCACCTCGTCCGGCACGGTCTCCTGCTGCCGTACACCGGTGATCGACTCGACGACATCGCCGAGCGACTCCAGATGCTGAATGTTGACGGTCGAGACGACGTCGATGCCGGCCGCGAGGAGTTCCTCGACGTCCTGCCAGCGCTTGGTGTTGCGGGAGCCGGGGACGTTGGTGTGAGGCAGCTCGTCGACCATCGCCACCTCTGGGTTCCGGGCTAGGACGGCGTCGATGTCCATCTCGGTAAACGTCGTGCCCCGGTACTCCAGTTCCCTGCGCGGAATCTCCTCCAGGCCGTGCAGCATCACCTCGGTGCGCGGCCGGCCGTGGTGTTCCACGAAAGCGATCACGCAGTCGGTGCCGCGTTCCACGCGCCGGTGTGCCTCGGAGAGCATCGCGTACGTCTTGCCGACGCCCGGTGCCGCGCCGAGGTAGATCCGGAGCTTGCCGCGTGCCATGTTCATCCTTCGAAGCGGTAACCCATGCCGGGCTCGGTGATCAGATAACGGGGGTGGGCGGGGTCCGTCTCCAGTTTGCGGCGGAGCTGGGCCATATAGACCCGCAGGTAGTTGGTCTTGTTGCTCTGGGACACCCCCCACACTTCCTGGAGCAGGTGCTTCTGGGTGATCAGCCGCCCGGGGTTGGTGATCAGGATCTCCAGCAGGTGCCATTCGGTCGGAGTCAGCCGGATGTCGTGTCCGCCCCGAGTGGCCTTCTTTGCACGCAGATCGACGGTGAACTCGTCGGTCTCCACCAGTGTTGCCTCGGAAACGAACGGCGCGTCCTCTCTGCGCCGGACGGCGGCCCGCAGGCGGGCCAGGAGTTCGTCCATGCTGAACGGCTTCGTGATGTAGTCGTCCGCGCCCGCGTCGAGCGCCGCGACCTTCTCGTCCGACGCCTGCCGGGCCGACAGCACCAGGATCGGGACCCGGGTCCAGCCGCGCAGCGCCTTGATGACGTCGACGCCGTCCATGTCGGGCAGCCCGAGGTCGAGCATCACGACGTCCGGCTGTCGCGCGGCCGCGAGCCGGAGCGCGGTGGCTCCGTCGGGGGCCGCGTCGACGCCGTACCGGCGGGCCTGCAGGTTGATCACGAGGGCCCGTACGAGCTGCGGGTCGTCCTCCACCACCAGCACCCGTGTCATGGGTGTGCGCCTTTCGTGTCGTACGGGCAGTCGTGAAGTCCGGGAACAGCACAACCGGCCTCAATGCGACGGGAGTCGGCGGATCCGGGACGTGTCCCCGGCCGCCGACTCCCACGCGGATCGTCGCGTAACGCCATCAGCTCTTCGTCACAAGGGACTTGAGCGCGATGTTGAGCTCCAGCACGTTCACGGTGGGCTCACCGATGAAGCCGAGGGTACGGCCGTCGGTGTGGTCGTCGACCAGCTTCTGCACCTGGGCGACGGACAGACCGTTCTTCTCGGCGATCCGGTGGACCTGGATGTCCGCGTACGCCGGGGAGATGTCCGGGTCCAGACCGGAGCCGGACGAGGTCACCGCGTCCGCGGGCACCTGGGACGCCTTGACCGTGTAGCCGGGCACCGAGTTGTCCTTGATGACGGCGGCCTTGGCGTCCTTCACCTGCTGGAGGAGCACCTTGCTGTCGGCGGAGAGGTTGGTGGCACCGGACAGCAGCAGCTTGTACTGGGTGTTGACGCTGTTGGCGCCGAGCCCGTTCTGCGGCCGGCCCTGGAACCACTTCAGGTCCGGGTCCGGGGTCGTCTGCCCCTTCTTCAACGGCAGGTTGTACGACTGCCCGATCAGGGACGAGCCGACGACCTTGCCGTCCACCTTGATCTCCGAACCGTTCGCCTTGTCGTTGAACAGCGCCTGGGCAATCCCCGTGACGGCGAGCGGGTAGATGACGCCCGTCACCACGGTGAGTACCAGCAGGGCCCGCAGACCGGCCCAGAGCAACCGGGCCGTGTTCGTAACCGAGTTGTTCATGCCGATCAGCCGATTCCGGGGATGAGGGAGATGAGCAGGTCGATGATCTTGATGCCGATGAAGGGCGCAATCAGCCCGCCGAGGCCATAGATCGTGAGGTTGCGGCGCAGCATCTTGTCGGCGCTGACCGGCTTGTACTGCACACCCCGAAGGGAGAGCGGCACCAGCGCGATGATGACCAACGCGTTGAAGATGACCGCCGAGAGGATCGCGGAGTCGGGCGAGGACAAGTTCATGATGTTGAGCTTGTCCAGGCCCGGGTAGACGGCCGCGAACAGCGCCGGGATGATCGCGAAGTACTTCGCGACATCGTTGGCGATGGAGAACGTCGTCAACGCGCCCCGGGTGATGAGGAGTTGCTTGCCGATCTCGACGATCTCGATGAGCTTGGTCGGGTTCGAGTCGAGGTCGACCATGTTGCCGGCCTCCTTCGCGGCCGACGTACCGGTGTTCATCGCCACGCCGACGTCGGCCTGGGCGAGCGCGGGTGCGTCGTTGGTGCCGTCTCCGGTCATCGCGACCAGCTTGCCGCCGGCCTGCTCCCGCTTGATGAGCGCCATCTTGTCCTCGGGAGTGGCCTCCGCGAGGAAGTCGTCGACGCCCGCCTCCTCGGCGATCGCCTTGGCGGTCAGCGGGTTGTCGCCGGTGATCATGACGGTCTTGATGCCCATGCGGCGCAGCTCGTCGAACCGCTCGCGCATGCCTTCCTTGACGACGTCCTTCAAGTGGATGACGCCCAGAATCCGGGCACCCTGCTCGTCCTCGACAGCCACGAGCAGCGGGGTGCCGCCGGCCTCCGAGATCCGGTTGGCGAGGGTGTCGGCGTCCTCAGAAACGGTGCCGCCCTGCTCCTTGACCCAGGTGATGACCGAACCGGCCGCGCCCTTGCGGATCCTGCGCCCGTCGACGTCCACGCCGGACATCCGGGTCTGGGCGGTGAAGGCGATCCACTCGGCGTGGGCCAGCTCGCCCTGGTGGCGCTCGCGCAGGCCGTACTTCTCCTTCGCCAGGACGACGATGGAGCGGCCTTCGGGCGTCTCGTCGGCCAGCGAGGAGAGCTGGGCGGCGTCGGCGAGTTCGGCCTCGGTGGTGCCGGTGACTGGCACGAACTCCGACGCCTGGCGGTTGCCGAGGGTGATCGTGCCGGTCTTGTCGAGCAGCAGCGTCGAGACATCACCGGCGGCCTCAACTGCCCTGCCGGACATGGCCAGTACGTTCCTCTGCACGAGGCGGTCCATGCCCGCGATGCCGATCGCGGAGAGCAGTGCGCCAATCGTCGTCGGGATCAGACAGACCAGCAGGGCCACCAGCACGATCATCGTCAGGTGCGTGCCCGCGTAGTCCGCGAACGGCGGCAGCGTGGCACAGGCCAGCAGGAAGACGATGGTGAGGGACGCCAACAGGATGTTGAGCGCGATCTCGTTCGGCGTCTTCTGCCGGGCGGCGCCCTCGACCAGGGCGATCATCCGGTCGATGAAGGTCTCGCCGGGCTTCGTCGTGATCTTGATGACGATGCGGTCGGAGAGGACCTTCGTACCGCCGGTGACGGCGCTGCGGTCACCGCCGGACTCACGGATGACGGGCGCGGACTCACCGGTGATCGCCGACTCGTCCACGGACGCGACGCCCTCGACGACGTCACCGTCGCCGGGGATGATGTCGCCCGCCTCACAGACCACGAGGTCGCCGATCGTGAGCTCGGTGCCAGGCACCTGCTCCTCGGTCTTGCCGTCCTTGCCCAGACGGCGTGCGACCGTGTCGGTCTTGGCCTTGCGCAGGGTGTCGGCCTGCGCCTTGCCGCGGCCCTCGGCCACGGCCTCCGCCAGGTTGGCGAAGATGACCGTGAGCCACAGCCAGGCGCTGATCGCCCAGCCGAACCAGTCGCCCGGATCCTTGAAGGAGAAGATCGTCGTCAGCACCGAGCCGACGAGGACCACGAACATCACGGGCGACTTGACCATCACCCGCGGGTCGAGCTTGCGGCAGGCGTCCGGCAGCGACTTCAGCAACTGCTTCGGGTCGAACAGGCCCGCGCCGACCTTGCCTTCGTCCTTGTGACCGGTCGGCACATCGCTGTGCGGCGCCCTGGTCGGAGTGGCTGTGGACATCGAGTCCTCTGGGTTCTCTATGCGGGTACTCATGACGCCAGCCCCTCGGCCAGCGGGCCCAGCGCCAGCGCCGGGAAGTACGTCAGACCGGTGATGATCAGAATCGCGCCCACCAGCAGACCGGTGAACAGCGGCTTCTCGGTGCGCAGGGTGCCCGCGGTCGCCGGCACCGGCTTCTGCTCGGCGAGCGAACCGGCCAGCGCCAGCACGAACACCATCGGCAGGAAGCGCCCGAGCACCATCGCGAGCCCGGTCATGGTGTTGAACCAGTCGGTGTTCGCGTTCAGACCCGCGAAGGCGGAGCCGTTGTTGTTCGCGGCGGAGGTGAAGGCGTACAGCACCTCGGAGAAGCCGTGCGCCCCGGAGTTCAGCATGGAGTGCGGCGGGGTCGGCAGCGCCATCGAGGCGGCCGCGAAGATCAGCACCAGGGCCGGGGTGATCAGGATGTAGCAGGCCGCGAGCTTCATCTCACGGGTGCCGATCTTCTTGCCCAGGTACTCAGGCGTACGGCCCACCATGAGCCCGGCGATGAACACCGCGATGACCGCCATGATCAGCATGCCGTAGAGGCCGGAGCCGGTACCACCGGGCGCGATCTCGCCCAACTGCATGCCCAGGATGGTGATTCCGCCGCCGAGACCGGTGAACGAGGAGTGGAAGGAGTCCACCGCGCCCGTCGATGTCAGCGTCGTCGACACCGCGAAGATGGACGAGGCCCCGACACCGAAGCGTGTTTCCTTGCCCTCCATCGCGCCGCCCGCAGCTTGCAGCGCCGGCCCGTGGTGCGCGAACTCGGTCCACATCATCAGTACGACGAAGCTGAGCCAGATGGTGGCCATGGTGGCGAGGATCGCGTAGCCCTGCTTGACCGAGCCGACCATCACGCCGAAGGTGCGGGTCAGCGAGAACGGGATGACCAGCAGCAGGAAGATCTCGAAGAGGTTCGTGAACGGCGTCGGGTTCTCGAAGGGGTGCGCGGAGTTGGCGTTGAAGTAACCGCCACCGTTGGTACCGAACTCCTTGATGGCCTCCTGCGAGGCGACCGCGCCGCCGTTCCACTGCTGGTGGCCGCCCATGAACTGGCCGACCTCGTGGATCCCGGAGAAGTTCTGGATGGCGCCGCAGGCGACCAGCACGATCGCGGCGATGATCGAGCCGGGGATCAGGATGCGGATGATGCCGCGCACCAGGTCGGCCCAGAAGTTGCCGAGTTCACCGGTGCGCGAGCGCGCGAAGCCCCGTACGAGAGCCACGGCGACGGCGATGCCGACGGCCGCGGAGACGAAGTTCTGCACGGCCAGACCGGCGGTCTGCACGACGTGACCCATGGCCTGCTCGCCGTAGTACGACTGCCAGTTGGTGTTGGTGACGAACGACGTGGCGGTGTTGAACGCCTGCGCCGGCGAGATCGCTGAGAAGCCCAGCGAACCGGGGAGCACGCCCTGGATCCGCTGGAGCAGGTAGAGGAAGAGGACGCCGACCGCCGAGAAGGCGAGCACGCCGCGCAGATAGGCGAGCCAGCGCATCTCGGTGTCGGGGTTGGCACCGATGCCCTTGTAGATCCACTTCTCGACCCGCCAGTGCTTGTCGGAGGAGTAGACCTTGGCCATGTAGTTGCCAAGCGGGACGTAGGCGAGTGCCAGCGCGCCTATGAGGGCGAGCAGCTGGAGGAAGCCGGCAAGTACGGGACCCATGTCGTGGCTCAGAACCTCTCCGGGAAGATCAGGGCGAGGACGAGATAGCCCAGCAGGGCGACGGCCACGACGAGGCCGACGATGTTCTCGGCGGTCACAGCTTCGTCACCCCCTTGGCGACGAGGGCCACCAACGCGAACACCGCGATCGTGGTGACGACGAAGGCCAGATCGGCCATCGCGAGCTCCTAGAGGAGGTTCTGGAATCCGCAGCGAATCGTGCGCGAGCGGATCGGACGAATAGAGGAAACCCCGTCTCTGGCCGGAATCGAGTGCCGTTGACGGGTCCCTTACGGCGTGTCGTACACCTTTGACGGAACTCTTACGGCACCTGCGCCGACCTGTGGCAAGGGGCCGCTGTCGGGCGCGTCGGGGTGCGTCAGGGTGCTTCAGAACAACCGGAAGCGCAGCCGGCAGATCACGGCGTCGGTTTCCCGCCGTACCGCGTGTGCGACGACGGCGCCGCGCTGGTTCTGCAGCAGCCGCTGCCACAGCCGCTCCGGCTCCAGTTCCGGGATCAGGACGGTGACCCGGGTGGCCGGCTCCGACGCCGTCACCTCGCGGACGTACGCAGCGATCGGTCGGCCGAGGGTGCGACGCTCGCACGTCAGCCGGACCAGCGGGACGCCCGGGTCCCACTCGGCCCACGCGCGCTCCAGGGCGTGCATCTGGGCCCGGTCCTCGGGGTCGGGGTAGCAGACGGTGACCGCACGGACCTCGTCGCCGAGGGACGTGGCGGCGGTCAGTGCCTCCGAGGTGAGGCGGGACAGCGAGGAGACCGGCACGATCACCACCGAGCGGTCGCGGTGGGGGTGCTCGGGGATGCTGCCGAGACCGAGCCGTTCGCCGATCCGGCGGTAGGCGCGGTGGACGGTCTCGAAGGCGAGCACCAGCAGGGGCAGCGCGATCACGATCAGCCAGGCGCCCTCCTCGAACTTCGACGCCGTGACGACGACGGTCGCGATGCCGGTGAGGAGCGCGCCGAACCCGTTGAGCAGCGCTTTGCCCTTCCAGCCGGGCCCACGCTCCAACCGCCAGTGCCGGACCATGCCCACCTGAGCGACCGTGAAGCCGACGAAGACACCGATCGCGAAGAGCGGCACCAGGGTGTTGGTGTCGCCGCCAGAGAACACCAACAGCGCGGCCGAGACCACGGCCAGGGCGAGGACGCCGTGCCGGTGGACCTGGCGGTCGGCCTTCAGCGCGAACACGTGCGGCACGTAGTTGTCGCGGGCCAGCAGCTTCAGCAGCACCGGCAGCCCGCCGAACGACGTGTTCGCGGACAGGGCGAGCAGGATCATCGTCGCGAACTGGATGACGTAGAAAGCCCAGTTGTGGCCGAGCGAGGCGTCCGCGAGCTGGGCGAGGACGGTGACTCCCTGGACCGGCTGGAGGTGGAAGCGGGAGATCAGCACCGACAGGCCGATCAGCATCACGCCGAGCACCGCGCCGAGGGCGACCTCCGCCCTCTGGGCCCGTTTGACGCGCGGGCGGCGGAAGGACGGCACGGCGTTGGCGATGGCCTCCACTCCGGTCAGTGCGGCGCAACCTGAGGCGAAAGCTTTCAGCAACAGCAGTGCGCCCACCGTGGAGGCGTTGTCCGCGAGTGCCGAGGCGTGTCCCGCCGCGGTGGCGGTGCTCACCGGCGCGGACCGGAACAGGCCGACCGCGATGAGCACGAAGATGGAGCCGACGAAGACCACCGTCGGCACGATGAACGCCCTCGCCGACTCCACGATGCCCCGCAGGTTCACACCGGTGATCAGGGCGAGCACCGCCAGGCAGAGCCACAGCCGGTCGTCGTAGAGGGACGGGAAGGCCGAGGTCAGGGCGGCTACGCCGGCCGTGACGGCGACAGCCACGTTGAGGACGTAGTCCAGGACGAGGGAGGCCGCCGCGACCAGACTCGTACGGGCGCCCAGGTGCGTCTTCGCGACGGCGTACGACCCGCCGCCGTCCGGGAAGGCCGCGATCACCTGGCGGTACGAGGCGACCAGCACCGCCAGCAGGCCCGCGATGGCCAGTGTCACCGGGAGCGTGAAGCCGAGTCCGTGCCCACCCGCGGCGGCCAGGACGAGGACGATCGCCTCGGGGCCGTACGCCACCGACGCCATGGCGTCCAGCGACAGCGCGGCGAGGCCGGTGAGCGTGGTCAGGCGATGACGTTCGCCGGTATCCGGCGGTTCCTCACCGGCGGGGACGGCGTCCGGCTCGGTCGTCAGGACGGACATGGGTGCGTGCTCCTTCTTCCAGGGCCACGCACAGGGGCTGAGGAGTGCGCGGTGCACTCCAGGTTCTGTCCGAATCCCGTCGCTTCCGACTGGTCCTTGCGGCATCTTCGCGCTGAAGAGCCAGACCCTGACGCGATCTTGACGGCCGTGTGATCCAGGCGACTGTCGTTCCGTCGCCCGGGACTGCCGTACACCGCAGCCAGGGCGTCAAGAAGCGGCGGATATTCGTCAGAGGCGCATCAAAGTGTGCCGACCGGGTTCTCCGGATCTCTACCGTCACCGGTATGGGACGCCGCGAGGACGCGCGACACGAACCAGTCGACGCACACGGAGAGAAGCCCGGTGGGGCAACCAACGGCCTCCAGTGGGCGCAGGAGTTGCGGAGTTCCGTCCGCTGCGCGGGCGCCCTGCTCGTCCTGCTCCTCCTGATCGACTCGGGTTCCGGGCGGCTCGATCCGTGGCGTGCCGCGCTGTGGCTGGGCCTGGCAGGGCTGCTGTTCGTCGCGTTGTATCCCGCCCGGGTCTCCGCCGGCGAGGGCTGGCTGTCCTCGCGTCGGATACTGCGGGAGCACCGGGTCCGTACGGATGCGCTGGTATCCGTCCGCTGCCTGGACGGCGTCTCGCAACGGCTCCTGCTGCGGGACGCGTTCGGTGGACGCGTCGAGATCGACCCGGACGTCCTCGTGACCAATCCCCAGCTGTGGTACCGCCTCGACAAGGACGCACGGAAGTCGGCGGTGGTCGGCACGCTGGTGTGCGGCGAGACCGCGCTGCGCCGTGTCTCGGAGCGCGTCGACCGCGACACCGCTGAGTCCGTGTTCAGGGTCTCCGGCCTGGAGTGACCACCGCTGTCAGCCCTCCCGCACCGGCCCCGCCGTGTCCAGCGCCGCACCCGTCTGGTCGGCCAGGGTGACTGCCACCAGGCGTGCCTGGAGCAGGGGTACGGGGCCCGGGCCGGGGGTCAGCATGAAGCGGCCGAGGTAGTGGCCGTTGCCGTAGGTCCGCAGCTCGATCTCGTCCTGCGGCCAGGTGCTCACCCCCGTCACGCTGCCGTCCTTCAGCAGCCGGGGCGGGTGGCCGATGAGGGTGCCGTACTCGAAGCGGCAGGCGCTCAGGCCGAGGAGGTCGGTGAGTTCCCGGCGGACGTGGTCGACCACGGTGTCCGCGGAGTTGGCCGACTGGGCGAGGGCGGCCGTGCGGTGGATCCGGGACAGGTGATCCGCGTCGGTCACCGTGATGACCTCCAAGTGGCGTGCCCGAGCCGCCAGTTGGGACACGATGACGCCGACGAGCAACAGGAGCACGGCCGTTTCGACGTCGGCGGACGCGGTGATGTCGAACGTCTCGTACGGCCGGGTGAGGAAGAAGTCGAACCAGGCCGCCGCGGAGAGCGCCGCGAGCGCACCCGCCGTACGGCTCCCCAGCGCGGCGACCGCGACGACCACCACGACGAGGATGAGGGCGGCGTTGGTGTGGGACAGGTCCGTGCGGAACGGGACCAGGGCGAGGGCCACCAGAAACGGAGCGGCCAGGCCCGCCGTCAGGGCGAGCCGGTCCCGCAGTGACCAGGCACCCGCCGACGCTACGCGCGATCCCTGCGTGCGGTGCGACAACCGCCATGTGCCGGTCTCGGTGCTCATCAGACACCTCCTACGCTCTGCGCACCACGGGAGTGCGGGTACTCCGACGATTCGGCCTGTTCAATTTGTTCGGCCTGTTCGGCCTGTTCGGTCTGTTCGGCGAAGGGCAGCGACACGACCATGGTGAGGCCGCCGCCCGGGGTGTCCTCGGGGGTGAGGGTGCCGTTCATCGCCTCGGTCAGACCACGGGCGAGGGCCAGCCCGAGGCCGAGCCCGGTGGTGTTGTCCGTGTCGCCGAGCCGCTGGAACGGCTCGAAGAGCCGCTCCCGGCTGTCGGCGGGAAGGCCGGGCCCCCGGTCGATGACACGCAATTCGACCCGGCCGGCCAGTGCGCTGGCGGTCACCAGCGCCTTCTGCCCCTCAGGGGTGTGGCGGGCGGCGTTTCCGACCAGGTTGGCGATCACGCGCTCCAGCAAGGGCGGATCGGCCTGCACTGCG
>Ga0307509_10010466_pt1 | contig 11360 bp, 10 predicted proteins | sample 10_EM_MG_FD_202245 | JGI IMG/M metagenome (GOLD analysis project Ga0307509, IMG submission 202245) | Populus trichocarpa ectomycorrhiza microbial communities from riparian zone in the Pacific Northwest, United States - 10_EM | ecosystem: Host-associated > Plants > Roots > Unclassified | place... | reverse complement strand
ATTCTGACCATCTTTACCAGTGGGGGTTGAGGACTTGTGAGCCACTCTCTATACTCACATAGCTGAACACTCGCATTTATATACAGCAGTAACGATTCCCCTATCCTGGCATCTGGACATTCACCTAGCTTTATAGACAAAGCAGTGATGCCAGAACATTCTCTTTGCAATGCACTGGGAATCCATACACCCCAATACTCGCCCACCCTTGTCCCACATCAGTATGCTATCACAAGCTCCACTATCGGCAGAATTCCTCTTGGCGTATCGATTCTTCATACTCCTGGCCACACGCCAGATGAGGTTGCACTTTACGACGAGGCGGAGATGATGCTCTATGTTGGAGATTCGCTCTATGAATATGAGCCTATCATTTTTCCGAGAGAGGGATCGATCGTCACTTGGTTCTCATCGATGGACTATTTGATCTCTTTCGTGGAAGAAAAGAATGCGGCTTTGCCAGCCTCAACTAGGAACAATTCAATACCGATGGAGGTTTTGATAAATTCAGGGCACCGCACAACTCTTCGACCAGCGCTTGAAGTCCTTGTAGGTGCGAGGGCCTTCATAGAGGACGTTATAGCAGGAAGGGAAAAGGCGAAAAGGCGTGGTTGGGGACGTGGCGAAGAAATTGTTATATATGAACAGGCGGGAGATCGATTCTCTCTTCGTTGTCCTGAAAGGCTCATACAAGAAGCGAGAAGGGAAAAAATCTGATCACGCTTCTATTAGCCATGAATTGTAGAAAATAAGATATTCCAACCATTTCTCAAAGTGTTGCAGTTAATTCTGTGTTCCGAACTTTGACGCGAGAAATTCCTCCTCCAATTGAGCCAGAAAGGAGTCGGCCTCGTTTGGAGCGGGTCCTGCTTTCGTTTTGCCGCTGGTTTTCTTTGATACATGTGACTGTTTTTCCAATTGAGAAAATGGGTCAAAATAAACCCTGGTGGGTGCATTTTCGCCGAGTTGTCGCTTCCCTGATTGAGCTTCCGGTGAAGAAAAAGAGTCTTGCACGATTGTTGGTGCAAGCTTCGAACCGGCTGGCGATGTCTCCTCAGCCCTCGGGTGCGATAGCACATCATTCGACGTTGCAGTCGAGATATCTGGTGGGCCACTTCCTCTTATTTTTTTCCTCTTTGCTTCCAGCATTTGCCTGCGTTCATCGATCTCCCTTTTTCGTTTTTCCATGGCCCTGCTCCTGACAGGGCCGGATGCTAAAGTTCCAGAATCATCGCCTTCTCGCATACCCTCCACTTCCCCCGGCCTCACATCTGCGGCTCCAGATTCTTGCCTTATTCGGGTTGTCTCTTCTCGTGAAGCCTTGAGTTCCGCCATCTGCGCCGCCCGAGTTTCTTCGTCCGTAGAAAACTGGTAAAATCCAGCACCTTTGGCGCGAATTTCTTTAGAGGCATCGTAGTGGACTCCAAGAGGGTTATTTTCCTCGGCGTGCGCCTTGGCGATCTCAGCTATCCGTTCCTCGGAAGGCTGGTATGTCGGGAAATGGTTGACAGGATTACCTGTAATGTTGTAAATATCAAAGCCACGAGTAGAGGTAGATTTCCATTTTGCTCACGTATAATTATATCCCTGAGTGTATGATACCAGGTTTAATACAGTCAACACAACAAACGAGGAAATATGACTCACTCGTCTTCATCGACCTCATCCTCGCGATTCAGCACAAGATTCCGAGGCACTTCAGATCGTCTTGCTGTCCGTACCCGTCCGAACTCGTCTTCGTATTCCACAATAGGGTCATGCTAGACAGTATAAATGTCATTGATTGGTGGACAGAGGAAACTCGCAACTTACATCATTGGTGGGGGCTTGAGGCACTGTCAAGCTTTCGTCTTCATCTTCACTATCTTCTTCGTAGTATTTCGAGGTTGTCGTATTTGTGTCAAACTGAGAAGTTGTAGATCATCAGTACGCTTTCAGGCGGTGAACCACAAGTGACGCACATCAACTAATAGTGCATCATACTGTGCATCGTTTAAGCCTCCAGTTTTCCCTTTCCGAAGCTTTTCATATATTTTTGCCTTTCTCTCTAGCACTGCTCGAGCTGAATCAAGTGTAGGTTTACTGATTTCTTCGAGCTCCACGTCGCGACCTGCACGCGCATTGACACCTCTATTTTGGCGTGCCCATATGGTTGGTTTCTGAAATGATAATTCCCTCGGTTCTCGGAGCAATTTTCTTGGAAGAAGGTGTACTTACTTTATCTGGACGCTTTACGCCTCCAATAATCTTGGTGCTACCACCTGCAGCCTTTGCCTTGGCGAAGTCTGCCTCTTGCTTTGATAGCTCTGCTTTGAGGTCAAAGAAAGAACTCGCGCTTATTCCTTTGGCTCTTGATTTGTTTGCATGAGACATTCGCAGAATTGCGGCAGATCTAGACGACTGCTACCAGAATGAAATATGGATGTAGTAATGGCGAGCCGCGAAACCAAGGCGAGAACTATAATCGTAGTCACATGACCAATTAAAGACCCTTCGTGAAAGTTGAATTTCCAATGTTCAATGTCCATCTCCACGTCTTGATTTTTGAGTCTTGACGCTCCATACGACGAGTATCGGTGGTTCTCCTGACGCGAGACTGTCTTGATGCGCTGTTATGTCTCAACGTCAACACGCTACTTCACCCAATCACGCCTGGCTCACGAGGCCAGCGCGAGCTCCGACTCAGAAGATAGAACGTCCGTTTGAAAACATACACGCCACTCTCGCTTTCGGATCTTAGCACTGGAAACAGTTTCAGCCACGCTACTCTGCAGTTATTCATCCCCCCCCAGCTGAAATTTCGAGAAGCAACTTGTTTCAATGGATTTGGGTGACTTCCACCATTTGTGAAGACTACTGTCTATTTATGCACCATCATTACATCTGGCTACGGCAATACGGAAGTCCAATTGGGCAGCAGTGACACCGTACTGGTCAAATCTTGAAGTAGAGCTTGGGTTGCCAAGGATCATGATTCTGGGCTAAAAAAAGAAATTTTTTTTTGAATGCCTACACATATGGTGTGCGTCTTACGAATCCATTGTTATCCAATCGTCATCTCTTCCTTGTCAACTCCCCCGCTTATCAGGACTTGGAAGAGGTGTGACACTTTCCACGACTCCATCACAAAGCGTCAACATGAACTGGTCAGAATAATGTCACCTGATTCCTCCCCACTCGAGAGGCGCATATGACCATGTGTACAGCTCAAAACTGTCGCTCATCCACTCTGCTCCTTTCAGAAACTACCCACCCACCAGCTCCCAATATACCCGCAATTAATTATCTAAACCTTTTCCCATTGGCCGCGATCACGGACATGCTACATTTATAGCACGGTATGTGGTATTCTCTTCTCTGATTATCTTTATTAGCTATTCTTTGGGATCCAATGTAGTGCCGACCCCACGGTCTATTTGATGGCCGTGGAGGAAGGAAGGTCACGAACCCAACAACGCACACTAGAGCTCGTCATCAACCCGATGTACCACCGGTCGGGAGGACTTCGAATACCAATTATTTCTCACCTCTGCCATATAACATGCATTGGACGATTCTTTGGAATGCTGCCTTCCCACTTCTGCTCTAATTATGCTGCTCTTCCTCGCTAAAGGAGTCGTGCTATATGGAGCCTCCTGGGTTCTTTGGCGGATGTTCTGGCAGTTTATCGTCAGGTCTCCTCTTGAAAATATCCCGGGACCGACCTCGAAGGACTGGTGGAAAGGTGTGGATAAACAAGCAGAACTTCGTGTTGACGATGATGACTAAAGATAAACCAAGGTGTTTACCCCAAAATATACAATGTCCAGGCTTGGGATTTCCACAGGGAGATTGCTGAGAAATGTGGGCAAGCTCTGCTTTCAATGATTCAAATATTCAGGGTTGACATTGCGACTTCACTAGACGGCGGCGTTATCAAGATAAAAGCCCTTCTCGGAGTCCGTCCTGAGTATCTCTTGTTCTCCTAATGTAACACGCAGAAAATGCAGGAAAACCAACTATATATATTTGACCCGAAGGCGATGCACCAAATAATTGTGAAAGTAAGATTCGTTTCTCCTGACTATCTTCTATCGACCCCATTATTCCAGGATCAATACATTTACGAAGAAACCACGTCGTTCATTGAGTACCTGGTATTTTTTCTTTAGTTGACCTCTGGATTTAAATCCGATTCTTAGAGGAAACAAACTTATGTTTGGCCCTGGACTTCTTGGAACACTTGGTGAGTACACTCGCCCCTCGAAACACAGGAATATCAACAAGATTCGTTCCTCAGGCGAGCAGCATCGCAAGCAAAGGAAAATGTTGAACCCAGTGTTCTCAATCGCGCACATGCGCGAGATGGGTAATTGCTGACCATTATTCTTTTGGAGCCCACTGAATGCGCTGTAGTTCCTACTTTTTATCATGTATCTTACAAGGTAGCCCTCCATCTAAACCTGTGGAATCGATGCTAACCATTGGGTAGCTCCGAGACGCCTTCGCTAGAAAGGTGGAGAATGGTCCGCAGGAGGTTTGTAGCCTCCTTTTCATCGTGTATCCTTTCTTGAAAATTTCGACAAGATCGAGGTGCTGTCATGGATGACTCGTACTGCCCTCGAGCTTATTGGCCAAAGCGGTCTTGGTTACTCCTTCGACTCCTTAACAGAGGGTGGCAAGACACATATCTTTAGCAAATCGGCCAAGGAACTTGTGTACGTTTTGATTGTACATTGCTAATTTCTCGTATCCAACATATTCTTAGGCCCGCTGCTTTTAAAATCTCATTCCTTCGAATGTACTTTCCACCACCACTCTTTAGGCTTGGTTCCCCAAAGTTCCGTCGTTTTATGGTCGACCTTATACCCTGGAAGAACCTCCACCAACTGCGGGATATTTCTGATGTCATTCACAAAACCTCCGTTGAGATCATCAACTCGAAGAAACGGGCTCTCGAGGACGGCGACGAGGCAGTGGCAAGGCAGATCGGCCAAGGAAAGGACATCCTAAGTATTCTGAGTAGGGGTTTCTCATTCCTCAAACGTGCATGGACCTCACTTCTGGCCATCAGTGCGAGCAAATATGGATGCTTCGGAGGGGGATAGTTTGACTGAAGAAGAGATAACGGGGCAAGTCGCGTAAGTGTGCAGGTGGCCATGCTGATAAGTTGTCATTGACCAATATGCATACCAGGTCCCTTACTTTTGCTGCTATGGATACGACATCTGGAGCGCTGGGAAGAATATTATTCCTTCTTTCCATCCACCAAGATGTCCAGAATAGGCTTCGTCAAGAGATCAGACAGGCGAGAACATCGGGGGACCTGAGTTACGATGAACTGGTTGCTCTGCCATACCTTGATGCAGTATGCAGGGAAACTCTGAGAGTGTATGCTTACTATACTTTACATTAAGGTATCAACTAAACGGGAACTGAAATTCAGGTATCCGCCCCTCTCTGTTGCAGCCAGAACGTAAAGTCCCTAAATTCCTTCCCAAAACTCCTTATTCATTGGCGAATAATAGCACTCGAAAGGATACTGTTCTTCCTCTGTCTACTCCTATCATTGGATTAGATGGTCAGGAAATGAACGAAATTCCCATTCCAAACAATACGAATATCATCATTTCAATATATGCAGCAAACCGCAACCCTGAACTCTGGGGACCGGACTCTTATGACTGGAAGCCTGAGAGGTGGCTTAGTCCACTTCCAGAGACCGTAACCAACGCACGTATCCCGGGCATATACTCCCACCTGTATGTCCCGGTCGCCTTTTGCAATGCTCTGGGTACAAATTAATCCTTTGTCAGTATGACCTTTCTTGGGGGTGGACGAGCGTGCATGTGAGTCATTTACACCTGGAAATTTGATTAATGCTGTTAATCAACCTCACATCCTTAGCGGGTTCAAGTTCTCTCAGCTAGAAATGAGTCAGTCAAGTCAGTCGAAGTCGTCCTTGTCTAGATTCTGAATATTGTCATTTCTTTAGAAGTTGTCCTCTCCCTTTTGATCGAATCTTTCCGGTTCTCTCCCGCTGGACAAGAAGTTATTTGGAATATGACCGGGCTTGCTACTCCCACCGTGCCAAGCAGCGGATCGTCCCGCCCACAACTTCCTCTCTGTGTTGAAAGGGTGGCATGACTCTCGGTGCGCTGGTGACATGGAATACAGATTCAAAGAAAGTTAAATACTGGCTATTTATTCATGTAGTGATGCGTGGATCAATTTTAATTTTAATAATGGCTTCCATAAGTTTAGAGTCGAAACCCTTTTGACCTGTTGTCCTCGGTGAATGAGGGTATGTCACCGTATGAGTTTACTATGGGGTCCGGATCCGGACCGTCCGCAACACTAATACCCCCGAACATTTCCTTGCAGGGAGTCGCTAATGATTTTAAAATGCACCTCTTCCCCAATTCCTCCCGTCGTTCGTAGGAAGCTTCAAATTTCTTCAAGGGTCACTCTACTAGAGATTAGTCTGCGGCTAAGTGATCACTGGCACTGTCGGATTGACGATATCTTGCGTTCGCACCGCTTCCTGGTCGCCTCTGGGTAATCGTATGAGACTGGAAACTGGAATCACATCTGCATATCGTGGCCTTTTACATATACTAATGTATCATGCAAGAAATCATAACCGCTGTTTTGCGACACCTGGCTCTTCATCAAAGCCTGTAATCAAAGGAAGCTGTGTCCAGATCCGTTGTACCTACTCAGAATGGGAGTCATCTCCGGACTCGTGTATTACATTTCGACTCACCGTGCTCCATCTCGCGCTAAGTATCATCTTGTTCGGTGGACCACGCTTCGCGCGCACGGCGCCGATCCTCGCTAGTTGGACTGAGATTAAACTGCGAATGCAGGCGGCAGTCGCGGCGCGTGGGGCCTCCGTGGGGCCTCCGCATGTATGCACCACTGAGGGCGCCTCAGGGTCTTGAAACCCTTGAACCCATCTCTCCCGCCATCATACATGATCATTCATGTTTCGGGATTTTTCGTTGCCACCGTAAAATGGGTCGCCTCATGGCAAGGCAGTACATAACAGACAAATTCAGAACGCTACTATATAACTCTTCTGCAAGATCTCACCTCTGATCATTATTGCGCTAACTGTTTGCTAGTTACTCCATCATGGTGCATCGATCAACTTCTCTAGATTGTAGGCATTGCACTATATTTAAAATTACCACTCCTAATGTCCGCACAGATAGATTACCATCAACCGTAGAAGCGATCCAACAAGGTTGGCTAATCTCGTGCCAAAGCAGTGCCCTTATTGTACGTCCTTAACAGTTATTTTATTTCCTTAACATGTTCCAACGTTATCCCAGTCTGGTCTACTCGCTTTGATATCCACCATTCTATTGGTATTCTTCAAAACAACAGACAATCTTTCTACCTCACCAAAATCATCAAGAAGCCTGGTGGCCCTCGATGTCGTTGGATTCTCTTCCATCTTCTTCAATATCAGCGCATGCATAAGCTGTTTTATTTTACTGGACCGCCTCGGCGAAATACCTTACCACGCAGCTCGGGACTCCAATGTTCCCTTGGGAGGAAAAATTTCCGTACCACAGCATCGCATCCTCCGTATCTATGGGATCGGCGCACTATGGCGCTGGGTGGTTTGGCACTGTAGGTTTTCCGAGCATCTCGTCACATTCTTCAAATTGACAAACAATTTCCTAGGGTTGTTATGCTTCATAATAGGAGCTTGTTGCATCTTTGCTCAACTGCTGCTGTACGTTTGGTTGCAGGAATCGAAGGCAATAAAGATATCTCTCACCGTCGTTGTCGGTTTCTCTGTTGTTCCTTTGATCACTTTTATCTTGGCTCCATTCGCAAATTTGTTTAAAGGCGCGGGAAGCAAGGACCAGACATCAGACGTGAAGAGCATGTCATCTAGGTCTGACGTTGAGGGCGGCCCCCACACCCCCAATTCTCCCCTTTCCAGTATCCACCCTTTCCCCCCGGCTCGCTCCCCGGCTCCAGGACGACACTCTCATCGTTCATCAGGGGCGCCGCCTTTCCATGGAAAGGCAAGCCCTCATTTGGGGCTGAAGGAATTCCATGCCCATGAAGGCGAGTACCGACTCAGCTTCGGCGGTAATGCTGGATAATGCTATCCTCCTCCAGTAAACTGGGACAAGCAACCGCTGTCTGAGTCGTCCCTGTCATGACCATTGAATGTTTTCCGTAAATTATATCTACACTATTGTATTACATATTCCCTAGTCTCCTTCTCATGGCTCCACACGCTACTTCATCTTTTGTGGACACCTCCTCGCTTCCAAAAGACCTTATATTTTATGACAACTAGTATGATCGTAATAGAGCGCGTTGTTCATCTCTCATTTATCTCATCCTTTGCTATTTCTTCTCATTTCTTCTCACAACATTAAGGGAAAATAGAAGTTTATGCCGGCCCCAAGAAATTCAAGTTGTTCCAGCCCTTTCATGCGAGATGTCCGAACTATCGAACGTCTCCAATAGCAGTCCGGTGTCTCATATAAACATGCTCTGAACGTGTCTATTACACCCCGAATGTCACGGGGAATCACGTACCATAAGTATTCAGGGAGCTGCCTGAGAGCCCCTTAGTAGAGATGCAGGAAGCCACGTTGACTGGAATTATTTGGGCAAGGATAGGAAACGAGTACCTGGAGCCATGTCGCCGAGCCCAGGTTCAACGGGAGCCCTTGGTAGGGATGCAGGAAATCACGTTGACCGAAATTCTGGACAAAAATAGAATGCGATCACCTGGAGCAGGTTAATATCGATGCTCCAAAGGCCCCCATAGCAGTTTTATTGCATAAAGAAGCAGCCGCGTGGTTCCTCAAGGAAGTCGTGTCAAACAGGGAGTGGAAATTACCGCCTTCCTGCCAGCACGTTGCTTCGCTAGCAAGGCTACTTCCCTTCCTTCTCTGAAATAAAACTCCATGTGTGGTGTCCCAGTTTAAAATTGTGCAAAGTTATTAGGTGGGCTGGTTGCACGACTTCCGGCAGCATGTGGATTGGTAGCGGCATATGTGTAGCAAGTGGAAGGATCAGCGATGTTGCAAGGCGCAACGGTATGGAGAGCGGATTCTGCAAATATATGTCTCCCGACGATCGATAATTGCGGTGCCAAAAGCGATCGGCAGATCATCAATCTCGGCGCTTAATATCATTTTATCATTTGAATATTACCAGTAATGCATTATGCTTTAGCGACATACCCTATAAATCATAGTGAGATATGTCAATATTGATGCGCAAGGCTAGCAAGCCGGATTCTCGGGGAATCTTCAACAGTCTGCCTGAACTATGCAATAAATTGGCATCGGACAGTCTGAGACAAGGTAAATATTTGAACAATGAACTATCTATTTGAATTTTATGTAACAAAGAGCATTGAAGTCAAGAATTAAGACGTGGTTGCCAGGTAAACTCACCGAAGTTTGTTCTGAATCCATGAGCGCCTAAAATTGTGGCGGGGAAATGTAGGAGCAGTAAGTATGGAGTAAGTATAGCGCAATAAAATCTGTGCAGAAACAAAGTGAAAAAAATAACGTACCACGACCGCATTTGAGAATTTGAAGTACGGGACTCGTGTAAACCTCACGACAGATCGAGTAAATGCCATTTCGGCAGCACGGCAATAATTCCCACGGTTCGTCCCGCAATTCAGAACCCGCTCTTTCTTATTACCACTTTGCCCTGGGCCATGTCCAAGCAAAAGTCGGAGCCCATACCTGCCCCTGGGGACAACATTAAGCCCCTTAATTACAGAGAGCAGTTTTCTGTACGTCAACACGCGTCCTTGAACGTTTCCTAACTTTACAGGTTCCGTAGGGTCGTGAACCCTCCAAGTTCGTTGAGTGGGTATCGTCTCTTATATAACCACAGTAAACATGTGCTGATTACATTTGAAGTCCTTGTGCGGCAGCCTCGAAGGCGTCAATGGATTGTTTAACACGAAACGACTATGACCGCGACGCATGTCTCGAGTATTTCCAGGCTTATCGGGACTGTAAGAATACATGGGTGCGTATTCGACTGTATCGTGCACTCATAGAAAGCTTGAAAGTTTGCTTGGCTCCAGATCAAGCAGAGAAAGGAAGACCGACGTGCAGGAAGACCTACTTCATAACCAAACTTGGTCGGGACTCGCAGCCTGTACAATACACTCTTCTCACTCCTGTTTCATGGTCAACTATATAAACTCGACACTTTCAATTAAAGGGTAAATCTATCCGATCCAAAAGTCTGCGAGTCCAAGTCCAACACCCTAGTGCTCTGAGTTCTGCATGTGTGCATCCCAAGCTCCAGGACCAAATCCACGTTCCTTGCCCAACGCCTCGTCGACAACATGCATGATCGCGAGAATCTTTTCTTCTTCCCATTTTTTCCCCACAAGCTGAATGTTGACTGGCATACCTTTCGTCGCCTCGGGGTTGTAGAGTGGCTTCTTACCACGATAGATCCCACTTTCGAGCACACGAGAACCCAATCCCGGTCCTTTCTCCCATTCCTCTGTTAATTGATCCTTTGTGGGATCAACATGTGTGACGGGCAGGCACCCAGCGGGCATGTCGAGGACGTTGTAGAGGATGGTGGCGGTAGCGAGGGCAGAGAAATTATCGCAGCCACTGAAACGAAATCGACGACGAAGTTAGGATCTCGTACGGTTCAGACGTTCATGATTGGTCTCACCCATGTGGCAATTGGGGAAGGGCTTGAACAGGTGCAATGATGCTGTCAAATTCATACCTCTCCCATACCTGTGTTTCAAGGTAGTTCTTCGGCCTACTGAGCAATGATCACGTAGGACTCACCGTTTCGTAGAAACGTCTTGTATATTGGTCCCTCTCAGAAATCAGTTTCCAGTAATCAGATACGTTCTTAGCTTTGGTGGCTCGGACGGTATCTGCAAATATTTTATCGTCGAAAAGGGCCTCCATGATCCATGTTGCGAAGGTTCGAACGACCGCTGGGATAAATATGAAAGAGTGTAGGAAAATGAAGATAATAGACTACCCACAAGGAAGCCTTGGACCCAACGTGACCAAGAACAAGGCATTTTCCTGGATTGACGATTAGATTCTTTTAAAAGGCCCAGGTATGGGGCTAAACGAAACCTTTTTGTCCGGTCCGAGATGACTGAGCATTGTCTTATATCCATCAGAGGATGTAATAGCCGCGAAGAGATTGAAGGGTATGTGTGCTTAGAGGGAGGCAAGTACGTCAGCCTTGGCCACTTATAGCAACGTGAAAGTTCGCAATCGCACCGTCGGGTAGTTCAAATTCTACGCAATCATGCCCAGCGGTACGAAGTGCCTCAACGGTCTCGAGTACCGCCCGTTTACAAGCAGGAGATGCCTTGATGTAGTTAT
>Ga0307509_10010465_pt1 | contig 11360 bp, 8 predicted proteins | sample 10_EM_MG_FD_202245 | JGI IMG/M metagenome (GOLD analysis project Ga0307509, IMG submission 202245) | Populus trichocarpa ectomycorrhiza microbial communities from riparian zone in the Pacific Northwest, United States - 10_EM | ecosystem: Host-associated > Plants > Roots > Unclassified | place... | reverse complement strand
TCGGTGGCATCACGGTCGGCGGCATCGTCGGCAACCGCAAGTCCTTCGGGCCACTGCTGCCCGGCGCCGACCACATCCGCCACACGCACGATCTGTCGCGCAACGCGTTCTCGCGCGGCGTACCCGAACACGGCGCGGAGCTGGCCGACGACCTCGAGCGCCTCGTCGCGCTGCACGACGCCTCGACCATCGCCGCGGTGATCGTCGAGCCCGTCGCTGGTTCGACCGGCGTGCTGCTGCCGCCCAAGGGCTATCTGCAACGCCTGCGCTCGATCTGCGACAAGCACGGCATCCTGCTGATCTTCGACGAGGTCATCACCGGTTTCGGCCGTCTCGGCTCGCCGTTCGCGGCGACGCACTTCGGCGTCACGCCCGACCTGATGACGGTCGCCAAGGGCATCACCAACGGCTGCGTGCCGATGGGCGCGGTGTTCGTCAAGCAATCGATCCACGACGCGTTCATGACCGGCCCCGAGCACCTGATCGAGTTCCTGCACGGCTACACCTACTCGGCGCATCCGCTGGCCTGCGCGGCCGCGCTCGGCACGCTGGACACCTACGCCGACGACGGCCTGCTGACGCGCGGCGCGACCATGGCGCCGGTGTTCGAGAACGCGCTGCATTCGCTGAAGGGCGTGCCGCATGTGATCGACATCCGCAACATCGGCCTGGTCGGCGGCATCGAGCTCGACCCGATCCCCGGCAGCCCCGGCAAGCGCGCGTTCGACACCTTCCTCGAGTGCTGGGAGCGCGGCGTGCTGATCCGCACCACCGGCGACACGATCGCGCTGTCGCCGCCGCTGATCGTCGAGAATTCGCACATCGACCAGATGGTGAGCACCATCGCCGACGTGCTGAAGAAGAACGCCTGATCTTTTTGCCGCGCCCACAGCATTACTTACCGACCGACCTCATCCAAAAAGGCTTGCCTGGCGGTGGCAGGAGCGGCTTCGTCGACATCTCGACGAACCGCGCACCGGACGTCGGGTTGAAGGATATGCTGTGACGATGCGCAAGCCCATCGTCCTCGTGCCCGCATGCAATCGCACGCTGGGGCAGCATCCGTTTCATGTCGCAGGCAAGAAGTACATCGATGCGGTGCGGCTCGCCGGGTGCACGCCGCTGATCGTGCCGACCGCGTCCATCGACGAGCTCGACGACGAACTCGATTCGTTGCTCGACCTCGCCGACGGCGTGCTGCTGACCGGCTCGGCGTCTAACGTCCACCCCAGCCATTTCGACGAGGACGTGCACGACCCCGAGCTGCCGCTGGATCCCGATCGCGACGCCTGGACCTTGCCGATGATCCCGCGCGTGCTCGCGCGCGGCATGCCGCTCTTCGCGATCTGCCGCGGTTTCCAGGAGGCGAATGTCGCGCTCGGCGGCAGCCTGCATCAGGCCGTGCAAGAGGTGCCCGGCCAGCACGATCACCGCGCACCCAGCGACGCATCTGCCGAGCTGCAGTACGGCCTCGCGCACGAGGTCATCGTGCAGCGCGGCGGCGTGCTCGCCAGCGTGCTCGACGAGCCCCGCATCCAGGTCAACTCGGTGCACGGCCAGGGCGTGAACCGGCTCGCCGCCGGCCTGCGCGTCGAGGCGCTCGCGCCCGATGGCCTGGTCGAAGCCTTCTCGGTCAGCGACGCCCGCGGCTTCAACCTGTGCGTGCAGTGGCACCCCGAATGGCGGGCCGCGAGCAACCCCGTCTCGATGCGCCTGCTCAAGGCTTTCGGCATCGCCTGCGAAGCCTACCGCGACCGGCACCGCGTGCCTCGCGAAGAGACCGAGCCACCTGACCCGGATCGATAGGTGCGCTTCTTGCGGGCGTTCCTCGCCACGACAGAAGCTCTCTCGATATCCGGCGCCGCTCCGTCAGCCTGACGCGACCGCGCCCAACGACCCAGGTGTCCCATGCAAGACAAAAGCAATTTCACGTTCGCCGACCTTGAAACCTGGTTCGACGAACGCCGCGTCACCGAGATCGAGTGCCTCGTGCCCGACCTGACCGGCGTGGCCCGCGGCAAGATCTTGCCGCGCGAAAAGTTCACCGAAGACCGCGGCATGCGCCTGCCCGAGGCCATCGTCGGCATCGGCGTGACCGGCAACTTCCCGGAAGACGGCCCGTACTACGACGTCATCCACCCGACCGACCGCGACATGCACCTGCGGCCCGACCCGAGCACGGTGCGCATCGTGCCCTGGGCCACCGACCCGACCGCGCAGGTGATCCACGACTGCTTCGATCGCGACGGCCAGATGATCCCCTACGCACCGCGCTCGGTGCTGCGCCGCATCTGCGACCTGTACACCGCCGAGGGCTGGAACCCGGTCGTCGCGCCCGAGCTCGAGTTCTACCTGATCGAGCGCAACTCCGACCCGAACACACCGCTGCGCCCGCCCAAGGGCCGCAGCGGCCGCGCCGAGACCTCGCGCCAGGCCTATTCGATCGATGCGGTGAACGAGTTCGACCCGCTGTTCGAAGACATCTACGCCTACTGCGAGCAGATGGAGCTGAACGTCGACACGCTGATCCACGAGGTCGGCGCCGGGCAGATGGAGATCAACTTCTTCCACGACCACCCACTGGGCCTCGCCGACGAGGTGTTCTTCTTCAAGCGCACGATCCGCGAGGCTGCGCTGCGCCACGAGATGTACGCGACCTTCATGGCCAAGCCGATGGCCAACGAGCCCGGCAGCGCGATGCACGTGCACCAGAGCATCCTGAGCAGCGTGACCGGCAAGAACATCTTCAGCAACGAAGACGGCTCGCCGAGCAAAGAGTTCTACTGGTACATCGGCGGCCTGCAGAAGTACACGCCGGCGGCGATGGCGCTGTTCGCGCCCTACGTCAATTCGTACCGACGCCTCGCGCGCTCGACCGCGGCGCCGATCAACATCCAGTGGGGCAGCGACAACCGCACCGTGGGCATCCGTTCGCCCGTGGCAACGCCCGCGGCGCGGCGCATCGAGAACCGCGTGATCGGCGCCGATGCGAACCCGTACGTGGCACTCGCCGCCACCCTGGCCTGCGGCTACCTCGGCATGAAGAACCGCATCGAGCCGGCGCCCGAATGCAAGGGCGACGCCTACCTGTCGGAGTACCAGTTGCCGCGTTCGCTGAGCGAAGCGCTGGGCTGGCTCGCCGACGAGAAGGACTTGCACGACGTGCTCGGCAAGGAATTCATCACCGTGTATTCCGAGGTGAAGGAGATCGAGCACGACGAGTTCATGAAGGTCATCTCGCCGTGGGAGCGCGAACATCTCTTGCTCCACGTGTAAACGTACCGTTTTGACGGCCGCTTGATGGGGTCTGAGGAACAACAATTACAGCGCAACGTGAGTTGATGCATGCATTCGTAGATGACCACTGGAACTGCCACCTTGGACCGCTTTCTGACCTGCCTGGCCCTCGCCGCTGCAGCGTCCATTTCGGTTTCCGGCTGCGGCGGGGGCGGCGGCTCATCCGGTGAAACGGCCGGCACAACGGCCGGCACCACAGCTTCGGCGGTGGTCATCGACACCAGCCTGACTCCGGATGTCAGCAAGCTGCAGAGGCCGCAGGGCGGCTGGTCGGTGGACATGCTGAAGCCGACCGACGAGGTCGCGCCCGCGTCCGACATCGGCGCCTTCCGCACGGGCTGCCAAGTCACCAGATTTGCCTTCGACGACCCCATCGTCTACCCGGGCCAGCCGGGCAAGAGCCATCTGCACACCTTCTTCGGCAACACCGGCATCAATGCGGATTCGACGGCGACCAGCCTGTCGACCACCGGCAACAGCACCTGCCGCGGCGGCACGATCAACCGCAGCTCGTACTGGGTGCCGTCGATGATCGACACCCGCACCGGCGCGCCGCTGGCACCGATGCTCGAATCGAACTTCTACTACAAGACCGGCTACGCCTTGCCGCCCTCGGTCATCAGCGAGGTGCCGCTCGGCTTGCGCATGATCTCCGGTGACGCCAAGGGCAACCCCAGCGCACCCAGCAGCGCGGCCCTGTACTCCTGTGTGTGGGATGGTGGCAATTCGAACTCGAACTGGAGCAGCAGCATCCCCACGGACTGCCCCGTGGTGGCCGGACGCGACTCATGGCTCATCATGGGCGTCGACTTCCCGCAATGCTGGGACGGCGTGAACCTGGATTCACCCGATCACAAGAGCCACATGACGAACCCCGTCAACGTGAAAGCAAACAACACCGGCAACTGCCCGGCCACGCACCCTGTCGCCTTGCCGCAGATCGCCTACCAGATCCTCTACCCGGTGAAGGTCACGGGTGAGACGAAGTACTGGCGCCTGTCGAGCGATAGCTACGACGCGACCAAACCGGCCGGCTACAGCGGCCACGGCGACTACTTCATGGCCTGGAAGCCCGAGATCGTGAAGATCTGGACGCAAAAATGCGACCGCGAGCAAAAGGATTGCCACTCGCATCTGCTGGGTGACGGCCGCATGATGGTCATCCCCTGACCTTCTGAGCATTTAGACTGCATGGCTGCAGGTCACGCCGTGAATGCGTGACAGCGCAGGGCGAGCGATTGGCCGCAGGCCAGCCGCTCCGGGTTTGCATCGCACACGAGCCACCATGACAAGAACCACCCAAGACTGGCAGGCCGCCGACGCGGCGCACTACCTGCACCCGTTCACCGATTTCAAGTCGCTCGCGAGCAAGGGTTCGCGCGTGATCGTCTCGGCCGACAACATCTACCTGCGCGACAGCGACGGCCACAAGATCCTGGATGCGATGTCCGGGCTGTGGTGCGTCAACGTTGGCTACGGCCGGCGCGAGCTGATCGATGCGGCGACGAAGCAGATGACCGAGCTGCCGTTCTACAACAGCTTCTTCCAGACCGCGACACCGCCGGCGATCGAGCTTGCCGAGCTACTCTCGGAGGTGACGCCGCCGCAGTTCAAGCACGTGTTCTTCTCGGGCTCCGGCTCCGAAGGCAACGACACGATCGTGCGCATGGTGCGCCGCTACTGGGACTTGCTGGGCCAGCCGCAGCGCAGCGTCATCATCAGCCGCAAGAACGCGTACCACGGCTCGACGATGGCCGGCGCCTCGCTCGGCGGCATGAGCGGCATGCACGCGCAAGGCGGCTTGCCCATTCCGGGCATCACGCACATCGAGCAACCGTTCTGGTTCGAACTCGGACGAGGCCGGCCGGCGCCGAGCCGCCTCAAGGCGGCCGATGGCCCCCTCGGGGGGCAGGAGCGGAGCGACGTGGGGGCAGACATGTCGCGCGCCGAGTTCGGCCTGGTGGCCGCGCGCTGGCTGGAGCAGAAGATCCTCGAGGTCGGCGTCGACAACGTCGCCGCCTTCATCGGCGAACCGGTGCAAGGCGCCGGCGGCGTGATCGTGCCGCCCGAGACCTACTGGCCCGAGATCCAGCGCATCTGCGACCAGTACGGCGTGCTGCTGGTGTCCGACGAAGTCATCTGCGGCTTCGGCCGCACCGGCCATTGGTTCGGCTGCGAGCGCTTCGGCTTCAAGCCCGACCTGATGACCTTCGCCAAGGGCGTGAGCTCGGGCTACATCCCGCTCGGCGGCGTGATGGTCGGTGAGCGCGTCGCCAGGGTGCTGATCGAACAAGGCGGCGAGTTCAACCACGGCTACACCTACTCGGGCCACCCGGTCGCCTGCGCAGTGGCGCTTGCGAACATCCGGCTGCTGCAGCGCGAGCACATCGTCGAGACCGTGCATGACGACACCGGGCCCTACCTCGCCGAGCAGTTCGCGACGCTCCTCGATCACCCGCTCGTTGGCGAGGTGCAGACCTGCGGCCTGATGGGCGCAGTCCAGCTCGTGAAGGACAAGTCCACGAGCGCACTGTTCGACGCCGCGCTCGAGGTCGGCATGGTCTGCCGCGGCCACTGCTTCGGCAACGGGCTGATCATGCGCGCGGTCGGGGACCGCATGATCGTCGCGCCGCCACTGGTGATCACGCGCGCGCAGATCGACGAGATGATGGCGCTGATCCGCCGCTGCCTCGACCTCACGCTCGCCGACGCGACGCGCAACCACTGGCTGTGAGCGCCGAGCCGGCGCGCATTTAGACTGCCAGCCGCGCCCGACCTCGACCCCACCTTCCGACACGATCAGCCCCATGGCAGCAAGCACCGACGCCCCGGCCACCCCGGCCGCCTATCTCCAGATCCAAGACGTCGTCAAAGACTTCAGCGGCTACAAGGCCGTGAACCATGTCAGCCTGGACATCGCCAAGGGCGAGATCTTCGCGCTGCTCGGCTCGTCCGGCTGCGGCAAGACGACGCTGCTGCGCATGCTGGCCGGGTTCGAGACGCCCAGCGCCGGTCGCATCGTGCTCAACGGCCAGGACCTGGCCGGCATGCCACCGTACGAGCGGCCGATCAACATGATGTTCCAGTCGTATGCGCTGTTCCCGCACCTGACCGTGTGGGACAACATCGCGTTCGGGCTGAAGCGCGACGGCATGCCCAAGGACAAGCTCGCCGAGCGCGTCGAAGCGATGCTCAAGCTCGTGCAGCTGGGCAAGTTCGCGAAGCGCAAACCGCACCAGTTGTCGGGCGGCCAGCAGCAGCGCGTGGCGCTCGCGCGCAGCCTGGCCAAGCGGCCGCAGCTGATGCTGCTCGACGAGCCGCTGGGTGCGCTCGACAAGAAGCTGCGCGAAGAAACGCAGATCGAGCTCGTCAACATCATCGAAGAGGTCGGCGTCACCTGCGTGATGGTCACGCACGATCAGGAAGAAGCGATGACGATGGCCTCGCGCATCGCGGTGATGAGCGAAGGCCGCATCCTGCAGGTCGGCGCGCCCAGCGACATCTACGAGACGCCGGCGACGCGCTTCGTCGCCGACTTCATCGGCAACGTCAACATGATGGACGGCACGCTGCGAAGCGACTACCCCGATCACGTGATCGTCGAGTGCGCCGACTGCAGCCACTACGTCGGCCACGGCATCACCGGCACCGAGGGCATGGCCGTCAGCATCGCGGTGCGACCCGAGAAGATCGCGTTGCAGCGCGAGATGCCTGCCAACGAGCAGGCGCCGCACAACCGCGTGCAGGGCACCGTCAAAGACCTCGCTTACTTCGGCAGCTTCACCGTCTACCACCTGCTGCTGGCCAGCGGCGCGATGCTCAAGGTCAGCCAGAGCAACGCCTCGCGGCATCGCGATGACCAGCTGACCTGGGGCGACACGGCCTGGGCGTCGTGGTCGCCGACTTCACAAGTGGTGCTGACGCAATGAGCGCCGCCGGGCCGTTCCCAAGGCGCTCGCGCCCCCGCGGGGGGACGGCGCGCAGCGCCAAGGGGGTTCTATGAAGAGTGCCTTCAACTGGCTGCGGCGCGGACGCACCAGCGTGATCGCCGTGCCCTACCTGTGGCTGGTGGTGTTCTTCCTCTTTCCGTTTCTGGTCATCCTCAAGATCAGCGTCTCCGAGATGGGCACGGTCAGCGTCAACGACGTGCTCAGCATCAAGGACGGCGTGCTGCAGCTGACGCTTCGCGGCACCAGCTACGCCTTCCTGACGCAAGACGACCTGTACTTCAAGACCTACCTGTCGAGCCTCAAGTACGCGGCGATCACGACCCTGCTGTGCCTGGCGATCGGCTACCCGTTCTCGTACTTCATGGCGCGCGCGAAGGCAACGATCCAGCCCGCCTTGCTGATGCTGGTGATGCTGCCGTTCTGGACCTCGTTCCTGCTGCGCGTCTACGCCTGGAAGGGCCTGCTCGACGAGAACGGCTGGGTCTGGCGTGCGCTGACCGCGCTGCACCTGGATCAGTCGCTCGCCTACTTCGAGCTGATCTCGGCACCGGGCAAGCTGATGAACACGCCCTTCTCGCTCGTGATCGGCATGGTCTACACCTACCTGCCGTTCATGATCCTGCCGCTGTACTCCAACCTCGCGAAGATGGACCTGCGCCTGCTCGAGGCCGCGTCCGACCTCGGCGCGACACCCTGGAAGGCGTTCTGGCTCGTCACCGTGCCGCTGTCCAAGGCCGGCATCATCGCCGGCTCGATGCTGGTGCTCATCCCCTGCGTCGGCGAGTTCGTGATCCCCGAGCTGCTCGGCGGGCCGCAGACGCTGATGATCGGCCGCGTGCTGTGGGACGAGTTCTTCAGCAACAACGACTGGCCGATGGCGTCGACGGTCGCGGTCGTGATGATCCTGTTGATCATCGTGCCGCTCGCGGTGTTCAACCGCTACCAGGCCGAAGCGCAGGAGAAAGCGGCATGAAGCACCGCACGCCCTTCGGTGCCGGCTTCGCGCGTGGTTTCGGCCGCGGCTGGCTCGGTGCCGGCTATGTGTTCCTCTACCTGCCGATCGTCGCGCTGGTCGTCTACTCGTTCAACGACTCGCCGATACCCAACCTGTGGAAGGGCTTCACGCTCAAGTGGTACGTCAAGCTCGCCAGCGATGGCGAGATGCTCGGCGGCCTCTGGCTGTCGCTGAAGATCGCGTTCTTCACCGCGTGCAGCTCGCTGGTCCTGGGCACGCTCGCGGCGTTCGCGCTCGTCAAGTACCGGCGCTTCAGCGGTCGCACGCTGTTCAGCGGCATGGTGTCTGCGCCGCTCGTGATGCCCGAGGTGATCATCGGCCTGTCGCTGCTGCTGATGTTGGTGTCGGCACAAAAGCTGTTCGGCTTCCCCGAGAAAGGTGCGATGACGATCTGGTTCGGCCACCTGCTGCTGGGCATGGCCTACGCCACCGTCGTCGTGCAGGCACGGCTGCAAGGCCTGAACCCGCAGCTCGAAGAGGCCGCGATGGATCTCGGCGCCAAGCCGTTCCAGGTCTTCGCGCTGGTCACGCTGCCGATGATCGCGCAGGCGCTGATGTCGGCCTGGCTGCTGACCTTCACGCTGTCGCTCGACGACGTCGTGCTGTCGGCCTTCCTGAACGGCCCCGGCTCGACGACGATGCCGCTGGTGATCTTCTCGCGCGCGCGGCTCGGGCTGAACCCGAGCGTCAACGCGGTCGCCACCGTCATCATCACGCTGGTCGCGATCGGCACCGTGGTCGCCAGCGTGCTGATCGCGCGCGCCGAACGCGAGCGCGCCAAGGCGATCACGCAGGCCCAGCGCGACGACGGCTGAGACAAGAACAAACAACCCACACCGAGGGAGAAGAACCGCATGAGCGCAGTCAGCCGACTTCAACCGCATCGCGGCGAAGGGGTGACTTGAACTTGAGCATGAGGAGCTGACATGAGCAACAGCATCGACTGGCACGCGCGAGCTGCCGCACAAGGTTTCGATGGTCGCGCGCTGATCGGCGGCCAACGCGTGGCGGCGCTGAGCGGCGAGACCTTCGACTGCGTCTCGCCGATCGACGGCCGCACCTTGACGCAGGTCGCGCGCGGCCGCGCGGCCGATGTCGACGCGGCCGTGGCCTCGGCCCGTGCCTCGTTCGACGATCGGCGCTGGGCCGGTATGCCGCCGGCCGCGCGCAAGAAGGTGCTGGTCCGATTTGCCGACGAGATCATGGCCGCACGCGAAGAACTCGCGCTGCTCGAGACGCTCGACATGGGCAAGCCGATCCAGTACAGCCTGGCCGTCGACGTGCCCGCCGCGGCGCGCTGCATCGCGTGGTACGGCGAGGCCATCGACAAGGTCTACGACGAGATCGCGCCGACCGGTGCGAATGCGCTGGCGCTGATCACGCGCGAGGCGATGGGCGTGATCGGCGCCGTCGTGCCCTGGAACTACCCGATGATCATGGCGGCCTGGAAGCTCGGGCCTGCGCTGGCCACCGGCAACAGCGTGGTGCTGAAGCCGAGCGAGAAGTCACCACTGACCGCGCTGCGCTTGGCCGAGCTCGCACTCGAGGCCGGGTTGCCCGAAGGCGTGTTCAACGTCGTGCCCGGCTTCGGCGCCGAGGCCGGCGAGGCGCTCGCGCTGCACATGGACGTCGACGCGATCGGCTTCACCGGCAGCACGCGCGTCGGCCGAAAGATGCTCGAGTACGCGGGCCGCAGCAACCTGAAGCGCGTCTACAACGAACTCGGCGGCAAGTCGGCCTTCGTCGTGTTCGACGACTTCGCCGACGTGGCCCGCGCCGCGAAGACGGCGGCCGGCAGCCTGTTCTTCAACGCCGGCGAAAGCTGCAACGCGCCCTCGCGCGTGTTCGTTCATGAACGAATTGCCGACGAGTTCACCGCGATCGTGCAGGCCGAGGTGCCGAAGTACGCGCCCGGCGATCCGCTCGGCGGCCTGAATGAAATCGGCGCGCTGGTCGACGACACGCAGATGCGCACCGTGCTCGGCTTTATTGCCGCCGGCCGCAGCGAAGGCGCGCGGCTTCTCTCGGGTGGCGCGCAGGTGATGCGCGAGACCGGCGGCTTCTATGTCGAACCCACCGTGTTCGATGGCGTCACGAACGACATGCGCATCGCGCGCGAAGAGATCTTCGGCCCGGTGCTGTCGGTGATCCGCTTCAGCGACGAGGCCGACGCGGTGCGGCAGGCCAACGACAGCGCCTACGGCTTGCAGGCCAGCGTCTGGAGCGACAACATCAACCGCGCGCACCGCGTCGCGCGCGCGCTGCGCGCCGGTACCGTGCACGTGAACCAGTACGACGAGGACGACATCACCGTGCCCTTCGGCGGCTTCAAGCAGAGCGGCAACGGCCGCGACAAATCGCTGCACGCGTTCGACAAGTACACCGAGCTGAAGACGACCTGGATCCGCATCGATGGCTGATGACGGCCCCCACGTCACTTCGTTCCTGCTTCTGACGTGACGCGCGCATCCGCCACGCCCTGGCTCGCCTACCTCTGCCTCGCGGGCAGCATGGCGCTCGTCGGCAGCTATGTCGGGCTGTCGAAGGTGCTGGTGCTGGTGTTCCCGATTTTCCTGCTCGCGTGGCTGCGCTTCGGCATCGCGGCCGTGGCGATGGCCGGCTGGGTGAAGCGCGGGGTCGGTGACACGCCGCTGAACGCGCGCGACCGCCGGCTGCTGTTCCTCGAGTCCTTCTTCGGCAACTTCCTGTTCTCGATCTGCATGCTGTTCGGCGTGGCCATGAGCACCGCGCTCGCTGCCGGCGTGATCATGGCGGGCATGCCGGCCATGGTCGCGGTCATGTCGTGGCTGTTCCTGAAAGAGCGCATCGCCAGGCGCGTGATGCTGGGCATCGCCTGCGCGGTCGCCGGCATCGCGCTCGTCTCGCTCACCAAGCCGCCAGCGGCCGCGGCGCACGACTCGTCGCTGCTCGGCAACCTGCTGCTTGTGGGCGCGCTGACCTGCGAGGCCAGCTACGTGGTGATCGGCAAGAAGCTCACCGGCAGCGTCAGCGCCAAGCGCATCAGCGCGCTGATCAACCTGTGGGGGCTGGCGCTCGTCACGCCGTTGGGGCTGTGGCAGGCGCTGAGCTTCGACTTC
>Ga0307509_10010464_pt1 | contig 11361 bp, 9 predicted proteins | sample 10_EM_MG_FD_202245 | JGI IMG/M metagenome (GOLD analysis project Ga0307509, IMG submission 202245) | Populus trichocarpa ectomycorrhiza microbial communities from riparian zone in the Pacific Northwest, United States - 10_EM | ecosystem: Host-associated > Plants > Roots > Unclassified | place... | reverse complement strand
ATGAGTGTGAAATGGTCTCCTTTAGCAATTTTTCAATGTTTGTTCTTAATCACCAGAGCTTTCTGTGCATTGGTGAGCTTTCTGTGTACTGTTTGCAAAGCATTTCATATTATGTATTTTTTTCATTTTGATGGATCAAGATTTATCAATATTTTTTCAATGAAATTAGGTGTCGCGACTTGGGCCCAATATTGGGTATTGTTTGGGCTCGGGCTTGTGGTATGGTCCAACACCTGATTTCCTAAAAGAAAAGGAAGAGAATGATGAAAAAAGTACAATGTGTAAACACCTAAAATACAAAAGAAAAGAGCTAACACTCTAAGATATAACAATCCCTCTCTCTTAAAAAGGTTTAGGAGATTTCTCACTGGTGGTTCTTGTGGATTATTGTTAGAGACCGTATACTTGGACAACTTGTGGTTTGCGATAACTCAACCGAAGCAAATGCTTAAAGCCGAAAAGAACATCTAATCTTTAAGTAATTTTCGCATAAACTTTAAACAACTCTATATATGTCTAACGAGACCCTTAGAACTCCTATAAAACTTTATATTTACTGTTTCCATTACTTGTATGTATTTCAAGAAACTCAATACAATTTTGGTTATGATGAAGCTTTGGGTTGTTCGATTTTTCCTTGTGGAGTTTTTATTTGTTAAATTAAGAATTCATTTTCCAGTCAATAGTCTAATGGCTGAAAATCGGGTGGCCCAAAATGTGTCTTATGGCGGTATACATCTATTTGGGGTCCATTTCCTAGTAGGGTTACGTTTTGTTCCTCACCAAAAAAATGAATAAGACCAAGACTCTTTTGTACCTTTTTCATTATTGGGATATTTAAAAATGTGATAATAATTATTTTTTAAAGTGTTTTTTGCTTAAAAATTGATTGAAATAATTTTTTTTTATTTTTAAAAATTTATTTTTGATATAATACATCAAAACGATTTAAAAATATAAAAAAATAATTTTAAATAAAAAATAATTTTTAAAAAACAAGTGTAATTTTAAATGCCCCTAAATAATGCCTAATTATAATATATAATGGGGCTTGGATCCTCACTGAAAAGTTAATTTTTGTGGTCGTTCACATGAAAAATTAAAGATACCCTTTTGCATGCGGTTGCTTGTTAGCAATCATTGCATGCTACCTCTCTGTCTCTGTGCGCTAATTACTGATTAGGCTTTCTTTAATAATAAATTAATTTTAGTTTTGTTTTTTTAGAGAGATTTAAAATCTAAAAAGAAGTAGATTGACTAAAGAAAAATCATTGCCTCACATGTGAGCTCCACGCTGGTGTTAGATGCGTTTTGACTATTTAAGACAGAAAACTGATCTTCCTCGTTTAACCCTCCCTTCTGTGCTTCTTCGGTCCATTCCCATCATATCATGAGCCATGAATAATGTTCATCATAAGGTTTCCAGCAGTCTTGCTAGCAACGTTTGAATCTTGAAATTATATCATTTTCTTTTCAAATTAAATCATAAATATGCCCCTCCAGGTTTGGAAAACATTTAAGAGAGCTAAAATTTTAAATTTTGTTTTTGTTAAAAATTAATTTTTTGGTATGTATAGATGCGGTGATGTCAAAAATAATTTTAAAAAAATAAAAAAACATCATTTTGATACATTTCGGCATGAAAAACAATTTAAAAAACAACTGCAATCACACTCCTAAATAGTCCATGTAGTCTTAAAAACTAATCAATTAGTCCTTTAATCAATAATGATCATACTTAATTTAGTGATATTTTGCTCCACAAAATGTCTTCTTTTCTCATTAATCTTCTTGCATGATGTTCTTTTTTTATATTTTTCTATTAATTCATGATCAAGCTATAAGCGGATTCAAAAACACAATAATTGAATATATATAGTTTTTAATACTAGGAGGACTAATTCATTAGCTTCGATAAACTATATATTATGGGTGAAGCTCCTCTATAAGTGCTAAATTTAGGCAACCTTATTCTTAGAGGAAACATGTGGAATTCTTATGATGTTGATTAAATTACTTGTCCCTCCATGTGGGATGATTTTGTTTTTGAAGAGGATCTTGGTATGGTCTTGTTGATGTTGAAATATATACTCCTATTGTACCCAAAAATTGGCACCCCAAAGTCTTACGTGAAGTGTGGAAAAATAGAAAGCATGTATTATTTGTTAGGTAGCTCGTATTGTTGAGTTACTTTATGCGCATCTTAATTAAATTTTAAAATTTTAAAATTAATAATAAGATAAAATTTTAGTGGTTCTAAAATTTATAATACTCAAATTCATAATTTTTAAAAAGCAAATTCAGGATATATGTCCAGTTAAACTACACCTTTAGATTATTTTTACGTTTTAAAAGAGCTTTTGAAAAAAATTGAATTTTTTTTAAATTAATATTTTTTTGATATTTTCAGATCATTTTAATATATTGATATTAAAAATAATTTTTTTTAAAAAAATATTATTTAAATATATTTATAAATAAAAAAATATTTTAAAAACTAATGATAATTTCACTCCTATACACGCTAGAAAGCATGTATTATTTCTACACATGGAGGATCATGAGAGATGGTACAGTCTGGTTCAGTTTTTCCAAAGCAAAGGAGGGGACAAAAAGTCCAACTAATGTCCCGTTAAGCACTCAAAGTCCAATGCAGGTAAAGTTACATGTCTCCTTGCATAATTGACCAATGGCCACCGAAAGAATTTAAATAGCGTGTTTGGAAAGAAATAGGGGGAAACGATTGATTTTTAAAGTTTTTTTATTTTTATAATTTATTTTTAATAACATATCAAAATAATTTAAAAAATATAAATATAAATTTAAAATAAAAAAATTAATTTTCTTAGAAATACATGGTCAGCCATGTTTTCCAATAAGCTCTGAAATGACTTCTCTTTTTCTTGTTTGAAAGTTATATGAAATGATTCTATTCAAATCCCAACAGAATTTGTAGATCAATGAATTAACTTAGGGTTTATCGACAATTTTAGGAAGAAAAGTCTAGAATTTGAATTTGAGTGGAAAGAAAGAAGGATGCTCAAGTACAGTGTGTCATTTATTCAAGATAAAAAAAAAATGCAAATTGTAAACGATAAAATAATTAGAGTGATTTATTTTATGAATTAAGATCTTGATTAGGGTTGCAGTACAATCTGTTTTTCATTAAAATTTAATTTTTTTATTTTAAATTAATAGTTTTTTATGGAAAAAGATGGGATCTTATACATGGCCAAGTAATTGATGAACAAGCTCTGCTAGAAACATCATTTGTAAATATTGTGTATGAAGAAAGGTATACCAATAAAATATTATCTTAATAAGTTTAATTTATTTATTTTAATTTTTATTTGTTGGTGTTGAAATTGATGATAAAGATCAAACTCTATTATTGCTATATTCTTTATCTACTATATATCTATTTAGTAAAAAAAAACTATAATTTTAAAGAAGGTTAAGTCTTTCTTAGTTTCTAAAGATCTTATGGAGAAATAATTATGTGAAAATTCTAACAGTAATTAAAGGGATGCATTTATAGCAATAGCATCCCAAAAGAGTGAGGTTTAGGCAATTATAGTTATCGTCGGAGATCACAATAATGAAATAGGAATTTAATCTATTTTTATTGTAAAAGGAAAGGACTCATTAGGACCAACTATTTTAAATTTTTTTTTTGGATTCGAGAAAACCCCATCCCCGGAAAGCGTATTTTATAGGCTCAGGTGAGCGAGTAAAATCCCGGTTGTCCCAGACTCTTACAAGAGATGCGCACCCTGACTCGAACTCGAGACTTGCTGTGCAGATCTCAAGCTCTTTGTCATCACACTACGCCCCTTGAGGACTCCAACAATCCTAAATGAAAAAAAAGGAAAAACATAAATTATAATTGGGATAGCCATTGTCGAAGGAAGATGGATAATAATGAGGAAAAAAAACATTAAGGCTAAAATCGTCTTATATGTTAAATTCATATGTAAACAAGTTATAGCATATGAGACTAGAGTACATGAATGAGCAAAGGAATGGGTATGATGAGTAAAAAGAATTTACTAAATTGTCAAATTACAAGTTATTTAAAGTTGGGTAAATAAAAAAGTTGGGTATTTTGAATTGTATTTATTTTGATATTTAAGGATCTTCTAATTCTTTCAAATGTGATATTAGATATATGCTGACTTTTATTTATGAATACTTCAACAAGATTTGGGTTTACTTTTATTAAATACATGCATTAATTATTTAATAATTTTAAGCATATGAAGATCATAATTGAAAAACAAACAAGAAAAATGATGAAACGACTTAAGTCAGACAATGGTTTTGCATTTTTTTCATCAGAGATTGGTGAGTTTTTTATGAAAAAAGGTATTATAGACACATGAAGGTTAGGTATACACCCCAACAAAATAAAGTAGATATAATGATGAATAAAACTTTATTAAAAAGAGCAAGAAGTAGGGGTGAGTAAAATTAATAACCGAAAAACCGATTAAACCGAGAAAACCAGAAAAAAACTAACCGAAAAAACCGAACCGAAAAAAAACCGATTAAAATTTTGAAAAAACCGGCCGGTTCGGTTTTATAAGCAAAAAACCAAAAAAACCAAACTGAACCGAACCGAAACAAAAAAGCCGAGCCAAAACCGGAAAAATCCGAGCCAAAACCGAGCCAAACCGGAAAAACCTAGCCAAACCGGTTTGAACCAGTTTTTTCCCTAAAAAACCTGAACCAAACCAAACCGAAACTGGTCGGATTGACCCGGTTTCGATTCGGTTTCGGTTTTTTTTTAAAAAAAAAATTTCAGTTTGGTTGCTTTTTTTGATAAAAACCGAACTAAACCGAAAATGATCATCCCTAGCAAGATATATGTTATGGAATGTTGGTTATCTAAAGATTTTTAGACAAAAAATGTTTCTACAACTTGTTATTTGGTTCATCAATCTTCTACATCAGCTTTGGAGTTTGAAAATCATGAAAAGTTAAGGTCTAATAGCCTTTCTGATTATTTTAATTTGAGATTTCTTATATGTTCTACTTATTTTTTTATTATATATATGATGGAAAAGGCAACCAAAAGCATAATTTCTTTTCTTAGGCTAAATATATGGAGTGAATGGATACAAACTTTAGTTTTTTTTTTTTTATCCTGGAGGAATAATATTTATTATTATTACAGAAGTTACCTTTAATAAGATAGAAATATTCAATTCAAGGAAATTAGTGGTTATGAATTATATTGATTATTATCCTTTTGCAAAATATTATTTATGATCACTATAATTCAGATCAAATACATATTCCTAAAAAGGTATAAGATATTCAAGTTGATGACAGGGGGTAAGGTACTGTATGGTATTACCAAAGAAAATAACAATGTATACTAATTTTGCTTAGTCTTATGATACTAATATAGTTGCTTTTGCATTATCTATTAAATAATATATATGTATAAATTGATGAGGCTTCTTTATATATGGATGTAATTACTAGTGTTGATCCTAAATAGATAGTTGGTTATCACATATAAAGAGATGAAATCTTTACAGAAAAAATCAAACTTGAGAGCTTGTTCAACCTCTTAAAGGAAATAAAACAATGAATTTTAAATGAATTTTCAAAAAAAATAATTATCTTTTTAAATTAAAAGATGCCAGATACAAAGATTGGTTGGTTATAGAAAGCTATAATTATGTGTTGATGTTGACTTCAATGAAGTATATTTCCTTAAAGTTAGGCATTGCTTTATCAAAATTCTATTATCATTAAATCTTATACGAGCTTGAAATTAAAACAGCTTGATGTCAAAACTGTTTTTCTACATGAAGAATTAAATAAGTATATTTATATGCAATAACCAAAGAGTTTAAGATTGATGGCAATGAGATCATATATGCCTACTAAGAAAGTCCTTATGTGTACTTAAATAGTCCTCTCAACTGTGGTTTGATACCTTTATAATTAGTAATATTTTCTTGAATTAAATTATGTAAAAATTTTAAAATTTAACAATTTTTCCTTTTCTTTTCAACTATTTTCTCAATAACAAAACAAAAAAAAATCATAAAAAATAAAAAAAAGCAAAAAACCCCATAAAAATAAAAATTTGAGACTCCTATAAAAATAAAAAAACATGGTACCTAATAAATGAAACGAAAAGGATTTTTAGAAAAAATGAAAAGGAAAAAACCCACAAGAGAAAGAGAACTTACAACATTCGTGTAGCTTTACATGAGAAAAAAGTAAAGTGAGTTAATGAATAAGTGAGAGAGATGCGACTAGGGAGAATGAATAAGTAAAGTTTGTCAATATCATAGGGACAACCCTCTTTTAAAGAGCTCTTATTCCCTCGATGCCATAAAATAATTTAGATTTAATAAAAGTAGAATAGACAGACAACACCAACTTATGAACATTATCTTAAGTATGACATTGGAGGACCTATAAGCCAAATTATAAAACATACTTCTAGGGTTTCATATAGACCTAAATGCAAACCTCCATAAAAAACTGACCTAATTAATGCTTGCATCAATCCTAGATATAAAACCTTTGGTCATTCTTTTTCAATGCTTAAACAACTACTTGTTACTATATATTTTTTTTGGATTCGAGGAAACTCTATCCCTCAAAAAATGTACTTTGTGGGCCCAGGTGAGCGAGTAAAACCTCGGTTGTCCCAGGTTCTTACAAGAGATGCACGCCCTGACTTGAACTCGAGACCTGCTGTGCAGATCTCAAACCCTTTGCCATCACGCTACGTCCCTTGGGGATATACTTGTCGCTATATGTATATAAGCAAAACCCAACATCAATATAAGCTAATAAACAAACAACCCAAAACCCTGTAATACTATGGTTTGAATTAACATGCTTAAAGATTTTGAATTATATTGAAAAAAGTGGAAAAATAAGAAAAAAAAGACCTTTTAACTTCTTAATCCTCATGTCTGACCTTCTTCTTCCCTCTACATCTTCCACTTCCACAATACCTCATAAGTCACATTTTTTTTTATCTTATCTTGTATAAAAAAAAATAAAAAAAAAGCATGAAAGGAAAGAAAAGAGAAATAAATAAAAAAATCTTTAACAACTAACTTTTCTTGAAAACAAACCAAACAACTGAAAAATCAGTGAAGGTATTTGAAAGCATGAAGCTAAAAACTAGATGAAGAACTAGAAGAAAATGAGTGGCTTCCACCAAGACCACTCTAATTAAGACTGCATACCTCTTCTCCCCTTTCTTCTAGCCTTACAAAAATGATAATAAATCATTGATCCCTCTCTTTTTCTCTCACTCTATGCCCCTTTAGGATTTACCAGGCTTTTCATCCCTTTATATAGTCTCTTTTCTCTCTTTTTACTTGGCAAAAAGAGAGAAAAAAAAAATTTGATGGCAAAGAACCAAAAGCAAGAAGAGGTAAAAACCAAAAACAATATTTCAATACCACTAAGCCATAAAAAAACCCGAGGACAAAAACATAACTACACAATTAAAATTCATAGTGTGTATAAGTGTGTAGCCGCAATGTTTTTTTTCTCTCTTTTAGATTTTTTGTTAATAATGGAAATACAATCTTCTTTCAAGAAATTGTTTGTTTACAAGGTGCACCACCTCACAAAAAGCATGTATTTTATGCTTTTTATGAGCGGCACACCTCTTAAATAAACACATATCAACTAAAATATAGAAATTTTAAAAGGAATATTTAATATTAGATACCGCACTATATGAGATGCTAAAAAAAAAAATAACAAAATACAAAAAAAAAAGAGAGAGTTAATGGACTTAATAATTCTACAAAACAATCTTTGTAATACCAAATTGGATTTTATTTGTTTTTAGGTATACATTTTTCTCTAATTATAAATTTAAAAATATTTAATTATCCATCACATAATACAATTTTATTCTAAACCTTTTTTCAAAACCACAAAGAAAAAAAACTGCTACTGTAACAAACATTAAATCAGACATTTATCATAACCGCCAGCAAGCACTGAAAGATAAGACGAAGCATCAATTAAACTGTTCCTCGACTTGAAATGGGTAATAAAATTGTCAGATAAAGAAAGAAATTAATGAGCAATTTCAGGAGACGTAAATATTAGCACAACGAAAGGCTAATAAATAATAAAACCACCTCATCCTCTCTCTCTCTGCTTACATTCTTCTTCATTGACTGTAACCTGTCAGTCAGGTGTCTTGCTTCTTTATAGTTATTAAAGCCCTCCCTCCCTCCCTCTTCCTCCCTCTCTGAAATACAAATAAACGGAAGAGAAAGATGCTTGTTACAGCAATGCAGGTAGGGTAGTTTTGAGTTGGAAGTTTGATGAATCAGTAAGAAAGAAAAATAACTCTAATCTTGTAACCTTCTATTCTGATTTATTTTATTTATCTTAGATAATGATTTCTTCTTTATGTAGACAAGAACAGTAGAAGTGAGGAATGTATCAGATCTAGCAAGTGAGAGAGAGGTTCACGAGTTCTTCTCCTTCTCTGGCGAAATCGAACACATTCACATCCAGCGGTACTTTTTTTATGTTTTTCTTTTTGTGTTTGGTTGCTGAGAAGGCGTTGGAAACTGGAAAGAACATGCAAAACTGCATCATGGGTCTTGAACTCCTAGTGTTTCTTGAGTGGTTCTTTATCTTTGTTTTCTTTGGACTTTCTTTCTTCTTCTTTGTAAAGAAGAAAAAAGTGGAATTATTATGCTAAACTAGTTTCAGGGTTTTGTAGTTGAGATACAAAAAGATTGGAGCTTGAGTTATTTGTCTGTTATGTTTGCTGAATTGAAGTTGTGGTTTTGTTGGGTGCAGTGAAAATGGGCAATCAAAAACTGCGTTTGTTACATTCAAAGATCCTAAAGCACTTGAAATTGCGTTGTTGTTATCGGTGGGTTTACTGCTTTTCATTTACTTGTATATCCGAGTTGTTTTCTATTGGGAAATCAGATGAGTTATGTGATGCACTTTAATCCCTCTAATTTGAATTTGAAGAACTGGTGTCTTTGTTTCTTTTTTCTCTAAACTTTAAGCAATGGAATGCTTTTCTTCAACTCTTTCCCATTCTGATGTGAATGTACATTTTTTTTCTCAATATAGTATTAATTATGGAAAGTATATTGATTCTCGTTTTGCTTTTTCCTTGACGAAGACTTTTGCTTTGAAAAGTAGAGGGTGCCAGTCTGTCTTATGTTATCATCTCTGTTTTAATAAAAGAAGGATATGCCCTTAGAAAGGAAAGTGGCCCCAATGAGTATGAAGAAATAGAGAAAAGCAGAGGGTGCCAGTCAATCTGTTGATTGATCATATGAGTAATAACGATGATAGTGAAGCTGTAGAGAGTAAGAGTTGTGTGTTTGTGATGCAGGGAGCAACTTTAGTAGACCGGATAGTGACTATAACCCCTGCTGAAAATTATGTACTGAATCGTGAGCTACAGGTTTTTCCACTATCCCATTACTCAAATCTCTTTTCAACTGATTTTGCTAAATATTTCTGTTCTTGATTGCAAATGTGCAATTTATGCAGGAAGTAAGGAACGTGGAAAATGCTGTCTCTGTAGTTCCTTCGGAAAACTTCCCCTCAAATGTTGAGGTAGTCAAAATCATCAGCAACAATCTTACTTGACATATTTTTAGACATATCCATCTATTTATGGTGGACGTGAGAGACTTTTCATGAATAAAATTTCTTTTGCTGCTATGGAACAATCATATTTGTGATTGGTGTTGTCTTTTATTTGCAAATGGATTTGATTAAATACTGGAAATACCTAGTTGCTTCTTGCTTATCTTTATGATTGAGCGAGTTGAATCTTGATCGCCAATATTCTTACCTCTTTTGTCTTTAGTAGCCAGGAGCCATTTTACATGTGCTTTAGGGTGATAGGTGGTTTGCGACCAGTGTCTTTGTCTTACCATGGGCCTGTTTGGTTATAAAAAATTATGGTGATTTGGAGTAAATAAGATACCGTTGGTTCTTGTTTAGTGATTTAGGCCTTAAAAATTTGGCTTTCAACTTTATTTGGAGTAAATTAAGGCTGTCCTGTCTCTCATAGCAGGGGAAAACTAGCCCTTCAGGCAGTGGAAGAGTCTATGTCAGCAGAGCACAAGAAGTAGTCACGAGTGTGCTAGCAAAAGGTTCGGCTATTAGCCAAGATGCAATGAATAAGGCCAAGGCATTTGATGAGAAACATCGATTGAGTGCGAGTGCATCTGAGAAGGTAACTTCTTTTGACCGGAGAGTTGGGCTAACAGAGAAATTGACGATTGGAATTTCAGTAGTTAATGAGAAAGTGAAGTCTGTTGACCAAAGGCTTCATGTGTCGGATAAAACAATGGCAGCTATATTTGCAGCAGAAAGGAAGCTAAATGACACAGGATCAGCTGTAAAATCGAGCAGGTAGACTCTCTTCCTTGAGATTATATTCTCTACTTCTCATGTGTTGACACTAGCATTTTGTTTGAATGGATTGGTTGATGTCTTTCTTTCTGATTTTTCCACCCTCATGGCATGTTTCCCTTGCTCCTTGTTTCTTGTTGTTTCAAAACAATGGATATTAGAAGAAACGTGCTTCAACAATTCTGATTTTGCTGTTTCTAAAGCTGACTGCATCATGGAAGATGTGGTGGAAAGTTTAGAAGTAGTGATTTCATCTTTGGTGGCATGACTTATAAAATGAATTGTGATGTCTTTTATATTTTATTTTATTTTTTTATATCACACAATGCATAATTCTGTGATTTTGAGAATTAATTCAATTCCAAAATAGTTTTTTTTTTTTTAGAATAAACTACTTTCTACTAAGTTAGAGCCTTTTTGTGAGTCTTGTCATGCTAGCCTTAGTAATAATCCCAGTCGCTTGCTAACTTGCTTGAAGGAGTTTCTCTGGTGATTCAGAATACTTGGGGTAGTAAACTGGCAACTGCTATAGATATTTTTGTCATGTCTGTGCAAGCCAGTGATCTATTTTTGGTTTCAATGATTGTTCCTTTACTTTCCCATTTCAATAGTATACACTGTCACATATCATCTCTAGGAATTTTATTTTGAGGATGCATCTTGCATATTTATTGCACACATTTATATCTGGTCGAATGCCCTTTTCTTGTTGTATTGAATCCTTGATGAGATCTTTCTCTAGGTAGAAACTAACCCTATTAGAAAAATGCACAATATTTTCGTGCTTTTTTGAAATTGGTTAGATGACTCCAAAAGTGATCTATCTACAGTCTACCTTCCTTTGTATCATCAATATCAGCCTTTTCTTTCTCCTCCAAACAAGCTTTGGCTTCTCAATTAGTATTATTTGATGTTCGTTTATTTTCACTACAATTTTATCCTTGACATTTGATTTTG
>Ga0307509_10010463_pt1 | contig 11361 bp, 13 predicted proteins | sample 10_EM_MG_FD_202245 | JGI IMG/M metagenome (GOLD analysis project Ga0307509, IMG submission 202245) | Populus trichocarpa ectomycorrhiza microbial communities from riparian zone in the Pacific Northwest, United States - 10_EM | ecosystem: Host-associated > Plants > Roots > Unclassified | place... | reverse complement strand
TAGTAGTGGTCGATAGAGCAGTAGGATATTGCTGGTTGATTCCTACAACTACGAAAGCTACAGCAATCACTACCATGGAACTACTACAGAACTACGTGTTTACACCCCATGGTGTACCTACCTCGATTGTCAGCGATGCAGACCCACGATTCACCTCTCGGTTTTGGAGGCAGACCCTGAAGACTATGGGCATTGAACACATCATGGCTGCCCCAGGACACCACCAGACGAATGGCCAAGCAAAACGCAAGATCAGGGAATTGAAAACAGGCCTGAGGACCGTTATCAACAGACGACAAACCAACTGGCTTATATCCCTACCTCAGCTAGCGTCATACACCAATGCTGGCTACTCGGAAACTATCGACATGTCACCATACAAAGCAGTGTATGGAAGAAACTATCCCCTACTTAGCACCTATCAAACTGCAGCGACCTCGGTGCCGGCTGCAGATGAGTATTTCAACAGGCACAACGAGCTTCGAAACTCAGCCTATCAAGCTCACAAGCTTGCCAGGATTCGGTCTATGAGGACTGCAACTAAGAGAAGAACACCACGCCCTCCGGTATCCGTTGGAGGACAAGTACTGGTCTTTGGAGACATGTTCTCTACAGAGTCAGGACGATCGAGAAAGCTGGAACCACGCTGGCGCGGACCATTTGAAGGGTTGAGTTACGACGATATTACGCAGAATTACACAGTCAAGATGGATGCCAGGATGTACCGTCGAAGGGAAGCAGTGTTCCACTGCTCAGTAGTCAAACCATACAGAGAGAACGATGATGAACAATTCCCAGGACAAGCCAATGTCAAACCTGCGCCAATCCTGATCAACGAGGAATCTGAATGGGAAGTGGAGGCCATCCTGGATTACAGAGAGCACTATAGACGAGGCCAGTTTTTGGTTAAGTGGAAAGATTACCCAGCGAGCGAGAACAGCTGGGAACCCATCGAAGGATTGGAACATACGGAGGAAATGGTACAGGCATGGTGGACGGATAACATGATTGGCGAGGAATTCCCAGTCTATTCAGGGAGGATTACCATCGGATTTTCACCTGCTGAGGCAGGCCTCACTGAGTATGTGGACGAAGGGCCAGTTGCCAAAGGGTTCTGGGACCCCTACTTGGAAACTGACAATGATAGCAGCAGTTCAGATTGAGGATGGATTTTTGTTTTGAGCAAATAGTTTTTTATTTTGTTTTCGGGGTGTAACCGGTACAGGTTACTAGTTTAGGTATGGATTTGTTTTATGTATTTGGTTCAGGATACGAGCTCAGGAGACTTGTATGCCTTGTTAGTTTGTTTTATGTTTTGTTTTAGGATACGAGCTCAGGAGACTCGTAAGCCTTGTTATTTGATACTTGTATTGTTTCAGGATATGAACTCTGGAAGTTCGTAAGCCTTGTTTATTGTTGGATTGTTTATGGGTTAGGTATCGTTTATACCACCGGTTTGGTTAGAGTCAATACCATTATCCCTTTGCAAGACCGCTACCCCACGGGAAGCGGTTACATCAGCCGTGAGATAACTTTTCCCAGAGCGCATCTGGTGTATCCTGCCCGCAACAAACTTGCCTAAGCCCATGAAGGGATGGGGGCGTGTTGAGGGTGCAGAGGGATAGCATGGGGGGGCTGGGGTGGCAGACCAATCGGAGAGGAGGAGTTGTTTAGCCCTTAGCTTGAGGTGAACATAGGAGGGGATGACCCCCGGGACTGGGGGCAGGTTGTCCGTTAAATGGAGGGAGATGGGTGGCAAAGTAGAGGCATCGTGCAAGAGGGGGACGGCCCCGTTAGCTAAGGCCGTGATGGCATTGTGTCAGTACCTAGGGTTCCTGATCTTGTCCGGAGCAATGCGCCAGTCGAGGGTGAAGAAGAGATAAGGTTGGGAGGTAATTTTCCCACACGCTATCAAGGATGCGCGGTGGGGCGAGAATGTAGGAATGGACTTAGGAAGGCGTGCTGTGGTGGGGTTTATCTCCTGGGGGGAGCATATGAGTCTTAGGCCAGCAAGGCGGCGCTGGTGGGGCACCAAAACAGGCAGCGGGGGAAGGCAGGCTTCCCTGTGTAGACAGGTTAAGTTTGTGGAGGAGAAGCAGTTAGTGATCCACCTACAGACTCGGTGCCAAAAAACTGACATCGGGCCCATAATAGACTGGGGAGGGTACCAGACAGCAGACCCATATAGAAGAATCGGGGCCAGGAGCGAACGCGCCAAGGAGATGCCGAGGTAGGGTGGAAGGCCCCTTCTGGGGGGGGACAGACGGCGAATCGTGGCCAGGGCAGCATTCGCAAGGGTGTACCTCCTGGAAGAGTAGGACCTTGGCTCGAAGGCGGGGGTGAAGATGAAGCCTAGCCACTTCAGGTGGGAATGTGGATAGAAGAGCTGGTCCTCTAGCTGCACCGGGTGGGAGCACGGTGGCTCATTGCTCCTGGTGGTCCTCCAGTGGATCAGTTCGATCTTGGGAACGGAGAAGGAGATGTTGATCGGGGATGCCTTTCTCTTGAGTGCTGAGAAGGACTTTTTGAGGAGGCGAACGTTGGTTCTATAGGAGGGCGAGGCCACCGTGACAGCAAAGTCGTCGATGTAGGAAATAATAAGTGTCCTGGGAATTTCCAGGTGCAGGGGGGAGACGTATATAACAAACAGAAGTGGGGACATGGGGGATCCTTGGGGGACCCCGACCGAGACGGGAGCAAAGAGCCGAGGGGATTCTTGGAACGTCAGGCGGCAGGTTTGATCCCTGAGGAAAGAGCCGACCCATTGTACCAGGTAAGGGCTAACCCCCTTTCCACGGAGGAGAGAGAGGAGTGAGGGAGATTCCACATTATCGAAGCCTCCCTTCACTTCGAGGAAGAGAGTGGAGACTTTGTAGCGGAGGCGATGGAAGGACTCAATATTATGTTGCAAGACGAGGGCGGCATCGGCAGTCGATCTCCCAGGGAGGGACCCACACTGAAGAGGGTGTATGAGGGAGCATATGGTTGCTTGGGCTGAAAGGCCGGAGGCTACCACTCTTTCCAAGATCTTAGAGAGCGTCCGAAGGAGGACGATAACCCTAAAGGAGGAGGGTGAGTCGTATGAGGGTTTAGCCGGCTTGTCAAGGACAATACCAAGTGCCTTTTTGAGGGAGGGAGGGTGGAATCCGTGGGCTAGGAGGGGGTCCAGGAGGGAAGGAAGAAGGGAAGGTTTGATGCGGTGTTTTGACTCCTGTAACTTTTTTTCTTTTTTTTTTTTTTTTTTTAAATCATATGTTCATTGTTTGTATGGTACAAGAAATGACATGCATCTTTAACGATATGGCCAAAACAAAACCGAAAATCAAACTAACAATCAACAAATGAAACAAACATAACCAGTTCCTCCAACGCGACCAATAAGCGTCGCACAGCAGCCGTAGCTAAAATCAAGGAAAGTAAAAACCGCAAAACTAGTCTCGAGGGCCAGGGGCGGGCAGGGCAGTAGCTTGGAGGAGGGGGTTCGGAGGAGGGGTGTGGAGGGAGGGGGCAAGCAGGGGCATCCCAGGGGGGAAGCCTGTGGCGGTGGTGCGAAAGAACTCAGCTAGGGCAATGAGCAGCTTCTGGTCGGACCAGATTGGGGCCTCAGGAGCCAAGTCCGAGACTGCTTGGAGGAGGCGGGATCTCTGGCGGGCGGAGGAGGGGCAGGACAGGATGGCATGTTCGAAGGTCTGCGGGCCTCAGAGCACAAAGGGCAGGACGTGTCGGCATCAGGACTGCTCCATGAGGGGTGAGCCGCGCGATAGCTTTTCCCAGAGCGCATCTGATGTATCCAGCCTGCAACGAACTTGCCTAAGCCTATGAAGGGATAGGGTCGCGTCGAGGGCAGAAAGGGGTAGTATGGGGGGGCTGGGGTGTCAGGCCAGTCGGAAAGGAGGTGTGGCTTAGCCCTCAACTTGAGGCGAGTATAGGAGGGGACAACTCCTGGGACAGGGGGCAGGTAGTCAGTTAAGTGGAGCGAGATGGGTGGGAGCGTTAAGAAGTCGTGTATGAGGGGGACAGCCGTATTAGCCAAGGCTGTGATGGCGTTGTGCCGGTCCCTTGGGTTCTTGGTCTTGTCCGGGGTAGAACGCCAGGTGAGGTTGAAGAAGAGATAAGATTGGGAGGTAATTTTCCCACGCGCTATCAAGGCAGAACGGTGGGGCGAGAAGGTGGGGATGGACTTAGGGAGGTGTGCTGTAGCAGGGTTTATCTCAGGGGGGGAGCAGATGAGTCTTAGGCCCGCAAGGCGGCGTTGGTGGCGTACCAGAACAGGCAGCGCGGGGAGACAGGCATCCCTGTGCAAACACGGTATGTTGGTTGAGAAGAACCAGTTGGTTATCCACCTACAGACCCTATGCCAGAAAACGGACATGGGGCCCATGATAGACGGGGGAGGGTTCCAGACAGCAGACCCATATAGAAGAATTGGAGCGAGGAGAGAACGCGCCAGGGAGAGACAGTGGTAGGGTGGGAGGCCCATCCCGGGGGGGGAGAGGCGACGAATGGTGGCTAGGGCGGCATTTGCAAGTGTGTACCCCCTGGAAAAGTGAGACCTTGGGTCAAAGGCGGGGGTGAAGATGAAGCCCAACCACTTCAGGCGGGATTGTGGATAGAAGAGCTCACTCTCTAGCTCCACCGGGAGGGAGCACGGCGGCTCGTTGCTCCTGGTGGTCCTCCAGTGGATCAGTTCGGTTTTCGGAATGGAGAAGGAGATGTTGATCGGGGAGGCCTTTCTCTTGAGCGATGAGACGGACTTCTGAAGGAGGCGCACGTTGGTTCTGTAGGAGGGTGAGGCCACTGTAACAGCAAAGTCGTCGACGTAGGAGATAATAAGAGCCCTGGGGATCTCCAGGTGAAGGGAGGAGACGTATATGACGAATAGAAGAATAGAAGCGGGGAGATAGGGGATCCCTGAGGGGCCCCGACCGAGACAGGAGCGAAGAGGCGCGGGGACCCTTGGAACGTCAGGCGGCAGGTGCGATCTCTGAGGAAGGAGCTGACCCACTGGACCAGGTACGGGCTGACCCCCTTCCTGTGGAGGAGAGAAAGGAGTGAGGGAGACTCCACCTTGTCAAAGCCTCCCTTCACATCAAGGAAGAGAGTGGAGACTTTGTACCGGAGGCGGTGGAAGGACTCAATATTATGTTGCAAGACAAGGGCGGCATCAGCGGTGGATCTCCCAGGAAGGGACCTGCATTGAAGGGGATGGATGAGGGAGCATATCGTTGCTTGGGCTGAAGGGCGGGAAGCTACCACTCTCTCAAGGATCTTTGAGAGCGTACGGAGGAGGACGATAACCCTAAAGGAGGAGGGTGATCATGAAGGTTTACCCGGCTTGTCAAGGACAATACCAAGTGCTTTTTTGAGGGAGGGAGGGTGAAAACCGTGGGCCAACAGGGGGTTCAGGAGGGAAGGAAGAAGGGAGGGCTTGATGCGGTGTACAGACTTCCACACCGAGTACGGGATGTGGTCCGGTCCAGGGGCGGAGGTGTTCCAGGATTTAGAGAGGGCCCGGGATATTTCTTCAGAGGTAAGGGAGGTATAGTCCTCGTAACGCGTGAGGCGGAGGAGGGGGGGAGGTGGGGGTTTGGAGGGGAAGAAGTGGTCAAGGAGTGTTTCCGCTATCTCGGCCGGGTCGGAGGCCCCTGGTAAGTCTGGGAACCTTTGTGGAGGGCGGCCAAATGCGAATCTCTTGGCCGTCCAGAGGGAGCGCGGAGTGGCCGAGAATAGGAAATCCGAGCAGTGTGTTTTCTTGGCCGAGGCAATGGCCTTAAAGTATGTTCTTCTTGAGCTTTTCACATTGCTCCAATTGAGGGTGGACGGGTCGAGGCGGGATATCCTTGCAAACTTGTGATATTCCCTCCTTAGAGACGATAGGCGAGGGGACCACCATGGCTTCGAGCGGGGGCATGGGTGCTTGCTGGGGGTGTGGGAGGTTAGGAGGGAGGTCAGGCGGGTAGAGGAGATGTCGAACCATCTACTCAGGGAGCTAGGCGTGGGTTTCTGTGGGCAAGGTAGCGTGGTGAAGGACTCCAGTGCCTTTCCTACTGCACCTAGGTCAAGGAGGGCCCAGTGTGGAGTAGGGGGGGGCAGCATAATTGGGGGAGGTTTTAGTGTTATCACACATAGACCGTGGTCTGAACCAGTGGAGGGGAGAGAGGTGTCCCACAAGGAGACGAGGGGGGAGAGGGCGGTGTTCACGAAGACCAGGTCCAAAACAGAGTGTCGCGAAATAGTGTCAAATGGGAACCGAGTATAAACCCTGGGGATGTTGACAAGATGGTACAGGACGTCAAAGGCGGCATCCAAGTAGCGTGTGGAGATGATAAATTCCCTTCCGGATAGGGAGCAGCAGGGTTCGGCTAATGGATAGTGGAGGTTAAAATCACATAAAACCTGGTGAGGGTGGGAAGAAAATGAAAAAACCCGCTCTGGCAATATGGAGCGGTAAGGAGGACGATTTGTGCGAAGAAGGTATCCCGAAGTAACCCGGAGGGAACGGTGGGGGGATCCAAATAAACCTTCCGGAGAAAAGACATCAACTGAAGGCATCTCCGAGGAGTCCTGATAGACAGTGGAGCAGGACAAGTGCTGGTTTAAGGTGCGAGAAACATAAATGGCAACCCGTGGGCGGCCAGGAGGGGGAGGGCGAAGGACATAAATACCGGGAAGGTTGGTAGAACCGATCGTCTGGAGGGGGGGTCTTGAATAGCAACAAGCAAAGGAGGGTGAGGCAGCATGGTAAAGCTGTGAAAAAGTGAAAGAAAAACATCCCAGCTCCCAAGGCAGTTATGTTGAATGATTGGAAAGGACGGGAAGACAGCACTACTGTCGGTGTAATGCGTGAAAAAATTCTCCATTAATGGGCAGAGCCCTCAGAGGAGTCGGAGTCTAGAGATTCAGCACCGCTCTCTCTTGGTGCGAGATCGGTGATGGTGATGGTCCGTTGGGCTCTCTGCCTAGGTTGAGGAGCATCGCGGGGGAGTACAGGGGCACTCGGGGTTCGGCGCGCGGCACCTGGTGCTGGGGGAAGGATCGTCGAAGGGCCAGCCTGGTTTTCAGCGAGATCCATGCTGTCCTGCGTCTGTCGAGACGGTAACTCTGGTGTCTCTGGAGTGTTCTTTGGGCGGGAGGGGCAATCCCTGCTGCGCGCAGAGTGCTCTTCTTGGCAGTTAGGACAGCATGCTACCGAGGATGGACAGCAGGCGAGGACAGGTCGGAGATTGCCACCCTGAGGGCAGGAAGTGTTAGGGCAGCCATGCTCTGCTTTGGTGTGGGAGAGCGAGCCGAAGGGACAGACTGGCAGTGTGCTGGGGCAGCGGGTGGGGATGTGGCCGAATTTCCAACATTTCTTGCACTGGGAGTTCTTAGAGGAGGAGAACATCTGCTCCACTCACCGGTTTCAGGAGAAGAGGTTGATGGAGGGGAGGATGGCGAAAGCGTCAGGCGGGGCCACTGTGACAACCACGGAGGTCGCTGACTTTTGATCGCGAGATTCTGGGTCCGGGTTAAGGTAACGCGCTGAGAGAATGGAGACTCCCCTGGCATTGCGGATGGACTCCTGAAGAGAGGGGAAGAGTTGGGCATCATCTGAGGGGAGGAAGGCAAGAGGGACAGAGTGGATCAAAAGTTGCGTTTTGTTCGGGGTGGGTTTGAAGAGATTTTAAGGGGAGTTGCCTACCGGAAAGGCCTTGTTCAACCTTGAGGTATGGGGAGCGAAGTAAGGAGTATAAGCGGAGGCGGGGGTGTGAAGATCGGTACTGAGCAGTGACACTGAGCCTTTGTCGTTGACTGTGCAAGTGAAGGAAAGGGGGAGGGAGAAGTTGGCTTCTCTGAGGACTGAAGCAGCAATGTCTGGGAAATGGGCTGCTATCTTGAGCGCCTCTGGGTGGGGTTCGAAGGTGGTTCTGGAGGCGAAAAATCTGCGGACAGCCTGGGGGAGAGGAGGGGGAGATTTCGTAAAAGCCTCACCCGACGCAACCGCAACAGCGGAAGCTGAGGCAGAGGCCTTCGCCTGTCGACCCTTCTTTCCCTTAGCAGGGTGTGTGAGAGCTTTAGCGTAGGTGGGGGTGGCTTTGGGGGCCATGGTGTTGGGGGGACGCCAGTCGGGAACAAGATGACCGGGGGTCCAGGCGGGGCCGGGGGGGTATTTCCCTTTCGTGAATTCTTCCGCTTCCCAGGTGTGGGGGTATTTTTTGGCAAATGCCTCAGGGTTGCCATATAGTGTGGAAGGGGAAGTTGACATGTCGTATCTCGGAAGATCCGGGTCAGCTGCAGGGGAGGGCCAGACCGTGTTAGGAGGTGGTGGAGGTGGAGCCGGAGGAGCTCTTTCTTTCCCTTTCTCTTGGTGAGCGGGGTTGGTGTTGCTGGTGGGGGTGGGACGAGACCCACTAGAGGAGGGTGTGGCCTGCTGTGGGACACCAGGGCGTTGGGGAGGGAAAGGGGCCTGACCGGCTGACGGAAGACGGGAGGGGAGGCAATGTCACGGAGAGATACCTTTTGACTCCTGTAACTTTTTTTTCTTTTTTTTCTTTTTTCTTTTTTTTTAAATCATATGTTCATTGTTTCTACGGTACAAGAAATGACATGCATCTTTAACGATATGGCCAAAACAAAACCGAAAATCAAACGCACAATCAACAAATGAAACAAACATAACCAGTTCCCCCAGGGCGACCAATAAGCGTCGCACAGCAGCCGTAGCTAAAATCAAGGAAAGTAAAAACCGCTAAACTAGTCTCGAGGGCAAGGGGCGGGCGGGGCAGTAGCTTGGAGGAGAGGATTTGGAGGAGGGGCGTGGACGGAGGGGGCAAGAGGGGGCATCCCCGGAGGGAAGCCAGTAGCAGTGGTGCGGATAAACTCAGCCAGAGCAATGAGCAGCTGTTGGTCGGACCAGACAGGGGCCTCAGGGCCCAAGTCCGAGACCCCTTGGAGGAGGCGGGATCTCTGACAGGCGGAGGAGGGGCAGGACAGGATGGCATGTTCGAAGGTCTGCGGGGCTTCCGAGCATAACGGGCAGGATATGAGGGCATCAGGATTGCCCCATGAGGGGTGAGCTGCGAGGTAGCTTTTACCAGAACGCATCTGGTGTATCCTTCCTGCAACAAATTTGCCCATGCCCATAAAGGGGTGGGGACGTGTCGAGGGGGGGTAGGGATAGTAAAGGGGGACCGGGGTGGCAGACCAGTCGGAAAGGAGCAGTTGTTTAGCCCGCAGTTTGAGGCGCGAGTAAGATGGGACAATCCCCGGGATCGGGGGTAGGTAGTCTGTTAGGTGAAGGGAGATGGGTGGCAGCGCAGAGACATCTTCCACTAAGGGGGCGGCCGCATTGGCCAAAGCTGTGATAGCGTTGTGTCGGTATCTTGGGTTCTTGATCTTGTCTGGAGCAGCACGCCAGTCGAGGTTGAAGAAGAGATAGGGTTGGGAGGTAATCTTCCCACGCGCTGTCGAGGAGGCACGGTGGGGCGAGAAGGTGTGAACGGACTTTGGGAGGCGTGCCGTGGCCGGGTTTATCTCTGGGGGGGAGCAGATGAGCCTTAGGCCAGCAAGGCGGCGTTGATGGCGTACAAGAATAGGTAGCGGGGGAAGACAGGCTTCCCTGTGCAAACACGTTAGGTTGGTGGAGGTGAAGCAGTTGGTGATCCACCTACAAACCCAATGCCAGAACACGGACATCGGGCCCATGATGGACGGTGTGGGGGTCCAAACCGCGGACCCATACAGGAGAATTGGAGCAAGGAGCGAACGCACCAAGGAAAGACAAAGGTAGGGTGGAAGGCCCATCCCAGGCGGGGAGAGGCGGCGGATCGTGCCTAGGGCGGCTTTCGCAAGTGTATACCTCCAGGAGAAGTGGGACCTCGAGTCAAAGGTAGGGGTATATATGAAACCCAGCCATTTCAGGTGGGACTGAGGGTAGAAGAGCTGGTCTTCCAGCTGCACCGGGAGGGAGCACGGTGGTTCATTGCTCCTGGCGGTTCTCCAGTGGATCAGCTCAGTTTTCGGTACGGAGAAGGAGATGTTAATTGGCGAAGCCTTCCTCTCAAGCGCCGAGAAGGACTTCTGAAGGAGGCGAAGGTTGGTTCTGTAGGAGGGTGAGGCCACCATGACAGCAAAGCCGTCGACGTAGGAGATAACAAGGGACCTGGGGATTTCCAGGTGGAGGGAGGAGACGTATATGACGAATAGGAGGGGGGTGATGGGGGATCCTTGAGGGACCCCAACTGAGACTGGGGCGAAAAAGCGGGGGGATCCCTGGAACGTCAGGCGGCAGGTGCGGTCCCTGAGGAACGAACCGACCCACTGGACCAAGTACGGGCTGACCCCCTTTCTGCGGAGGAGAGAGAGGAGTGAGGGGGTGTCACAAATCGTGACTAAGCAAGGCAGATTTCACATGACTAATAGTTATTAGTCATAAGGTATGTTCCTATGACTCACGATTGTGAGTCATAATTATGTTTCACGCTATGCAGTCAGTTGACTCATAGTTCTCACATGACTCGCACTTGCATGTCATCGTTATGTTATGATTGATTGATGTTTCTATGACTCACGATTGTGAGTCATAATGATGTAATGACTTTCGCGCGTGACTTACATTATGAGTCACCAGTTCCACGCAGGTGATGTGCTTTGCGCACCTGACATGTTTTATGTTTTATGATTGGTTTACGGTATGTTGCGCAGTGACTCATAATAGTCATCTGATGGATTTCGGGTATGACTCATTATGAGTCATAGGACCGCGTGGCTCGAGTTATGAGTCACCAGGGTTAGGGTTGTTAGTGTGAAGAGTCTATAAGTAGGAGACTCGGTCACAGTAGTTAGAGCTCCTCGACCACTTCTTTCCCTCCAAACCCCCGCCTCCCCCCCTCCTCCGGCTCACGCGTTACGAAGACTACACCCCCCTTACCTCTGAAGAAATATCCAGAGCCCTCTCCAAATCCTCAAACACCTCCGCTCCTGGACCTGACCATATCCCGTTCTCCGTGTGGAAGTCGGTACATCGCATCAAGCCCTCCCTTCTTCCTTCCCTCCTGGACCCTCTGTTGGCCCACGGTTTTCACCCTCCCTCCCTCAAAAAAGCACTCGGTATAGTCCTTGACAAGCCGGGCAAACCCTGATACGACTCACCCTCCTCTTTTAGGGTCATCGTCCTCCTCCGTACGCTCTCGAAGGTCCTTGAGAGAGTGGTAACTTCCCGCCTTTCTGCCCAGGCAGCAATATGCTCCCTCATACATCCCCTTCAATGCGGGTCCCTCCCTGGGAGATCCACCGCCGATGCCGCCCTCGTCCTGCAACATAATGTTGAGTCCTTCCACCGCCTCCGTTACAAAGTCTCCACTCTCTTCCTTGACGTGAAGG
>Ga0307509_10010461_pt1 | contig 11363 bp, 6 predicted proteins | sample 10_EM_MG_FD_202245 | JGI IMG/M metagenome (GOLD analysis project Ga0307509, IMG submission 202245) | Populus trichocarpa ectomycorrhiza microbial communities from riparian zone in the Pacific Northwest, United States - 10_EM | ecosystem: Host-associated > Plants > Roots > Unclassified | place... | reverse complement strand
AAGCATATCAATTATCCATTGAATTAGAGAAGAGCTACTACCAATGACTAAGATATCATTTACATATAATAAGAGATATAGTCGAGCATAACAATTGAAATAAATGAATAAGATGTATTAGTCTTATAACTAACAAATACATGGTGAAATAGAAACCGACTATGATGAAGATACCAAGCCTAAGTGCTTGCATCAAGTTATAGAAGGACTTATAAAGCCAATAAACATTTTGAGGATGAGTTGGATCATTAAATCCATATGGTTGTTCCATATAGACTTCCTCTTATAAAACACCATCTAGAAAGGCATTGTAAACACCCAACTGTTGAACTAACCAAACACTAATGACTGCTCTTTTCTTAATATAACAGACCTAATCAGACTAAAAGTCTTAAAATAATTGATATCTCTTGCTTATGGAAATATGCGGCCACTGAAAGGGGCTTATACCTCTCAATACTTTCATCTACTCTTCTCTTGACAAAAAAAAAAAAAACCAACAACACTATTTATACCAAAAATAAACATCTATTTATCAAATATGTAAGAACAATAATTGTTCACTACCAGACAAGAAAATAACAACTAAAATCAATTATCAATAGAGAAATCGACCACAAAAGTTAGAAAGTAGTCTACCACAACAACAAGAGTTCATGTAGTCAACTAGAAGATTTAGTCTTATTCATAGCAAGAGTCCTCAATGGAATAAACTACTATTTGTAAAATAAATTAGAATTCATGTAATTACTAGAAAAAAGACGTGTAATATGTTAGGATTTAATTTGTATTATGATTCATCATGTAATCTATTTATCTGATACGAATAGTATATCTTTATGTGTTTATATGAAACTCTAATAATATATCAATATAAATAAATCATATAGTTATTGTAAAAGATGACTATCCCCATTTATATATTTTCTTACAACTTTTCTACATTTTTTTATAATTATTTTTCCTTACTAGTTTATCTAGGAGTTTTCCTTCGCATTCTAGTTTATTTACTCTTTTTTTTTTATTTATCTTTTACTTCTTTTTTACCTATCATCACCTAGAAGAATATACCTTTATGATTAAAATATTGGATACCTACACTTCATTTGATTTGCAAGGCTATTATCTATATTTGCTTGAAATACAATTCTAAATTATAGTTTCTCCTTATTGGAAAGAAGGAACAAAAAATGAATAACATATTTAATCTAGAAAATTATCTGATTGATCAACATATGACATGCTTTATCATGCTTAGATTCAATATTCTTTCATTATTATGTAATTATTCCATAAAAACACAATTAGAATCATTGCTATAACATATAATGATTAATTAGTACATGCATTATACAAAGGCCATACTTTTTAATTGTGAGGAACCTAATAATTCATCATCATAACAAGTCCTTGTTTAACAACCTATGTTAAAAGAGTCATAGGATTACACTTTATCATTTAACTCTCTATAACTATATAGAACTATAGGTAGACGAAACCCTAGTATCCTTATGCAGTCTTTTATATGCTCACCTCTCTCAATATCATTATCTATATAAGCACCTAGAGTTAACATGACTATGTCTTTAGAGCAACTCTATGATTACCTTTTTTATGAGTTAGTTGGCATGGTTAGGTGGTCACAACTATTCAAAGTTCCAATCAGTCAACAATGGTTTCTCTTGAGGGGCATCCTATTATCAACCATTAAACTTGTCAAATGTTTATATGAGGCCTATCTAGATAAAGATGAAAAATATAACAAACATAACTTACTAACATAACATTATGATCCGAATCTAATTGAGTTAATAGACCATGTAGGTCATGGTCAATCAACTCAATTAGATTTAAAACAAGTTGAGATATAATAGGAAATAATTTGATAGGAATATATAAAGATTTCCAACAATATATTGGGAAGCATATACCTGCATAACAAACACAGTTACAACCCTAACAAAAATGGGGTGTGATCACACATGAGGTTTTATCTCTTATACATGTGTATAAGTAGTCTCAATCCAATTATATGGCCCTATAATACCTCAAAAACCTCATGTTGAACAACTACCAAGGGGATGAATATATAAGGTAGAGCTAAACCAACATGTAAGATGTAAGAGAAATAAGAAATTTAAATAAATAGCTAGGCCTATCCACACTCATCTATATCCTAAACAAATGAATAAGTTTTACCTAATTCCAAGAGGTATAAAAATAATTGATTTTAAATAGTTCTTTAAAGAAGATAACCAATCAACAAGGAAATACATTGCTAAATTCAAGGATCAATATTGTAATGGTATACAAAATCCTTTTATAAACTTATAAGTATTTTGTTCTTTATAAAGCAAAACAATCTTTCATTGGTTTCCTACACTGCCACCTAACTTTATCAATGATTGGGAGAAATAGAGACATTTTTATAAGCACTTGTATAAAATAAAACTAGAGGTGACATTGACTGACTTATTCATATTAATCCAGGATCTAAAGAAGTCTATAGGAAGTTATGATCTTCAATTCAAAACTCTAAAAACTAAGTATACTACAACTATAATAGAGCAAGAATGTAGTAGACTCATTTTATAAAGGATGTAGCGGAATATTAGGAAGAGGTTTATATGAACTAAGTTCCTTAATATAAACAACCCTTATAGACGATGCTGCTTTTTATGGAAAGATGTTAGCAAAACGAGCAGGAAAAAAGCCATTAAAAAGAACCTACCTAATTGGTTACTTGAAAGAGGTTACAATAAGCTATTTAATAACTAATTCAAACTCTAACAAAGAGTTTCTAGAAGATCAACAACAACTAACTTTTATTGTATAACTTAATTAGGGAAGACTATTTAAGATAATTGTATTAAGAAAGTTTTAAAAAATTTAACAAACCTGGTAGTAAAGATACAAAAACTATTAAAATGGTAGATGAAGGTAAATATATTATTTTAAAATCAAGATAACAGAAGAAATTTTTAACTGATTCATGTGTGGAGAGGTGAATCAAGCTCCTTGGTAACCATTCAATCCCTTCTAGTGACTAGATCAAGGAGAGAAATACTTCAAGTGGCATGACTCATAGAGAGATGACACAACAATTGCATTATCTTCAAGAACTAAATTTAAAAGCATTATAGTCTAGTTGCAATTATTTTCTAGAAAAGAGTGATAACCACTCCTAAACTTAAAACACTCTTTGGTAAAGTACAATTATAAAAAGTAAGGCCTCGTCTACTATGATAAAGGTTAGAATTAGTCACAAATGCTACTACTAAAAAACGTTATATAAACCATGAAAAGTCCAAGGATTGGCTTTAGAAGTTTAGGGAATAATTTCCTCCGAGGTATATAGGTGCTCTATTTATCATAACATTCTTTTTAAATGAGAAGACTTAAGGGGCAAAGTTGAACAAGTTACAACTTAATGATAGGCTAAAACCTCTAAAAGACCTACTAAAATTAAATGGCATAAACATCAAGCACAAAAAAGATTTAAGAGTTGGGTCCAATTCCTTTAATGCAATTTTTTCAGGGTTGAAGCAAATATAATCTATAACTCTTTACTTACACGAGAATGGATACAAGCTAACATATGTATGCCATCATCCTTGTATCAAAATTTGATGTTTTGGTTACTAGATAGATTAACTAAGATAATTAAAGATATGAAAAGGCATTTATAGCCAGCTTAAAGATGATATATGCATGGCTATATAGCAATGGTGTAGTCCTAGTCCAATTAATAGGCATGAACAACATGGCTTGCCCAATCAACTTTCCAATTAGTAAAAATATAGTATGAATAGGGCAACTAACAATAATCTTTGACAGACTAAGTAACCTACAACAAAAAAAAATGGCTAAGGATTCAAGACATAAGAATAAATGAGTCACCAAGATGTTTTGACATGTTTTATGATTTTTGACAAAGCATATAAACATATTAGACACAAGGAAAAAAATTGATCATAGAATTATATTAAGATTATCAATTGATCATGCCTAATATGACAATTTCCCCCCAGCACTACTAAAAATGGATAATAGACAAGCTAAAGTTTAGAACCCTTTAATTAAATTAACTTGGGGATCGAAGATAAACCTAGTTCAACTTTTATAAATGAAAATTTATCTCAAAATTATAAAAAAGACCTATTATCACTACTTCAACTTATAAAAACTATGTTTCCTGATATTATGATGAAAATATCTAGTTTAGATAGAAGTTTGGTCGAACATTCATTTCCAATCAAGATTGTGTTTAAGTCATACAAACATCATTAACAAAGAATGGCTTCAAATATGGTTGATCATGTGGAAGATGAAATGAAATGACTTTTGAAAGCTAGATTTACTAGGCCAATAAGATATGATGAACGGATACCGAACATAGTTCTAGTATTAAAAAAACAATGGTAAATTAAAGGTATGGATATATTTTGAAAGCCTTAATTTTGTAACTCTAAAAGATGAATATCAAATATCAATGGTAATATGTTTATTGATTCAATATTTGGTAATGAAATCCTTATCTTTATGGATAATTATTCATGCTATAATCATATCTTTATTATAGAAGATGATGTGTCTAAGACTTATTTAAAATATCCTAGTTCACTAAGGAAGTATGAATAGTTGGTAACACCATTTAGTATAAAGAGTTCTGGTGCTACAAACCAAAAGGCCATAAATTGGATATTCAATGATATGATTAACCATAATATAGAGGTCTACATTAATGATATAAAGGTTAAGTCAAAGTCTAAAGCAATCACTTAGGTGGATTATATTCTTCTGTCTTTGAATTCATGAGATTACAAAGTCTCAAGATGAATATACTAAAATGTGCATTTGATGTATAATCAAAACGATTCTTGGTATTTCTAGTATATCAACATGGAATAGAGATGGATAAAATCAAAGAAAAGTCCATCATAAAAGCATAAACTCCTTAAAATAAAAAGGAATTATAACACCTTATTGACAAAATCAATTTTCTTAGGAGGTTTGTATTAATTATTGTCAAGAATATTAGGCCATTTACTAAGCTCTTAAAATAAAATATCATAGATAAGTTTCAATAGACCAAAAAGAAATAAACTACTTTTGAATATATAAAAACTTATTTGACTAAACCTCTATTATTGGTCCTATCAAAACCTAGATTTAGTAGAGTCATTTGATATATATGAAATTTTTGTTAAGGAGATTTCTTTATTCTTATAATACAAAATTTAACTTTTCTCTTTCTCTTCTTTCCCAAGACATATACACAAGTCAACCAGACCTCTTCATGGTAAATTTCCTCATTTAATTAGCTTCTAAATGGGCCTCCTTAATACCATAATCCTAAACTCAATTAGGGTTCTTGCTTAGCTAAAATTAAAGGATTGAATGCTAATTTTTCACTACAAAGCCAATGATTCCATGAATTTATTTATTTCTATATAAAAATAGATAAAATAAAAATATATATAAAGCAAAGAAACTAAAGATAAATTAAAAAAGGGTAAGAATGATAAAAATCACATAAAAATTAAGCACATCATTTGTTTCACCATTTCTTTTCTTTCTTAAAAAAAACTTCAACCATTGTGTCAACTCTTTCTATAATGGCCTTATTTGTACCACCATCATTGATAGATAAGGATATGAGGGATTTTCTTTTCAAGATCATGTCCATTTTCGCTTCAGAATAATCAATGACTAGATAATGAATCCTAAAAGGTTCTTCTTCAGAAATAGAAAAACCATAGGTTTAGTAGATTCATTTAGTGGAAAAGAAAAAGATTTATCTTGGACATTTGCAGGAGTTGAATGAGGATTAATTTTAGAAAGGGTAGTAGAAGAAGTTGGTGGCATAAAAGTAGGATTTAATAAAGCATTCTTAAAAGAAAAAGCAACAATACTTTGTACTGCAACAACTATTGAAAGGGAAGCACTTGGCCTAAAAAAAGTGAGCTTCTTCAAAATCATATCCATAGTTGGAACAACTAATGAAAGAGTATTTTCAAGGATTGGTACCTAAAAAAGGCAAGAATAATAGGGTATGACAAAGTTTTAAAAACAAGTCAAAACACAATATATTTTGATCAAAATATTTAACATAAGCTCAGTCCTTAACCTAGCAATTAGAGCCTCATCAGGTTAATCCTCTTTTACTATAATAGGATGTTAGGGTTTGGTAAGACCAAGTGTTGCTAGGTGAAGAAGCGCTAGTAGGATGAGATGATAAACATAAAATAAAGTGGATATTTTAAAGTACAAAACATTATTAAATAAATATAAACTATCAAGCTAAAGGTGAAATTGTTCTTATCAGAGTCTCTTTAGGTAGCCTTTTTGGGTAGCCTTGTACATGAGATTTTAGAAAGTTTTCTCTTGTTTATTTAAGTCGATGGTTTTTAATCAAAAAAAGATTTTTTTTTTGCCATCTCTTCTAAGAAAGCATTGAAGAGGATATTGATAGCCTTCTTATATAAGAATAGATATCTTAAGTGATGGTCTATAATTAATGAAAAATCTACCATCTTACATCTTTCTTAATGAGATTTTGTTGCTAAAGATTCATTATCTATCTTTCCTAGACTTCAAAGATTATTTGATCTGGATCAACCTTTTTATGATCAACCTTGTTTATGGCATAATATATTAAGAAGGGTATACATTGTACAAACCCCTAGTTATCTTTCCATGAAGTGAGGGTTGTAGGGTTCGCAAGAACAATAGTTGTTCCTGTATATTGGATCTATCACCAATCCATATTAAAGATCCTTGTAAGTTAGAATGCTTCTTCAAACTACAACATTATCCTTTTTCTTAACACTTGTCCATTGATGTTAAGGTATCATAACCATTTAAGTCTAGTCCTTATACAAATTAAGGTAATCATGGACTTATCACTTCCCTTTTATCATGGATAATAAGGTTTTTTACATGTATCTTAAAAAGGTAAATCATGAAATCTAGTTCTAAGTAAGCTTTCGCGTATACATCTTAGTTGGGGATTTAAAGTGGTTTGGCATTTCTAAATTTATGAAAATAGATGGTAACTCATGCTTGAAATCATCACTAAAATCCATAAACATTTCACTTAATCATAAATGGGTAATCCTAGTCTTTGTCTATCATTTCTCTAGTGCCCTATAGATGTGGCTATGCACGAAGGTCTTAAAATAATGGTCTTACCCTTAGCCAAGTTCATATCTATCTTCAGGTAAACCTTGGTTGGCCTTTTAAACCTGAAACAAATTAAATACCTACACACCTAATAAAAAAAGGAAGGCTACATGCTCTCTTTGTGTGAGATGATTTATTTTTTTCTTCTTTTCCTTTATAATAGTTTCCTATAATCTATAATTCCCACTAATAGGTCTTTAAATTAGTTAGTTTGAACTTGTAAAGAAGCACAAAGTTCATCATTAGCAAGATACAAACCTTTTATTAAGGACAAATTATAAAGTGTAATAGTTTGTATCTCGTACCTAAATAAAAAGATGTTATTGGCTTTTGATAAAAAAAAAAAAGGAGACAAAGCTGCTATAAGTTCCTTGTTTGGTTTTGTAGGAACTTGAAATAGTTGGATTCCATTGAAAATATTTTAATGTTTCTCTATTTTTTCAACCTCCTATCAAGGCCAGATCATAAAGTGTAATAGTTTATATCATGTATCTAAATAAAAAAATTACTAGATTTTTACCAAAAATAGGATTGGGTTGCTATAAGTTTCTTCATTTAGTTTGGTAAAAACTTGAGATAGTTAAATGTGTTTAAAATATTTTAGCATTTTTATTCTTCACCAATGTGTTTTTCCATTCTATCCATCCAACTAATATGTTTAACGATGGTATGGCTTGGCACTTTCATATGTTGAGGTTAACAAGATCATCTTAAAGTATAAGCCACTCTTCTTTAATGTTAAAAGGAAAAAGACTATTTTCTTTATGAGTGACTTTGTTCTGGTATGGTCTCAGGTACTCCCCTTTATTCTCGAATTAATATTAGGAATGCAATCTATGTAATTTTAAAAACAAAGTAAAAAGATTGATTTTATTTATGTAAGAACAATGATTGTTCATCACCAAATAAGAAAATTAAGGCTAAAATTGATTATCAACAGTGAAATCAACCAATTACAAGAAGAGTCCAAATCAATCAAGCAAGTTAGAAAACAATCGATCATAGTAACAAGAGTTCGTATAATTGACCAGAAAATTCAATTATATTCAAAGCAAGAGTCATCAATGGAATAAACTGATATATGTAGAATAAATTAGGATTCATGTAATTACTACAAAAGGAGATGTGTAATAATTTAAAATTTAATTTGTATTAGAATTCATCATGTAATCTCTTTATCTGTCATGAATAATCTGTATATGATTAGATCTAGATTCTCAAGTGAAACTCTAATATTATAGAAATAAAAATAGGTCATCTAATTATTGGGAAAGATGACTAGCCCCACATATATAACTTCTTTAAAGCTTTCTTGCAACATATCTTTCATTATCATTTTTTTTCTTTACTGTTTTATTTACAAGCTTTCTTTTACATACTAATTTATTTACTTTTCTTTTTTCCTTTTACTTATTTTCCTAACATTTCTTAGAATAATATATATTTTTTAAGGATTGAAATATTCAACACTTACATTCTATTTGAATTTGCGAGGTTGTTATATATCTCTACTTAAAATTTAGTTTCTAAGTTTTTTCATCAAAAAAATAGAAGTGAAGAACAAATAACATAATTGATCTAAAAAATATTTGATTGATCAATAGACACCAAACTATATTCACCTTATATGAAGAAGGAAAGTGACTACGTGTCATTTTCTTATAAAGCATTTAGTTCGTTGACCGTATCATCATAACACTTAATCAAGCAACTAGTCTTTTTTAAATTTCTTAGTCATTAAGACTAGAAAATGAGCAATTGGTGTCTTGACACTCGAGGATGAATGGCCACCACTATTGAAGGCTTTGACTTGGACATATAGCAAAGTACCAAGCCATTGATTCAAATGGATTATTGAAATGTAAAAGTAGCAGTCTTGATAGTAGGTGCAACAAGTGGCTAGCCATTGAAAGGAGTAGGATATAAACCTGAAGTAGAATGCATCATATAGCCGCTAAAGTCCACCATCAAATTAAGCCCCGAGTGAGAGGTAGAGGCTAGAGTAGGGTCTAAAACCTTTAGAGTTAAAAAAAATAAAAGACCCAACCATGTTTAGATAAACCCAAAAAGGTGATAAAGAGAAATAATGCTCCTATATAATCATCGAAGATGAAAAAGATATTAGAAAATAATATAAATTATATCTTGAGGCCCCACCTGAACAACCTAAGCTTCTGGGTTGAAATAGTTCTTTGACATAGTATCAGAGTATTGATTACCAAATGATCACAAGTTTGAATGTCATTACTCTTATTCTAACGAATTAAAATTAAGCATAAGAAAATGGTGGACTTGTGTAAGTTTAAAGCCCAAATGACTTTTACTTAACTATATAATAATATAAATCATATATTAAGATCTCACCTAAATAACTTAAGCTTTTTTATTGAGATGACTCTTTGACAAGAGACTTACTTGAAGTTTAAGTTCTTGGTAATCACTAAGTAATGGATTAGGAAGTGATGTGGTAGATGCTGACACAAGTTGAGATAGTTATTTGACAAGAAACTTACCTAAAGCTCAAATGTTCGATAATCATTAAGTAAATGATTAGAAAGTGTTGTGGTAGATGTTGGCAAAGGTTAACTTATGGTCACAAGTTGTTTGTGGTAAGTAGGTTGTGAAAGGAGTAAAAGGGTTGTAATCATTGGACATGAAAAAATAGAAAACATCAATTTGCTTCTAATCAACATGTGTAAATGAGAAAATAGTTTCAAAAAAATAGAAATGCCTAGCCACATAAATCTTTCATGCAGAAATATTGAAACATTTATAATCGAAACAAGAGGTATTATAGCTAGTAAGAACACATTTAGTGAATGAAAATTAATTTTATGTCTATTATATATTCATAAAAAATAAAGACAATGAAAGATTTTAAGAAAGGAATAATCTAATTTTAAATTAAATAGATACTCAAAGGGAGACTTCTTATCCAAGATTGACATAAACATACTCTTAAAATGGTAAATAAGAGACTCAAAGGTGATGAATTCTAATTTCTTTAAAATAGGTATTTGATTTTTGATAATCATTGTCGCACCCTTGCGAGAGCGCGGCGTCGTGGCGACCCTTCCCGGGAGTGGGGATTGATTTTAGGGTTTTTGTTTTATGAATAAAGGAGTCACCACCTAGTATTACGGTCACTAGGAAACCTAACTGGTCTTTCAGAGATTTTAAGGCAAGGAACTGGTTGCGTAAAGGGAAGGTTTTAGCACTCCTAGTACGCCCTACCTAAGGTAAGCTGCTTGGTGTTTGGTTTGCCTTATAATTGCTATGGTGTTTGTGTTCTCTAACCAATTTTCCTAGGATAGGTATGCTATGATGAATGGACTTGGGTTCAAAGTCTAAAAGAAAGAACCTTTAGCCAATATGGATCATACCTTTAGATATGTCTATAGAGTGCCAAGAAGGACCGATACAGATATCTTGAAATTCATGTTTGATTTGAAATAAATTTACAACCTATAAATTAAGAGACAACTAAGATAGAAACCTAAGGAGATTCAATGTGCTTAAAAGCTTATTTTTTCATTAGTATTTCAAGTGTTCGCGACTCGTAAATCGCAAGGAAGAGAAACAAAAAAATTAAGTTAGAAATCTAAGAAAATTCAAGGTGCTTTAAAAGCCCATTTTTACCTTAGTATTTCATACTTTCATGACTCATAAATCGTGAAACAAAAATTGAAATGTCCCCAATTATAATTAAGGCTTTTTTCAAGGATGTGTAATTAAATTGTTCTAAATAACATTTTGGGTATAAATCTACCCTTATGTTAAAAATGAATAAGTTGTATTACCATCAACAATATTTTAGACATTTACCTTTCATAGGTTTCTTTGTCCTTATATTACTAAAGGATAATGACTTATTATTCCTAGAAAAATATTTTGGATATTAACCACTTGAGGTTTCTTTATCCAAATATTAACAGTGAATAATAGATGAATTCCCAAAAATAAGATTTTTATATTTTTAGAATCTTGGCCAACACCCTTTGGAATTTACAAACATGTTGTAAAATTCAAAATGCAAGAAAATAATTTTTGTGTTTAAGAAATCCATGCTGAAACACATTTTCTTTTAAACTTTGAATATTTGTGTTTTTTTAAAGAGAAATGTTCAAAATATGTTAGGGCATTAGCCGTATGCAACACAAAAAAAAACATTATATATA
>Ga0307509_10010460_pt1 | contig 11363 bp, 12 predicted proteins | sample 10_EM_MG_FD_202245 | JGI IMG/M metagenome (GOLD analysis project Ga0307509, IMG submission 202245) | Populus trichocarpa ectomycorrhiza microbial communities from riparian zone in the Pacific Northwest, United States - 10_EM | ecosystem: Host-associated > Plants > Roots > Unclassified | place... | reverse complement strand
TGCGTTCAGACCCTCATGTTTCTGCACCCCAACCTCTAGGATGACGATCTCCTCACCGTTATGAACACGAACATCGTTGGTAGCAACGAGTATTCGCTCGGTTCCGAACCTGGCGTGGCGTGGCGTGGCGTGCGCCAGATCTTCGGTCTTGTACTCGGACAAGACATTCTAGGCCTCTCGATGGACCAAGCGTAGCCACTCCACTCCTCCACATTGATCCGCATTGGGCTTGTCCTGTCTTGCTTTGTCACCGACCTTTTCCTTTTCAGGCATAGTTTCACGTGAAAAATGGACGTCGTGGACGTTTCAATCAGAATGGTCCTGCGGTGGCGTTGGCGCCACCTTACCATAGCCTTTCACCCGAGGCCACATTAATATTCCCGCGCCCTTATCTTCTGTTCCCACAGGCTACCTTGTAGCCTGCCACACTATTCAGATAACGTATGCTCCGGAATGCGATGAATTGCCTTCGCCGAAGCTAGCGCCGAAGTTTGTACAGTACATGGTGTCAACTAAGCCATATGATCAAAACTATTCTTAGAGAACAAAAGGTACGGGTGGCATAAATAGTCCTCCGATCCTTATCGCCCCGTCGTATAAGTAGACATGATTCTGGATTATTCAGGTGTCGTAACTAAATCAATCATTAACCCATCTATAGATTCTCCGGGATGGCGCTTCCTGCAGTGCTCGCTGAACAGATCCTTGCGCGATTGCTTGTAGCTGCACCCTCGGCAACCTATTGTCGGCGGTCCGTGTATGGACCTGATATGCCGCATCTTCTCCCATTCGCCCGAAAAGTCCTTACCGCAGTTGTCGAACGTGCAGGTAAATCTTCGATCGGGCCCTCCTTGCCCTACTGGTTGACCAGCGGTCCGTTCGCTTTTCTGTCTCTTGGACACCGGCCGTTGGGCCGAACTGTCCCAATATGGGGCGCCGTAGAGTCCTGGTCTGGTGTCCATGCCCTCCGCTGTGGGGACGTTGACGCCCAGACCTGGGGGAGTGGCCAGGTTTCCATCGAAACCCAGCCCACCAGGTGGGGAACCAGAGCTGTGGTAGTCATCCATAGACCCCTGATCCACGACCGTCGAGTAGCAGCCTTGTCCCACCGTACTTGGGATTCCGGGAAATAGATGCCAGTTCCCCCAAGACATCGAATCTCCCCTGGACGATTCCAAGGATGAAGGAGAGGACGAAGAACCTAGTGGGACCTGCGTGATGGCTGCGTTGGCGGATGACGTGAAGGATGGGTCCATCGATGCCACGGGTATGTCTATTGGAATCACGGAAGACGGGAACCCTGGCATGACCTTGGCCTTCTCTTGGTACGCGAGATTTGTATCGCATGGAAAATGTTCAAATGACGCCTGAGTTACAGGTACCGGCCATCCATCCGTCAGGTACTCCGCCGTAGTCTTGTACGGAGATGAGGATATGTCAGCACCTGTGAGCAAGATCATGATGGCGCGTCGCCATACCTGGATATACGAATTCGGTTCCCCGTTCCACGTTATGAGGGAGGCGAACAAGGAGTCCTGAAGGGTGGATTGCATAGTGTGGGGAGACGCAGAGTTCGAATATGACCGTCCGTTTCTGGGAACGTCACTGACATGGTATTTGGGGGCGTACGAACACTTTTATATTCCTGGCCCAGATGTTTGGATCACGACCTCGGTGTTGGTGGCAGTCCCATATTGTGTGCCTCGTGGAATGTGCGAGTATTTGCTGCGTTTGATGGAGTTAGACTTCGCCTCATTAAGTCTGCAAAAAGGGTTAGAATTGCACGGACATCATTGGCAAGCCGATGCTGTACTTGCAGTATTTCCCCAAGTAGGAAATGAACGTAAGCCTGCATAGGAACGTCGATGTGCCATTCGAGGTTGCGCCCGGGCCTCGCGGAGTCGTCATGGCCTATTGACGTCTCCGGGCTGTGCCATTATCAATATGCCGTGCCAAAACCGCGCGTCTGGTGCCTGCAACAGTTAGAGTGCGCAGAAGATGTCAAGAAGTCCCGGTGATAGTGTGCACTGGCAGTGGCCGTGGTTTCTGGATCTTATCTAGCTGTAATTAATGTGATTGTGATTGGTGGATACACTGTAGGGAGAAGGGGGACCTGGGAAAAGCGAAGGCGCCAGTGGTACCCAAAATGTTAGCATGCGAATATGGGATCATTCGAAGAGAAACGTGTCCCGATAATAGAGGGCCTTGGTATGGTATATGGAGGCATACTGGCTCCACTCTAGGCGCGCAGGTGCCAAAGCACACAGTGCGTGCCCCTCGTTCACAGCCCTGTCAGGCCCTTTGGTACCGAGACTGATCCTTCTGGCGCCGACCCCTACAGAGGCCTGGTGGAAAGATCCGCGAACCTTCGATTTGCCAGATACTCGGAACACAGCAAGCAATCAGATAACATTACCTTATCGGTGCCAGGGACCTCGGGCTTCAACCTGTCCGGTCCGCAACCGTGTGAGAACTACGGTCTGGGGCCAGAACGGCCCTTCCTTTCTTCTTCTCACCAAGAGCTGTAACGATAAGGGAGTCTTCTACATGTAACGAAGCGTCTCATACAAAGGTGACTTGGACGCGTAGTCCTGCAGCACTCCAGTAGCCTCCAGTCCTCGCTACCCGCAATCACTTAATACTGGATCGAAGCGTAGAAACGATTACCCCACAAGGAACTAATACCAGCTTGGTTTCACGCACGGAAACTGAGAACCGTAAGATGGAAGGTTCTGTATCGAAGAAAGGTTCATCAATCCCACCCTACTACCACAGGTGATGTATCCGAGTCATGATCTGTAATCTTCCCCCGTGCGTACAATCCACTTTCCCCATATTGCTGGTGCCCAGAATATCTGCAAGTGGGCAAGTACCGCTATCAAGTACGCTAACCATGAGTAGATCACGGGAACCTGATGGGCATTGATAAACAACCGTCAAAACGCTGTGTCGCGGTACGAATCGGGCCAAGTGCCAGGGCCATCGGAGGCATAGAACACCCCAGGGTGATATTCGGACACCACGCGGAAGTCCTGATGGCCTCATAGCCATTCACGAGGCATTAAAAGGGCGTTACGACAATCTCCGTCAGTCTTCGACTAAAGTTCCCGAAATGCTCACCCGTCTTAGTTTACATCCAACTCAGAGGGTTTGCTGTTTATGAAGCGACGATCGTCTGCGGCGCGGCCTGTTTGGGGCCATCGGGGAGCCGGCCCGCTTAGCCGTGATGCCTCGTGTTACGTGCATTACACGTGTCCCTCCCACGCACTGCCTATAAGAATCTCCAAACTCCAGAGTACCACCTAGCCCTTCTGTGTTGACCGGCGCGCGGCCACGGGTAGGAGTCAGTGAGTTCCTTCTGAATGTTGTGGAAACTGTCCCCCGGATTAACCATAACTCTGAGCAGGAGCTACGCGAGTAGACCCTCGGAACATCGTAGCAGACTAGGAGAGCTGGGTCCTCGTGTCTGGTTGCTGTGCTAGATGGTTTACACACGACGATCAAAACGCATGAAAATTTACGCCCCCATGAGGCATTCGTGTTGGGCCCCGAATTTCTGGGCCCACGTGCTCCATCATAGGAACGTTACTTTGCTGCAGGATTCCTTCGTGCGTCTACTTCTTCAAATTCTCTGCGTCCGCATTTCCGTGGACTTATACGAACTAGTCTCGATTCACAGTGCTGTTGTATCGCAAGGGTCTCATAGGGGTCGAAAGCTCTGGCATATGACCTGGCAAGGGCCGCAAGGCTGTATCTTCCTTCCCTCTGCCTGCGCAGCAAGCTTCCTTCTGTGTCCTGTCACCATTTCTTTACGCAGCCTCCGTGAATAGCGGCTACCCTGTTTCTAGCCCTTTCCCTGGAATTAACGATGGACCCGCTTCCGAAATCCAAGTATCAACACCGGTTCAAGTAAGGAATGTCCGAGTCAAGTACTTAGCACTGGTACGACGTTCTGTCGTTTATGTCACTTGTACAGCATTATGTTCGAGAACAATGAGAACCGACAAACAGAATGGGGGAAGTGATCCATGCTGTTGCCTCGCCTCAGGTATCACAGCCTCCGGACGCAATATCCTAGAAGTGGTTGCTCTATGGTTGCTTCTGACACGGAGGTGGGGCCCTGCCGCATGAGACGAACCCACGGGACCCACAACCACACATTCGCTCTCCCTAATCACCCAAAATGTCTGTTACAATGCCACGCTTAAAACAGTTCTTAGGCAGGGCCTCCGCCAGGCTGGAAGGAACCAGTACTGCTCTGCCTGACAATCTAAGACCTCTCGATGCCCACTCAGATGGCTCAACCCCTGGGAATGACCGGGTAAGGAAAATATAATATTATGACGATGAAATCTCCCGAAGAACTTCCATCCTGCTCACGTGCAGATAGAGAGGTAGCTGTTGCTGGTTCAGATGGGCTGACAACCCAACTTTCCACCCGACGAGGTAGGCATCACCGAGTTTTACTATGTCACGAATGAGAATACACTAACGTCATACCAGACTCAGTCCCAGGGAATCGGAGAGAATTTCACTACCCAAAGCGCTACTGAGGACAGGAGGACAGGAGAAGTCGTACCACAGGCTACACCGGCAGGCTGCGCCCTGCCTGTTTGTACTGTAGCAGAGACTACGGGAGAATCCGGGAACTTGAAAGACACGTGAAGGATATACACATGCCCCCACCCCAATGCCCGTTCTGCCGTTTCATGTCGAACCGTCCCAGAAAACCGAAGGATCACCTCATGGCCGACCACTGGCACGTCGAAATATTCAGCCCCGAAATACTGGAAGCAATCAAGCCCTTGCAAGGTCAGAGTTTTGTCAAAATTCTTGGGTGAGTCTGTAGACTCGACGACGTTGAGGCGGCATCGCAACCCATCGTTCAAGTTCCCCTGGTCCCCTTCTTGCTCTACGCTCTACGGTGCCAGTGCGCTTCCGTCGTGCTCGGAACCCCCCCCCTTCCCTCGGTGTCATCCAGGAACTCCACAACCGCCCACGGCCAGGCCACGCTCACACTACCTCGATGCGCCAGTACTATATGTTCCTTTTTCTCGGAGGGCTCGTGTTAGCCTTCTTCACATTGCTTCCTTCGATCGCCCTACGATGATCTATTCACTGTATTTCATTCGTTTTTGTCTCTGCTTGTCTTTTTTATATATTTCCTTTGACTTGGGCTCTCGCTTGCTACGACGAGACCGTCGAGCGCTCAAGGACTATACGGGAACCGTCCCTCAAATTTAACCCCTACGTTTCGTAACATCCTCTTCGTACTAATTTTCTCTGCTCTCTTTTCGCAATTTTGAATGGCTACTCGTAGATAAAGTATGTCTATGTGCGCCGTAAGCTTCCTTCAGTCTCTCATTAGCACCCGTTTCTCCGTTTATTTGCACGGCCTCGGTCCCTAACAACTCCCTTCTCTGTTGCCTTTTTCCGGCCACACAGAGAGCAACCAGCTCCTGCAGCCCAGTTATTGTCGCCTGTTTGAATAAGGAATTTAGCACAGGGACGACGTTCTGCCGTTCTGTCATTGTCTTGTACAGCATTGAATCCGAGAACGATGAGAACAGAGGCAGAATAAGGACAGACCCTCGCATATAACAGTCTCCGTCCCCAGGGATCACCAAAGCCACCGACGCAGTGTCCTAGGAATGGCTAGTCCCAAAAGGAGAGATGGAGCCCTGTGTGGTAACTTGGAACTCCAGCATTGCGGTGTCCAACCTGGAGAATGGTTATGGCGCATAGGAGCCAGCCGAGCTGGTGAGGATATTTTTTTGGTGCGAGGTGGAGGCGGCATGTGCCGGAGGCAAGGAGTGAGCGAAGACGGGCCGACATTGAAGTTGGAAGAACCTGAGGGACGCGAGGAGTCGTGTTTTTTGTGGACACGCGAGTCCTGCAGAGGTTTGTGGCTGAGCTGGCATGGCCGAAAGTTCACCTCTAAGTGAGCGCCATGTATTCGTGGTTGGTGTCACTTGAGTCGAGGGTTACGGGTGGATATCGGTGGATGCCTGTCGTGACGGAAGTGAGATATAAAAAGGAATAGAATAGCTGTCTACTCATCATCGAGTAAACTTCCTGTTCGCCAACACGTTTGTGATCCCTCATAAGGAAGATAGAGGCACCGGTTAGGTCGTACAAGATGGCACAGCGTGCGTGCCATGCACCAGTGTTGAACGTTGAAGCTTGAAGCCTGAGGCACACTGCCGCCACGTCATCAGTTGGCCACTGGTGTAGCATCTGCTGTCAAATGGTATACCGCATAATACTGGACATACTGAAGATGTACCGAACGTACTTCAGGGGAAAAGAAAAATACACCAAGTGCCATGTAAGGGACGGCACTGCTTGTGTGACCTTTGGGCGCTTTGTGCTGCGGTTTCCAAGGTCATCATCTTGGGCACCTCAGTACTCAGTATTAAGCGCTTAAGCATTGGGGGAGCATACAAAATACACCGAGAATAGGGGAAGAGCAGGGGGGACAATCGTGCCTTTGATGGCTAGATAACAAGCATGGATGAGCCAAAAGCGAATGATGAGGTCGTAGAACTGGAGTTTGGTCCAGTGAACGTTGCAGATCCCAGATACAAAGCGTGAGTACCGTTTCAAGTGGCGTGTGATGGCCGCAACAGTGCCGCGACCGTATAATTCAAGGTATAACTTGAATGAGGAAATAACAGTCCATTTAAACGTTGTGGAGTTACAGGTGAAACAAGAAAATAGGAGTTGTGGGTGGGCCCCGAGATCTGAGAGGGCGCTACTCCACCTCTGAGTTGGATCAGTGGCAGTGGCAGCGACGGGAACACGAGGTCGCTCTGTCGGAGTCGGGATGATGGCGGGCGGGGGTATTCAAGTTGGCTGCAGGCGCTTAGGTGCGCGAGCGCTAGATGAGTGGTGACGAGACTTCCCTTCTTCCATATCTGTCATCTCTCCGAGAGTATGATCATGACGCTCAGCCCACTCCTTGGGTTTTTCTTTGGCTCTACAGAAGGAAGGTGACGGCTCCGGGTACACCGGTGATTGTCAGGGGTGTACTGTACGTCTCGCTGACATAGGGAACATTTCATGGAGTTATCGTGTCCAAACTACCAGCATCTCGGTCGAACCTTAGTATTCTTCAGATCAGCTATATCCCTCAGAGAAACTGCGCATAGCCAAAGAAACAAACAAGGTTTCATTGAGGGTCAAGCATGCTAATGATGCGGTCACACCGTTTTATTGCCGGATATCGGTTTTATTTTTTTATTGGCATTGTGGCCTAAATGTCTTCCGAGTTTCTAATATTCGGACACCTCTCCACCCCCACGCCGATATACTGCCCCCTTATGAAGAGATTTGACTTTTGCCACCGGAAACGTGCCGTCTACGATCACTTTCGAGCCATCACGGCACCCCATGACGCCAAAAAAAAAAAAACTCAGGCCCTAGCCTACAGTAACTCTTGGGATCAACCACCTCTTGCTTCTCTCGGACCTCATGCGGTGGTGCCCTTGCCAAATTTGTGCCATCCTCTCTCGAATAATTATTTAAGCTGTGAGCTACAGGACCTACAAACACCCACTCTCACTCACCCAACCCAAAATGTCTTCCACCCCATATTCAGGACAATCCTCCATTTGGCCTCCGCAGGACGGAGAGGAGCTCCCACATGCCAATACAGAACCCCTCGAAGCAGCCCCTGTATATGACCAGGTGAGCAAATTGCTACATCATAGCGATGAATTTTCCTGACCTTGGCACTTCCATCCTGCTTACGTGCAGGTAGAGATCTGGGAGTATCTGGTTCAGATAGGCCAACAGCCCAACTTTCCACCCGACGAGGCACGCATCACCGAGGTTTACTATACAACGGACGAGAATACACTAACGTCATACCCCCAGACTCAATTCCAGGGAATCGGGGGGGATTTCACTACCCAAAGCCCTCTGGGGGACAGGATCAATCGTACCACTGGCAGCACCGGCAGGCCGCGCCATGCCTGTGTGTATTGTAACAAAACCTTCGGGAGAAACCAGGAACTCGGAAGACATGTGAAGGATGTGCACATGCTCCCGCAGCAATGTCCATTCTGCGCTTTCATGTGGACTCGTCCCTGCAAATTGAAGGAACACCTCATGGCCGACCACGTCAGAGGATTCAGCCCAGAAATGCTGGAAGCAATCAAGCCCTTGCGCGGTCAGGGTCTCGTTAAATTCCTATATGGAAACGTGACACCGTAACCCATTGTTCAAGCTCCCCTCCCCTTCCAGTTTTGAGGTACTAGAGGCCTAGAGTCTTCCCGTCTCTCCTAGAACAGCCAACGTTGTCCCAAAACGCAACAATCAACCATGCCTACGACAGTTTACCACCACTCAAAGCCGTCAGAGACCCGTTGTACTCTTTCTTTCCAGAGACACTACATCGCTTCTTTGGATCGCGCTCACCCAAGTATGATATGTTTTTCCTATATGCGATTACCATTTGGTCGGCTACCTTTTTCTTTCCTTGGATTTAGACCTCCGCTTGATATCATAAGACCACATAGAGTTCCAGCATGATGCGTGGGCCGTCATATTGTCTCTTTTTAATCCCTTTTAGGCGTTATATTTTAATTTCCATTCCATGGTATCCTCTTAATACTAATCTTTCTCTGTTCGCTGATTTCGAACGTCCGCTCATTGATACAACATAGTAAATGTCGAGTACTGTTATAAGAAAAAGTGGTGACAAACCATCCTGCGATGTGATAATCGTCTTCTTGTCGCTCTCAAGAATCTCTGCCAGTGCTTGTTCTTCAACGTTTCGCGTTATGTTCCTTGCCTTACTTAAGTCCCCTCCTGATAGGTTTGAGTTTCGCGGGGACGTTTTAATTTGTTGACACGCTTCATCCAAGCACCGCGCTTTCATCTCTGTCCCTCTAGTTTAACGACTCTCATACTTCAATGTACTGGTTGAAGTATGCATATCGGACCGCGCTTAATCCGTCGGCTAGATAAGATACCCCCCTTCATTTAAGCCGGCAGTCCCCCGCGTTCGCACTGATCAACAGCTATAGTAGTTCTGGATTTTGCGTGTTTGAATAACCACGAAGTTTAGTTCTTTCTGCCTTTTGTTTTCTTGTCTCATTTTACTAATCCTGGGAGTATATGGAAAAGAGCGAAACAGCAAGGAGCGAAGTGCGCCCCACTCGATTCCGAGAAGGCCGATAGCGAAGTGCATCCGTTCCCGAGAAGGCCGACCTGTCACGGTCTCTCTCGCGTACCTCCATCTCCTCTGGAAATGTGGCAATTAGAGCATTTGAATTTAGATGGCCGCCCGTTTGTTGGGAACAGCGGGTATGCTGCGTATGCATGCATGGGCTTTCTACCTTCTACTCTACCTCCATACATGTTGATCAGAGACCGCTGTCTGATGCTCCTTAATATTCAAGCTTTGGACTCGTAATATACCATGACCGTGGTCACAATTCCTTGAACCTCAGTACTCAGAACTCAGTTCTCATGCACTCCCCACCCTTTTCTTCGTTTCTAAGCTTGTACTTACAAAACATAGCGCATCCTGTATGTGAGCCCTCATAGGCCTCATCGATTCATCCCTCGTCCAGGACAATCTTATCTCGCAGGTGCCTCGAACTCACCAAGATCGACACTAAACCTGGGTTCCCCTTCCTCTCCTCTCCCTCTATCTGCAACGACCGCATTCTATGTTCTACTCTTCCATCGATAGTCCTCAGATTTGTCATGCTTCTTAGAGTCGAATAAAAACTAGAATCTTCAGCCATTATTCAATCAGTCCTCTTGCGACACAATGAACAGGTACAATCATTCCTACGACTAGGATATACGCATCAAGACCCAACTCGAAGGCTCTAACTTTTATATTACGATGCCAAGACTATGAAATTATATTCACTTATTTCTATAGAACGGTGTTGCAGCTCAGAGGGTCACAGAGATTAGGTGGATCCAATATGAGACGTGCGAGGCGTCAATCACGCTGGGGTCATCTTGGTCGTCGTCACATTGAGGAAAGCCTCGAGGCCACGTCGGCGATGGCCGATAGAAAGACAAGTTCCGGAAGGACAAACGCAATGTCCCATGAGATGCTCGAATTGCCCCACGGTTTTATGGATCCATCTGTGCTTCGCCGCTTTCGTGGGTTTGTTACTTGGAGGTAAAACATGTGCACTTGTTACCATTCTACGCATGCGTAGCGGACTGGCGGCATGATCGGGCAAGGGATCAATATCGATCAATGGCCATGCCCACTGCATGCGCAGCGAACTTCCCTCGGTGTCTCATCAGTGACAGTAGTACCCGACTCCATCTGCGCAGGCATATGGTCTACCTCCGAATCCACGTTTATTTCCGTAGCCTCCGTCACCAGCGACTCCGCTCTCCGCGGTCTCCTTCTGGAAGCGTGGGACAAGGATAGATGATGTTGCCTCACTCTCAGGCACCACAGGCACCATACTGATGGGTGTCAATGCTAACAGACGCTATGTTCTATGAATGACAATTCCCAAAATCGGACCTGAGGTTCCCTGGATCCCTGTATAAGATAGACCTTTAGTATTGCGGTATCTGACGTGAAGTAAGATGATGGTATTGAAGAGCCAAACCAAGCTGGTAAGGACAACGCCTTTGGAAAGAGCTGAAGAAGGCGGGATGGGAAACCCAAGTAGTCAGAAGAGACGGCGGGAGTCGGGAGTCAGAAAACCTGTGTGAGAATACTTTCAAGACGTAAGGATACGGCTTTCAACCACGCCTTTACATTCAATACTATGAATGTCGAGTGGTATCCATAACTCCATGAGCGCAGGGAGAAGAGATCTGTTGGTTTGCTTCTCCTTGAAATGACGTCGTGTGTTTGCGCTTGACATCACCTTGGGTGCAGGGTTGTCGGTCAATTCCTGTGGTGACGGAAGTAGGACATACGGAGAGATAGAAACAGCTGTCTGCCCATCATTGTTTAACTTCCGGTGCCCTAGCATGCCTGTGACCCTTCGTAGAGGAGATGGCCGCGCTCGGTCAAGGGACGGCAGGGGATGTGACCTTAATCTTGAAAACCTCTATACCAAAAGTTGTCCAATTCATACCAGGTACTAGCGCACGGAGGATAACTGGATGGGCGCCCCTTCCACAGTTTTTGAGTAGCCAAGGCTAATTATATGGTCATGGGACCGAGTCTGGTACGGTGTAAGCTGCAGATTCCAGGTACGAAGGCTTGACCAAGGGGCTCCCGGACCGGGATTCCGGGATATAGGGTTAGATAGTTAGTCCGGTCCCGACCACGTTATGATGAAAAATGACCCCCCTAAAATTAGGAAATCTGAGGTAAAAAGAGCGATTTTGATCAAACTTGTGCGTCCTGACCTCTGACCTCT
>Ga0307509_10010459_pt1 | contig 11364 bp, 8 predicted proteins | sample 10_EM_MG_FD_202245 | JGI IMG/M metagenome (GOLD analysis project Ga0307509, IMG submission 202245) | Populus trichocarpa ectomycorrhiza microbial communities from riparian zone in the Pacific Northwest, United States - 10_EM | ecosystem: Host-associated > Plants > Roots > Unclassified | place... | reverse complement strand
CATAACACCGATGAAAATACCAATGATTAGTGTCTGTTGATGTATTCTAGAGGCAAAGGGAAATGTTCCCCTATCCATGACACTATTCAGTGTGCATAATACCGATGGAAATACTGACAGTTAGTGTCCGTCGATGTATTATAGAGGCACATGAAACTATTCCCCTCCCCATGTCACTATTTACTTAGCATAATACCAATAAAAATAATGACGATTAGTGTCCATCAGTGTATTCCATAGGTGAAGGGAATTGTTCCCCTCCCCATGACACTATACACTATGCATAACATCGATAAAAATACTGACGGTTAGTGTTTGTTGGTGTAATCCAGAGACTAAGGGAATTGTTCCCCTCCCCATGACACTGTTTACTGTGCATAACACCGATAAAAATACCAATGGTTAGTGTTTGTCGGTGTATTCCAGATGCGAAGGGAATTACCCCCCTCCCATGTCAGTGATGACAATTAAAGTTTACTGACTGAGTGGCAAGTTTCCTGAGGGAATCACTAACAAAATGCGAATTTTAACACACTAGAAATTAATGAATCTCTATTTGCAGTTTTACTGATAGAATTACAAACAAACTAAAAACAATCTGGAGGGCTTTTTGAAAATTTTAGTGCAAAATAAAAATTTCAAGGGGATGTTATCGAGAGAATCACCGATGGACTAATTAAAAATAATACTATTAAATAGTCCATCGGTAATTTCCTCAGTAAAACGTGGTATAAAAACCCAACGAGCACATCAGAACTTCATTTTTTTCTCTGAAGCTAAAAATAACTCTCAATCTCTCAAATCCTCTTCTCAATTCTCTATTTAAACATTTTGTCTTTCAAACACCAAAGCTAGAAATAAAGCTTTCTTTCTCTCAACACAATTAATAAGTATATATGGTGAATCTTTTGACATATTGTTTTCTTATTTTTCTTTTTTTTTTCGATTTATTAACAATGTATTTTTTTTTTTGTTTTTTTATCACATAGATAAACTCTGAAATTAAACATGCCGTTAAGGTAAGAATTTTTCATTCTTGAGGCCTATATTTGTTTTTGTATTATTTTTTCTCTTTTATCTATGTTTTTATTAATGTTTTATTGTTTTGTTGAATTTGAATTGTTATTGTCAAATTTGTGGTTCAATATCAATTGAATATATAGGATTAAATTTAATTACAATTTTTTTTGTCAATTTAGGATTAAAAATATTATCATGTTGAAAATGAGACGAAATTGAATTATTCAAAATTGTTGATAGAAATAAAATAAAAAACATTATCCTGTATATTTGCAGGATTGAAAAATTTGGGCAGTTTCTAGTATAGGGAAAGTGTTGCCGATTTTTTTTTAAATATCCAAATTGTTTATCCAAATTTTCATCAAATTTGTGTAGATGCATAGGAGAAAATCAATTGCATGTCATAAGCACATGATCACAGCTAGTTCTTCTAGTAGAAGCACGTGTGTCGACTCACGCCGCCGCCTTTTCGGGTGCGGTTCCGCAACGTAAAGGCGGTGTCCCTTCACCTACAAGTACGAGGCATATTGGAAGGACAACCTTTCAATGTAAATTTGTTTTGCTTTGAGTTGGTTTATGTTTAACAATTTATGAACAAATAATATTTCATTAAATTTATCAATTTTTAGTTTCACAAACATTGAGGCTACTCGAATAATAACATTGTCATTTAAATCATCGATGGAAATTTCATGGTTTCAATGGAGCCAGGTTTCCAAACATCCTGATTGAAAACCATATGTCAATGCATGATTTACAAGATTTAAGGTTAGTGTTAACTTACAATTTTTACTATTTTTTATGTTTGTCACACCCGGACATCGCGGCGACCAATTAAAAAATAATCTTGATTGGAAAAAGAATAGATATTTGGCATCTTGTTCTTTAGGGGAAAAGTGAAGGAGTCGCCACCTAGTATTATGGTCACTAGGAACCCTAACTGGTCAACAGAGATTCTATGGTACGGGTACTGGTTACGCGAAAGGAAAGATGCTATCACCCTTTAAGTGTCCTACCTGAGGCAGGCTGCATTGCTGGTTTCGTCTAAAATTGCTAAGAGTTTGTTGTATTACAGTTTTCCTGGTCCGCCTAGGATATTCCTGACTCTAGCGTCAGTGAATAATCAATTTTAAATATTTCCAACTTTGGCGTTGGCAAATATTGCACAACCCAAAAAGTATAGTATTCCTAACTCTGACGCTAATGAATAAATCCATAAATTCTGTATTAAATGAAACATAAACTTTTTTTTTTTTTATTTCTTTTGGGATTGAATCTAGCCCAGCCGTATGGGGTGGGCTGGATCCAGCCAGCCCGCTAGGGAACTATTGCGCGCATGCGTGAAAAATTCACGTGAAAAAATACAAGCAACAGTGCAGGGGTAATTAAATTTGTATGCACAGTGAGAAAAGTGAATTATATTTGCGAAAGCAGGGAAGAGAAGACTTACCTGGTTCTCTGGAGAAGAAGCTGGATGATGGGGTAACGGCTGACCAATGCTACTTCTTTTCCTCCGTTCTTTCTCTGATTTTTGGATTGCTGGAGAAGAACTGATCAATGCTAGTTCCCCTCCATTCTTTCTCTGGTTCCCTGTTTTGTTTGTCTTACCTTATATTGTTCATTCCCTCCCTGTGTTTACCTTCTGCTGGCAATGGGAACCTCTGCTGGACGCTACTTTCGGTTGAAGATAGGATGTTGGACACTACTTCTGCTACTCACAATAGCAGCTTGCTGAGAAGAGGATGTATGTTGGTCGCAGTGGTAGCTTGTTGAGAGGAGCTGCTGTCGTTGGTTGCTGATGGTGTGACTGAAAGTCAAGTTGCTGAAAACAGCACTGCCGCTACTGGATGAGGAGGTTGTTGCTGTTTCTACCACTGCAGTTGAGGGAAGGTGTGGCTGAGGACCACTCGTTGTCGCTGCTTCAATGGGGAAAAAAAACTCCAGGTGCCGCTGCCATCCGAAGAGAAGTGACTCAAGTTCTCTGCCCACCGGATGCTGCTGATGGAATTGCTGCTGAAACAAGTCTCCTGTTGTTGCTATGGCACAGAGAAGAAGCTCCTGCTGGACTGGAAAAAAAAACAAAAGTGTCTCCTGCAACACCGGCTGAAAGCCTATATGATGGCTTTTGGAGCCCACGATTAAAGACAAAGCTACTTGACGGCTCATAGTATTGCATAAAGGAAGATGATGTGCTGGAGAAGAAGAAGTTGCACTACTGATCTACTAGTGTGGTCGTCGCTGGTGTAGAGGGAGGAAACTTGCTGCTGTTGCTGCAATAATTAATCCTCTTCCCTCCTCCGAAGGTCCCGTTCTCCTCCTTTTTCAAAGAGTGAGGGTTGTGATGTCTAAGCTTTGTTTGGCCATGGGGAAGGGGTCCTGTATTCTTTACAGGTAGCGGCTGAGAAGAAAAAGGTGTGGCTTGGTGCTGTTGAGGTGGACATCAATCAGGGATGCTGGGGGAGGCTTTGCTATATGGAGGTTCCTAGAGGCCGGGCTAGAACAAAAAAAAAAACAAGAAAGGGGCTGGGGGCTAGTTTAGGGTTCGCCGCCCCTCCTTTCTTCTGTTTTATGTTTTTTTTTTTAGGGTTTTTGGTAATGGCCTCTCCCCTGGGGTTTCTTGGGATTGTCCCCCTCTAGGGTTTTTTTTCCTTTTTTGCATTTATTGAGATCTATATTTATAGTGCAAGAGTCTCATCGCGTGTGGAAAATAAAGTTTCAATCAAACTCATTCTCTTCTTTGAATTTTGAATTTGATAAAAATCAAATTCGAAAACAGATATCTATCATTATCTTGAATATAAGGATTATCTTGAAGATAAGGATAAAATGACAAAAACACATTATAGTTCCTAGTTTTCACACAAGCTGACAAATCACATTTTTCATCGAAATAAATCTCTAATATTTTAATTTTACATTTTAAACCCTGTAAAATTAAATTAAAAGCTAATGAGCAAAAATTAGGTTACATCATTGGTGAAATTCTTCCGTTAATATTTTACAAAGGGTTGGAATAAAATTACTCCAAATGTCATTGCCAATCACCGACAAAATATACTCTTGGGTTAATATTTTTTTTGGTGCCAAACACATTAGTGGTTGGATTTGATCCTTCTATAGCTCCTTCATTCACATGGGTATGGATCTCTCGAGAAATCATGAGTGCATTCTTGGTTATGAGACAAGGAGTTGATTCCTTTTATAAGTTTCAGGTGTTTCTTCCTTGTGTTTTATGTTGTTGTATTGTTTCCTTCCCTGTGTTTTGCTGGTTTCTTCTTCTTTAATATATTGGACTTCATCAAAATAAAATAAAAAACCCTCATTCTTCTCCTTTCTCTGTTCTCTGTTCTTAAACTTGTTCTTGAGTATTCTAGTTCTTAAGTTAGTTTTGGTGAATCCTAGAAGTATATTTACCTTCGACAAACTCAAAATAATGAGGACAAATAGACTTTGTTTCGCATCGAAGCCTCTCACTCAACCCCGCCTTATCCCCCAACAGGTCCACCCTGGAGGATATTGTCTATGCTCTCAGGTTTGTCCCAATGCTCATACGGTGTGGAAGAGAGAACGGTACTCCCTAACCTCAAGCAAAGTTTCTTCATGCCAAGATCCCAAAGTCTGGTTTCACTCTAATGCTAAGAAAAACAGTAACTGTCCTAATTGGTCCGTCAGCTTTATAGTAATTACTTGTTGATGATTCGGCTGAATAGAAATGGTTTTTGTTTTGATGGTTTTACCACTCCTCTTCCTTGTAGGCTTAAATCCTTTCATTCCATGCATGTTCAAGGATTGCAAAATAACCTTGTAAGTGTGATTTTATTAGTTCAAGAACTTATTATCTCAGGTCCGTCTTTTGAGATCCTCCTCCTCAAGGCATTGAAAATTAAAGTAGTAATTGTCTTGGCACTAAGGAGGCCTTTACTAAAAAAAATCCTTCGTAGCTTGCGTTCTTTGCTCATTTGCCTCCATAGTTATCATAATTAAACTAGTAGATGTTTGAGGCAAAATCTCTAGTTTTTGAAACATAAAAAAAAAAACCTAACTAATTGCAATGATTTTGAAAACTCAAAAAGGAGGCAGAACGAGCTGGTAGCTTCAGCAACACATATGTCTTCCCACCCAAAAGGCCTAAGGTTAAAAGCCTTTGCTTTGTAACCATAAAAAAAAATTACGTAAAGGAAAAGGAATTATTTTGCGATTTATATTTTTTTTTCGTTAACAAATTTTAAGATATAAAAACAAAAAAAAAACATTGTTTGGTTTTGCTGAATATGCACGTTCCTTTCGATCATTGTGTGATCAGCTTAGTGCTATTGGTAAATCAGTTGATGACACCGATAAGGTTCATTGGTTTCTCTGTGGACTTGGATCGGGTTTTAAAATTTTTTCCACACCCATGTTGTCTCAGTTGCCACTGCCCTCCTTTGCTAATTTGGTTCCCAAAGCTCTCAGCCATGAGTTTTTTCTCGATCACTCTCTGGTGATTCTTCCTATCAGTCGGCTATGGTTGTCCAGCGTGGCTATTTTTCTGGACGTGCAAAACATGCCTCTCCCTTGCCAGCGTCAGGTCCCTCTTCTAAAACATGCTATATTGATCCACAATTCCCAAGTCATGTTTGTCGCTCACAAGGTGCTCTTTATGGCCTTAAACAGGCCCCTCATGCATGGTTTCAACGATTTAGTCAGATCTTGCTTAGTATTGGGTTTGCTGCTAGTAGTGTTGATTCCTCTCTATTTATATATCTTACTTCTTCTGTTGTTATCTATTTGCTCCTCTATGTTGATGATATGAATATAATAAGAAGCAAGCAGTTCTTTTATGCTGAGTTCTTTTATTATTTATCTGGCCAAGGAATTTTCCATGAAAGACCTCGGTGAGTTACACTATTTTTTGAGGATTGAGGTCGTTAAACATGATAAGGGTTTTTATCTTAGCCAAGCTAAATATGCACTTGATCCGTTAAATCATGCAGTTATGGTGGACTGCAAGCCAAATCAACTCCTTTTGTGGTGGAATCTCATCTAAGCAATTCTGGTACTGCTTATTCTGATGCTACACAGTTTCGCTCTCTAGCTAGTGCATTACAATATTTGACTCTTACTAGACCGAATTTATCCTATATTGTCAACTCTATCGAGCCTTGAAGCGTATTTCACGCTATGTCAAAGGCACCTGACATTAGGGTCGACAACTCTCTCATGATTCTTCTCGAACTTTGCTCGGCTATTTCTGATGCTGATTAGGCTTGTTGTCCTCATGACACTCGATGTTCAGCAACTGGGTTTGCTGTATATTTCGACAACAACTTAATTTCATATTGCTTTAAAAAGCAAATTGTTGTTGCATGATCTAATACTAAAGCTGAGTATCGTGCACTTGCCTCTATGGCTGCCGAACTCTCTTGGACACTTTTCAACTTCTACGAGAACTCAAAATCACCCTCTCCTCTCCTCTAAGACTCCTATGTGACAACAACAGTGCCATTTTTATTGCTATCAATCCAATCACCAAATCTCATTCCAAACATATTGATATTGGCTATCATTTTGTTCGTGAACTTGTTTCTCAAAAAGTTCTTACTCTTGGTTTTGTCCCCTCACACCTTCAGTTAGTTGATGTCTTTATAAAAAGAGTGGCCAGATTACTATTTTTCTTGGATCATGGCAAGTTGTGTGTTTCCCTTTTCTCTGCCACGACAACATAGAGAGGGGATGTTAGAGGAAACTCTGATTTCTCTGATTGTCAACAAGATATTACTCCATAATTATAACCAAGATATTCTCCACAACTATTGCCAAGATAGTGGTGATTCTCCAGAGTCTTAGTTATCTACTTTCTCTGTATATTTGTTTCTATTTATATGATTGTATAAATACAATGAATCTATTCTCTATAAATATAGATCTTCTCATAACATATTGGCTTGAGGCATTACCTTTACAGTTTTAAACCCTTTATTACCTTTCATTAAAGATTCATTGAAGTGGAATTAACAAGTCTTTGAATAGATTGAGATAATGCAATTTTGGAAAGCATGAATGGATAGAAATTGCTTCTATGATATGTTAAAAAGAAAGATAATCTCGCGTAAGTTGATCTGAACACCCACGTTAAACTAAAAAAATACATCTAAGACCTTATTCACATTGTTGCAATAAATTGTTGACGTAATTTTATTCCATGTAGCTCTGAATTTTATTTATGAATTCCATTAGCGTATCTGACAACTCTTACAAGACACTTTGCCCTCATCATGATTATAGTGTTCCCTTTTCCTTGTGCAAATTAAAGGATGGTATGGTTCTTGATGAAACTTTTAAGGTGATCTATAAACGTAATTCAGCCGACAAGTTTTTAGTATATTACTCAACAAATGGTTGCTACCCTATACCCTATTGAGCGATACAATATGGGAGGTTTGGAGATTGTAGTGATATTTATTATTAAAGTGTTAAGAAGAAATATAAACTTTCCCTTCCATTATATCCAAAAAAATGCTAATCATTTTCTCAGTTTTTTTACTTGTCCATTATAATTTTTACTGTAGTGGCCAAAATATTAAAGCAACACACAAGGTTTCATTGATCGATGAAGATTTGATTCAGCAAAGTCAGGGCCCTTGCGTAACAGTATTGGTATGTTATTTAACTTTATTAATGTCAATTATTATCCAATCAAAGCTAATATTAAGGACAAGGAATTGCATATATGGTATGTGTGCTTTATTAGAGAATAATATAAATCATGTGTTAGGACCTCACCCAATAGCTTAAGCTATTGGGTTGAGATGGTTCTTTGACATGGTATCAGAGTCTTGATGACCAAGCGATCACAAATTCGAATCTCACCATCTCTATTTATTTGATAAAAATTAAGCACAAGGTAGTGTGAGTCTGTGCAAGTTCTAAGCACAAACAATTTTTACTTGAGGGGATGTGTTAAAGAATAATATAAATCATATCTTGAGACCTTACTTAATAGCTTAAGCTTTTAGGTTGAGATAGTTCTTTGACATGCTTGACCTTTTTGTTTCATTAGGTGATCTTTATAGGTCCACCATGAACAATTCAACCATATACTTGAATCCATATATGCCTCCTATGAAACAATCCAAATTAAATAAAGAGAAATACGACCATAAGAGAGGAGGAGACTAGGGTTTCATTTATCACTTTATTCTCAAATTATTATTTTAATTTAAATACAAAGAGATTATATAGAGGCTAAATTAAAAATACTATTCTACCTTTAATAAATAAATAAAAATATTTCTTAACATCTCCCCTCAAACTCACGATGCATCAGCTACAAACATCGAGAGTTTGGCAACTAGAAAACAAAAACAGGAAATGAAATGTGATTTGGTAAAGAAATTTGTAATTTGCGAAGAACAAGAAATAGAAGGCAAAGTAATGGTGTCATGCTTGAGATGATGACGAGTAAGATGACAATTGATCTCAATGTGCTTAGTTCATTCATGAAAAACCGAGTTGTGAGCAATCTAAATAGAACTCTGGTTGTCACAATACATAGAAGTATGATGAGAAAGGGAGACTCTCATATCTGCAAGTAACCAAACAATCTCTTTGGTAGTAGATGTCATAACACTATATTCTGTTTCAGTTGAAGATTGAGAAACAATAAATTGTTTCTTGCTCTTTCAAGAAATAAGAGAATCATAAAAAGTACATAAATCAATAACAGACTTGCGATTTATAGGATCACTGTCATGATCAACATTAGAGTATGGACACAACTCCAAGGAAGAGGTAGATGAAAGTAAAAGACTCTGAAAGACTATAGGTATCGTAAAATATGAAGAACAATTGTCCAATGAACAATAGTAGGAGAAGCAACAAACTAACTAATAACATGAATAACATATGCAATATCTGGATGAGTAATAGTGAGATATACCAAGCTCCCAACAAGAGTACGGTATAAAGTTGGATCTGACAAAGGTAAATCATCATAAGAAGAATATCTTATGTTAACCTCAATGAGAGTATTTACAGTCTTATTATTAGTAAGTCTAGCCCGCTCAAGAATATCTACAACATATTTTGATTGAGAAAGAAGGTAACCTCTAGGTGAGTAAGCTACCTCAATACCTATGAAATATCAAAGATAGCCTAAATCCTTCATTTCAAATTGTCTAGGCAACTTTGTCTTTAAAAATGAAATATCATCAATGTCATCACCAGTAATAATCGTGTCATCAATAAATAAAGATAGAATGATACGACTTGCATCAGTGCACTTAATAAAAGAGCTGAATCATGACTACTAGAAACAAATCCAAGAGAAGAGATCACAACATAAAATTTCTCAAACCAAGCATGAGGTGCTTGTTTGAGATCATATAATACTTTCTTGAGCTTACAAACATACTTAGAGTCATGTGAAACATCAGGAAGAGGCATCATATAAACTTTTTTTTGAAGATCTCCATTCAAAAAAGCATTTTTAATATCAAGTTAAGAGATATGCCACCAACAAATCAAAGTTATGGTAATAAGTGTACGAATATTAGTTATTTTTGCCAGCATAAGAGTATGAACACATCTCCAAAAAGAGGTGGATGAAAGTAAAAGACTTTAAAAGACTATACCCTGAAGGTATCGCAAAATACGAAGAACAACTACCCAATGAACAATAGTAGGAAAAGCAACAAACTGACTAACAACATGAATAACATATGCAATATCTGGACGAGTAATAATGAGATATACCAAGCTCCTAACAAGAGTACGGTATAAAGTTGGATCTGACAAAGGTAAATCATTATAAGAAGAATATCTTATGTTAACCTCAAATAGAGTATTTACAATCTTATTATCAATAAGTCTAGCCCGCTCAAGAATATCTGCAACATATTTCGATTGAGAAAGAAGGTAACCTCTGGGTGAGTAAGCTACCTCAATACCCAGGAAATATCGAAGATAACTAAAATCCTTCATTTCAAATTGTCTAGCCAACTCTGTCTTTAAAAATAAAATACCATCAATGTCATCACCAGTAATAATCATGTCATCAACATATAAAGACAGAATGATACGACCTGTATTAGTGCACTTAATAAAAGAGTAGAATCATGACTACTAAAAACAAATCCAAGAGAAGAGATCACAAAATAAAATTTCTCAAACCAAGCATGAGGTGCTTGTTTGAGATCATATAATACTTTCTTAAGCTTACAAACATACTTAGAGTCATGTGAAACACCAGGAAGAGGCGTCATATAAACTTCTTCTTGAAGATCTCCATTCAAAAAGGCATTTTTAATATCAAGTTGAGAGATATGTCACTAACAAACCGAAGTTACGGTAATAAGAGTATGGATAGTAGTTATTTTTACAATAGAGGCAAATGTCTCCTCATAATCCATACCATACTGTTAAGAGTATCCTTTTGCAACTAACCTAACTTTGTATCACTCCATAGTCCTATCAAAATTAGTGTTGATCTTATACACCCAGCGACAACCAGCAACACTCTTACCAGAAGGTAGAGGAACCAAATCCTAAGTATTTTTCTTATGCAAAGCAGAAAGTTCTTCATCCATAGCTTATTGTCAAAGAGGATCGAGAATTATCTCTTTAAAGAAAGAGGGCTTAAAGAGACAACGAGTAGAAGCTAAAAAGGAAGTATATTATTAAGAATAACAAGAATAAGAAAAATCTGATAACTTTATGGATTTACGAATATGTTTGGATTGATGTAGAGGTGCATTCACAATCTTAGACAGAGCTTGAGGGATTGTATAGAAGAATTGAGCTTCAGGTGTGCCATAGAGTAAAGTGTTAGTACTTGCAAAATGATCAGTATAAATTGATCGAACATGAGGAGGGGTATTTGAGGTACCAGAAACTTGAGATGATAAATTATCATAATCCTTAGAAAAAAGGATTTATATGAATAAAATCAGATCTATTCAAGCTATGAGAAGTGGATGGAATAGAAAAGAAAGGTATATGCTCGAGAAAGACATCATGACGAGACATAAAGTTTCTGAGTTATTGGATCAAAACTACAATACCCCTTTTTACCTTCACCATAAGCAAGAAAGACATAAATAGTAGATCAAGAGAACAACTTACTGTGTTTTACATGAGGATAAAGAACAAAATAAGTACACCAAAAGCTCTAAAGGAGGAATATTCAGGGGCATACCCATGCAACTTTTCAAAAGAAGAAAAACCTGAAATATGTGAAAATGAAATTGTATTAATCAAACTTATAGCAGTAAGAACAACTTTTCCCCAAAACTTACTAGGAACAAAAGCAGACAATAAAAAAGAACAAGCAATTTCGACAATGTGCCTATGTTTTCTTTCAACAAC
>Ga0307509_10010458_pt1 | contig 11365 bp, 13 predicted proteins | sample 10_EM_MG_FD_202245 | JGI IMG/M metagenome (GOLD analysis project Ga0307509, IMG submission 202245) | Populus trichocarpa ectomycorrhiza microbial communities from riparian zone in the Pacific Northwest, United States - 10_EM | ecosystem: Host-associated > Plants > Roots > Unclassified | place... | reverse complement strand
TGTGGTTTTCAAAAGTATGCGGATCCCTTGGCGCCCAGGCATCCGGATACTTTCGAAAACCGCAAGTACTCAACGCGGGTAATGGGTCGGCTAACGAGAAAACAGGCCTGCTGGAACGTCAGATAGTGACGTGGAATGGTACAGAAAAGGTCTGGCAGGATCGTATGATCCAGCGGATCAGAGGCACATTGGAGGCTAGAATCGCGAGGGAGCGGGGAAAGCAGGTCGAGAGGACTGCCGGATATTCAAATGATGAGGAGGCATTGAGGCCGGAGTTTGGGATGGGACCGGGGCCGGAGTTTGGGATGGGACCGGGGCCGGAGTTTGGGATGGGACCGGGGCCGGAGTTTGGGATGGGACCGGGGCCGGAGTTTGGGATGGGACCGGGGCGGGGTGGATTGGAATCGGCTGGCGGTGTCGCAGACGAGAGGAGGGGAATAGTTGATACAAGTGTGGCGCTGTCGAGAGAACCTGCGGACATGCCACGCCACACCGAAGAACCCGCCAGACCTAGAGAATAGAGGAAACCGTTTTATCAATAGTCTGTAATCATGTATGCATATGAAAGCGAAATAAATGATAGATATTAAGAGTTCAGAAGAGACTAAATTGTGATACCAGTAGTGTAGAGGCCGCTTGGCGGGCAGGCGGTTATAGGCAAGAAAGTCATAGTAATGAGTCGGGTGGATGAATACTAAGAGGTCTGGCAGGCAATGGCTCAAAGGGTAGGGAAAGATGTCAGGCGGTCGGTATAAGAATCCTGCGGACGGTATAACATTCGGCGGACGAGAAGAGTGTGGAGGGTAGAGGGCGAAAAAAAGAGGAGTAGGAGAACGTCCGGCGGATCCTGGAGAATACGCAACAGGCGTCCGGCGAACGGGAAGGATGGGGAGGATGGTAGGAAAACGTCCGCTGGATAAGGGAGGAAAAGGGAGGGGTACGGGAGCATTTGGGAGAGGTTCAGAGGGAGGGGAGTATCATGGGAAGGAACTGGACGCGTCTGGGAGGAGAGAATTCGCGGTCGAAAGGCTTCTGGGGGAGGTGGCAGGCGAACGGGTGCTTCTGGCGCTGCAGGGGGGAGGGGTTTTGCGCTGGGGGTATTGTTGCTAGGCAAACTGCGCCAGGGTGCACCCGGTGCGTCCGGACAGAAAAAGGTAGCGCCCGGAGGAAACGAGCCCGGGCAGAAGCACCCAGAACTGGAGTTTACGTTATAAGCGCCTGGAACGTCCAGGGAACGGGGCGAACCGGATGCAACAGGGCGCAGGGCAGTTTTTTTGCTGATGTGTGTGAGGGCGGGTATGCCTGAATTCTCAAACTACCTCATCTAACAACACCATTCACTTCTGCGACTTTCATCGCGAGAGCGTGGAGTATAGAATGTGTTGCTTAACCATTGTCCGTAAAAAAGCGTCCCGTTACTTAGTGACCACTTTCACAACTCTTGTCTTTAGTGCTCAGTAGCGTTATGCGACGTCGACCGATTTGGCTCAAACCACTTGCATAGGCTCGCCAAAGGTCTTCCCTCATATATCCTGCGAACGGGATCCGGTCGGACTGATGGCCGCGACATATACGGGGTTACGAGGAGGGCTCCAATGACCATGTCTTTGGTGAGGGGACGCAACTACGGCGGGGTCTACCGATGTAGCGCCATCCCAACGCTGGTGCGGGAGGGGGGTCTTGGCTTGTTCTTTTGAACTCAGAATCCTAAGGTAGGGTAACTATAGGTCTTTATTCATTAAAGGAAGGCTAAGCCTTCTGGTATGCCTAACAGACAAGGCCCCTCATCATCTCTCCCCAATAAGACACTGGTGTGAGATACAAAGACTATAAGATAGTCTAAAGAAAGAAAGAAGACATTATAAGTTAATCTCGGAAAGAAGAACACTCTCAGAAACTCGAATGAACAAGAACTATAAGATAGTTCCATACACGCACGTAAGTAGTTTGTTACCTGTTGCATAATGCACCACACAAGGGGTAGGATTGTTACACCAATCATAACATAATGATGACATGCATGTGCGAGTCATGTGAGAACTATGACCCGATTGACTGCATAGCGCAAAATATAAACATACCTATGACTAATAAGTATTAGTCATGTGAAATCTGCCTTGCTTAGTCACGATTTGTGACGATGGATATGGAAATATGTGAATATATACTCAAAATTGAAATCAGCAAGTGGCATAGCTCTTACAAGGCCTACGACATCCCCAACCCGTAGATAGAAATAGATACACTACTTGATCAATAAAATTTTTCATATGCAAACTGTCACGTGAGCACAAAAGAGGTAGCCAGATGCGATATATTTGCAGACCTAGGTCTAATTCGCAATACAGATGTCCTGATCACGCCCAGATGTGACAGGAAATCAAGCCCTGTCATAGAGGCATCAGGATGAGATATGCAAGACAGATAACATCTGGAAGCAAACCGAAGTAAAACAGGATCAGGAGTGCAGTCTGACGGGATGAATGTGCAGCATGGCATTCAGAGCCCAATTGAATCAAAGTCAATCCCTAAATGCCATCAGGACGCACAGGACACAGCGGACGCAAAAAGCATATCAGATTTGTCTAGATGCGATGCCAGCGTATCCAACACCAGAAATTCTTTTGCTGATGCGGCTTTGCTCATCATAGCAACAAATGCAACAACCTTGTCTCATGTAGTTGATGCGCTCTCACACACCCAACTGGAGCGCACACTTGCCCCACCGTACCCTGCCATATCCGTGGCCACCCCTGTAGCCCCACAGCCCCTAAGTGTGTGAACTGTGGTGGCCCGCATAAAGCCCATGCGATGTCATGCCCCTTCTACCCTGAAAGCGTATCTGAGAAAGAGGAGAATGTGGAGGAAATGGCCCATACTTGATCCTTGTAATTTTGTGGTTATGGGTTCACATATGCCCTTTTTTGTGGTTTACAAATCTCACTGGTTGTTTTCAAGGAATGGTGTGGAGGATTTTCTTTTGTTATTAGGTTTTTAGGCCATACCTCAGGGTACATGCCATGGATTTTCCTGTACTTAGTTATGAATAAACCGCGGACTTAACAAAAAAAACTAAAAAAACTTTGCATATCTACTCGCACATCGCCCTTCATACTGCCCTATTATGGTACTGGTATTTCCCTGTCCATCGATAAGAAAAGCCACACCCTCATGCTTGTCCCGTTCTACTTGTATACGACACCTACCGACACACCACACACACCGCCGTCCGCCGCCGCCGCCACAGGCTAGCTCTCCCCTCCCGATCCTTAAATCCCATTGAAACCTCCAAGATAACCCCGGTCCTTGTTCAAAATCCGAGTCGAAGGATAGAGATCAATTCTTCCAAAATCACCACCTGAAAAGCAATGGGATTTTATCATGGCTCTGGATTTTTGAGGGGGCCCCGCTTTTTTCTCCCCCACCTTATCAATGGCTTCCGGGGTTAAAATATTGTGCCGGTATCGTACACTAGCCCCTTTAACAACCCCCCACATTGTGCTCCCCAAAAACCACAACTACAACCACCAGCTCCATTTCCCGAGTGACAATTCATGAATCATCATCTGCGGTGAACTCGAACAATCGAACCTCGCGCTAAGGCGTCCAAAGCTCACCCTGTCGGATAGGGGGAGACGGGGGGGGGGCGGAGGCATCTAAAAACGAACCACTTCAGCCCCCAACTCAAGACAAAAAAAAAAAAAAGTGCTAGACCATACCAGCAAAGGCAACTCCAACATCTTAAGCACGAGGTTCGATTATTCACGTCCTCGCGATACTAGTACAGTACCGTACACCCGATCACTCCACAAACAAACAGACGTGGAATTCTCCTATTATTTTCTAACCCCCCCCCCCTTTGTCTCCGGCACATCACGGTGTAGCGTTTGAAGTAAATACGAAATAAAGTAAAATAAAAGAAATAAAAGAAATAACAAATAAGGATGAGAGGGTTAGTCATGAACGGATCTACCCGTCATCGACCTTTCTTGGAAGTCTTGGAAAGTGTAACGGGTCGTCATTTGATATCACTCGTGAAGATTTGTTTTCCTGCGGGGTGGTAACGGTTACGGGAAAGTGTGCCGTTTTGTGCTACGGTGTTGGGGGGTTATTGTGTTACCAGGTGCGCGGGGGGGGAGCGGATCGTCGTTATTGTGGAAACCTTTGGTAACGGCTGAGCTGTGGGGAGGGGGTGGTATTGTTGTTGGATGGGGGTACAATCACTGGTTTGATAGGGTGGTATAGGATTGGAGACATCTTGTGGCCATAGGTCTGTTGGCTATTAGGATACGATACGGTCTCCGTTACTTGCGAGTATATCTTCACTTTGGGGTTAGATATGTTCGCCTTCCTGGCCTTAAGGGGTCCAGCTCTACGGTGCCTATGCTGAACTGGACCGGGTCTAGATCGCTGCAAGTGTTGATGTTGCGCGTGCTCATAGTGGATCTCACGGGAACCCGATCAATTGATACGGTGGCGATCTGGTGGAGAATGGTCGAATGAGATGAGAATTGCAATGATAGCCATTATATCTACACATAACGCCAGTAAATAAATAAATACATACCCACATACGTACAAGCATCCCGTACATAGCACATGAATGATAACTCCGTGTCACCGTAACCGGTAGATGTACCCCAAGAGAAAAGAAAAAAAGAAGCCCCCAAAAGCCACAAAATGATATCTCATATCTCCCTCCAACAGCCCCTCTGTTCCCCTTGCTTTTTTATCTCACTTCAAGGTGCCAGTTATGGTGTGATAGCTAGTTTCGTCAATGGAATACTCTATACACGTCTTGAATATAACTTCCGGTAACTACTTAGCAATTCTTGCCATCCCTAACAAACCTTCTCAAGCTCTCTAGATGGTGTGCATGAGGAAGCTGAAGCTCCCTTGGTAGGATAAGGACTGCCATTCTGGTTAACCAGCAAACTGTCCATTCCCCTCACAGGTTCCCCGAAACAAACTGCCCCCCATTCGGGATCATGTCTCTTCAGGAAGAGTGAGTTTGCGTACTGGCGTACGAGAATTGCAAAGAAGACTTGGATGATCGTAGCAGCTACTAGAGAAACCCAGCCAACCATAACTGAAATTCGCATCGACTCTATGCAGCCCCAATTGCCGTCCCATAATGAAGGACTAACCCCATCTGGTTGGTCTGAGGATGTCTGATGGAAGGTGCCGTGGGGTAGCGTCATTGACAATAGCCCCCCATCTGTTGCCGAGTTGTCGTCACATATATAGCCCCGGAAGGCTGAAAATATATATATTATGATAGATCGCGATAGTGCTGAGACTATGGTATCTATGATAAAGAAGTTGGCAAATATCGACATAGCGTAGGCATGTTGCTACGGGGGAAGTTAACAAATAGAGAAATCAGAATGGTTGGAACAAAGGATGTACCTTGGTAGATCCCAGGACGCCTAGAGCACTAACGAAAGTTGCGAAATAACTGTAAAAAACAAGGCTGTTCGAGCTTGGGTAGAGCTTATTGGAGAATTGTTGGAATAAAAAAGCGGAGAGGCCATTTGAAATCAATGCTAGAACGGTAATAGCGATCGTAAAACCCCTAGGATTGTTAGTGCGTGGAGATATATATCTCAGAGGAGGATACCTACCGAAGCTGACTCAACCCCATTTTGTATCTATTGGGAGAGGGGGGAGAAGTAATGATCTAAAAAGGACGTCCAAAAAAAATAGTGCTGACTAGAGAAAAGAGCAGGCCGAACTTGCAATAAAACACACACAAAAGAAAGAAAACTCCCGACGACAGATATTAACTTGTTGATTGGGCTTAATCTACGGAACCTGAAGTTGAAGAATGATCTGCGTGAATAATATCGATTTCTTCACCTTCGGGAACTGCTTCGAGGACGTCGATAACTTCGCCGTCCACGGTTTCCACGAAAGTTGCCCCTGGGCGTCGCGACGGATGATCTTCCGCAACTTCCTGCGGTTTCGTTTCTGTCAGTGATAACGCCGCTTGCAAAGTTTGGTGGATCTCAGGAAGCGAAGAGAAAAGGATATATAAGGCCTAGGATCCTGCGGTGGGCATGGAACGCAAGGTGATAAAGGCAAAAATAAAAATAAAAATATGGGAACTTACTCTGTTGATTCCAATTATCCGTCCCCGTGGTGCCTTCTCAAGATCGTGGTCCCTTCCTCCCCTCCCTTGAAGCCGCAAGAGATAGCTCGGTTTGTAGCAGTATGCACAGGTACAAAGGACAATTGCACAGATGACGAGTGTTGCAAAGAAGATTGGGAGGAAAAAAGAGACGGTGGTCTTTGACATACCCATTTGGTCGGCGATAGGGGGGAGCGTATGATGAATGCGGATTTATTTTTTTAGCCTGGTTCAGATTGACGTATTCCGGACGATCCGAATCAGCATTTCTCAGCAAAAGCGCTGTTTCAGTGGATCGTATCGTAACTCCGGAACAACTAAGCAGACTGGGGCCAGCAAGAGAACAATGGAGAAAGCGTGTGTGGCCAATAATATAAGGCTAACTAAGGAAATTTTGAGCTGTGTTCGGGAAGCCTAGGACCCAGAGGGGGGATGGGGCAACGGATACGGTGGTTGGCTGGTTGGTGGTGCAGCAGCAGTATGCTGTACTCGAGTAGTGTATTTACAACCGACTGACCGTTCAAGGGGAATGCTAATGCGGAAATAAGGGTTTACTGAGGCAGTATTACTTGGAAGAAAGTGGGTAAAATCGGGGGAAGGCAGCAGATACTGTAGGGAGGGAGGGAGGAAGGAAGATGGAGTGAGAAGTGGGAGTGACTGAGTGAGATTCTAGTATGGAAGGTGGGAAGAAGTGGGGGGCGGGAGAGGAGGATATCGCTTGCTGGTAAAATGGATGTGGCTAGAAATGAAGGGATAATAGGGAATTGAGCAGGCAGCGCACGAGATTTGCCGCGACAGACCGCCACGGGGTTGAAGAGCGGCCGCCCAATTCAATTGAAAGGCTCGAGAAGACAGCGCGAAAGCCCGCCGGCCGTGGATTAGATTTTGAGATTCCTTTGCGCATATGGTTTGGAATGGAGGCGGGATTGACAATTCCCATTCGTTCGGGCACACCCCACTGGGGAGTCCGATTTTGGCGCCACAAGCACAGTCCAGCAAAAGGGGAAAGTCTTCCAGCTGTTGCCCTGCGGTCTGCGAACGCGTCTGCGAAATCCCGTGGTCGGCCAGCCCCTTCCTCTTCCCTCGCGTCGAACGAACTCGAACATCGAGGCGAGAAGGAAAGCTGGTTTCCTGGTCGTACCCGTGCACAGCGCGAGTATCCTGATGCTGCCCCCGCCCCTCGTGTCAATCGGTGAGTCGGTCAGCTTGTCTATGGTTGGAATATGACAGTCAATAAGTCCCGCCTATCTCTCTCTCCCAGCCGCACCCGCCTACTCCACCATCTATCACTCTCCCAATTCTCTACCTATTGTAGCACTTGTCCCAGGCAGGAGGATGCCCGAAAATAGGGAGTGCTCGCATATCCTGCCCTCGAGTATCAGTTTTCAGATACGCCCAGATTTTTTTACCATATTTCTTTAATCCCTGTTTTCCGGTGGTCTTATTGCCTGGACAAGTACCAAAGTCTAATATGTACTAGTACTGCATACTCGAGCACCGGTATTGCATCCCCACAGCTCGATACGATACCGGTACTCTTCACGGCAGGTTGATTAGGTACAAGTACGAGTACTCGAGCATTATATTTTTGGAGTATGTGCTCGCATATAGTAGGGCACGGGGCTCCGATCTAATCATGAGATTGCTGACATCCCCCTTTTCCTTTGTGCTCACTCGTCCAGACTCGGAGATCCCCACATTTCACCCTTTGCCTTTGTTTTTGTTTTCAACCGTTGCGCTTTTCTTTGTCCCTGTTGGAGAACTAGGTTCTAGATCCTGGCACTTGCGGTTGAGGTGCCATACCGGTACGGCAGTCATCTCAGGTATGCGGGGTTTGCAGTGTGCGCCCTGGTGCCGAAATACTCTGCAGTAAGGTATCATACCTGTAGAGAACGGTACGAGTATGATACTCGAGTACTTTAGACAATCGTTGCCGCAATAATCTGTCGGTTTGGGTGGGAGGGGGAAAAACTGCCGCCGCCAATTTACCCCATTGGCACCCTCACTCGTCGAATTCACCCAGACTTAAAAGCCTTAAATACCGGTGATATCTTCCTCGTATTGTGGTGCTTTCCCCTACCCCACCGCCTTTTTTTTTGCGGCTTTCATTACCATCACCACTGCTACTCGAGTACAAAGTTCCCGGCCTAAGACACAGTCTCACCCTTATATAAATCCCATCGTCGGCCGCGGATTTATGTTTTGTCATACAGCTCCATGCCCCACTGTTAGCGACTGCCCGAAATGGAAGGCACCTGTTACCTTCAGCCAACTTTTTAAAACATCACGAACCGCAAAACATTATTGCAATCCTGTCATCACCTATCAGATGCAATACAGCCCGGGCGTAGGAATTGGAGGCTTAAACGGGACCTATAGTATCTGACCAGCATACACAAGTGTCCTGCCATCAAAATAAAGGCAGGTATGGTGCGCCTACTTTATGCTTGTATCGAAGGTCATTTGACAATTTTGAAGGTAAAGGCCAACCGAGGAATACCGGGCAAATAGGGTATTCAGAGCTTCTCTCGTCTATGTGTTTGGATAGCGAATTCAGTGATGTCCAAGAGCAACACCTGCCGGGACGCAGTAGCTGAGTCTCTAATAATAATCATGATTATTGTTCCCGGTTGTGCACCCAATTTTCGCTAGGGTACCAAGGGTAGCACTTGTGCACACAGCGTCAGCCGTACCTCGACACGATGATAGTTGGCGAGTTGTTTCTGTTCTCGGGCAATCGGTTTTTTTCTACAGTATCGTGTGCAGCAGAATCGATCTTTCTCGTTTTCGATATGTGAGTGTGTGTGAGTGTGTGAGTGTGTCTGGGCAGTGGTGATGGGTGCATCTACCGAGCGCGAGTCCATGTAGCCTGATGTAGGTACAAGTACTCGTACAGTTGCTGCTGCAGTTCGGTGCTGGACAGTGCACAAGGACTTGTTTCGGTAACCCCCTTCTCCGCTTTGGTGTTCTGCTCCCTCTCCGCATCACGACTACCTTAGTGGACCACACATTTCACACACACACACCGCCCAATCCCCATTGCTGGCCTTGCACTTGGGAGGAGAGTCATTTGTTTTCCGAGCGTGCCTGTCTGCAGGCCAGGTCGCTCAACATACTGTCGGGATCCTGTTCCTACGATGGGGCTTGAGATCTGTATTCGCGGAGGGCATCATACGGTATTTCTTCGGTCCAATTCACAAGGTGGTAGTTTATGGATAAGGAAGAGGATGGTGGTTTCTTATTTCATTTTTTCCCCTTTCTTCTTGCTTTTTCCCGTTTGGCACCTTAGATTTTATTTTTCATTCCACCACCCTCTTTTCACTGGGGGGTTTTTTTTTTTTTCCCCTTCGTTTGGGGCATAACAATCTCGTTCTTCCTCCTTCCTTCTGTCGGTGGTAATAGTAGGGCTATATTAATTGTAGTCGAGTTGTTTGGAGTGACATACTATGTGTTGTGGAGAAATGGGGAACCACGACATATGTGATGGAAAATCTGTTCCCCCTGATTGACCAGAGCTCGGTGTGGTACTCGTATCAACGCATATCATAAGCCGTAATATAGTCTCCGCATACAGAACACCCTAGATCGACGGTTAAGCCGAGATACTCGTACCGTCCCGTAGCACTAGAGTATCGCATTGTACTCGAGTAGACTATTGTTTGAAGAGAATTTGGTTACCGGGCCCTCAAAAATCGGACAGATCCGGGACTCGGGGAACAGGGAATGTTGACAAAACGGGAGAAAGGCGAGTGAATCACAGCGAGCATAGTATGAGTGAGATGACATGTATTTTAAACAGGCGAGGGCAATGAAGGGTGTGAAAGGAATACTGATTGGCATACAGCCAGTGTTCAAACACCATTTGTTCTCAAACAGACAAGGCGAAAGGGCGAATATAAGATGGAAATATAGTGTAAACGGACTAAAATCCTGTTTGGATGGATTGATTTAGGCAGGGGGACTGGGGAAGAGCAAGAATTACGGTAGGTAGGGGATAAGTGTGCGGTTACTTACTGTGCACACCTGAGCTCTTCTCATGATTATTGTAATATATAATTGTATGTATAATTATGTATATATTTCTTGTATTTTATGACATTCTGTCCAAGGTGCATGTAGGTATTAGTGCGTAAGTATCGCTAAAGACGATAATAATATGATATCTATCATACCCATTTAATTTTTTTTTTGTGTTTGGCAGAAATACCATTGTAGGTGGCAGGGCTTGCTTTTTTGTTTGGTGGTGGTGCTTTTTCGCTGTGATAATTTCTGTGTGTAGACTACTCAGAATTGCTGCGCCCGCGCTTTCAACCAACTTCGCGCAGAGGGCTCGCAACCTCCACTCTCTCCCTCCACTCAGGCACCCACGTTCTCTCAATCAACTCTCCCCCTTCCCCTTCCCTCCTTCCTCCCTCACCTCTCCCACTTGTCTGCTTCGACTATCTTGAACCTTCGCTCGCTCGCTTGCGCATTTGGTTCTGGTTTTTGTCGTCCTCACTTCCCCTGCCCTCCCTCCACCCTCCCTCCTCCTAGCCTCCACACACACACTCGCTCACCCGTTTTTATCCTACTTGCTCTGGTGTGCCCTACCCTCCTAGCCGTAGCGTATTTACATAGCATCTCCGCGTCGCCCCTGTCAGCCGCCAACTGCTAGAGAGAGACCTCTCACTGCTCCCAGACGCACTCCCCTCTCACCCTTCACAGATTCGTACCCCCTCCTCTTGTCCTCAACCTCCTTACCCCCTCCCAATTCTTGTCTTAATAACTTGCTACCCCAACTGTTATTACCGTTCAAAACTTGGAGCATCCGATTGTCTCTTATCCAACGGGTCTGGTTATTTTTCGAAGCCCAGAGAGGCTACTCGAAGCTACGCCAATTCTATCCCTTTCCCTACCGCTCGGCACCAACCCCCCCTGGTGGTTCGTCTACTCCACACACCTGCTTTCCGTCCGTTTCCTGGCATAGCTTTAGAGTTCCCTCTATAATATTTGCCTCTCCACTCGTTCCTACACTTCGCTGGCCGAATATTGGGTCTTGACCTATCCCTCATTCATCTCTCCTAGAGCTGAGTGTGAACTTTCGTGTCCTACGCTCGCCACGGTTATTATCGGCACATTTCACTCACCAATTATCTTCTCGGGTCGGACAGAGCAGCTATTGTGTGGTTACTTGATTTCTGAATTAGTATTTGCTGCCAAAAGATACTTGGTTCATTTGTCACTAGAGATTTATGA
>Ga0307509_10010457_pt1 | contig 11366 bp, 15 predicted proteins | sample 10_EM_MG_FD_202245 | JGI IMG/M metagenome (GOLD analysis project Ga0307509, IMG submission 202245) | Populus trichocarpa ectomycorrhiza microbial communities from riparian zone in the Pacific Northwest, United States - 10_EM | ecosystem: Host-associated > Plants > Roots > Unclassified | place... | reverse complement strand
CCCATGGGAACCCCACCCCCATCCAAACTGCCCCCCCCCCCCAATGCCAAACCACCTCCTCCCAAAATCACCCTCCATCACTCGAGCATTCCCCACCCACCGGGCCTCCATTCAATATCACTAATCGCCCAAAAAACCCCCACAACCACACCGACGTGCAGGGAAAGATCCCCCCCTCCGTCCGGTTATATATGGGCCACTCGGAGAATACGACTCCAGCCTCCTCCGAATGGATAATTGTTGAAGGCGATCTTCACCGGCGCGTGATGCTGAAAACTCTGCCCTGCCGCATACGTATTAGGGCGGATAGACAGATACCGTAGACCGAATCTTCTACCACTACCACCACCACCACCCCCACTCCCATTCCTCATAACTGGTCTAGGCGATTCTCGGTTTTTATGCATGATATTTCGATTGGTAGGGTTATTTCCCTCAGGAGAAAGGGTATATGTGATCCCTCTGTTTCAGATGCTTCCTATACATCGATGGCCCAGGGTCTAGACTCTTATTTTCCTTTTTCCGTTTTCCTTTTTTCCTTTTTTTTTTTCTTTCTCTTTTTTTCCTTTTTGACCCATGATCTCACGATCGCACATTCTCGGCCGCGGTGGGGGGGAAACAGGGAATATCGTCCGACCCGTGTGGTGGGTGAGTGGGGCTGGACAGACAGACAGATGCATCTGCACAGGTCATCACTCGTAACGCCTGTGAGTAGAAAAAAAAAAGAAAAGAAGCGTCCGTTCGTCATAGCTCCGGACGTACAGTGCAGCATAGCTCGTAGCATATCATAGCACGGCAGATACTAGAGGAAGGAAGGAAGGAAGGAGGGAAGGAGGGAGGGAAAAGGCTCTGTCCACGCCCGCCCAGCCGCCGTATCACTGCAGGAATGATATCACTCATGCTCGCACAAACCCCACTGTCCTGAACTGCGCTGCACGGTACAGTATGCAGCAGGCGAACCCGCTTCCCCTTTCCTTCCGGAAATTCCATGACAAGGGGGGGATTTCCCTCCCTTTTTTTTCTTTCCTCCGGGAGAAGATCTGGCGATGGTGGGTCTTTGGGGTAAGTTTATACGAGGCACGCATACGTTCCCGGCTCAATCTTACTCTCTTTTTTTTTCCAACGCGTGCCGTAACTCGTCGGTCTGATCATATCCTACCATATCCTACTACTGGTCACAGTACCATTGGGAGCATCATACGAGCACTGTATTGTACTTCGCGAGATAAATGTAGCGTAGCGTAGTCCCACACACATGATGTGAGGTGTGTCCGTTTAATAGGTTGGTCGGAAGCGAGAACCCATACCAACCACACCCCGTACAGTCTTCTAATTCGAGGGAAATAGGGTAGTTGTACGGGTCTAGACCGTCATGGACCTCCTTAAAGGCGGGGCCCGGGGGGGGTACAGTAGGCTATGCTATTTTTTGTTTTTTCTTCCTCTCGTTTTCGGTTTTTAGTTATCTTTTTTAGTTATTTTCTTAGTTCTGTCTACCTTATTCAGGCTGTGGGCGTACCGAAAGTGATTCGTGGAGGTGTTGAAGTTATTGCATCCATCCCATGTTTGAACGTTTGGAGGATTTTTCCTCTTCTTCACTTGTGCTGTACTGTGCTGTGCTGTGCTACCGGTATTGTTTATCGTGTTTTGGCCATGTGGGGTTTTGGTTTGCTCAAGTGTTGGGGAAAAAAAGGGTAATAGATAACTGACTTTAGGGAATACTGTATCGTCATGTTCCTGGGGGTAATGAGATGTGGGTACTGCACAGTGACCTAATTCATATCATGCCTGCGCGGTTAAAGTGCTTTGTAAGGCCGGTAGTTAAGTAGTTAGTAGGAAAGCAAGGTCGGGAAAAGCAATGCATTAGATGTACCATGCCGTGGGATTTTCATTCGATCAAGGTGCCAACCCATCATACGTCGGGCACGGTGAGTGGGCGCCGAAGGCAGAGACGAACAAACGAACGAACAAGGGAGGAAGGACTGTTTTTATTCAGCTTGACTTGCTGCCTGCCTCCCAGGCCACAGAGCATTCGCTATACGGGCAAGTAAAGATGCAGAGCCTTCAGATGGTACTAGTACACTACCGGTACCGGTACTCCCCGCGAGAGAGAGAGCAATAGATTCGAAGGGTACAACGCCTTAGTCGTTCGCCCAAGGATACCGTAGTCATGTGTGTCGGGCTCTCCGAAAGAGGCGAAAGAATTTCACCCTTGGGGCTGTTTTATCCTTACTATATATAGGGATGTTCGATCTGATAGGGAGCTGAACGGGGGGCAATCGGGCATTGATTGGCCGGAAAACAGTTTTCTCCTTTTGTGACTCGATCTCGGCCGTTCGTTTGTTGTTCGCTCCGCTGTCCAGGCAAACTCGCTTGGAAAATGTCATGTCATACGGGCAGAAGGGGCAGATGGGCAGATAGCCCTCTTGGAGGAGATCCCGAGGTGCATTCCGTGATCGTGGAGTAAGCCCTAATGCTGAACGAAACCGTGTTGTATGCACGTGCGTAACTTACAGGTTATCATATTATTATTATTATCGAAAGGGAATAACGAGTTTCTTTGAATTTTTTTTGTCACACTACGACTGGTATGATATCTCTGTTGGGGGGGTAAGTTATTGACAAACGGAAGATTCGACGGCGTAGTGCCGGTATGGATAATACGGGATAAGGTGCAAAGTTGATCACCCTTTTCTTTTTTCCCTTAATGAATACAGTACGGTACGGTAGACCACAGTGCATGCGGAAGGGAAGGGAAAAGGGATGTTCGCCTAACTCTCGGGGCATAGAGGTACTCGTGCCAAGGGTAGTTTTGAAAACGGCAAATAACGCTCGAGTATTGCAAACGAGATGCCCTTTTAGGGGACGGCGGACGATCCGAGCCTGATGAAAGCGTGCTCAAAAAACTTTCTCCGGAGATCACATTTCCACAATTTTTACCACAACCAGGTTTGCCCCACCCCACCCACCACCGGACCAATCCCAGACCGTCAATACCCCGCATCGGTCTAGAACGCTTCGGTGACACGAGGAAAAAGGAATATCTCAGACACTTTGCAGCCCAGAAGATAACCGAAGTTAGGGGTTGGAGAAATGGAGGGGGGCAATTTGGGAATTTTAGAGTGTCGGGGGTTTACGGACGACGACGTATTTTATCTCTTGCTATGTGATTTGGAATTCTATACTATAGCTGATGCGCATGAGATTGGCCCCGTCGTATCGCAATTTGTCCAGCGAATTTACCACATTCACATCGACAATGGCCGAATTCCAAGTCGGCAGTTCGTGATACAGTCTCAGGTATGGGCCGCACACAGACAGCACGCTAGTACCGTGCCTAGGCATCAGCATCAACAAGAAACAAAAAAAGTGCCTGGGTCCTAGCAAGACGATTGGAGGGCCTTCTGTTTTCTTTTTTATTATCTTTTTCTTTTCTTTTCTTTTCTTTATTTCCTCTTATTTTTTTTTCCTTTTTCCTTTTTCCTTCTCCCTCTCCTTGCTCCCTCCCCTCTTTGCCCATCTTTCCCAACGCATGAAAAAAAAAAAGTTGTCATCCAGAATTCGTGCGGTACCGGTATGACACTAGCAACCCCCCGTTGTGGTCCTGTGCCGCAGGACCAGGCCAGACTGGGCAACTACACCACACACACATCCAACACCTTGGTATTAGCCGGAATAGCAAAGTTAAACTCCCATCCGCGTGAGAGGCGGGTGCACGATGACGCCGTCGTGTGCCGCCGACACGGTCTAGATGCAGTCCATTTGGTTGAAATAGGAAAGGGCCGGTTGCGTACACGTGCGCTTTGGTTGGCATTGTAAAAGGTTACATGTAGATTGTGATTTGGGGTAAGGGGAGGGAAGGCAGAAAGGGAAAGGGAAGGGGAGGGAATGGTGAGATTTGTGTCGTACTAGCTCTGCCGGTATACTCGAGTACCGGTAGGTGTTTTGTGAGGTGGGGGAGGGTATGGGGAGATGATGATGGGTGGATAGACGGAGGACGTTTCGCTGTCGAGTGTAGTGTGCTGTATGACACAGTTGCTATATTGTTGCTGGTTAGGCTGGAGTGGGGGGGTAGGGCAGGCTTCTCGATTATCGTACTCGAGCAGCATACAATCGCAGGAATGAGAGCGTAGGGATGTAAGGGTGGGCAGGTTCAAGAACGCAAGGTAAAACCCCTCATTGAAGTACAGTACCCGTTTCCCTCTTCCTACGCTCTCCGCTCTGCGAATAAGTTTCCACAGGTTAACCCATCCAAGGATTCCAATCATCGCCATGACTTTCTCAATCACCGGACGGATAAAGACCTTAAATAATAAACCTACCGACCTCCCATCGCTGTATGGGGAGGCGAAAGAGGGAAATACCGGTCGTGGGAAGGAAATAAATTCAAACATGGATGGAGGCGGATGGCCCGCAGAGTGGTCTAGACCACGGGGGAACCGGCAGGCAAGGTTGCGTTCGGGTTTCACCAGGTTACGAGTTACCGTATGAACTGTGCGAGAACTTTTCTCCTTGCGGTAAGTGTGAAAGTGAGGGTGACAGAGAAAGAAAGGAAAGTGGGAAAAAGGGAGAGAAGAAAAGAGAAAAAAAAAAGGGAAAAAAGGTGCCGGGGCGCAGCGAGGCGGACGGACGGGGGTTGGTGATGGGCAGGTGGTTTGCCGCGGGTGATGCGGGACGGGACTGGCATCGTATTTCCTTCCTGCGTGTTGCAATTGTATGATGATATGTAATTGCCTATCATCCGAATACTCGTACTGTTCGGTTGGGGGACTGATGGGCACGATATGTTACAGCACTCAGAGTTACAAGAGACAAACAGGCGAATATCGCGACAGATCCGCTTCGAATGGTTGGCCGGGTCAAAGTGGCCTTTCCTAACTACCGTGTTCTTGTTAAAAACGTTCGTAATGAAATCTCCCTCCTCCGCGGCAGAGGTGCGTGAAGGCGGCGAGCAGACTACTCGAGTAAGGGATGTGTGCGTCCACTCGCACTCTGTAGAGTACTGTATGGTACGAGTAGTTTATCCACTACACGAGAACTCGCGATCCCCACAGATATGCGGACACCTTGAGGCCAATGATCTGTGCTCTGGCGGGCCTTGGCATCAAAGTGACGGGATACTCGAGTACTTGTGAAATCCGAGAAGAGAGCACGCCGAGGTCCAGGTCGGGCCTAGGCGATTCAATTCGATGGAGCACTTACGGTAACTGATACCACGGCTCACGCGCGCTGGGGGTGTACAGTACAGTACTCTCCAGCACTGTCCTAACTTTAGTACTGTACTAGTACTTGTGCAAAACCGCTAGAGCAGGCAGGAAGCTAGGGGGATCCGTGGAGCGTGGAGGAGAGAAGGCTGTTGGTGTCTTATTACTAGTATACAGTACTGTACTCGTACAAGTACCACCCGCGAGCCTTCGCAGGGTTCGTTCATCTCTCTTTTCTCGTCTTGCTGTTTGAGCTATAGTACCGGTATCATAGTTGGTTCTTTCATCGATTCTCTTTCTGTCATCAGCACACGGTCACCCTGTGTACCTGTTTGTCCATCCAGCCGGAGCGGTGCAATGATTCTCGGTTGACGGCAGCACAATTGGGCGAAGCTTTAACGCTTTCTTTTTCCTTTTTCCTTTCCCCCCTCCCTTCTCTTCTGCGGTGCACCGCCAATACCGGTATTCTGTGTCATACCCTTACCGTAGTAAGGTACCGTCGTCCTGAATAGGTCTAGACACACATACAAGTACTCGAGTACACGCGCACTCACATGCACAAACTGATCTTTGTTGGATCGTGCAATCATCGCCGCAACCCCTACAGTTCTCACCTACCCTCCCCTCCTCTTACCCCCTGACGTTTCTACTTTGTGGGGATTGCCGTTTCGTTCCTGGCTTGAGCAGTTCCTTTTCTCCATCCCTCCCCATCCCACCTCCCATTTACCTTGCGCGGCTCTGCCATCCTCGACGTCGTTCACATCTTGATCACTCACATACCGTATCATACCCACCCCACGTCAAAAACGGCTGTGGTACGGCATCCAACGATCCTTATACATCGTTGCTGGTAGGGTACTGGAACAGCACAATCGCCTACTTACCGTGACTCAACGAAAGGAAGGAAGAGAGGAGACGCACGGACCTTGGAAATCTACGAGAATAGAGGAAGGGAGGAAGAGGGAGGGAGGGAGGCAATCGGTATTACATGCATACAGTGGCTTGGTGGGCTACCGTGCTGAGAGGCTGTGAGGGAAAGTTGGTGAGGGAAAGGCAAACCGAGGGAAAAAGGACAGCACAAGAGTGGGAGAGAAGGGTTTAAGTTTTGGGGCCGGCTTGTATTGGGAGCCTTTTCCTTTGTGGACAAAAATAAAAAGAAGGAAAAAAGAGGTATAGGACAAGGAGAGGAAAATTTTTCTACAAGGGCTGCAGAAAGCGGCCTCAGTCAGGGTCCACTACCGTGCTACTGACTGTGCTGGAAAATATAGAGGGAAGAGGCAGATCTTATACGCTGCGGTCATACAGTCGATAGCGAAGGGGGAGGGTCTGTGAGAAGCCCTAGAAGAATAAGAGGAAGAAAGTTCTTCAACAGGAACGGAGGAAGAAAAAGAAAAGAGGAAGGGAGAGGGAGAGGGGAAAGGAGTAAGAAAAAAAAGGAAATTTTCAGCCCCAGGTTAACCTAGCCCACCAGAAGAAAAAGAAGAAATGACATGCATCCGTGCTTGACTAGACAGCTCGTCTATCGATTAATCCCACTTGTGGCTTTCGTATTTCGCTTGATCCCTTCTACTTTCAGTTCCTGCAGCTTCCTCCTCACTCCCGCTCGCCGCCATCACCATTATACCTATAGTTCTCCATCTGGAGCAGTAACTGGAGCAGCAGACAACCTCGGTATCTCCAGTAACTGCCCGGGGCGAAAAGTTGTTTCGAACCCCCCGCTATTACTACGAATTTGCTGTTGGTCTGGAGAGGCCGGTGTGGTCTGCTATTCTGGTTGGTCCCCTTGAAGAAGCTTCCCTTTGAGCTAGGACTTCTCCTGTGGTTTTAATTGTACTTGCTCCAATGCCTTAGAGCTCTCTGTGGGTTTGGGGCTATTGTTCCCCGAATTGTTTGGGCCCAGGTTTTCGTCTGACGGTTCTATTTTTTCTTTCTTTCTTTTTTCTTTTCCGCCCTTCTTCAATCTATCATGCCTGCCTGCCTACCTACTTATTACCCTTTCTCCTGCCCTTGCTTGATCTTCCCTTTTTTTTCCTGAGCTCCGTTCTGATCGTTATCGAACTTTTAGGCCTTCGAAGGACGGAGAAAGGAAGAATAAGAGTGTAGTTAACAGTCGAGTGTTGACCGCCTTCCCTTTCGTCAGTCGTTTTTCGTCATTGAACGTGTATCATTTCTCGGCTCAACATTTAATATAGACACGCCCAGGATCTACACGCGGGAGGGGGGGAAGAAAGAAAAAAAGAGAATATTCACCCTCCACGTATTTATCCATTTTTAAGAATTATACTTGCGGATTAATCCCTTGTCTTAACTTATACCCCCCCCTGCTTGATCTGTCACATTTGGACCCAGAGACAAGGCAACGCCCTCTCCAGTCACTGTACATCAGCTATACTATCCATAACTTAATCATCCTGCGTGCATACAACCTAGTGTGTCACGACCAACCGTTTGTCATTAACATTCGTATTCCACCTGGGGCTAAGAAGTTATATTATTCAGATATTGGGGGTGACTGATTGTCACACCCACCCCGAATGACTGCCATGGAGTCTGAAAAGAGCCTTAAATCCTATGAGGCCATCGACATGAGTGATCCTTTCGATCGTTCATCTTTTTGTATCGGAACGACAGAAATGGAGGATGTCATACAACTCGGGGATCCACGCTTTCGAGCTGCTCTAAAGTCGGCCTTCGTCGAGGCCGATAGCAAGGGATTAGAGGAGACTTTCAATCTCAAGCAGAAGCTACGGAGTGCTACCACTTTCGACTTCTGGCAGATATTGATGGAAGGCATGACCGAGATCACGGGGGCTCAGTATGCGTTCGTAGCAAAGAGGGTGCTGGAGGGTGACGAGTACTCGGCTGTGGAGATGCCCGAATTCGGCGAGAGGGGCTCGTGCCTGATGGGGCTGGCTTTCTACTTCAATGATCATAAGGGTGCTTCGGGGTTATATCGGGATTTCAAGTACAAAGTCTACGGATGCCCTTGCCAGTGGATGAAGCATGACAAGGTGCTACTGATTCCTGAAGGGTTGAAAGCACTCACACCGGAAAACCCAAATGCTGGAGCTTTTCCCATTCTTCCGGATGGTTATCTTGCCGTGCCGTTGTTTCATAAGGGGAAATGCTTCGCTCATATGGGGGTTATGTGGACGGAGGAAGGCTTGAAGGAAAGGTCACCCGTTAGCTGGGCTATGTTGGAAATGTTTTTACACACCTTGGAGGATCAGGTTACTGCGAGGGTACTGGAAGGAGAAGGGTTTGGTCCTAGGATGGAGAATGAGGTTATCCCTAATGATGCCATTGCTTCGCGGCAGTCATTGAAGCCTTACGCTCGAAGTTTATCACACGAATTACGGACGCCTATGCAGGGTGTTGTTGGGATGTTGGATGTTATGTATGCTTCGGTATTAGAAGCTACAGAATGGGAGGCGGGAGATATGAAGCAAATCAGGGACATGGTAGACTCTCTCAAGGAGAGCATAGAGGTTGCTCAAGGTAATTTTTGTTTTGGTTGTCTCCTCGATGTTGAAAGTCCGCGTGAACAATGTTGATTCCCATGTCTAGACAGTTCAAAACGGGCTGTTGACGCCGCCGACAACATGGTTCATGCCTACGACTTCGACATGGAGGTTCCCTCGACGCCGAAGATGGCCAGCCAGGTGCTTCCAGATTTGCCTAGCGAGTCGGATGCCGCCATGACGCCAATGCAGGACAGCGACTTCGACCCGGCAACACCAAGGGTGACGCCACGGCAATCAAGCAAGCGGCGGCGTGAATCTGGGTCGCCGGAGGACATGATGCCGCATAAGGTGCGGCACCGCAGCGAGGGTGTGGACCATGATGACGATGGCGACGAGATACTAGGCCCACCCTTATTACCTCGGTCGAGGAGTCACTCACCATCCAGTTATGTTGGGTCCCCCGCGCGCCTGCTGATGCCCGATGACACACAGCGGCGGGGTAGTTCGGGTCCTAGCATGGCGTCGGCTGCTTCCCCATCACCGTCCGGTGCTTGGCTGTTTGACGCGGCCGGGAAAATACAGCTGAACTCTCGCCCCTTAAAGATTCGGGAGTTGATGAGCCAGATTATCCACGAGACGCTGAGGTCTGGAGGCCGGCCTGATTCCACACATTCTTCACTGACGCCGGAAGGGGAGAGGATTGTTGTTTCGACCGTGGGCCCTGGGGAGGTGAGTAGCACTGTTGAGATTGAGTTGAGGGTGGATGAGCGTGTTCCGGAAACGCTCGTTGGTATGTTCTTATTGGTTGGATTTTCGGGGATGTCGCTAATTGGTGGTTTTAGTTGATGGGAATGCCCTGACAAAACTACTATCGAGTGTGTTTCACAATGCTGTCAAGTTCACTGGGAATGGAGGCGTTTCTGTCACCGTACGGCTTCTGAGTAGCAATTCTCCACAGGTGTTGTTTGTCATTACAGATACTGGAGAAGGTATCCCGGGGGAATTTTTGCCACGCTTATTTAAAGCATTTTCCCGGGAAGACGCTTCTATGACGAGGCAACGGGATGGTTTGGGATTAGGGTTATTGGTTGCGAAGGGTATCGCCCGTAAGATGGGCGGAGATCTATGGTGCCATCGGACATCAAGGGACGGGCCGGACAAAGGCACAGAATTCCGTGTCAGGCTGCCACTAACACTTGCGGATGCCTCGAGTACGCCGGGAACGCCGGTGGTAGACCCGAATACTCCAGCACTAACCCCGCCATTATCTATGCTACCCAACCCATTGGCAAACTGGTCGTTGGACACCTCTCGCCAAAGCCCGTTCACTAACCCCTCCCCGTTACATGAGGAACGCTTCCCTTCACCACCACCACCACTCCAGCAATTATTACCCCCAACCTCCGACCCCACCCCATTATCCACAACTCCGCCGCTCCCACCAAACCCACAACCTACCAACCCAGTAGCCTCCCCGACAAGATCAACAGTAACCACAACAGCGGCTACAACATCACCAACAGCCCCGCGCCGCCCACCATCAAAGCTGCCCTACGACAGAACCCTTGCGACGAAAATCCCCCTTTCGATCCTAGTTGCCGAGGACAACAAGATCAACCGAAAACTGCTGACTAGCATGCTGCGGAAGCTCGGATACACCGACATCTCAGAAGCCTGTGACGGGCAGGAGGCTGTAGAGATTATGTCGAGTCCGCGGCACCCTCCGATAGATGTTGTACTTATGGACTTGTGGATGCCCCGGATGGACGGTTACGAGGCCACAAAGCGGATCTTGGAGTCACGGGGTAGGAGGTCAAGGAGAGGGAATGGGGTTACCGGGGCCACCGGGGTTACGGTATTGGCTGTGTCGGCGGACGCGACGCAGGCTGCTATGGTCAAAACTTCGAGCGTCGGCATGAAGGGGTTCATGTCGAAGCCGTACAAGATTGTTGACCTTGAGAGGTTGATTGTGGAATTTTGTGGGACGGACGGGGAGGAGTAATCTCTAATCGGGTGTTTTTAGCGCCGTATGGCGTGTTTTCTGTTGTCTTTTTATTTTTTTGACTCTGGCTTTGACTTTGACTTTGGTTGGTAAAGAGTTTCCTTGTCTGTCTTGTTTTGCCTGGTCTTTTATAGCGGAGCCGCTTGTCTGCTTGCCGTGGTTGGTGGTATATAGACGCATACAGCCTCCTTTTTTTTCTTTCCCCAAGGAGCCATCAAACTAACCTCCTAACGACACGTTTTGCATTTATTTTATTTTTACACTTTTTCTTCCCTTCCCTCCTTTCATCTTTCCATCTCATTAAGCAATCCGGTGGCGTTATGGTCTGTCTTTTTTTCCCTTTCTCTTGAGGTTTCTCTTTTGCTTCCCTCTTATTTACGCTCCCCCCGATTGAGTCTGGGGTGAGAGAAAACTCGAGGGGCATGGATGTGTGAGTGAGCGTCTATTTGTTTATTTGTTTATTTGTTTATTCATTCATGTAACTATGCACGGGGGAGACTTACTAGTCAGCCAGTCTAGCTAGTTGTAACCGACTGGGAGAGGGGGGGTGTATATATATCTGATGAATGGAAGTAATACCGTACAACTTGTCGTATATATAACGCAACGTTGAGAATTGTGAATGTGAGTTGTGTTGGCTTGTATGGGGGGGGGGGGGGGGGGGTGGGGGGGGGGGTGGTTATTGTGGGGGGGTTGGTA
>Ga0307509_10010456_pt1 | contig 11368 bp, 8 predicted proteins | sample 10_EM_MG_FD_202245 | JGI IMG/M metagenome (GOLD analysis project Ga0307509, IMG submission 202245) | Populus trichocarpa ectomycorrhiza microbial communities from riparian zone in the Pacific Northwest, United States - 10_EM | ecosystem: Host-associated > Plants > Roots > Unclassified | place... | reverse complement strand
GGCCCGCACGCCGCGGTCCGCGTCGCCCGCGGCGGGCGCCGCAGTGGTGACGATCACGCCGCCGTCGCGGATCAGCCCGGTCAGCGCCGCGATCTCGGGCTCGGTCGCGGACACCAGGTTGAGGACCGCGTCGACGGGCTCGGTGATCGCCTCGGCCGGAGTGGTCGTCGTGTAGTCGACGACGCGGTCGGCGCCCTGTGCGCGGACCGCGTCGGCGCTGCGCGGGCTCGCGGTGGCGATGACGTGGGCCCCGGCCCGCTTGGCGAACTGCACGGCGTACCCTCCGACGCCGCCGCCCGCGCCGTTGATCAGGATCCGCTGGCCTGCCTGGATTCCGGCGTGCTCGAAGACCGCCTGCCACGCGGTCAGGCCGACGGCGGGCAGCGCGGCCGCGTTCTCGAGCGGGATGGTCGTGGGCGCAGGCGCCAGGGCGTCGGCCGGCACCGCGACGAACTCCGCCGCGGCTCCGTCGCGGAGCATGAACACGACTCCGATCACCTCGTCGCCGATCTTCCAGCGCGTCACACCTTCGCCGAGGGCGGCCACGCGACCGGCCACGTCGATGCCGGGGACGTGCGGGAGCGAGATCGGGAAGACCTCCCGCAGGTAGCCGGCGCGGATCCCGGCGTCGACCGGGTTGAACGAGGTCGCCGCGACCTCGACCAGCACCTCGCCGGCCGCGGGCGCGGGCCGCGCGGCCTCCTCGTAGCGCAGCACGTCGGCGTCGCCGTACGCGTGGAAACGGATCGCCTTCATGGGAGCCTCCAGCTCGCTCGCGGTATGTGCTTCGAATTCGAAGCACAAGGCGACAGTACGCCTACTTCGAATTCGAAGCAAGTAGAATGGTCGGCATGCCCGACGCCGCAGCCCTGAGACCCGAGCAGCTCGCCGCCTACTTCTCCCTGATGGAGGTCGGCAACCTGCTTCAGCACGCCGTGGAACAGCAGCTACGCGAGGAGGGCGGGCTGAGCTACATCCAGTTCCAGATCCTCGCCGTGCTGGGGGAGGCCGCCGAGGGGCGGCAGCGGATGACCGACGTCGCGGACCGGCTCGTGCACAGTCGCAGCGGGCTCACGTACCAGGTCGGCCAGCTCGCCGACGCGGGCCTGGTCGTCAAGGACTCGTCGCCCGAGGACGAGCGCAGCGTCGTCGTCTCGCTCACGCCGAAGGGCCGTGAGCTGCTCGATCGCGTGATGGCCGGTCACGTCCAGGTGGTGCGGCAGCTCGTCTTCGCGCCGCTGGACGACGAGGACGTCGGCGCGCTCGGCGACGTCCTCGGCCGCATCCGCGAGCACATGCGCACGGTCCCGCCGCGTTCCGCGGCGCCGCGTCGCAGGCGCGGGCGCGGGCAGTGAAAAGGTTCCCCGGTCGATCGCCGACCGGGGAACCGAGCCCTTACTCCGTCACGCCCCGAGGTACTTCTGCAGCGCCTCCCGCGCCCGCGCGCTCGACGCCGCGGACTCCGCGATGCCCCTGGCCAGCGCGGTGATCCACTCGTCGAGGCCCACCTGCTGGCGGGAGAGCACGACGCCGCGGACCTCCTTGCAGATCTCGCCGACCGGGCGGCCGCGGTCCATGCGCAGGTTGAGGCGCGCGTCGCCGATCGAGACGTCCAGTGCGGTGACGGTGCCCTCGCGGCCGGCCACCCGGTCGGCCATGCTGCGCTTGCGCTCGACCTGCACGGCGCCCTGCGGCAGCGACTCGACCAGGTTCACCGAGAGCACCTTGGCGTAGACGTCGAGATCGGCGCTGTCCTGGCGCAGCGCGGCCGCCAGGAGCTCGACATCCATACTGCTGGAGCCGACCGGCTCCATCTCTCCACCCATGTCGACCATGCTCTCAGTTGTCGAGCGACAGCACCATCGTGGGCCGGTCGATCACGTGGTCGGCACGCAGCGGGCGCACCGCCGTGCCGATCGCGAAGAACTCGGTGGTGTGGCCGCCCCAGGTGTGCGAGTGCTGCTTGAGCTGCACGCCCACGATGCCCTCGGCGTGCAGCGCCTCGGCCTCCGCCTGCATGCGGCTCATCGCCAGCTCGCGCGCGTCGTAGAGCGCCTGGGTGTACTGCGGGATCTCGACGTTCCTGCCCATGTTGCCGAGCACCTGGCCGAAGCGCTGGTGGGCGATGTGGTAGACGCAGGAGCCCATCACCAGGTCGAGCGGCGCGTAGCCGGCCCGGATCAGCGTCCAGAAGTCCTGGCCGCTCAGGTCCGAGGTGAACGGCTTGCCCTTGTTGTTGCGCCAGCCGTGCGCGTGGTCGCCGTGGTCGACGCCCTCCTCCGCCTTGACCGCCGTGCCGACGGCGATGAACTCGGCGATGTCCGCGCCGAACTCCTTGAACTCGACGTCGAGGCGCACGCCCACGATGCCGTCCGCGCCGAGCGCGCTGGCCTCGGCCTCCATGCGGCTCATCGCCAGCTCGCGGGCGTGGTACATCGCCTGCGAGAGGACGTCCATCTCCTGGTTCTTGGACCAGCGGCCGAGCTGGATGCCCACGTGGTAGATGCTCGAGCCGAGCACCAGGCCGAGCGGCCGGAAACCGGCCTCGCGCACCAGCAGAAACTCGTTGACCGTCAGGTCGGAGGTGAAGATCCCGCCCTTGCCCGGCTGCAGTTGGGAGAGCCGGCGCATGGCGTCCTCCGGCACGCCCTCGTCGTGCAGGGCCTTCGCGGTGGTCTCGTCGCTCATCTACAGATCCGTCTTCCGGTAGTCGAGACGCATGATGGACAGTGCCTTGGGCGCGGGTTCCCGCTTCGATCGGTCGAACCGCGCGATGGACGTGCCGAGCAGGAAGGCCTCGGCGATGTGGTCGCGCCCGCCCTGGTAGGCCGGGCACTCGCGCTCCCCGATGCGCAGGTCGATCTCGTCCACCACGACCCCGTCGCCGCCGTGCTGCCGAGCGTCCTTCATCAGCTGGTTGCGCGCGTCGTGCCGGGCGTTGTTGATCAACTGCGTGTAGCCCGGCACCTCCTGGTTCCCGGCCCAGCGGCTGAGCGCCGCGCGGGTGCGGTAGTCGTCGTGCCGGGAGGCGATCGAGATGCCGAGCACCAGACCGGTCGGCACATAGCCCGTGTGGATCAGCTTGGCGAACTCCTGGCCGGTCACGTGCGAGGTGAACGGCTTCTTCGGGCGCACGTTGCCGCGCGCCCGCACGGCCGTGCCGAGCGCGGTGAACTCGAGGCCGCCGGTCACGAAGCGCTGCACCTTGAGCGACGCGCCCACGATGCCGTCCCCGCCGAGCGCGTGGCATTCCGCTACCGCGCGGCCGAGTGCCGTCTGCCGCGCCGTGTACATCGACTGGACCAGCGCGCTGAACGGGGCCCAGGCCCGCGACGAGACATCCGTCGACAGGTTCTGCCCGAGATAGCCGCTCCAGGCCCCGGAACAGCCGTATCCGCCCTGGTAGCCGATCTGGAAGACCGCTGTGCCGAGCACCTGGCCGACCGGGTCGAAGCCGACGCCCTTGATCGCGTTGAACTCCTGCGTACTGAGCGCCGAGCCCCAGGTGGACGTGTCCCGGATCTCGTGCATCCGGGCGCGCGCCGCCTCAGGTAGCCCGGCCTCCCAGGTCTGCGCCATGCTGCCTCCGGGTCACGTTTCTTCGCGGCTTCGCCGTCGCGGGGCTTCGGGCTGCGCCCGGTGGTCGCTTTCGATCTTCCCACCGGGCGGAGCCCGAATACGGTTATGTCCCATCGCCCAGGGTATTGCATGGGCGTCCCAGGCGAACGATAGGGAGTGTTGATTTCCATGGCTCGAACCGGGCACCGTGCCTGGCCCGGGTCCTGGCGTCCGCTGGGTCTCAGCTTCGACGGCCAGGGTGTGAACGCGGCGCTGTGGGCGGCCGGGGCGAGCGGTGTGGACCTGTGCCTGTTCGACGAGAACGGCGCCGAGCACCGCGTCCCGCTGACCGAGTCCACCTTCCACGTCTGGCACGGCTACGTGCCCGGGGTCGAGCCGGGCACGCGCTACGGCTTTCGGGTGTACGGCCCCTGGGAGCCCGACGTCGGCCACCGCTGGAACCCCGAGAAGCTCCTGCTCGATCCCTACGCCCGGGCGGTGACGGGCGACTTCACCCTCGATGACGCCGTGTACGGCGATCAGCCCGGCGACTCGGCGCCCTTCGTGCCCAAGGGCGTGGTGGTCGACGAGCGCGACAACGCCGACACGGGCCCGCGGCCGCTCACGCCGTGGTCCGAGACGGTCATCTACGAGGCGCACGTGCGCGGGCTGACGATGCGTCACCCGGGCGTCCCCGAGGACCTGCGCGGCACGTACGCGGGCCTCGCGCACCCGGCGATAGTCGACCACCTCGTGAACCTCGGCGTCACGGCGGTCGAAATGCTGCCGGTGCACCACTTCGTCTCGGAGCCGCACCTGCTCGAGCGCGGACTAGTCAACTACTGGGGCTACAACTCCATCGGCTACTTCGCCCCGCACGCCGAGTACAGCGCGGCCGTGCGACGGGGTCGGCGCGGCGGCCAGGTGCGCGAGTTCCAGGAGATGGTCGGCGCGCTGCACCAGGCCGGGATCGAGGTCATCCTCGACGTCGTCTACAACCACACCGCCGAGGGCGGCGAGAACGGCCCGATGCTCTCCTTCCGCGGCATCGACAACGACTGCTACTACCGGCTCGGCGACGACCCCTCGACGTACCAGGACTACACCGGCTGCGGCAACACACTGAACGTCACCCAGCCGCACGTGATCCAACTGATCACCGACTCGCTGCGGTACTGGGCCACGCAGATGGGCGTGGACGGGTTCCGCTTTGACCTCGCCTCCGCGCTCGCCCGCTCGATGCACGACGTGGACAAGCTCTCCTCCTTCCTCACCGTCATCTCCCAGGATCCGGTGCTGCAGGACGTGAAGCTCATCGCCGAGCCCTGGGACGTGGGGGAGGGCGGCTACCAGGTCGGCGAGTTCCCGCCGCTGTGGACGGAGTGGAACGACAAGTTCCGGGACACCGCGCGCGACTTCTGGCGCGGCGCCAGGACCGACGTGCGCGATCTGGCCTACCGCCTGTCGGGCTCCTCCGACCTCTACCAGGACGACGGCCGCCGCCCCTACGCCTCGATCAACTTCATCACCGCGCACGACGGATTCACCATGCGCGATCTCGTGACCTACGAGCGGAAGCACAACGAGGCGCACGGCGAGGACAACCGCGACGGGAGCAACGACAACCGCTCCGGCAACTACGGCGTCGAGGGCGAGACCGACGACGAAGCGCTGAACCTGCTGCGGCGTCGGCAGATCCGCAACCTGCTGGGCATGATGCTGCTGGCCACCGGTGTGCCGATGTTGACCGCCGGGGACGAGATGGGCCGCACCCAGGGCGGCGACAACAACGCCTACTGCCTGGACGACGAGACCAGCTGGGTCGACTGGACGCTGCTCAAGCATCCCGAGTGGCGCAGCCTGCTCGACCTGACGCGGCGACTGATCCATTTGCGCAGGCAGCACCCCGTGCTCCGGCAGCGCGTCTTCTTCAGCGGCCAGCCCGCGTTCCCCGGCGGACTGCAGGATATCGCCTGGTTTCGCCCTGATGGCAAGGAGATGACCGATGCGGACTGGTTCGCCCCGGCGGGCGTGCTCGGTGTCTATCTCTCCGGCCAGGACATCCGCGGCCGCGGGCCGCACGGCGAGCGGATCACCGACGACAGCTTTCTGCTCGTGCTGCACGCCGGCGCCGAGGAGCTGGAGTTCACCCTCCCGGGTGACCCGTGGGCGCGCTGGTACCAGGTGGTCGTGGACACCACGCTCGACGGCGACCCCGGCGCGCGCGACGAAGACGTGCTCGGTGCCGGAACGCCGATTCTGCTGGCACCGCGCTCCTTGCTGCTGCTCCGCGCCGACCACGAGCTGTGGAACGCGACGTAGCCCGCGCGACATCAGCGTTCTTCATCCGCCGTTCACACAACCGTAATTCTTCCTGCCCACGGGCCAGGTGAGCGGCACTTCACCGGTTTGACATCGAACACCGGTACGGTCTTCCCTCGCGCCCCGCGTCTTGCCATCTGGACGCGTGTTGTACGCTGGCGGGTGCTCCCGGCGCGAGAGTCGTCGGCTGCGGGCGATCTCTCCCGGTTCATCCGGAGCGGGCGACATGGGCGATTGATCCACTACGCCCCGTGTTTTTGCATTTGCTCTGAGAACACCCTTATGGCCGAGTGATCACGGTTATGCAACGGAGCCACTCTCACTCTTCCCAAATCTTGGGACGCTGAGGGAGGCTTCAGATCGAACAGTGGGACTTTGGCATCACAGCACCGAGAGCGGCGGTGATCCCGGCGTGGACCGGTGGGATTGCTGCGTTCTGTGCCGACCAAGAGACAGGACACGACGCGATGACGTTGATTGAGGACGCCGGCGATTCCGGTATCGCGGCAGAAAAGCTGGTCGCGGTCGCCGGCTCTGCCGCGATCGAAGGGCGCTCCCTCGGTCGGATCGCGTGGACCCGGCTGAAGCGGGACAAGGTGGCGATGGCCGGCGGGGTCCTGGTGATCCTGTTGATCCTGATGGCGATCTTCGCGCCCGTGATCGCCGGCTTCGAGGGTCAGGACCCGACCTCGCTCAACAACGGCCTGATCGACCCGAACTACTCCACCCCGATCGGCGGCCTGGGCGGCATCAGCGGATCGCACTGGCTCGGCGTGGACCTGCCCGGCGGCCGCGACATCTTCGCGCGCATCGTCTACGGCGCCCGCTACTCGCTCGGCATCGCCGGCGTCTCCACGCTCGTGGCGATGGTCCTCGGCGTGGTGCTCGGCATGATCGCGGGCTACTTCGGCGGATTCGTCGACGCGTTCCTGAGCCGGACCATGGACCTCTTCCTCGCCTTCCCGGTGCTGCTGCTGTCGATCTCGATCCTGGGCGTTCTGCCCAACTCCGCCTTCGGGCTCTCCGGCAACAGCCTGCGAATAGCACTGCTGATCGTCATCATCGGATTCTTCTCCTGGCCGTACATCGGCCGCATCGTGCGCGGGCAGACGCTGGCCCTGCGCGAGCGAGAGTTCGTCGACGCGGCCCGCAGCCTCGGCGCCAGCCCGTTCCGCATCATCTTCAAGGAGATCCTGCCGAACCTGGTCGCGCCGATCCTGGTCTACGCCACGCTGCTGATTCCGGCGAACATCCTCTTCGAGGCCGCGCTGTCCTTCCTCGGCGTGGGTATGCGCGAGCCGACCCCGAGCTGGGGCGCGATGATCAACTCCGCGATCCAGACCTTCCAGATCGACCCGGAGTACCTGATCGTGCCCGGCGCAGCGATCTTCATCACCGTCCTCGCCTTCAACCTGTTCGGCGACGGACTGCGCGACGCCCTGGATCCCAAGGGCTCGCGCTGAACGCGAAATCGTCCTGCCTGAAGCGGGCCGGAACCATAAGCACCACAACAAGCTCCACCTGGTCGTTCACAAAGGGGTTCAACCAAATCATGCGAAAGCGGAACATACTCGCAGTTGTGGGAGGTGCCGTGGCACTGGCCACCACCATCTCCGCCTGTGGAAGCAGTTCATCCTCCGGCAGCTCGAGCTCCTCGAGCAGCTTCAACGCGGGCGTTACCTCCATCGTCAATGCGTCCAGCAAGACGGGTGGCACCCTGCGCTACGGGCTGACCTCGGACTGGGACTCGATCGACACCGGTAACACGTACTACGCGTTCTCCTGGGACTTCGCCCGCCTCTACGGCCGTTCGCTGCTCGCGTACGTCCGTGAGCCCGGCGCGGCCGGCCTGCAGCTGCAGGGCGACCTGGCCAAGAGCTGGAGCACCAGCTCGGACGGCAAGACCTGGACCTTCAACCTCGAGCAGGGCGTCAAGTACCAGGACGGCACCGAGGTCACGGCCGCGGACGTCAAGTACGCGATCGAGCGCTCGAACTGGGGCCAGGACACCCTGAGCCAGGGCCCGGCCTACTTCGCCTCGCTCGTCCAGGACACCACCAAGTACCAGGGTCCGTACAAGGACAAGAACACCGCTCACGGCGTGTCGGGTATCGAGGTGGACGGCAAGTACACCATCAAGTTCCACCTGACCCAGGCGTTCGCGGACTTCGGCTACCTGGCCACGCTCAGCGACACGATGCCGGTCGAGCAGTCCAAGGACACCGGGGCGACGTACTACAAGAACATCCAGGCCTCCGGCCAGTACGAGATCTCCTCGTACGTTCCGGGCAAGTCGCTGACGCTGGTCCCGAACCCGCAGTTCGACGCGGCGACGGACCCGAACAAGCAGCACACCGTGACGGCCAGTAAGATCATCGTCACGCTGAACATGACGCAGGAGCAGATCGACCAGGGCCTGATCAGCGGCACCCTCGACGGTGACCTCGACGGCACCGGCGTGGGCACCACCGCCCAGTCGCAGATCCTGTCGAACCCCGCGCTCAAGAAGCAGGCGGACGACTCCTACACCGGCGCGCTCACCTACATGACCATCAACACGAAGGTCGCGCCGTTCACCAACCTCTCCTGCCGCCAGGCCGTGGAGTACGCGGTGAACAAGGTGACCGTGCAGACCGCGCTCGGCGGTTCCCTCGGCGGCGGTGACATCGCGTCGACCGTGCTGCCCCCGACCGTCGCCGGCTACCAGGCGTCGAACCAGTACGAGACGCCGGCCAACATGGGCGATGTCTCGAAGGCGAAGAGCATGCTGGCCACCTGCAAGGCGGCCGTCCCCAGCGCCTTCAACGCCGACGGCTCGCTGAACGTCAACCTCTCGGCCCGTTCCGACCGGCCGAAGGAGATCAACTCGGCGGTCGCGATCCAGGCCGCGCTGGCCAAGGTCGGCATCAACGTCACCATCGACAAGTTCACCTCGGACAAGTACTTCGGCTCCTTCGCGGGTAGCCCGTCGTACACGACGTCGAACAAGATCGGCCTGTCGATGATGAAGTGGGGCGCCGACTGGAACGACGGCTACGGCTTCATGGACCAGGTCGTCACCTCGGCCGGTATCCACGCCAACGGCGGTAGCACCAACCTCGGCCTCTACGATGACCCGGCCGTGGACGCCCTGTTCACCAAGGCGCTCTCCACGACCGACGCCACCGCGCGTAACGCCATCTGGACCCAGATCGACCAGAAGGTCATGGGCGACGCCGCCATCGTGCCGCTGGTCTACAACAAGGCCCTGGTCTTCCACCCGGCGCAGACGACCAACTGGTACGAGGAGCAGGCGTACGGCATGCCCGACTTCTCGATCCTCGGCACCACCAAGTAACACCCAGCAGTAACACCTAGCACTGAGCACGTAGCAGTACCCGGCAACACCGCGCCGCGGTCGGGGGTCGTGACGGCCCCCGACCGCGGTGACCCGCTCGAATCAGAATCATGTACGAAGCATCCCCACCACGAAGGCAGGTGAAGGCGATGGGTCCGGCCGGTTTTGCGAGCCGCCCGAACCCGCGGCCGATCGTTCCATGCTGACCTATATAGTCCGGCGCCTCGTCGCCGCCGTCGGCCTGCTGCTCGTGGTCGCGTTGATCACGTACTGCATCTTCTACCAGCTCCCGCTGTGGGCTGGACTGTCGGTGAACAACCTGGCCGCGTCGTTCGTGGGCAAGTCGCAGAACCAGGCGGCGCTGCAGGGCGTCATCCAGCGCTACCACCTGAACGAGCCGTTCTTCGTGCAGTACTTCGACTACGTGAAGGCGATCGTCACCGGCGACACGTACAGCGACGGCACGCAGTTGGTGCACTGCAACGCTCCCTGCTTCGGCTACTCGTTCCGCAACAGCGAGCAGGTCTGGCCGACCCTCATGTCCTGGTTCCCGACCACCCTGTCGATCGTGATCGGCGCCGCGGTGCTGTGGCTCTTCGCGGGCATCGGGATCGGCGTGCTCTCGGCCGTGCGCAAGGGCTCGTTCCTCGACCGCGCCACGATGATCTTCGCCCTGCTGGGCATCGCGCTTCCGGTCTACTTCATCGGCCCGCTGATCTGGATGCTCGACGGCTTCCCCGCGATGAACTACGTATCCTTCCTCGGCGATCCCTTCGGCTGGGCGCAGGCGCTGTGGATCCCCTGGGTCTCGCTGGCCTTCGGCTACGCGGCGATCTACGCGCGGATGACCCGCGCCGGCATGCTCGACGCCCTGAACGAGGACTACGTGCGCACCGCGCGGGCCAAGGGCGTCGGCGGCTTGCGCGTCGTGTTCAAGCACGCCCTGCGCTCCGCGGTCATGCCGATCGTCACCATGTTCGGTATGGACGTCGGCGCGCTGCTCGGCGGCGCGCTGCTCGTCGAGGTCACCTTCTCCCTCAAGGGAATCGGCGACCTGGCCATCACGTCGCTGCAGCAGGACGACCTGCCGGTCATCATGGGCGTGACGCTGCTCGCGGCCTTCTTCGTGATCATCGCCAACCTCGTCGTCGACGTCATGTACGCGAGCCTCGATCCCCGGGTGCGGCTGGCATGACCCCTCGTCACGGCGGCCAGTCCGCCTCTGAATTCCACCGGTCCGAATCCGGAAACGGTCCCGCCCCCCGGGGAGCACACAGCATGCCCAGTAGCAGCGAAGAGTTCGCGATCCAGAGCGTCGACCTCGGCGCCGGACGGCCCTTCCTCGACGTACGCGACCTCAAGGTGCACTTCGGCACCGAGGACGGGCTCGTCAAGTCCGTGGACGGCATCTCCTTCCAGCTCGAGCGCGGCAAGACGCTCGGCATCGTGGGCGAGTCCGGCTCCGGAAAGTCCGTCACCTCGATGTCCATCCTGGGCCTGCACAAGCGGGCGGACCGCAAGGGCCGCGGCGGCGCGCGGATGAGCGGCGAGATCTGGCTCGACGGCGAGGAGCTGATCTCGGCGGAGCCCGCGAAGATCGAGTCGTTGCGCGGCAACAAGATGTCGATGATCTTCCAGGACCCGCTGTCCGCGATGCACCCCTTCTTCACCGTCGGCGAGCAGCTGGTCGAGGCCTACCGGGTGCACCACAAGGTCTCCAAGTCGGCCGCGCGCAAGCGGGCGATCGAGATGCTGGACCGGGTGGGCATCCCGCAGCCGAACTCGCGGGTGGACGACTACCCGCACCAGTTCTCCGGCGGTATGCGGCAGCGCGCGATGATCGCCATGTCGCTGATGTGCGACCCGGAGCTGCTCATCGCGGACGAGCCGACCACCGCCCTGGACGTGACCGTCCAGGCGCAGATCCTGGACCTGATGCGGGATCTGCAGAAGGAGTTCAACTCCGCGCTGATCATCATCACCCACGACCTCGGCGTGGTCGCCGAGCTCGCGGACGACATCATGGTGATGTACGGCGGCAAGGCGATCGAGTTCGGTCCGGCCAAGACCGTGTTCACCGCGCCCGAGCACCCGTATACCTGGGGCCTGCTAGGCTCCATGCCGCGTCTCGACCGGCCGGTCCAGGACCGG